>OFDN01000035.1_pt1 | contig 151626 bp, 136 predicted proteins | sample 1520971 | NCBI WGS metagenome assembly OFDN01 (sample SAMEA94257418, study PRJEB24077) | hot springs metagenome | biome: Aquatic biome; feature: Geographical feature; material: Water | place: India | collected 2012-06-12 | depth 5 m
AGAAAGGCGCTCCGATCGTCGCGGCCCCTATCGGCCGCGGCGTGAATCGGCAGCGCGAGAAGGTCGCTCCGATCGTCGCGGCCCCTATCGGCCGCGGCGTGAATCGGCAGCGCGAGGAGGTCGCTCCGATCGTCGCGGCCCCTATCGGGCGCGACGTGAATCGGCAGCGCAGGAACAGCCTGAAGCGTGAATCATCGGTCTCGTCAAAAGGCTAAAGCCCGAGCATCAGGCGAATGTTCTGCACGGCGGCGCCCGCGGCGCCCTTGCCCAGGTTGTCGAGCCGGGCAACGAGCAGTGCGTGGCGGTTCTTGTCGTGCCCGAAGACAAACAGTTCGAGCTTGTCGGTGCCGTTGAGAGCAAGCGCATCGAGGCGCCCACCAAGCTTCGCGGTCTCGGCGTGCGGCGCGACGCGAACCAAGTTCGAACCCGCATAGTGTGCAGCGAGTGCCTGCTCCAGATCGCGCGCCGAAGGCTTGCCTGGCAGCGTGTCGAGATGCAACGGAACGCTGACCAGCATACCTTGCCGGAAGTTTCCAACCGACGGCACGAAAATCGGCTGCCGCGTCAGCCGCGAATAGCGCTGAAGCTCCGGCAGGTGCTTGTGCTCGAGCGCCAATCCGTAAAGCTCGAACGCGGGCGCCGTTTTGCCGACCTCGTAGGATTCGATCATCGACTTGCCGCCGCCGGAGTATCCGGAAACGGCGTTCACGGTGATCGGATAGTCAGCGGGAAGCACTCCGGCATCGACGAGCGGGCGCAGCAGCGCGATGCCGCCGGTCGGATAGCAGCCCGGATTGGCCACACGCCGCGCCTGCCGTACGGCATTGGCCTGCGCCTTGTCGAGTTCCGGAAAGCCATAAACCCAGCCATCGGCAACGCGATGTGCAGTCGAAGCGTCCACGATACGTGGGCTCTCGTCGCCGAGCGCATCCGCCAGCGCGACGGCTTCGATAGCCGCTGCGTCGGGCAGGCACAACACGACGACATCCACGTCCGCCATCAAGGCCTGGCGGGCTTTGGGATCCTTTCGCGCATCGGTGGCGATGCTGACCACATCGACGGCTGGCTCAGCAGCCAGCCGTTCGCGGATCTCGAGGCCCGTCGTGCCCGCTTCGCCGTCGATGAAGATGCGAGGCTTGCCAGCGCCGGATTTTGCAGACGCCTTGCTCATGTGCCTCCGCCAGGCCCGAAGCCGAGCCGATGCAAGATACCCTCCCAGATCGTCTCGGAGCAGCCGATGCCGTAGGCGGCGCAGAAGATCTTGTGGCTGTCGCGATAGATCATGTCGAGTGCGACGTAGAGGATGATGATGAGGCCGACCCAGGCGATCCAAGGATACTTCGCAAGCAGCTTGGCGATGTAGGTGGACGCGACGGCCATCAGCACGATCGCGATCGCCAAACCGATGACGAGCACGAGCGTCGAGTCGCCGGCGGCGCCCGCAACGGCAAGTACGTTGTCGAGAGACATCGACACGTCGGCGAGAATGATCGTCCAGAGTGCCGACCAGAAGGTCGCCTGCTGCTGTTTGGGCAGGTCCGCCGCAAGCTGCCCTTCGACATGTTCGATCGAGTGCTCATGCCCGTCGATGATCTGTCTGTACATCTTCCACGAGACGAACAGCAGCAGCAGGCCGCCGGCGAGCGTGAGGCCGATGACTTGCAGCATTTGCTGCGCAACGCCGGAGAAGAGAATTCTGAGAATGACCGCGCCGGCGATGCCCCAGAAGATCACTTTGGCGCGCATGCTTTTCTCGACGCGCGACGCAGCCATGCCGACGACGATCGCGTTGTCGCCGGCGAGCGTGAGATCGATGATCAGGATGTTGAAGAGAGGAATAGCGTTTTGATACCACCACTCAGGAGATACCAGGTGGCCGATTTCGATTAACAGCTCTTCGATCATCAACGGAGCCTTTTCAGGTCAAATAGGAATGCTGGAACGTGCGCCCATTCCATTTTGGCAGCAGAGAACAACACCATTTCAAACAAAAAAACAACGGCCCGTTGGAAGCGGGCCGTTGCGACGATAAACACGTAAGGGGGCTTGAATTCAGCCCGTCTCGAATTAGCGCTTCGAGAACTGGAAGCTGCGGCGAGCCTTGACCCGGCCGTACTTCTTGCGCTCGACGGTACGGCTGTCGCGCGTCAGGAAGCCGCCCTTCTTGAGCACGCCGCGCAGCTCCGGCTCGTAGTAGGTCAGAGCCTTGGAGATGCCGTGACGTACGGCGCCGGCCTGACCCGAAAGCCCGCCGCCGACGACCGTCACAATGATGTCGAACTGCGTTGCGCGGTTTGCGGCATTGAGCGGCTGCTGCAGCAGCATCTGCAGCACGGGGCGTGCGAAATACTGCTTGAAGTCTTTCTTGTTGACCGTGATCTGGCCACGGCCCGGCTTGATCCAGACGCGTGCGACGGCGTCCTTGCGCTTGCCGGTTGCGTAGGCGCGGCCGAACTTGTCGAGCTTCTGCACGTGCACGGGTGCTTCGGCAGGAGCAGCACCCTTGAGGGCGCCGAGATCGTCCAGGGACTTGGTTTCCTGTACCATGGCTATTAGGCCCTCGAGTTCTTGCGATTGAGCTTCGCGATGTCGAGCGCAACCGGCGACTGCGCCGCATGCGGATGCTCGGCACCCTTGTAAATCTTGAGGTTTCTCATCAGCTTGCGCTGCAGCGGGCCGCGAGCCAGCATACGCTCGACGGCAAGCTCGATGACGCGCTCGGGAAAGCGGCCTTCGAAGATGCGCTTCGGCGTGTTGGCCTTGATGCCGCCCGGATATCCGGTGTGGCGATAGTAGACCTTGTCTTCGCGCTTCTTGCCGGTGAAGACGACCTTCTCGGCATTGACGACGATGACGTTGTCACCGCAATCGACGTGCGGCGTATAGAGTGCTTTGTGCTTGCCCTTGAGGCGCGTGGCGATCAGCGTGGCGAGACGACCGACGACGAGACCCTCGGCGTCGATAACAACCCACTTCTTGTCCACCTCGCCCGGCTTGGCGACGAATGTCTTCATGGCGGGACAGGCTCCTGCCCAAATTGGAGTGGAATTCGGCGGGAGCAATCCACGCCGTTGCGAAGCGTGGTGTGTACGTGACGAACGGACTCGCGTCAATGAGGACGCAAAAAGATAAAATCAAACAAAATCAATTAATTGATTGATGGGGTATCTAAATACCATATAGACGGTAAGGAAATACCTCATAATTACCGCCGGAATTTGCAGCGTGGCACCGTTCTGGAATTAACCGTTTCTTGCGGCCGTGGCCACACCGGTGTAGCGGGATGGATGCGAGCAGCCTGAGCGGGCGTGATCGTGCGAAGGCCAATTGAACGAGGGAACCTCCCGGCAGGAACATCGAGACCCATTGACCGTTCTTAGATCCGTCTCAGTTGTGATCTTAGCTACGGTTCGGGATCGACATGCTGGGGGATCCACACGATCGCGAGCATGCTTTGCGAATGGGAGACAACGCTTCATGAGCACGTTCATTTCTAATCTGAGATCGCTGGCAGGGGCCATCGGTCTGAGCGCCATCCTGGCAAGCGCGGGCGCATTCGGCGCAACCGCGCAGGAGTTCAAGCAGCTCGAGCTGACCGATCAGCTCGTGACGAACTTCATCGCCGCCCAAAAGGATTTTGCCCCGCTCGCAAGCAAGCTTGCCGAAGGTGGCGAGCAGCCCGACGCAGCGCTGACGAAGGAGCTCGAGGACATTGCCAAGAAGCATGGCTTCGCGAGCTTCGCCGACTTCGAGGACGTCGGCGCCAACATCACAATCGTGCTGGACGGCCTGGATCGTTCGTCGGGCAAGTATACCGATCCTGTCGAGAAGATGAAAAAGGAACTCGACGAGATCAAAGCAGACGACACCATTCCGCCCGAGGACAAGAAACTTGCGGTCGACGACCTCACACAAGAGATCGCGCAGGCTAAGCCGCTCAAGTTCGCGGCCAACGTTGATGTCGTGAAAAAGCACATCGCCGCCATCGAGGAGTTGATCCCCGAAGAGGCAGGCGAGAGCGGCCCCGCGGATGGCGAAGGTCCGGCACCCTGAGACCCGAAAGCGCTGAGCCGGAAACGCGCGGGGCTTTGAAGCACGCCAACGGAGCCATGTTGAAGTCGTGACGACCGATACTAAGACATCGGCATCGGCTGTGGACGCGACCGGTAGCGGCGAGGAGCTGCTGCTGGTCGCGAAGCCGGAGCCGGGCGTCGCGGTTGTGACGCTCAATGCCCCTCGCGCGCGCAACTGCCTGTCGCGGCTTATGATGGCTGCGTTGAACGACAGCCTCGCGCGTCTTGGCGGTGATCGAGAGGTTGCCGCCATCGTACTCGCGGCAGCTGGCCCGGCCTTTTCGGCCGGTCACGATCTCAAGGAACTCGCCGCCCATCGCGCGGATTCCGACGGCGGCCGCGCCTTCTACGACGAGACCATGCGGGCCTGCGCCGACCTCATGCAATCGGTCGTGCGCAATCCGAAGCCCATTATCGCAGCCGTCGAGGGCATAGCCACGGCGGCCGGCTGCCAGTTGGTCGCAACCTGCGATCTCGCGGTCGCCGCCTCCACTGCCACTTTCGCCACGCCCGGCGTCAATATCGGCCTCTTCTGCTCGACGCCGATGGTGGCGCTGTCTCGCAACGTTCCGAGAAAGCGGGCGATGGAGATGCTTCTGCTCGGAGAAATGTTGAGCGCCGACGCCGCGGCAAGCTACGGCCTCGTCAATCTCGTCGTCCCGCCGGAGCGCGTGCGGGACGAGGCCATCGCGATGGCCCGCATCATCGCTGCCAAGTCGAAGCTCACCGTCGCTATCGGCAAGGAAGCCTTCTATCGCCAGGTCGAAGAGCCGCTCGCCGAGGCCTATGCCTATGCGGCGTCCGTCATGGTCGAGAACATGATGGCCCGCGATGCCGCCGAGGGTATCGGTGCCTTCCTTGAAAAGCGGCAGCCTGTCTGGAAAGGGTGCTAGCGGTGGAGCCGCGACTATCCTTTGTGACGCTCGGCGTTTCCGACATCGCACGTGCGCGCGCATTCTATGAAAAGCTGGGTTTCAAAGCCTCGTCGGATTCGAACGAGAACGTCACGTTTTTCGATGCTGGCGGCGTTGTGCTCGCGGTGTTCGGCCGTGCGTCACTTGCCGAGGACGCGAAAGTCTCAGACAGCGCGCCGGGGTTTTCCGGTATCGCCCTGGCCCATAACGTGAGGTCTGAAGCCGAGGTCGCGAGCGTGCTCGCGGAGGCCGAAGCGGCAGGTGCCACCATCGTAAAGCCGTCCGAGCGCGCGTTTTGGGGCGGCCAGTCAGGCTATTTCAAGGATCCCGACGGCCATCTCTGGGAAGTTGCCTACAATCCGTTCTTCCCGTTCGACGCGGCAGGCCACGTCGTGCTGCCCTACGAGAAATCATGACCTACCAGGCTCCGAGCGACGACGAGATCGCAGATCTTCTGCGCACGGCCCGCACATTTGCCGTTGTGGGCGCATCCGCCAACCCAAGCCGCCCGAGCCACGGCGTGGCCCGGTTTCTGTTGGCGCGGGGCTATGAGGTCATTCCGGTCAATCCAGGGCTTGCCGGAGGTGAGTTACTCGGGCAGCCGGTTGCCGCCGATCTCTCGGCGATCACACGGCCCGTCGACATCGTCGACATCTTCCGCAATTCCGAAGCCGCACTCGATGTCGTCCGCGCTGCGATCCGCGAGAAGGATCGTCTGGGAATCAAAGCGGTCTGGATGCAGCTCGGCGTCATCAATGAAGTGGCTGCAGCGGAAGCCGCCACCGCCGGGCTCACGGTCGTCATGGACCGCTGCCCCGCCATCGAGTGGCCGCGCCTGATCGGCAGATAGTCTATTCGGCTACGATTTTGAATTCGCCTTTGAGGTCGGCCGCGGAGCTGCCGCCGACGAACACGTCGAACTTGCCCGGCTCGATCACGGGCTCGCCGGTGTCGTCGTGATAGGCAAGATCCGACGCCTTGAGCGTGAATCGCACCGTTTTTTTCTTACCGGGTGCGAGTTTGATCTTCTGAAAGCCCTTTAGCTCCCGCAACGGGCGCGACCGTGCCGCAACGAGCTGGCGCGTATAAAGCTGAACTACTTCCTGCCCGCTTCGCGAGCCGGTATTCGTGACGTCGACGCGAATGTCGATCGTGCCGTCGCGCGTCAACTGAGGCTTGCCAATCGCGAGACCGGAATAGCTGAAGGTCGTGTAGCTGAGACCGTGCCCGAATGGATAAAGCGGCGTCGGCTTCTCGTCCACGTAGCCGGTCGTGTAGCGGTCGCCCGTCGAAGGTCGGCTGGTCGGCAGCTCATTGTACGAGAGGGGGATCTGCCCGACCGAGCGCGGAAACGTCATCGGCAGTTTTCCGGACGGCGCGAATTCGCCGGTCAGGACCTCGGCAAGCGCAGTCCGTCCTTCGGTGCCCGGATGCCAGGCGATCAGGACGGCGGCGACCCTTTCCGAGGCGTCGGTCAGCACCAGCGGCCGCCCGGTTTCGACCACGAGCGCGATCGGCTTGCCGACCTCGGCGAGCGCATCGAGCATTTCGCGTTGTACGCCCGAAAGGCCGAGATCGACCCGCGAGGCGCCTTCGCCCGACACCGCGCAGTCTTCGGACACGATGAAGACGATGAGATCGGCGGCTCGCGCCGTTTCGACCGCCTTGCTCTTGTCCTCGAACGAAAGCCCGCAGGCGTCGGCGAAGGCGGGTGCAAACAGAAACGTCTGCTGGCCTTCGAGGCGAGCCTTGAGCGCATCGTGAAGCGTTTCGGTGCGCGGCTTTTCGAGGCCGGCCGGCCCATACCACGAATGATCGTTGACGGAGAGTGCTGCGGCGCCGATCAGCGCCACCGTTCCGGACTGCGGGCCGATGGGCAGCGTCGCGCCGTTGTTTTTCACCAGCACGAAGCTCTCTCGCGCAACCTCGCGTGCCGTCTTGCGCACGGCCACTTCGTCGAGCGGCTGCGGCTTCTTGCGTTGACCGCCCGGCGTATCTTCGAATAGGCCCATCCGATATTTGACGCGCAGGACGCGCCGCACGGCCGCGTCGATTTCGGCCACCGGCACACGTCCGGCCTTCACGCTGTCTTCGAGATGCTGATCGTAGGCCTTGCTCTCCATGTCGTAGTCGATACCAGCGTGAAGCGCCTTCTCGGCAGCCTGCGCGAGGTCGCCGGCAACACCATGGTTCTTGAGCTCCATGATCGCCGCGAAATCCGACATCACGAGCCCGTCGAAGCCCAGTCGCGTCTTGAGCACGTCGGTGATCAGCGGGCGGTTTGCGGTGACAGGTACGCCGTTGACGGTGTTGAACGAGGCCATGATCGTTTCTGTGCCGGCGTCGATGGCGGCCTGAAACGGCGGAATGTAGCGGTCGAAGAGGTCCGACATCGAGATCTGCGCGCCGTTGTAGTCGCGCCCGCCCTCCGGCGCGCCGTATCCGACGAAATGCTTGGCCGAAGTCGCGAGCCCACCCTTGCGGTAGCCGCGCACGCGCGCAGCCGAGAAGGCGGCGCCGAGATAGGCATCTTCCCCGCCTCCTTCCATCACGCGGCCCCATCTGGGGTCGCGCGAGATGTCGATCATCGGGGCGAAGGTAAGGTTGACGCCGATTTGAGCGGTCTCGCGGGCAATCGCCTCCGCGGCCCGTTCGGCCAGTTCAGGCTCCCAGGTTGCGGCCCAGGCGATCGGTACGGGAAAGGCGATATGGAAAGCGTAGATGGCGTCGATCGCGAAGATCATCGGGATCTTGAGCCGCGAAGCCTGCACGGCCTCCTCGAATACGCGCACGTGGTCCAAATTGGCCACGTTCAGCATAGCGCCGATCCGCCCCTTGGTAACGGCCTCGATCTGTGGTTCGCGTGGAAAGGCGTAGGATGGGAAATTGAGCTGCCCGATCTTCTCTTCGAGCGTCATTTTGCCGATCAGGGCGGAGATCTTGGCTTCGATCTCGGCTTCGGCGGCGCCCGTCGGAAGGGGGCGGGGCGAAGGTGTGGATTGGGCAGGGAGCGATGCAAGGCTAACGACGAAGGTAAAGAGAAGAATGCAGATTCTCATCGAAAAGCCGCTCTGTCCGTTAGGGATGCTCCCATGCTATACGGGCAGCACGCCCCGCGTCCAATTCGCATCTTGTGAAAAGGGTGATGTGCTACAACATGTCCACCTGCTGCCGATCGGACGCGTCGCCGCCAACCCAGCGAACAGCCGGAACCAGACTTGAGGAGTGCCCGATGCCGGCAAGCGGCGTCCAAGCAAGAAAGCTCGACATCGATCGATCGGCTCGCACCCAGCTGCCGATCGAGCTCGACGGCGTGGAGATTGTGCTCGAAGCCCGCGCCTATCAAGGCCGCGAGGAGCATGTGCAGGCCATGGCCCTAATCAACCGGGGCACAGGCGACGAGGCCGGAGAGATCCCGCTCGTTCGCGTACATTCCGGCTGCGTAACCGGCGATATCTTCCACTCGCTTCGCTGTGATTGCCACGCGCAGCTCGAGGCCGCGTTGCGACGGATCACGACCGTACCCAACGGCGTTCTGATCTACCTGCCCTACCAGGAGGGAAGGGGCATAGGCCTCTTCAACAAGATCAAAGCCTACGCGCTGCAGGACCAGGGCCTCGACACCGTCGATGCCAACATCGAGATCGGCGCGCCGATCGATGCGCGGGAGTATGAGCTGGCGGCCGAGATTCTGCTCGACCTGGGTTTTTCGAAAATTCGTCTCATGACGAACAACCCGACCAAGGTCGAAGCGCTCGAGGAGGCTGGGATCGACATCGTCGACCGGATCCCGGTCATTGTCCGTCCCAGTGTCCACAACGAGCATTATCTCGAAACCAAGCGGCGCCGGATGGCCCACAAGATCTGAGCGGCAACCGGCTCGATCCACGATCGGGCCTGATCGCTTTACGCCTGCCCTACCAGGCGAGCGCCGGCATGGCCGCGAGCGCGCCCGGCGTTCCGGCCGGGAACAACAGGGCAAGTTTTTCTGGATCGAGGCTGTCTCCAGAAATCGTCTCGTGCCTGTGAATGCCGCCGGCGATGAAGAGTGCATCGAGGCCGGCGCCCTGCGCACCGGCGAGGTCAGTCCGCACGGCGTCTCCGATCACAAGGATCCGGCCGGAGTGAACCTCGGCATCGCGGATTTGCTCGGCCGCAGCCGTAGCGGTCCGGTAGGCGCTCGCGTGAGGCTTGCCCGCCCAGAAAACGGTGCCGCCCATATGCACGTAGGCATCGGCCAGCGCACCGGCGCAGAGGAACAGACGCCCGCCCACGTCGACCACGAGGTCCGGATTGGCGCAGACGAACGGTAAGTCGAGCGCCCGAGCCTCTTCCAGCAGCGGTTTGTAGGTCTCGACGGTCTCGTTGACGTCATCCACGAGGCCAGTGCAGACAACCGCTTCCGCGTCAGATACCGCAACATCGGCAGCCGTCACTCTGTCGAAGAAAGCTCCATCGCGTCCGCGTGGCCCGATCAGATGCACGCGGTCGTAGCCTCGCTCGGAAAGGTGTGCGAGCGCGATCTCACCCGATGAGACAATGGCGTCATAGGCGTCGGGCGGAACGTGACGGGCCTCCAGCATCGCCTCGACCCGGAATTTCGGCACCGGCGCATTCGTCACCAGCACCACGGTTCCCCCGCGTGCCCGGAAACGCAAAAGCGCGTCGGTAGCGCCCGGGTAGGCGCGCACGCCATCGTGCACAACGCCCCACACATCGCAGAAGAGAACGTCATAGTTTTCGAGAAGCGGGCCTGCGTGCGCGATGATTGGGGGCGGAAGCAGGCCGCGAGGCGGTGAAGAGGTCATCGGTCGTCCGAGCGTGAGGATGGGCGCCGGATCCAACCGCAATGGGCCGAGCCTGTCCACCGTTAACTGGGATAACGGCCGAGACACCGCAACTTTCTAAATTGCTAGACGTACTCTTCCACGGCCATCGCCGTCGCGTTTGCCGCGCAATTCCTCAGCTTCTCCATGTCGAGCACGTCGAAGGCGCGCCGGCCCATGGTCGAGATCACGCCGCGGGATTTGAGCTGCGTCATCTGACGGCAAACGGTCTCGAGGCGCAGACCGAGGCACTCGGCCATTTCCATGCGCGACAGCGGCAGCGAAAGCCCGAGCGTGCACGGCCGCTGCTTGTCGCCGCGCACGACGCTTCGGGCCATCCGTTCGGCGATCAGATGGAGCAGGCTCGCCACCTTTTCCTGGGCCGTCGTGCGCCCGAGCAGAAACGCCCAGTTACGCGCGCCGTCGAGGTCGGCCGCAATGCGCTTGAGCAGCACGCGTTCGAGGATCGGATGTTCGCGCATCACGTTTTCGAAGGCACGCCCCGAGCAGCAGCACAGCTCGAGCGTCGTCGCTGCCTCCGCCGAAAGGTTGGAGCCATCGAGAAACGGCCTCCCGACGAAGTCGGACGGAAACTGAAGGCCGACGATCTGCTGGCGTCCATCCGGCTTCGTGATCACCAGCTTGACGACGCCCGAGATCAGGATGGCGAAGGTATCCGCCCGCTCGGCCGCCCCGTAGATCGCCCGCCCGGCCGGCACCCGCATCCGGTGCATGACGCGCGAAAGCGCATGGGCGGCATCGTCGCCGAGCGTGCCGCACAGCGACGCCGCACGCACCGGACAGGCATTGCATCGTGGGGGTAGGGCCATGGCCGGCTCGGCTCCTTGGGTAAATCGAACCGCAAGTATGCAACCGGAGGCCGGGGGTGGAGCTTGAGCGAGGTCAAACGAGCGGCGGACAGCCGTGTAAATGTGAAAGCTGCTGCGGGAGCGCGATCATCCACGGAGGCCGGCTCCCGTTGCCGTCGACCAGCAATTTCCAGCGCACGCATCCAAATGACGTAAGTAGTGGTGCCGCCTGAGAGACTTGAACTCCCGACCCCCTGATTACAAATCAGGTGCTCTACCAACTGAGCTAAGGCGGCGGACCTGGAATGCGTCGTGCCGGGCAGGTGCGAAGACCGGGTCGGCGCGAAGCAGTGCGCCCCTTTTAGCGAACTCCCGCCCGCGGAAAAAGGGTCTTCATGCCACGGTCGGCTGTGCCTGAAAAACAGGGCCTGCCGTTCGGTGGCGCCTAGACCTTGAGCGACCGCTCCCAGGCCAGCGCATGGGCCACGATCTTGTCGAGGTCCGCCAGGCGCGGCTCCCAGCCGAGGCGGCTGCGGATTTTGGCGGAATCCGCCACGATGGCTTCCGCATCGCCCGGCCGCCGCGGCCCAAGCTTGACCGGGAACGGGCCGCCGGAGGCGCGCTTTACCGCCTCGATAACTTCCAGCACCGAGTAGCCCGACGAATACCCGCAGTTGAAGATGTCTGACTTGCCGCCACCATCGAGATACTTGAGCGCGGCCATGTGGGCGGCTGCCAGATCACTGACGTGGATGTAGTCGCGGACGCAGGTGCCGTCCGCCGTTGGGTAGTCCGTGCCGAACACGTCCATGGACGGCCGCTTGCCGAGCGCGGTCTCGCACGCGACCTTGATCAGGTGGGTCGCGCGCGGCGTCGATTGCCCGGTGCGGCCCTCGGGATCGGCGCCGGCGACGTTGAAATAGCGCAGCGCCACATAACGGAAATCGTGCGCGAACGCGGTGTCGGCGAGCATCAGCTCGGTCATTAGCTTCGAGGTGCCGTAGGGCGACACAGGCTTGAGCTCGGCATCCTCCTTGACCGGGATCTCCTTCGGATTGCCGTAGACCGCCGCCGTCGACGAAAAGATGAAGGACTTGACGCCGGTCTTGACCGCGACCTCGATCAGCGAGCGTGAGTTCGAGGTGTTGTTCAAATAGTAGCCGAGCGGATCAGCGACCGAATCCGGCACCACGATCGATCCCGCGAAATGGATGATGCAACGCGGCCGATGCTCTTCGACGACGCGGGTGACGAGCGCCTGATCTCCGACATTCCCTTCAACAAGCACGGCGGGCGCGCGAACGGCGGAGCGGAAGCCCGTCGAGAGGTTGTCGACGACGACGACCTTTTCTCCGGCATCGAGCAGTGCCAGCACCATGTGGCTGCCGATGTATCCGGCGCCGCCTGTCACAAGCACAGTCATAGGAGAGCCTCGCATGAAATTGGAAACGGGTCCGCTGGTCTCGGCAGGTCCATGACCTGAGCGAGGGCGAACGTCGGCGGCGCCCCCCAGGGGGAGGACGCGGCGTTCAATCTCGAACCCTACGAGGTTTTCTCTAATTCCGCGTTTACGGCCGGGTTGCGCAAGGCGTGCACATGCACGGAACAGTGAGAGCACCGGAGCGGCGCACTTCGCTCAGCCTCGCGAGATGGCTCCAGCCAAAATGACGCCACCGACCTTGCCGCGGTAAGGCGCCAGCAAATGCAGCGTGTGATCGAGGTTGGCCTGCTGTGTCTTGCCATTGCGGGTAACGATCAAAACCTTATCGACGAGCGGCAGCAGGGCGGAGGCCGATTCATCCGTGGTCAGCACGCCGCCATCGATGACAACGAGGTCGTAGTCGAGCGAGGCCGCGGCCAGATTGGCCGCGAGTTGGCGGCGCTCCCCGCGCTTGAGCAGGCCGAGATTGGCCCTGGCCAGCGCAAGCAGGGAGAATCCAAACTCCTCGGGCCCGGTGGTATGGGCGGCCAAGGCCTCGGGTTCGGCAAGAAGCGCGGGCCAGCCTTCGTTTCGTTCGGGGGCGAGGACAGGCGATAAAACGGGGTTGGCGGAGCAGGCGTCGACGAGCAGCACGCGCTCGCCTCTGAGGGCAGCGGCGTGCGCGAGGGCAAGCGCGATAGGGGAGGGACTAGCGCGTCTATCTGCGCCGAGCAGCATGATGGCCGTCGGATAGCTCACATGACGATCGGCCTCGAAGGAGCCCAGTAGTTGCAGAATGCTTTGGCGATAGTGGGATTCATTTGCCCCGTCGGGCGTGGCGACGGCGTCCAGAATGCGCCCCATCGCTGCGCCGCCCGGCCGGCTCCGGAGCGAGAGAGAACGGCGGGACGACGAAAGCTGCGAACGGACTTTACTGCGGAACTTCGGAACCGGGAACAACGGCAGCTGCCCGATCGCCGTCGCGCCATATGGCGGCCTGACCGTGGTATCGAGCCGCGCGCCGGCAAATGCGCGGAGCCCGCCCAGGGCTGCCCCGCCGAAAAAGCCGAGCGAGAGCACCAGCCATGCATTTGGCCAGCTCGCTTTCGTGGGCGTTGTCGCGTCCGAGACGACGCGCGCTAAAGGTACTGTGATTTGCGCTTCATCGCGCGCCTCTTTGGCACGCGCGAGAAGAGCGCTCAGCGCTTCGTGGCTGGCCGCCGCGTCCTGCTCCAGTTTTTGAAGCTCGATCTGGGCCGTTGCGGCACGAGAAACATCGGCCGTACGCGTTTCGATAAGGTGCAGAAGTTCCTGCTCGCGGCGTGCGGCGACGTCTTGCTCCGACGCGAGCGCGCTTTCGATGCGCCTCAGCCCGGCGTCGATCTGCGCGCGGAGGGCGTTGCGTTTCGCGCGTGCGTCCACCAAGTCCGGATGACGAGGCCCGAGGTTCGCGGCGAGAGAGCTTGCCCGCTCGGTGGCTTCAGCGAGGTGCGCCCGAAGCCGTTCGATGGTCGGAGAGCGCAAGGCCGCTGGAAGGCTTTGGAGTCCCGCATCGGCTGTGAGTGTGGAACGGGCTGCATCGCTCCGCGCGCGCGCCTCGGCGGTATTGACGCGCGCGGCGGCGAGTTCGTCGTTGAGCTTGGAGATCTGCTGCGCGTCGGCGACGTGCCCCTCCGAACTCGGGATTTGATTGCGTGCCTTGAATGTTGCGACCCGCTGTTCGGCCTGTTGCACCTGATCTCTTAACGCATCGAGCCGGCTATCGATCACGTTACCTGTGCGCCGATCGGCCTCGGCCCGAGCGTTGATCTGATCGGCGAGATAAAGGCTGACCAGCGTGTCGTTGATCTGCGCCGCCTTTGCGGCCGATCGCGAGGTGACGCCAACGTCGAGGATGTAGGTGTTGCCGGCCCGTGCGACCTCGACCTGTCTGGCGAGCCTTTCCGTCGCAAGCGCCTTTTTGTCGGGGCTTGCGCGTCCCGGGAAATACGATCGCAATCCCGACCAAGCGCCGGTATCGGCGAATTCCGGATCGTCATAAAGGCTTAGAACCTCGACCACCCGGCGCAGCATCGCATCCGAACCAACGATGGCTGCTTCGCTATCGAGTGGCGCCGGATCTGCGCGCGCGGCTTCGCTTGCGGCCGAGGTCTGGCTTTGGCTGACATAGAGGCGAGACCACGATGTGTAGGTCTGCGTGGTGAGGACGAGATAGAGCGCGGCGAGCCCAACGGAGAGCGCGGTGGTCGTCAAGATTTGCTGGCGCCGCCGCGGCACGTCGAGAAGGCCGGGGCGGCCGGCAGACCTGCGCGCTGGGTCCTGACCGGCAAGAGAAAACATCGAAGGCATAAACATCGTCAGCGCGCACCGCGAAACACATCGGGATGCACCGGGGATCCCACCACACGAGACCCACCAATGTGCGTATTTGAACCCGATGAAAAGGCATCGCTAACCGCTTGGTTACCGTGTTGCCGGAAAGAGGTGGACGGATGATCGGGCGCGCTCACTCCGGCCCGCCGTCGCCACGGGTGTTTCCGCAACTCAGTGGTCGACGGAGGATGAGTTAAAGCAATATTATGCGTTTTGATTTAGGGTGATGGCGAAATCTGCTCAGTCCGACCCCCAGGAGTCCGTCATGCATTCTAGGGTCCTTGCCCTAATTGTAGCCGCTCTCGGCTTGGCCCTCATTCCGGCGGCCGCCGAAGCTGGACATCGCCGTCATCACCATCACGGCGGGTACTACAGCAACTACCAGTTCTATCACCGCCACTACCGCTCCGATTTCGAGCCGGATCGCTACGCATATTATGCGTCGCCGCGCCGCTACTATCCCTACTACAACTCGGGATATTGGCGTCCGACCCAGGAGCTGCGGTATCGCCAGGCCTGCTGCCGTCCGTTTGCGAAGCTGCCGCCCTACTATCAGGCGTGGGGCTATCCTCGGCCCGTGTACAAACATCGCAAATGGCATCGTTACGGCTACGACCGCGGCTATCGTCGTCACTGGTAGGCCGACGCGCTCTGACGTTTCGCGCCAGGATCGCTTCGGGTCGGGCAATCCGAAGCCGGACACATCTGTCACATCCAAGAGTTCAAGCGAAGGCCGCTGCGTAGCGGCCTTTTGCATGTTTTGGGCACTGAAACTCCCCGTTCATGCCCCATTCATGCAGCACATGTTTTTCTGCTCAGATGAACTTTTTCTCGCTTGGGCGCGTTGTCGAAGCCAAGCGGACGAATTCCAGGTTTGGGACTAAGTTTGGGAAAAGACCCATGATCAAGAAATTTATGAATGCCCTGATGGCGGTCGCGCTGATGGTTGGCGTGACGGCGTCGTCGATTCAGCCTGCTGAAGCCGGCCGTGGTGGCCGCGTGGCGGCAGGCGTTGCCGCTGGCATCATCGGCCTCGGATTGCTCGGCGCATACGGCCACGCGCGCGATCGCGATTATGATCGCCACTACTACCGCTCTTCGGGCGAATGCTATCCGGGTCCCGAGGAGTGCGGCTGGCGAGGACGCCGCTGCTTCACCAACAGCTGGGGCGATACCGTCTGCCGTGGCGGTCGCTGGACCTGTTGGCGGCCGACCTACTGCGACTGACACAGTAAGCGCGCGCATTTTGAAATTTTAGGAGGCGGTCTCGTTCGAGGCCGCCTCTCAGTTTTTGCGCCGCGCGAGCGCGGCCCAGTGCAGGGCTACGGCCGCGGCATTCGACACGTTGAGGCTCGCGAGCGCGCCTGCCGTGGTGATCGAGACGAGGCTGTCGCACGTTTGCGCAGTGAGTTCGCGTAAGCCCTTGCCTTCCGCGCCGAGCACCAACGCGGTCAAGTCGCCGAACGCCTCGTCCTCGAGGCGGGTGGTGGATGTGCCCTCGAGCCCGATCAGGCGAAAGCCGCGCTCCTTGAGTTCGAGCATCGTCTTGGCGAGGTTCTGGACCGGTAGAACCGGCACGATGTCGAGCGCGCCCGACGCGGCCTTGGCAAGCACGCCGTTGAGCGGGGGACTGTGCCGCCGCGTCATGATGAGGCCAGCGGATCCGAAGGCTGCGGCCGATCGCAGAACCGCGCCTGCGTTGTGCGGGTCGGTGACATGATCGAGCAGGACGACAGGCCCCCACTCGCGAGCGCGATTTACGAGCTCATCGAGGGAAGGTTCCGGCAGCGGCTCGGCTTCGAGCAGCAACCCCTGATGCACGGTGTCCGCGCCGAGCAGGTGGTCGAGGTCGCCCGGCGTGGCGCGGTCGATGATCACGCCCTTGGCCGCGATGACGTCGGCCAGCCGCCGCTCCGCGTTCTCGGTGGCGAGCAGCCGAAACACCCGGCGGCGCGGGTTGTTGAGAGCCGCTTCCACCGCGTGGCTGCCGAAAAGCCGCACGATCCCGTCGTCGACCTCTGCCCGCCCCGGGGACGGTGCGCGGCCGGTCTGGGCTCGGCCCGTCTGAGACCGCCCCCTGAACCCGCCTTTGGATCCGCCAAAGCCGCGATTTTTCGGACCTTTTTTGCCCGCCGGGCGGTCGTTCATCTGGTGTCGTGCTCCCGTTCGAGGACTGCCCTCGTGCGTGCTCGAAGCCATACGGGTTTTCGCGTGCTTTTCCAATTGACATAACGAGGCCGGATTACCATAAGGACGGGCATTGCCCTGCCGCTCGGCGAGCGCGGGGCGATTTTGTTTGAAATGCCGGTTCGCGCTGCGGCAAACGCCGAAGGCTCGGGCGCTGGGCATTCAGGATTGGTCACGGAGGGGTGCCCGAGTGGCTAAAGGGGACGGACTGTAAATCCGTTGGCTTCGCCTACGCTGGTTCGAATCCAGCCCCCTCCACCAATCCTCTTCTATCCCACCTGGTTGAAATCGTTAAAGAACGCCGCTTTGTCAGCGCGCCTGGGCGTCGCCAGATCGCGGCCGAGCTGTTCCACCAACAATGATCACACCCTTCCCGTCTGATTGATGCGGTGAGCATCCGCCTTCCACTTCGTCCCACCGCTTGAGGAACAGAAATCGACCATCCGCGTTTGTGAAAAGAACACATCCGGGAGTTTCAAATGGTCCAGTCAAACAGACAGTCTATCGAAAACGTGTCCGAGCAGGCGGGGCGGGTTGCCGGTTACACGGAACAGGCAACAGAAGCAGCGAAAGAGTACGCCTCCGAGGCGGCTGACCGCGTGACGACCATTGCGAAGGAAGCGTACGAGAATCCTGAGCGGTTCATTGCCGAAAACCGCGACAGGCTCACCAAGTATACGCAAGAAAAGCCGCTCGAAGCCCTCGCGATCGCGGCAGGCGTTGCCTTTGTGGTCGGAGCGCTTTGGAAGCGGTGAACGAGAGCGGCTAGCCGCGCCGTGCTGTTGCGTCCTGCCTACCTCAGCCTGTGGATTCGCGAAAAAGCGAAGGCCCGCTCCCTTGTGGCAGCGGGCCGAAGCATTTTGGAGGAGTAAAGAGCGGGTGAAGTACGCGCCCTATTTTTTGCGCGGATCATCTTCCTGATTGACATAGATGAGGTCGAATGGGCCGTTGGCCGCAACCTGGATGATTGTCTCCTCATCTCCGGTCCACACGTAATGCGGATGGTCCGCCGGCAGCAGGAGCAAGGATCCCGCTTCGAGCATTTTGCCGGTCGACTTATCGACGGTCTTTCCCATTCCGCTTCCCATCGACCCTGTCATCACAGTCACCGATTCAAAAACCGGATGAGTGTGCGGCGGCACGACATAATTGGGAGGGAACTTGGCGCGGAGAATGAACAGCCCGGGCTTCGACGGATCGCCGTAGACGACCACGGTTTGCGCGCCTTTCGGAAATGCGGGATTGTCTTCGAAAGTTACATCGCCGGGTCTTAGCTCCTTGGCGTCGTGGGAGGTGTCCCCCGCGAACGCAGAACCGGCAAACGCGATCAGCGCGGCAGTGATCAAACCTTTAAGCATACGTAGCTCCTTCTTCTAGCGAGGTTGATGAAGAGGTTGATGAAAGTGTGTGTGGGCCCTGCGCCCAGGCGTTGTGCTGAACACCCGGCCCGAGGAACTAGCGACGATCAGGCTGGCCTAGGCAGCGGCTCGCCAAGAGTTCGGACATGAAGACGTCGCCCGGCCCGCTAACGTTGTCTCCATGGCCAAGTGCGTTTGGTCCGTTCCCCTCATTCAGCTTCTGCAGACGAAGACCGAGGAGCGCCACGCAACCGGCGGCGGAGATCGCGATGCAAGCGGAGAGCAGGGCCACCGCCCATGTTTGGCTCAGCAAAGTCCTGCGAGCTTGAACCGAAGAACGCAAAAATCTGACCGCTCCAATTCGCTGCATTCAGCCCGTCTCCCGCCCCCAACCTTTCGAGCGGAGCCTAGGAAGGGCTCGACCCGCCGGACAGAGGGGTTCGCCTGAGGATCTTTGGGCAAATTTCCTGAGCATCGGCTACGCCCCTTCACAGTCCGGGGCGTGCCCACTAGCCTGAAGCAAAAGTACTGGGTGAGGTGCCGCATGGACCTGAAATGGCTGCTGGTGAGGCGGATTACGCTGGTGGCGCTCGCGTGCTTCCTCGCCGGGTCGGCGATTGCGCTATACGTCACCGCACGCGAGGCCAGACGCCAGAACGTCGAGCTCGTGGACTTGGCTGGCCGCCAGCTCGATCTGCAGCTCTTGCGCATCGAAAGAGCGACGGACATCCCTAAGCGCTTTCCCGACTGGGATCTGGTGACGAGCTACTCGCTGCGCCCTGGGCAGTGCGTGGAGTATCGAGGGGCCGATGCGAGCCTCCAGAGGTCGAGTTGCGCCGGTGTCGATGCACGGTCGACCAACGCACCTCGATGGTTCTTCGAGGGCTATCGGTCGCTCATCAATGACAATCTGACTGCGGTCAGGCCTATCTCGCATCGAGGCGTGTACCAAGGCACCGTCGTTGCGGCCTACGATCCGGTTGCGACCGCCGGACAAGCGTGGGCGACAGTCGCGCCGCTTCTCGGTCTGTCGGCGGCCCTGGTCGCCACTCTGTGTTTGGTCACCTATCTTGTCGTCGACCGCGCGCTTCTGCCCGCAAAGGATATTCTGTCGGGCCTGAACCGCTTGGCGCTCGGTGATCTCGCGTGCCGCTTGCCGGCGTTTCGTTTGACCGAACTCAATCGTATCAGCGAGGTCTTTAACGCGCTCTCCGCGGAGCTGGCCAATGCAACGTCTGAACGGACCGAGCTTGCGCGTCGCCTCGTCGATACGCAGGAGCAGGAGAGGCGCCACATCGCCCGCGAGCTGCACGACGAGATTGCGCAGAAACTTGCCGCGCTGAACGCGCTTGCGGCATGTGTCCGAACGAGCGCGCAGTCCGATGCGCCAGGGCTCGTCGGCGAGGTGCGAGAGCTTGAGAAAATGGCGTCGGGCTTGATGATATCTTTGCGTCGCACGCTTACTTATCTGCGCCCGCAGGAAATCGATGACCTGGGTTTGCTTCCGAGCCTGAAAGCTCTCGTCGAACAACACAATGAAAGCGCGCGCGGGCGCACCAGTTATTCGATCGAAGCCACAGGCGAGTTGGAGCAGCTCCGCGCCGAAACGAGCGCCCACGTGTACAGGATCGTGCAGGAAGCGCTCACCAATACCTCCAAGCATGCAAACGCCCGCAATGTGAAAGTCATGCTCAGCCAGCATGCCGATACCGACCAGGAACGGATCAGGCTTGCGGTCATCGATGACGGCGTTGGGCAGGCCGCGGCGGAAAGGCCTCCGATCCCCGCCGGCTCGGGCCTGATCGGAATGCGCGAGCGGGTCGTCGCGCTGAGCGGAAAGTTCACCGCCGGTCCGCTTCCGAGCGGCGGATTCCGGCTTCAGGTTGAGTTTCCGACATTGCAGCGAGGAACCTGAAGGCCATGGGCATCCGAGTCCTTTTGGTCGATGATCATGCGGTTGTCCGCGAGGGCTATCGCAGGTTGATCGAAAAGCATCCCGGGATCGACGTCGTCGCCGAGGCCGACGGCGCAGCATCGGGGTATGAAGCTTTCAAGAAATTCAATCCTGATGTCGTCGTCGTAGATATCTCGATGCCCGGACGAGGAGGCATCGATCTCGTTCGGCAGATACGCCAATTCGATGCGGCTGCCCGCGTCCTCATTTTTACGATGCACGCGAGCGCGACCTATGCACAGCAGGCATTTCGAGCCGGCGCGCGAGGTTATGTCACGAAAAGCAGTCCACCCGAGATTCTCGTCACCGCGATCCGTGACGTCTTCGCCGGCCGGCCGGCGCTTTGCGCCGAGATCAACCAGGTCATCGCCACGAGCAGGCTATGCGATGAGGCGTCGGCCGTGGACGAGCTGTCCCCGAGAGAATTCGAAGTTCTTCGCATGATCCTGGACGCGAAATCGACCGACGAAATTGCCTCGGCCTTCAACCTCAGCCCGAAGACCGTTGCAAACTACCATTACGAAATAAAATCCAAGCTTCGCGTCCGCTCCGACATCGAGCTTGTCTATTTCTGTATGCGGCAGGGCCTGATCGCGCCGCTCGCAGAGCCTAGCGCCACCTAGCGTACTGCTTGGACAACGAGCCGAAGCCCGAGATTGCCAACTTAACGCGATCGTTATCACTAAGACGATCCGCGCCTCGATAGGCGTCGTCAGTCGTGACAAAGTGTGCAATCAATGCAACGCCCGACGTCTCGACGGGCCGCCTTGATCCAGCCGCCGGAGCCAAGCAATTCATTCCGCCTTGAAGCAAGACATGAGCAAGAAGAGCGTGCGTCAGCGCGAGATCGTATCGTTGCTGTCCGATCAGCCGACGCTACGCGTGAGCGAGCTTGCCGAGGCGCTGAGCGTCACGACGGAAACCATACGCCGGGACCTTGATGAGCTGACCGGCCGTGGCGTGATAAGCAGAACCTACGGCGGCGCCATTTTGCGGAAGGCCGCGGAGCCGTCGGTTGCGCAGCGCCACAGTCTTCTCGTCGAGGAACGGACGCGGATTGCCAAGACGGCGTGCCAGACCTGTGAGGGCGGGCGAGTCTTCATGATCGGATCGGGTGCCACCACGCTGCACGTCGCACGGCGGATGGCATCGAGTATGCAGAATGTCACCGTCATCACGCATTCGTTCGCGATCGCGACGGCCCTGGCCGCCAATCCGACCATCACCATTCTCATGACCCCGGGCTTCTATCATGCCGGCGAAGGCGCAATGTATGGCGCCCAAACCCTCCGCTTTCTTGAGCAATACAACGCGGAATGGGTCATTCTCGGCGCGAGTGGCGTTGCAGCCGACGGCGCAAGCGACGCTTTGATCGAGATGGCCGACGTCTATTCCGGAATGATCGAGCGGGCCAACCGCCGCATGATCGTGGCGGACGGCTCCAAGTTCGATCAGATGTTCACCGCCCGCTATGCGAGCTGGAGCCAAATCGATCTCTTGGCAACCGATCAGGCCCCGAAAAGCGCGCTTCTCAAAGCGATGCAGACCGCCGAGGTTGAGGTTAAGATCGCCGACGCCGACTGAAGCCGTCGGCAAGCGAACTTCGCGCCTTCAGGGAGATGCGGCGAGCGCGTCTGCAAGCTTGTCGACGAAGATGTCTGCTTCGTCTTGGGAAAGCGACAGCGGCGGGCGCACCTTCAGCGTATTGCCGAAGCGGCCCGCAGCACCGATCAGCACGCCGCGATCTTTCAGGCCGTTGATGACGCTCGACGCCAGTTCGGCGTTCGGCTGATCCTTCTCGCCGGGTCGGCTGAGGTCGATGCCGAGAAAGAGGCCCGCGCCGCGCACGTCGGCGATGCGCTCGTCCTTTGTCGCGAGATCGCGCAGGCGCTCCTGGATATGGTTGCCCTGTCGAAGCGCGTTGCTCTGGAGTTGTTCGTCGGCGATGACGTCGAGCACCGCCATGCCGGCCGCCGCAGCCACCGGATTGCCGCCGAAGGTGCTGAAATATCCGGTGTTCTCGCAGAAACGTTCGAGCAGATCCGGCCGCGTGACGAGCCCCGCCATCGGAAAACCGTTGCCCATGGGCTTGCCCATGGTCACGATATCGGGCGTTACGTCGTGCCGTGCAAAGCCCCAGAACGCGTCTCCCGTCCGCGCGAATCCGGGTTGGACTTCGTCGGCGACATAGAGCCCGCCCGCCTTGTGAACTTCTGAGACAGCCTTGCGCAGGAAGCCTGGCGGATCGGCGTAAACGCCGTCGCTCGAAAAAATGGAATCGCACACGAACGCCGAGAACTTGTGTCCGCGCCGTTCGAGTTCGGCGATCGCTCGTTTAACGTCGGCGGCGAAAGCGTTTTCGATCGAGCCGCTCTGTCCCGCATGAGAAGGGGCGGGAACTGTCACCACGTGATCCGGCAGATTGCCCCGCTTCAGCGCCGAAGGTGAGATCTCCGAAATGATCGAGGTGTTGCCGTGGTAAGCGTTCTCGCTGACGATGATACCGGTTCCGCCCGACGTGGCGGCCGCAATCCGAACCGCAAGATCGTTCGCCTCGCTGCCGCTGCAAGAAAGAACGACATTGGAAAGCGCGGCGGGAAAGGTCGCTTTCAAGGCGTCGAGATAAAGATCGACGACACCGTTGAGATAGCGCGTGTTGATGTTGAGGCGGGCGATCTGGTCCGTCACCGCGGCAACCACGCGCGGGTGCGTGTGTCCGACGGACGGAACGTTGTTATAGAAATCGAGATAGCGTTTGCCGTCTGCGGCCGTCATCCAGGAGCCGCTCGCGGAGACGATCTCCAGAGGCTCTTTGTAGAACAGAACCGTGGCGGCGCCGACGTTTGCGAGCCTCCGCTCGAGAAGCGGGTTGCGCTCGCTAGCCTGCGCGCCCGCGTCGAACGCGTTCATGTCCAGAATTTGCCGCGCTCCACCAAGTGCGTTCTTGTTCTTCTTGCTCATGTTTGCGAGCACCTACCGCTCTGATTTCGAGAGAAACGCATCTGCAAGCCGAACGGTGCCATCCGTAAACGCCGTGCCGAGCGACTGCGCCGTCGGTGTCTCGGCGTGGCTTGCCACCCAGGCGGTCAAGAGCAGGCGGCGCAGCATCACGAACGTGGGAATGAAAGCCACATCCGCCGCCGACAGAGGCTCCACCGAGCGATAGCCATCGACCCAGGCATCCTGAAGCTCGGGAACGATAGGATCGTCCTCGAAGAAACTTACGGCGGACGCGAAATCGTAGATGAACCAACTGAACCCGCAGTCATCGAAATCGATGACGCCCAGGCGATCTGTATCGACAAGGAGATTGGCGAGTCTCAGATCCGCGTGCACGAGGCCGAAACGTTCAGGGCCTTCGCCGAAGTTAGAAAGAGCCTGTTCGAGCGAGCGGCTCGTCCGCTCCAGAACGGCTAGGCCGTCCGCTTCAAGGCCGAGCGCATCTCGCCAGTCGCCCCACAGCGGCGCCGAGCCGAGCATGGTTTCGAAATTCCACGTCTTGCGGCGGAAGTCGTTTGGCCGTTGCCACGTGCGCGCATGGCGATGAAGGCGGGCGCTGATCCGTCCGAGTTCCAGGAACCCCGGCTTGATGCTGTTGCCCTGGGCTGGCTCCGAACCGCTCATGAACTCGAAGGCCACGACATGGCGCACGTCGCCCGCGGCGACCATGCTTCCGATGTAGCCACCATCTTTGCGCAGCAAGGGTTTTGGAGTTGCAACAATGCCTTCGTCGCGCAGCGCGAGGATCCAGTTTAGCTCCGAGGCGATTTCGTCGGGGGCGTGATAGCCGGGGCGATGAACCCGCAGAATAACCGGTGCGCCGGTAGCCGGATCTAGCGCCTTAAACGTGGCATTTTCTGAGATATTCAACGTGGTTACGGTGCAGTCCTTCGCAAGTCCCCACTCTTGCGTCAGGCCCGCTAGGCCCTGACGCAATTGCTCGACGAAAGCGTCTTCGTAAAGTCCTGCCATTGGTCGCGCCCTGATTATCCGCTTCCATGGAGATAAAGAAAATTTCTGCGATCCGCAACATTATGCTTGCGTTCTGCAACATTTCACGTTGATCCTACGCTCGCTCCATCGTGACGCGAAAACGCGCGCGGCGGATCAAGACGAGGGCCGCAAAAAAGGCCCCGGAAATTTTCTAGGGGAAACGCGGACTATGGTCCCGGGAGAGGTTTCATGGAGTTTACTCGTCGTCAGTTCACGAAGTATTTGGGTGCCGGCGCCGGTCTAGCCGCGTTCGGAGCTGCGCGCCCGGCGTTTGCTGCGCGCGACAAGGAAATGAACATTCTGTGTTGGGAGGGCTACAACACCGACAACGTGCTCGGTCCCTTCCGCAAAGCCTTTCCCGGCGTAACGGCGCGCGCCGAAAGCGGCACGTCCGATCCGGACATGATCAACAAGCTCCGCGCAGGCGAGCTCAAAGTCTGGGACCTCATCAACGTCAACCAGCCGTGGGCGCGCCAGCAGCTTTTCCCGGAAAAGCTGATCAAGCCGCTGAGCAAGGAGCGCTTCCTTCCCTACTTCTCGAAGATGTCGGCTGAGTTTTCGGCGCCCTATCCGCTTGCGTTTGCTGACAGCGGCGAGTTGATCGGCATGCCGCAGCGCTACGGCCCCTTCAGCTTCGTCGTCAACACCGACAAGATCAGCCGCAAGACTGCCGAGGATCAGGGCTGGTCGCTGTTTCTCGATCCGGCCATGAAGGGGCGCTTCGGCGTTCTGACATACGACAACTGGAACGTGATCCATTTGTGCCTCACGGCGGGCGTCAATCCGTTCAAGGCTGTGGGTGACGACGGGGTCACGAAGTTCACGGAAGCGACAAAGACGGTGTTCGGCGGCGCCAAGCTGCTGAGCGACGATCTTGTGGCGATGAACACGGCGCTCATCAACGGCGAGATCGATGCCTACTTTACCGGTGGCACCTATACCGCCAGCCCGGCTCGCTTCGACGGCGCCAATAACATTCGCGCGATCACGCCCAACAGCGGCCCCGTTGACGGCAAGGGCGGCGTGGTGTGGGTCGAGCTGACATCGGTCGTCAACAACCCCGACGTCAGCCCGCTTGCGGAAGATTTCCTGGAGTTCGTTCAGAAGGCGGAAATCGCCAAGGCTGTCAGTTTCGCGGAAGGCACCTACAATCCGGTGAGCCAGATGGGTGATCCGGCAATCTTCAAGCTCTGGAACAACGCGGAGCTGGACGCGATCCAGTGGGATAGCCTGTCGGAAGAGCTTTCGCGCTCGGCCGATTTCTCGGTCGTTCCCGACTACGACGCTCTTCTCAAAATCTACACGGCGGCGAAGCGTCGATGAACATTGCAGCATCGGTCCGCCTTCCTGCTGGGAAGGCGGACCTTTCCAGTCAGGCCGAGGCGTCAAGACCCACACACATGAGTGCGAAACCGATCCTTCGCGTTGTCGATCTCAAGAAGACGTTCGATGGCTTTACCGCTCTCGACTCGGTAAATCTCACGGTGGACGACGGCGAGTTTCTCGCCATCGTCGGCCCGTCCGGCAGCGGCAAGACCACCCTGATCCGCCTGCTTGTCGGCATGGAGGAGCAGACCAGCGGTGAAATCTGGCTACGCGATAGCCGGATCGACAACGTTCCGGCCAACAAGCGCCCGACCTGCATGGTGTTCCAGTCTCTGGCGCTGTTTCCCCATCGCTCCGTCGGCGAAAATATCGAATTCCCACTGAAGATTCGCCGGGTCGATCCGGCGCTGCGTCGCGCGCGAGCGCTCGAGCTGCTCGATCTGGTGCGGCTTCCCCAGCACTACTACGGAAAGCGCATCCAGCAGTGCTCGGGCGGCGAGCGCCAGCGCGTTGCACTTGCCCGCGCGCTCGCGTTCGATCCTGAGATCCTGTTCTTCGACGAGCCGCTGTCTGCGCTCGATTTCCGGCTCCGCAAGATGCTGGAGAAGGAACTCAAGGACCTTCACCAGCGGACTGGAAAAACCTTCATCTACATTACGCACAGTCTCGAAGAAGCGATGGTAATGTCGGATCGCATCGCGATCATGCGCTCAGGACGTTTCGAGCAATTGGGACCGGCAGAAGAAATTTACGCCAAGCCGAAGAGCCGGTTCGTCGCTGAGTTCATGGGCGAAGTGAATCTGTTCCGCGCCAACGGCAATGGAAGTGCTGTTTCCTTTGAGCACGTCACCATAGATCCCGCCGCTGCCGCGAAGCGCGGTCTGCGTCCCGGGTTCTCCGGCGACCTCATGGCGCGGCCGGAAAGCGTACGCCTGCTGATGCCGGGGGAACGCGCCGACGTAATGGCCACCGGCATCGTCGAATCCGAGTATCTGCTCGGCTCTCGCGTGCAATATCTCGTGCGCCTGGCGAGCGGTTATAAGATGACCGTCGAGCTGTCGCGAGAGAACCGGGTCACCTGGGAGCCGGGGCAAAGCATGGAGGTCGGGTTCGATCTCGATCGCGCGCATCTCATCCAGGAGGCGTAGCGTGGAGCGGATCAATCAGCGCCTCGGAGTTCTGAGCGCTCTTCCGGTTGTCATCTTTCTGGCTGCCGGCTTTCTGGCTCCGCTATGCGTTGTCGCTGCCTTCTCGATCATGCCCCAGAAGGTGTTCTCGCTCGCGAACCTGCCCGACTTCTCGTCCTACGCCCTCATGATCCAGGAGGGCTATTGGGAGTCGCTGCTGGTTTCTCTTGCGATGGCGTTTGCGGCGACCTTCATTCTTTTCGTCATCTGCTGGCCGCTGGCGTTCGCCATGGCGAAGGTCTTCGGCCGCTTCACGCTTGTGCTCACCATCGGCGTGGTGATGACGCTGTTTGTCTCCGAGAACATCCGCCTCTTTGGCTGGGTGTTGACCCTGATGAAGGGCGGCCTGATCGAGGGCTATTGGAGAAGCTGGACGGGACAATCCTTCGACGGGTTGCTCTACAACGTTCCGGTCATCGTCTTCGGCCTCGTCTACGTCTATCTGCCCTTCATGCTGTTCCCGCTCGCGCAGGGCATCGCGATGGTGCCGGATGACGCGCGCCAGGCCGCTTTCGATCTCGGCGCCAACAGATGGCAGATCTTTCGCGAGGTGGAATTGCCGCTGTCTGCACCCGGTATTGCCGTCGGATGCCTCATCACGTTCGTGCTGACGGCCGGTGCCATCGCGGAATCGAAACTGCTCGGCGGGCGTGCCGTGATCGTGATCTCCGACGAGATCGAGCGGTCGTTCACTTATGGCCAGAACTGGCCGCTGGGCTCTGCGCTCGCCATGACGCTGATCGCCGTCGTCGGCAGCTTCGCGATCTTCGGCGTGACGCGCATCGATCTCGACGCCATCATGGGGAGGAAGCGCTGATGCATCCTTCGAATGCAGGCCGGATCGGTCTCTATCTCTACGGCATCCTGATCCTGGCGTTTCTCTACCTTCCGCTCGTCGCCATTGGCTTCGCGTCGGTGTCGACGTCGCGTTATCTCTCGTTCCCCATTCGCCAATATACGACGCAGTGGTATGCCCAGGCGCTCGAGAGCGGAACAGTCTCTGACCTGCTTTGGATCTCGCTCCAGGTCGCTGCGATTGTAACCGTCATCTCGATGCTTCTTGGCTTCTTCGGTGCGCTTGCGTTCGCGCGCTATCAGTGGCGCTATCGGCGCCTCTACCAGAAGCTCATCCTGCTGCCGATCTTCTTTCCGCAGTCGGTGCTGGGGCTTGCACTTCTGATGTGGTTCAACGCCGTCGGGATCACGCCGACCTGGCACACGGCAATCATTGCCCATCTCGTCTGGATCGCGCCGATCGCGACACTGATCATCGCCATTCGCGCCTACAGCTTCGACCCGGCTCTGGAAGAGGCGGCTCGCGACATGGGGTGCTCGACCTGGCAGATCCTGCGTGAAGTCACCATTCCGCTGCTGATGCCGGGCGTTGTGGCCGCCGGGTTGTTCTCGTTCCTTCTGAGCTGGGGCAACTTTCCGCTGTCCTTGTTCACGACGGGCGCGGATTTGACCCTGCCGGAATGGCTCTACGCCAAGATGGTATCCGGCTACTCGCCGCTGGTGCCGACAGTCGGTATGCTTTCGGTCGCCGCCTCCATCGTGTTGGTCGCGATCGCGCTGGCACTGCCGCCGCTGATCAACCGCTTTACGCGCAACTCTTCGGATTGATACGGGAGATTTGGGAATGCTGACCTCAATTGCCGGCCAGAGCGTCATCGTGACAGGCGGTTCCAAAGGTATCGGAAAGGGCATCGCCAAGGTGTTCGCGGCCAAGGGCGCAAAGGTGGTCGTTGCGGCCCGCGGCCTGGACGACGCCGAGGCGACAGCAAAGGAGATCCGCCATGCGGGCGGCGCCGCGATCGCGCACGCGGCTGACGTCTCCAATTGGGAGAGCGTGCAGGCACTCGTCGCAACGGCCGTCGCGACGTTCGGAACGGTCGACATCCTGTGCGCCAACGCTGGCGTATTCCCGCAGAAGAAGATCATCGAGTTGTCGCCGGAAGACTGGGATCAGGTGCTCGATACCAATCTCAAGAGCACGTTCCTGTGCGTGAAGGCGTGCATCCCCGTTTTCGAAAAGGCCGGCAAAGGACGCGTGGTCGTGACGTCGTCGATCACCGGGCCGATCACTGGCTATCCGGGCTGGTCCCACTACGGAGCCTCCAAGGCCGGCCAGCTCGGCTTCCTCCGCACCGCAGCTATGGAGCTTGCGCGCTACAACACGACCATCAACGCGGTGATGCCCGGCAACATTATAACGGAAGGACTGCAGGATCTCGGTCAGAGCTATCTCGACGGCATGGCGAAGGCCATTCCTCTGAAGCGTCTCGGCAAGGTCGAGGACATCGGAAATGCTGCCCTGTTTCTGGCTTCGCAGGAGGCGTCCTACATCACCGGCCAGACTATAGTCGTGGACGGCGGCCAGATCCTGCCCGAGTCCGCGGAAGCGATTGACAGCATCTAGATGCGGCTGTGAGATCCGACCCCGGAGCAGAGGACTGCTTCGGGGGGCGGCCAACAACGAAAACACGTGCATGAGCAGATATTGGGACGTCTACAACGGATGGCGCGCCAATCCCGAGGCCTTTTGGGCCGAGGCGGCGAAAGCTGTCGATTGGTTCAAGCCGGCAGAGCGGATCTTCGACCAGAGTATCGGTCCCTATGGGCGATGGTTCGTCGGGGCCGAGTGCAACACCGCCTACAACTGCATCGATCGGCACGTTGCGGCCGGGCGCGGCGCGCAGCCTGCGATCATCTATGACAGTCCCGTCACCGGAGCCAAACGCACGCTGACCTACGCGCAGTTGCTAGACGAGGTCGAGGTGTTTGCCGCCGCGCTCGCCGGCCTCGGCGTGTCGAAGGGCGATCGCGTGGTGATCTACATGCCGATGGTGCCGGAGGTCGCGATTGCGATGCTGGCAACGGCTCGCCTCGGCGCGATTCATTCGGTGGTGTTCGGCGGCTTCGCGGCCAACGAGCTTGCCGTGCGCCTCGACGATGCCAAGCCGAAGGTTATCGTTTCGGCCTCCTGCGGGATCGAGCCCAAGCACGTCGTCAAATACAAGCCGTTGCTCGACGCCGCGATCGAGATGGCGACGCACAAGCCATCCAATTGCATCATCTTGCAGCGTCCGATGGAGCGCGCGGCTTTGCAGCCGGGGCGTGATCTGGATTGGGCCGACCTCGTCGCGAAGACACGGGCGGAGGGTCGCAAAGCTGCGTGCGTTCCCGTCAAGGCGACGGACCCGCTCTATATTCTCTATACGTCTGGCAGCACCGGCCAGCCGAAGGGTGTCGTGCGCGACACCGGTGGCCATATGGTTGCGCTGGCCTGGACGATGAAGAACGTCTACGGCATCGCGCCCGGCGAGGTATTCTGGTCCGCTTCCGACGTCGGTTGGGTGGTGGGGCATTCCTACATCATCTATGGCCCGCTACTGAACGGCAGCACCACGCTCATCTACGAGGGCAAACCGGTCGGCACACCCGACGCCGGTGCGTTTTGGCGCGTTGTCGCCGAGCACAACGTGGCGGCGCTCTTTACGGCCCCCACTGCTTTGCGGGCAATCAAGAAGGAAGATCCGCAAGGCGCTTTGATCGCCAACTACAACCTGTCGAAGCTACGCACACTGTTTCTGGCCGGCGAGCGAGCCGACCCAGACACCGTGCGCTGGGCGGAATGGGCTCTTGGCATTCCGGTAATCGATCACTGGTGGCAGACGGAGACAGGCTGGGCAATTGCCGCCAATCCGATCGGGCTTGGGGCCCTGCTTGTGAAGCCAGGCTCGCCGACGGTGCCGATGCCGGGCTACGATGTTCACGTGCTCGATGAGGATGGGCAGGAGGTTGCGGACGGCCAGCTCGGCAACATCGTCGTCAAGCTGCCGCTGCCGCCGGGATGCTTCCCGACGCTGTGGAATGCGGAAGAGCGTTTCGGCCCGAGCTACACCGATCATTTTCCCGGCTTCTACAAAACGGCCGACGCAGGATTCCGCGATACCGACGGCTATCTCTTCATCATGGGTCGCACTGACGACATCATCAACGTCGCCGGCCACCGCCTGTCTACGGGCGCGATGGAAGAGGTGCTATCGTCTCACAGGGACGTGGCCGAATGCGCGGTGATCGGTGCGGCGGATGCGCTGAAGGGCGAGCTGCCGATCGGCTTCATCGTGCTGAAGGCCGGTGTTACGCGCGAAGCCAAGGATATCGAAAACGAGGTCGTGGCGTTGGTGCGCGAGCGGATCGGCCCCGTGGCCGCCTTCAAGACGGTGCGCATCGTTACGCGTTTGCCGAAGACGAGATCGGGCAAGATTTTGCGAGGCACCATCAAAAAAATAGCTGACGGGACCGACTTCAAAGTCCCGGCGACGATCGACGATCCGGCCATCCTCGACGAGATCGGCGCGATCCTGAGCAAACGCCCCATCGCAAGCTGAGCAGGGATCGCGCAGCGATCAGATGATCTTGCTTTCGCGCAGCGCCGCGATTGTTTCGTCCGACGCGCCGAGCAGCTCCCGCAACGTAGCCTCCGTGTGCTGCCCGAGTGACGGCGGCGCCGCACGTGGTGGTTCGGAAACACCGCTCAGGTTGAGCGGGCTTCTTACACTCGGAACCAGGACGCCGGTATCGTGCGGCAGCATCATCGCAAGCTGTTGTGAGAGCGCACGCGGCTCTGCGAAGGCTTGCGCAACACTATTGATCGGGCCGCACGGAACCCCCGCCGGCTCGAGCAGGGCGATCCAATCCTGCGCGTCGCGCGCGAGAAACAAAGCTTCGAGTATCGGGACCAGCGCCGCTCGGTGCGTAACGCGCGACGCATTGGTCGCGAAGCGCGCGTCTTCGGCCAGATCTGTGGCGCCGATCACATCGCACAGCTTGCGGAATTGGCCGTCGTTCCCGACGGCAACGATGAGATGACCGTCTGAGGTTGCGAACGCCTGATAGGGCACGATGTTGGGGTTCGCGTTGCCGAGCCGTGCGGGAGATTGTCCGGACACGAGATAGTTGAGCGCCTGGTTTGCGAGGCACGCGACGGCGGTGTCGAACAGGGCAAGGTCGATATGCTGGCCACGCCCGGTGCGGTGACGGTGTTGGACAGCAGCGAGAATGCCGTTCGTCGCGTAAAGCCCGGTCAGGATGTCGACGAGCGCCACGCCGATTTTTTGCGGCTCGCTGCCGGGAACTGTCGCAGGCGCGCCTGTAACAGACATCAATCCGGATAGCCCCTGGATCGAGAAATCATAGCCGGCGCGATGTGCGCTCGGCCCGGTCTGGCCGAAGCCGGTGATCGAGCAGTAGATGAGGCGGGGGTTGACGGCTGCGAGGCTCGCGTAGTCGAGCCTATACTTGGCGAGGCCGCCGGCCTTGAAGTTCTCGATCAGGATGTCGCTCTTCGCGGCGATCGCTCGCACCAGCTCCTGTCCCTTTGGAGCGGTGATATCGATGGTGACGGACTTCTTGTTGCGGTTGGCACAAAGAAAGTAGGCGCTGTCGGTCGTCTCTCGCCCATCTGCATCAGGGATCCACGGCGGCCCCCAGCTCCGCGTATCGTCGCCGCGTTCCGGACGCTCGACCTTGATCACCTCGGCTCCGAGATCGCCGAGCGTCTGGCTTGCCCACGGCCCGGCGAGCACGCGCGAGAGATCGAGCACGCGCAATCCCGAGAGGGGGTGATCGGTATTCGTCTGGGTCATCGAGGATCGCTTGAAGGCCAACGGGGATGGCGGCGTTAAGGGTGTAATTCCGGCACGTTTTTCATCCGCCGACGCGCCAAGCGCAAACGAAAAAAGCCCCGGATGCCGATTTCCGGGCATCCGGGGCCTCTAGATCGTGGAACAGTTTATCTGGAAGAACTCTCCCAATCGTCGTTCCAGCCCTCGCGAGAAAGGAGCGGGGTGATGCGCCGGAGCGAAACGCGCCGGTTGATCCGCGACGGCCCATCCGTCAGGACCTTGAGATACTGCTCGCCATAGCCCTGCGTGGTGAGGTTCTCCGGCGGGATCCCGAAGTTTTCCGACAGGATCACGGCCACCGTCTCCGCGCGTCGATCGGAGAGCGAGAGGTTGTCGATGTCTGAGCCGACGGCATCCGTGTGGCCTTCGATCAGGAACACTTCATCCGGCGATCTGTTGATGATGCGCCGAAGGGCGCCCGCGATCCGTTCGAGTTGGTCGTACTGATCCGGCCCCACATCCCAGGATCCGAACTCGAAGTTGATGGTATCGAGATCGACGCGACGCATACGCTCGAGAACGCGATAGCTTCTACGCACCTCGTCGAGAGAGTAGCCGCGCTCGATCCGTTCGACGGGCGGAGCGTTGAGCGCATCGTAGATGTCTTCTGGCGAAGCGCGATCGTAATCCACGATGTACTTGTCGCGTGGAATCCGCACGTCCGGCGGCGGCAGATCGACATAGTTGTCGTAGTAGCGGTCCGGTCCGAACTGCGAGCCGGAACGGCTGCTGTAATAGCGGCGATTGTCGAACAGAACGACCTCGCGGCCATCCCGGTCTTTACGGCTGCGGCGCAGCGTGCGCCCGTCGTCGTCTTGAAGCGAATAGATGAGGGCGCCGGCGAGACCCATAGTGACGATCATCAAGGTGCCGTCCTTGCGCCGCTCGCGCCTGAGCTCGCGTCCGGTCTTCTGCAACCGGCTGCTTTCGTCATGGCGAATGAACGCGCGGTCGTTGTGCCGAACGATGACGCGCTTGTCCGGTTCGATGATCAGCTTGCGGTTCCCGACATCGCGCTCCTTGCGGTCGCGCCGGAAAGCTTCGAATTTCCGGTCCGCGCCATCGCGCCATCTTTCGGTGTCGCCGGATCGATCCGGTCCGGAGCCGGGGTTGCGCTGACGCTGAGCCTCGATTCGAGCCCGCTCGAACTCCTTGTCTGCGTTAGCGCGGTCGAACTTCCCGGGGGCACGATCCGGACGGTCGCGCCAGTTCGGTCCTTTGCCGGGCTCCCCGCGCGCATTGTCTTTCGAAGTGTCTCTTGTGGCCTTATCTCGTCCTGCCTGATCTCTGGCAGCGTTCTCGCGCGCGGCGCGGTCCTTGGCCTGCTGAATCTCGAACTGCTTCTGCTTCTCGGCGTTCTGGCGCGCGAAATCAGCGTCTTGTTTCTGCTTGAAGGCCTTGTCTTTGGCTTGCTGGATTTCGAGCTGCTTCTGTCTTTCCGCGTTTTGACGCGCGAGATCAGCATCCTGCTTCTGCTTAGCAGCCTTGTCCTTGGCCTGCTGATTTTCGAGTTGCTTCTGTCTCGAAGCGTCCTGGCGCGCGAGATCGGCATCCTGCTTCTCTTTGAGGGCCTTCTCTTTGGCCTGCTGGATCTGTTGCTGCCGTCTTTGGATAAAGTTCTGCGGACCAGGGTCCCGCTTCACTCCGAGCGCATCATTTCTCGCGCGCTCCTTTTCAGGGCTACGAGCTCCATCCTGATTGCGTACCTTAGCGGACCCATCTGGGCCGCCCTGTCCCGGACCGGCATCGCGCCGCGGCGGAGCGCCTTCGTTGCCCTTCCCGCGGCCATCGTTTCTTTTGTCGTCCTTGCTTCTCTTGCCTTCCTTGTCGCGAGGCTGCTTGCCCTTCTTGTCCTTGCCCTGACCATCGTCAGCTTGATCCTGTTGGGCTTGGTCGGGAGGCGCAGCGCGTGCATCGAGAGCGGGCACGCTGATCGAGGCAACAAAGGCGGCAAGGACGGGGAGGGCAACTGAAAGAGGTCGAAGGGTCATGTTTGGTCCAACGTTTTGGGGATCGAAAAGTTTCTTGTCTCGCTGGTCTGTCGAGCGCCCGAAAATGGACGCCGTCATTGAGAGGATGGCCTCGCCATGCCTGAGGCTCGGAAAGACCAACCCAGAACACTTACGTAGAGCCTGAAACCGCAGAAATCATGGCGGTCAAGGGGTTGACCCGACCGGATTTCGGCAACTTCAAGGCGCCGAGGTCGCCGATCGATTTTGCTCTAGGGGGAATTCCTCCCGGGGGTTTGTGCCATGACACGGCAGCCCGCGGCGCGCAATGAGCTAGCGAAACTTGAGAACCAGAAATCGGGAGAAGCGCTCGTGATCCGTGTCATTGTCATGCTCGGACTATCTATTGGATTGGCCGGTCATGCCGGAGCCTCCTGCAAGGAGGACGTCGACAAAGCATTTTCCAAGCTGCGCGGCAGCAGCGGATTCAGGCTCGAGACGAAGATCGTCAACGAGCAGCAGGGCACGCTGCATATGACTGTGGACTACGTGCTGCCCGACCGTATGCACCAGCGCGTGGCCCTTGGCGATCAGGCCCAGAAGATGGAAACCATCGCCATCGGCAACAAGGTCTGGTCCAACCAAGGCCAGGGCTGGACGGAGGTACCGGCAAATTTTGCAGAGGTGATCGCCAAGCAGCTCAAGGAATCGATCGCCGAGCCGTCCAAGAGCCAGCTCGATTACGAATGCCTGGGTGAGGCGACGCTCGAGGGAAAATCCTATCTCGCCTACAAGGCGTCCCTGCCGCCGGTCGTCGAGGAAAAGGCGAAGGGCGAGCCGGCCAAGGCCGCCGAGCCAGCCAATATCCAGACCCTTTACATCGACCAGGCAACAGGCCTTCCGGTCCGTAACATCGTGATCAAGGGCGACGGTTCCGATAAGCGGTTGTTCGACGGCACCTTCAGCACGCCGTCCGACATCACGATCAACGCGCCGGGCTGATTGTCAGGTTCGCATTTTGGACCGCAGATAGATTTAGGGCCGCTTCGATGTTCGAAGCGGCCCTTTTTCTTTGCCGATGAAGGTCAATCCTTGCTGCGCCGACCGGACGGTCCCGGCAGATGCTGAATCGCGATTCGCATCAATTCCGGCAAGCTGCGTGCGCCGAGCTTCATCTTGATCTGAGACGTGGTGTTGGCGACGGTCTTGTAGCTGATGCTGAGCTCTTCGGCGATCACGCCATAGGATTTGCCCTCGGCGATGAGCGAGAGCGTTTGCAGTTCGCGCACAGTCAACGCCTGCAGCGGGCTAGCGTTGAGCCGTGTTTCGCTGAACGCGATCTCGGACGCGACCTCGTGGCTGAGATAGGGACGACCCGTCCGCACCGTGTGAAACGCCTTCAGAAACTCGTCCGACGGCGCGTCCTTGAGTAGGTAACCTGTCGCGCCTGCTTCAAGCGCGCGGCGAATGATCATCGGGTCGCTGTGCATGCTGAGCACGAGGATCGGCGTCTTCTTGTCGTGAAGCCGCAGCCTGCGCACGAACGAGAGGCCGCCGAGCGCGGCGGTCTTGATCGACAGATCGACGATGATGACGTGCGGATGGTGCGCGCGATACTGGCGATAGCCATCGGCGAGACCGCCCGATTGCAGCACACGCGCGACATCCGCTTCCTCGAGAATTCGCGCACACCCTTGCAGCACGAAGGGATGGTCGTCGATGATGAGCACACGGAGCTGCTCGGCGCTTTGCATGGCTAGTCCCATTGGTAGTCAGTCCTCGAAATCAAGACTTCGACCCGTAGCGGGCCTTGAGGGTTGTGAGTGCCTCCTCGCGCGCAACACTCGCGGCGCGGAGATTGAAGTAATATTGGCTGATCGCGCCAAATCCTTCGGTCTGGCCGATCTCGGCGTCAATGCCAGCGAGATCGTCGAGGATCTGCGAGGGATCTTCCGTATGCCCGATCTTTTTCAGCATATCCGAGAGTTGAACGGAACGATTGGCGATCATGCGCTCGCTTTCCCGATAGCGCGTATGCGCTATGGCGAGCTGGCGCGTGACACGCTGTACCTGCGGTTCGCTGAGCGGCACAGGCTCGTCCTTGTCGCGGCTCACGAGCCATTGAGCGGGCGTCAGCGGGCTTGAGAGTTCGAGCCAATCCGTTTTATGCGAAGCTGCTTTCGCCACGCTGCGTCGCTCGGCTTCGCCGTGCGAATTGGTTTCGTCTCCGCATCCGCCAACTCCCGCGACGGCGATGAGCGCGGCGGAAACCAGCGCAATTTGCAAAGCGCGCTGAAGATGTCCACTAACGAGCACCACGATCGTTCAAGCCTCCATGATCAGCTCCGGAAACCGCTCCGAAGCAGGCGTGAGATGAAACTGAAACAACACAAGACAGCGCGTCGCTGCGATCACAATAACGTTACATAGTTACGTTTTTGCCCATTGCCTGGGCAAGCCCGGATGCATTGCCGGTTTATCCCGGCAATGTCTGCCAGTTGGACTAAAGACCGGCCCGATCGTCGCAGTCTAGCGTGCCCCCACGTCGCGAGACGCAGTGTCGCAAAGGAAGAAAACAAGTCCTTGCGAGTGCAGCGGATCGGGACGTGGGCGCGGTGTCTCCCGACGTGGTCAAAGAGGCATCGCGACATTGGAAAGAGGCAGGCTGCAGGCCCATCGCGCTTAACCGTGATGAGCAGCGCAAGAACTGCCTCGGCCTTGGGATGGATAACGCGAGGTTTTGGGAATGATGAAGCACCTGGGTAAGGGGCTACTGGCTGGCGCGTCGTGCGTTGCGCTGGTGGTCACCATGGCATCTTCCTCGTTTGCTAACGACAAGCTCAACGAGCTGTCGAAGAGCAACGAGAACTGGATTATGCCGGGCAAGAACTACAGCTCACAGAACTACAGCCCCAACACGCAGATCAACACTGAGAACGTTAAGCAGCTCCGCGCTGCCTGGTCGTTCTCGACCGGTCTGCTGCACGGGCATGAGGGAACGCCGCTCGTCGTGGATGGCGTCATGTACGTCCACACGTCGTTCCCGAACAACACGTTCGCGCTCGATCTGAACGATCCCGGACACATCCTGTGGCAGCACAAGCCGAAGCAGGATCCGGCCGCTCGCTCGGTCGCTTGCTGCGACCTCGTCAACCGCGGTCTGGCCTACTGGCCGGGCGACGGTAAGGTTCCGGCTCTGATCATCAAGACCCAGCTCGACGGCCATCTCGTGGCTCTCAACGCTGCGACGGGTGAAGAGTACTGGAAGGTCGAGAACGGCGACATCAAGGTCGGCCAGACGCTGACGCAGGCTCCTTATGTCATCAAGGATCTCGCTCTCGTCGGTTCTTCGGGCGCCGAGCTCGGTGTTCGCGGCCACACCACCGCTTACAACGTCAAGACCGGCGAGCAGGTCTGGCGCGTGTACGCGACTGGTCCCGACGCTGACGTCGGCATCGGCGAAGACTTCAACAAGGCTAACCCGCACTACGGCCAGAAGGGCCTTGGCACGGGAACTTGGGAAGGCGACGCCTGGAAGATCGGCGGCGGCACCAACTGGGGCTGGTACGCCTACGACCCGGAGACGAACCTCTTCCACTATGGCTCGGGTAACCCGGCGCCGTGGAACGAGACGATGCGTCCGGGCGACAACAAGTGGACGATGACCATCTGGGGCCGCGATGCGGACACCGGACAGGCCAAGTTCGGCTATCAGAAGACCCCGCACGACGAGTGGGACTACGCTGGCGTCAACGTCATGATCCTCTCGGAGCAGACGGACAAGGCTGGCAAGAAGCGCAAGCTTCTGACCCATCCCGATCGTAACGGCATCGTCTACACCCTCGACCGTGAGAACGGCGACCTGATCTCGGCTAACAAGCTCGACGATACGGTCAACTGGGTGAAGCAGGTTGACCTGAAGACGGGGCTCCCGGTTCGCGATCCTGAGTTCGGCACCCGCATGGACCATAAGGGCAAGGAAATCTGCCCGTCGGCCATGGGTTACCACAACCAGGGCCACGACTCCTACGATCCCACGAAGGAACTCTTCTTCATGGGCATCAACCACATCTGCATGGACTGGGAGCCCTTCATGCTTCCCTACCGCGCAGGCCAGTTCTTCGTCGGCGCCACGCTGTGGATGTATCCGGGTCCGAAGGGCGATCGTCAGAACTACCTCGGTCTCGGTCAGATCAAGGCCTACAACGCGATCACCGGCGAGTACAAGTGGGACAAGATGGAGCGCTTCTCCGTCTGGGGCGGCACCATGGCCACCGCAGGCAACCTGGTGTTCTACGGAACGCTGGATGGCTTCATCAAGGCTCGCAACTCGGATACCGGCGAGCTGCTCTGGAAGTACAAGCTTCCCTCGGGCGTGATCGGTCACCCGATGACGTATGAGCACAAGGGCACCCAGTACGTCGCCATCATGTACGGCGTCGGTGGCTGGCCGGGCGTTGGTCTCGTGTTCGACCTCCAGGATCCGACCGCTGGTCTCGGTGCAGTCGGCGCCTTCAAGAACCTCGCCAACTACACCCAGATGGGTGGTGGTCTCCAGGTGTTCTCGCTCGATGGCAAGAACCCCTACGACGACCTCTCGGTCGGTGAGTTCGATACCAAGGGCTGATTTGTAGCCTGAAAGAATGATCGCCGCAGCGTCGCTTCTCTACATCGAGACAGTGAGGCTGCGGCGGTCGATCCCGAAATAAAAAAGCCCAACATCAAGTAGCCCGGTCCCTGCAAGAGGCGCAGATCCAAGCGTCCAAATGGAGATCGGCACGAGCCGAAGCCGCAAAGTCTGGATGCAATGTCCAGAGTAAGAGAAACGGCAAGCTTGACCCCAAGAGGAAACCAAAGGTGAGAACCATGAAGCGTTTCGCGTCCTTCCGCTTCTCTTCCATGAAATGCGCGCTGGCAGCGCCCCTGATGGCAGCCGGTCTGCTCGCAACCCCGGTCCTGGCAGCCGAGGACGAATCCAACTCCGTGTCCGTGCTGCGCATCTGCGCCGCAGCCGACGAGCTTCCCTATTCGAGCCGTGATGGCTCGGGCTTCGAAAACAAGATCGCGGCCGTACTCGCCGAGAGCATGGGTCGTAAACCGCAGTTCGTCTGGTTCTCGCGTCCCGGCATTTATCTCGTTCGCGACCAGCTCGACATGAAGATGTGCGACTTGGTAATGGGCATGGATACCGGCGATCCGCGCGTGCTGACGACAAAGCCCTACTACCGCGCCCCCTACGTTTTCATTCAACGCAAGGATACCAAGCTCGACATCAAGGATTGGTCGAGCCCGGATCTCGCGAAAGCCTCGAAGATCGGCTTCACGCCCGGTTCTCCTGCGCAGATTATGCTCGAGAAGCTGGGGCTGTTCCGCGAGCACTTCAACTACATGCACTCGCTGACCAACTTCCAGGATCGGCGCAACAAGTTCACGCGCATTCCTCCGCAGCGGATGGTCAACGAGGTCGCCGACGGCACGGCAGACGTCGCCATCAACTTCGCGCCGGAAGTCGCCCGCTACGCCAAGGCGTCGGACAAGCTGATGCTCACCATCATCCCCGACAACAACGTGCGCGGTGACGGCGAGAAGGTACCGCATCATTTCGATCAGTCGGTCGGCGTCCGTAAGGACGACAACGATCTTCTGGCTGCGCTGGATGCTGCGCTCGACAAGGCCAAGCCGAGGATTGAAGAGATTCTGAAAGATGAAGGAATTCCGCTCGTAGCAGGCTTGCCGCGCTCATGAGCGTTCGTGACGATCAACGTTAGGCACCATAGAACACGGGTTCGACTGCAGGATGATGAATAGAAAGTTCGGCTGGGGTTCAGCACTTATCTTAGGCTGCGTACTGGCAACCGGAAGCGTAGCGGCGGAATCCTTCCGCCACACTATCACGGGCGAAGACCTCAACGTGCCTGACACCTCTCCACCGGAGGGACGGGATACCGAAGCGGCGAAGCACTTCCTCGAGACGGGCGTCAACCTCTACACCGAGGTCAAGGGATGCCTGCCTGCGGGTGAGGAAATCTATCTGACGGCCTGCTCGGGCTGTCACGGTCACTATGGTGAAGGCAAGCTCGGCCCGGGTCTGGGCGACGCGTACTGGACCTATCCGAAAAACACGACCGACAAAGGCCTCTTCGAGACGATCTATGGCGGCGCCCAAGGAATGATGGGTCCGCATAACGATCATTCCATCGATGACCTGCTGAAACTCATGGCTTGGATTCGTCACATGTATTCCGGTGACGTGGCCGATGCCGAATGGCTGACGGACGCGCAGAAGAAGAGCTTCACGCCGTTCAAGCCAACAGAACACACGTCCGCGGACGCCAGCGCAAAGCCGGCTGATGCAGGCGAGTGCAAGGTACCCGTCGCCAACTAGCCGGAAAGGCGCCGCCAAGCGCCCCCTGCAAGTAGACGGGTGTCAGGGCGGATTAAACCGTCCGAAGTAGGAAGACGCTGATTGGAGGAACTGACCCATGATCAAGAAGTCTCTTGTGACGCTCGCCGCCAGCGCGGTGATCCTCGCAGTAGGCGCTGGCATCGCCGGTGCTTACGACGGAACCAAGTGCAAAGCCCCCGGCGTATGCTGGGAGCCGAAGCCCGGCTACCCGGAAAAGGTCGCCGGCTCGAAGTACGACCCCAAGCACAACCCGGCTGAGCTCGCCAAGCAGCAGGCTGCTCTCGATGCACAGGCCGCGCGCAACGCGAAGCGCTCTGCGCACTTCAAGAAGACCGGCAAGTGGGTCCAAGACGTGTCGAAGATCCAGTAGTTTTGACGGGTTTAATCTCCTCGGCTGCAGTGCCACGCTTGCAAGAGTTGCTCTGCTTCCTCTCCGAGGGTTCTTGGGGTGCGGCTTCGGCCGCACCTCCTTTTTAAACAAGAACAACGAGGTTCCGGTTCGGCTCCCGGCGCCGCGAGGTCTCGATGCCGCACGATAATAGAGAAGCCGGTCAAAAAGCCGGAAGCATTGATCTGTCCGCTTGGCGCAACCGGGCAGCGAAGTTCGAAACAGAGATAGCAAAGGCAGTGATTGGGCAGGAGCGCGTCATTCGCCTCTTGACGATCGCGCTCTTTGCACGCGGGCACGTGCTGCTCGAGGGCGATGTCGGCGTCGGCAAGACGACTTTGCTCCGTGCCGCCGCGCGCGCCGTTGGCGGAGCCTATGAACGCATCGAGGGCACCATCGACCTCATGCCCGGCGATCTCGTCTATCATACCTATTTGGCAGAGGACGGCCGTCCTCGCGTCGATGAGGGCCCGGTTCTGCGTGCCGGTGAAGATCTGGCGATCTTCTTCTTCAACGAGATCAACCGCGCCCGCCCGCAGGTGCATTCGCTTCTTCTGCGGCTCATGGCCGAACGCAGCGTCACCGCGTTCAACCGCGAGTTTCGTTTCCCGCATCTCGTCGTGTTCGCGGACCGAAATCGTGTCGAGCGCGAAGAAACGTTCGAGCTCCCCGCCGCCGCGCGCGATCGCTTCCTCATGGAAATCTCGATCGACACACCAGCCGACGCCGAGACCCGCCGTCAGCTCGCGTTCAATACCCGCTTCCACGATGGTGACAGCCTGATCGCGTCGATCGAGGAAGGCATCCTCGCTTACGACAAATTGAATGAGGTCGGCCGCGCGATCCAGACCGAGGTCAAGACCAGCGACACGCTTGAGCGCTATGTCGTCAATCTCTGGCAGGCCGTGCGCAATCCGGCGGAAGCCGGGATCGAAATCGCCGGTGTCGATACCGGGCGTCTGGTGGCTGCGGGCGCGAGCCCACGAGGCCTGAGCTACCTTGTGCGCGCTGCCCGCGTTGCGGCTTGGCTCGATGGTCGCACCATGGCGGTCCCGGAAGATATCCGGTCGGTCTTCTTCGAGACGATGGCCCATCGCATCTTCTTCGAGCCGGTCTATGAGCTGCGGCGCGATCGTATCGCGCGCGAATTGGTCGATGCCTTGTTCGAGACGGTGCCGGTCCCATGACGCAGCAGGCTCCAGCTGCCGCGTCGGCTCCGGTCGATCTGCCTTATCGGATCGTCTGGCGGAGCCGCTCTGTCCGGCAGGGCGCGCACCGCAGCACCCAATCGGGTGCCGGCGGCATATTCCGCGATCTGGCGACGCTCCTCGAATACCGCGATCCGCGCCGCATCGATCTGCGCCAGTCTCTGCGCGATCCCTTCGGTACGCTGCACGTTCGCCGTTTCGAGGAAAAGAGCGAGATTGGCGTCACCGTTCTGCTCGACGTTTCGGGTTCGATGGCCTTCGAAGGCTCGTCGCGCAAGATGAAGTTGGCCGCCGACCTCGTCCAGGTGCTGGCCACGTCCGTTCGCCGTGCCGGCGACACCTTCGCACTCTATGCCGCCGACGAAGAGGTGAGGGATGAACTCGGCTCCCCGCCGACACGGTCGCGCGCGGGCGAGGCGGACATGATCGCCGCGGTGCGCGCCTACTTGCCGGAGAGGAAGGGCGCCTCAGGACTGATCGCAGCCGCCCAACGTGTCGGGCGCAAGCGCAACGTGGTCCTGGTCATTTCGGATTTCCTGCTGCCGGAGGATCAGCTCGAGTCATTGTTCGAAACGCTGAGCCCTCACGACGTGATCCCGATCCGCCTCGTCGACTCGCATGAGAACGCGCGTCTGCCGTCCTGGGGGTTGATGCAGCTTTCCGATCTCGAAACTGGCCGGCGACGCCTCGTGGCCATGCGGCCTTCTCTGAAGGCGGAGTGGCAAAGGAGGATCGAGGCCCGCCGGTCCTTTTTCCGCGCCGTTGCGTCGCGCTACGGACGCGAGCCGTTCGAGATCACGGACACCATTCGGTGGGACCTGCTGGGCGCTCACCTCGCAACAGGAGCCTGAGCGATGCTGCGGGGAGCCGTCGCAGCCGTGTTGTTTGTTGTTGCGGGCGCGCACGTGGCCACGGCTGAGGTGCGCTCCGTGCACACCTTGGAGCCGCGCGCGTTTGGCTACTTTCTCGGCGACACGCTGGAGCGCACCGTCGAGATCGAGACCGGTGCCGAGGATGAGATCGTCGCCGCCTCTCTCCCGCGTATCGGCGCCTCGAACTATTGGCTGGAGCTGAGATCGCTCGACCTCTCGTCCACGCGCGAAGGCGATGCGCGGATCCACCGCCTGCGTCTGACATACCAAACCTTCTACGCTCCGATCGATCCGAAGAAGGTGACGATCCCAGCGACCGAGATCACGATCCGCGGCCCTGCCGGAAGCGAAACGGCAACCGTTCCGTCGTTTACATTCCTGACCTCGCCGATCCGGGAGATCTTTCCGGAAAAAAGCGGAGAGACGGCCGAAACATTTCTTCGTCGGGATGCGACCCCGGGTCTCCGGAGATCCGGAAATCTGCGCTCCGCCGCATTGGCACTCGCAGCACTTTCGGGCGCGCTGCTTTTGCTGTTGGCACGAGACATGGCGTGGTGGCCGTTTTCTCGCAGGCCCGCGCGCCCGTTCTCGCGCGCGGCGCGAGAGATTGGACAGGCGTTCGCGAAGGAATCGAACGGCGCCGCGTATAAAAGCGCCTTGCTCGCGCTTCACCGCGCATTCGACAGCACCGCCGGCCAGCGTTTGCTCGCCTCCGATGTCGAAACGTTCCTCGCAGCCCACCCCGAGTACAATCGGAACCACGCCGAGGTGGCGCGCTTCTTTGCGGCATCGCGAGCCGTTTTCTTCGGAGAAGCGCAGCGCGAAGGCGAGATCGAATTCCCGCCGGCAGATTTGAAGGGGCTTGTCGCGACTCTCGCGCGTCAGGAGAGGGCAGCCCGATGAACCTCGCGCTGTCCGCGCCGTGGGTGCTTCTGCTGTTGCCGCTGGCGCTGCTCCCGCTGCTGTTCTCATCTCAACGAGAGCAAAGCTATCCGTCGATTGGAGGCATTGAGGCGGATCCGCTGTCGCTCGCCATCGACTGGACGCTACGGATTGCCGGCACCATCGCCATCATTGCTTTGATCCTTGGACTCGGCGGGCTCCATCGCCTCGGTCGTACCATCGAAAAAAGCGGCGAGGGCGCTCACATCGTGCTGCTCATCGATCGCTCGTCGAGCATGGACAACACATTTGCGGGCCGCGCGCCGGAAGGAGGCGAAGAGAGCAAGTCCGCTGCCGCCCGCCGTCTGCTCAAGGATTTCATCGTCCATCGCGATCACGACCTGGTCGGCGTCGCGGCGTTCTCCACTTCGCCGATGCACATCCTGCCGATGACCGAGCACAAGGACGCCGTAATGGCGGCCGTCGATGCCATGGACCGCGCGGGCCTCGCGATGACCAATGTCGGTCGCGGTCTCGCGCTCTCGCTCGACATGCAGGAAGCCGATACATCGCCGGCCGCCCGCGTGATCGTGCTCGTCTCGGATGGCGCCGCCGTGATCGACCGCAAGGTGCAGGACAAGCTGCGGGCCGCCTTCGCGCGCCGCCCGATCAATCTTTACTGGCTCTTCCTGCGCACGGCCGGAACACCGGGAATTTCCACCGTGCCCGCGCCTGGCGAGGAAGACACCCCGCAGGCCATGCCCGAACGCCATCTCGACAAGTTCTTCAAGTCGCTCGGCATCGCCTATCGCGCGTTCGAGGCCGAGAATCCGGAGGCGATTGCGCTCGCCATCTCCGAAATCGGCAAGCTCGAGCGAAGCCCGATCACCTATCTGGAGCGCATCCCGCACGAGGACCTGAGTGCGCGCGTGTTTGCCGTCGCGGCCGCCGCGTTACTGGTCCTTCTGGCAGCAAAGCTGTCGGAAGTGCGTCTCGTCTCCCCAAGAGAGGAGGCTTGATCATGCCGCCGCGTTCATCGCTTCGATCGCGCCTGTTGGGGCCCGCCATCACCGCCATCAAAAAAGTCCGCACTATCGCGTTGGCGGCGGCACTGGTCGCTTCGGTCGCCGGGCTCGCCATGCTGACCTGGCGCATCTACGAGGTCCGTCGCGACAACGTAACGATCGCGGCGCTGGCAGCGGGCGACGACGTGCCGGTCGATGTCAGGCGGGCATCCGGCGAGGTGCTGGTCGCGCGTTCTCATTTCCTGCTGAAGCGCGATCGTTGGGAAGAGGCCCAAAGCCTGCTCGATTCATCCGCGGTGATTTCCGATCCGAAGCTGCGGGCGCGTCTTCTCTACAATCACGCCAATGCGCGCGTTCAGGAGGCGATCGCGGCGGTTGCGCGCAGCAACCTGGACAAGGCCATTCCGCTCACACGCCTCGCGAAGGACGAGTACCGTCTCGCCCTGCGGCTCGATCCCACCGCCTGGGATATCAAATACAACTATGACGTCGCCATGCGCATCGTCCGCGATTTTCCGGGCTACGAGCAGGAGAGCGATGACGTCCCCCCCGATGCGCCGAAGCGCCTTTGGACAGATCTTCCGGGCGTTCCGAAAGGGCTGCCATGATGCGCGAGCGCCCGTTGGAAGGGAGTATGAAGGATGTGCGCTTTTGGATGCTGCTCGCCGCGTTGGTGCTGACCATTCTGGCGATGGTTCTCCCACGCGTGAAGCTCACCCGTGACGTCTACGATCTCGTCGCCGTCGTCGACATCACCGGCAGCATGAATACACGCGACATGACCGTCTCGGGCAAGCCTGTCAGCCGGCTTGACGCCGCGAAATCCGCGCTAGAGCGTTTGCTCGCCTCGTTGCCGTGCCAGTCGCGGCTGGGCCTCGGAGTTTTCACCGAGCGGCGCTCGTTCCTGCTCTTCAATCCGGTCGAGGTTTGCGAAAACTTCGCGCCGCTCGAAACCGCGATCCAGAATCTCGATTGGCGCATGGCCTGGGAAGGCGACAGCATGGTCGCCAAGGGATTCTATCATGCCATCTCGATCGCCGAGGATCTGAAGGCCGACCTCGTGTTCGTGACCGATGGCCACGAAGCGCCGCCCTTGCCGCCGGGCGCAGGCTTGCCTGAGTTCGACGGCACGCCGGGCAAGGTCATGGGCCTCGTGCTCGGCATCGGCGGCAAAGACAAGGTCCCGATGCCGAAGTTCGATGACGACGGCAACGAGATCGGCGTTTACGGCCCCATGGACGTGCCACAGGAGAACCACTCGGGCGCGCCGCCACCTGACGCGCATTTGCGTCCCGGCTATCACCCGAAGTGGGCTCCGTTCGGAACTGACGTAGCGAAGGGCGAGGAGCATCTGTCGTCCGTGCGCAGCGAGCATCTTGCCGCGATGGCCGCCAAAACCGGGCTCGCGCACGCCGACCTGATCGATACGAACGATATTCTCGACGCGATTTCGACCCACGCCCACACCCGGCCCGTCGAGGTTGCCGTCGACATCCGCCCCGTCCCCGCGAGCTTGGCGCTCGCGTTGCTCGTTGCGCTCTATGCGCTGCCGCGTCTGGTCAGTCTCAGGTCGCGTTTCCATCGCCATTCCGCCACCGGGCGCGGCTCGCAAGGCCCACGCGTGGGGGCGGTTCCACTCAGGATTTGAAACGGTACGAGGATGAAAATGACTTTGTTCGCACGTGTGATGGGCGCTCTCGCTCTTTGGATTGGCGCGACAGCCCCGGGTCTCGCTCACGGGCCCACGCCGCAAAAGGCGGAAGAAAAGATCACGATCGCCGCCCCACCCGCGAAGGTCTGGGCCGCGCTCAAGGAGTTCGCTGATTTCAGCTGGAATCCCGGCATCACCAAGACCGAGGCGACCGGCGGCAATGAGGCAGGTGCCACCCGCACGATTACGCTCAAGAACGGCAAGCTACTGGTCGAAGGTCTCGACGAGTACACCGCGGAGAGCATGTCTTACGGCTACCGCCTGTCGACAGAAAATCTCGAGGCCCTGCCGGTGAGCTTTTATTCGGCGACCATCGCTGTGACTCCGGCAGGAGAGGGCAGCGAAGTAACCTGGATCGGCCGTTTCTATCGTGGCGACACCAGCAACTTCCCGCCGGATGAACTCAACGACGAAGCCGCCGTCAAGGCGATGACCACTTTCCTGCAGGAAGGGCTCGCGGGGCTCAAGGCCAAGGTTGAAGGCAAGAGCTAAGGAAACGCGATGTGGCGCAACCTGACATGGATGCGAGGAGCGGCCGTTTTGTGGGCTGGCCTTGCATACGCGGACGTCGCCGGGGCGGCGGAGCGCATCTACGTGTTGAGCCAGACCGGAGCCAAGTTGACCGAGATTGGAGATGAGGCGGGAGACGCCTTGTCCTCCATCGCGCTCGACAAGGCGCCGGCCACCCTTGCGCTCGCGCCGGATGCGCCGCTCGCTTACATCACCCATCCGGATCTCAGCTCGGTTTCCGTCGTGGACCTGGCCGAGCAGCGTGTCTTGCGCACAATAAAAATGTCCGGCTCGCCATTTGGCGTCGCGGTCGCGTCCGGCGGCCGGCTCTACGTGGCGGACTGGAATAGCGACGAGGTCTCGGTCATCGAGACCTCGAGCGAGACACCCGTCAAAACGATCAAGGCGGGGCGTGCGCCAGCCCATCTGTTGCTTACGCCAGATGAGAAACTGCTGTTCGTTGCCAATCGCGAAAGCGACAGCATCAGCGCCGTCCGGACCGCCGATCTCACGATCGCCGCGACCATCCCCGTCGGACACGCACCGTTCGCGATAGCACTGTCACCGGACGCCAAGCGCCTCTACGTCGGTAACGTTCAAAGCGGCAATGTCTCCGTGATCGACGTCGAGCAATTGGCGGTGGTCGAGACGCGAAAAAGCGGCGCGATGCCGTATGGCGCAGCGGTGACACCGGATGGAGCCCGCGTTCTTATCACCAATCAACAGAGCGGAAGCGTCGCGGTCCTGGCGGGAGAAAACGGCACGCCGAGTTCGATCCGCGTCGGTGGCTACCCGGAAGGCATCGCCATCCGGGCGGATGGTCGCCGCGCTTATGTCGCCAACTGGTTCTCCGACGACGTCTCCGTGCTGGACCTGGACAGTCTCAAGGAAATTCGCCGGATCAAATGCCCAGGCGGTCCGCGATCCGTCGTCATTTCGCATCGTAAGCCTTGACGTGAGAACGCAAAACGCCCTTAAGACAGCTGAGGGGGAGACCATCGTATGCGAGTTGGATCGGGCTTGAGACAGGCTGTGCTGGGCGCGGCCCTTGCGATGGTGCTTTTGCCGACGAGCGCGATGGCCGGAAAGTTCTGCGGCGATCCTGTCGAGGGCGGAAAATCGTCGGGCGCTACGCAGGAGGAGGCGCTCCAAGCGGCGCAGAAGTGGTGGTCGTCACGCGCCGGTGCGCTGGGGCGCGGTTACGAGAGCTGGGACAACGCTGACGACCGGGCGCTCGAATGCACGCAAGGCGGTGACGGAACCTACTACTGCAAGGCGGCCGGCCGTCCCTGTCTGCCCGCCGGCGTGCTGCCCGAGAACGTTCCCAAGATCGAGATGTGATACGCCGCACCGTCTGCGGATGTGCCCTATTTAAAATAGAACGGCATCGAGAAGGTCAGGCGGCTCTGCGGAACTCCGGCGGGTGGCGGCGGAAAAGGAGCAGAGCGGCGCACGGCCGAGAGGGCGGCTTGATCGAGAGCGCCATTTCCGGATGACCTGCTGAGACGGGCGTAGGAGAGGCCGCCCGACGAGGAAACGCCGAACGACACCCATGGCGTGCCGCGGGCGCCACCACGCGACGGCTTGTTTCCCGCCACGCGTGCCCGAACCCGCGCAGCATAGCCCGCGATATCACCGGCGCTTGCGGAAGCCCGGCTCGCTCCGGCGGATGAGGCATTGGAGCGCGCCGCCGCTCCGCCCTTCTTTTTGTTCTGGGCGTCGGCCTCATCGGTCTTTTTTGCCGTTTTCGTTTCGGCGGGCTTTTTCTCGCTCTTTTTCTTCGGCTTTTCGGCTGGCGCTTCATCCTTTCGTGGAGCCTGCTCGCTTTTCCTTTCTGACGCTGCAGGAGGCGGAAGCGCGTCCTCGGCATCGGCCGGCCCCGCGATGACGGTGTCGGTCGGCTCGGTCACGGTTGCGATGGCGGATGGCTGAGGCACCGGCAAAGCCTCCGCAAGCGGATCGGGTGCAATGCTCTCGTCCGGCTTCACCTCGGAGACAGCTTTCGCTTCGCTGTCGGCGTCGCTTCCAACTTCTTGCGCGACAGAAGACGCAGCGCCTGCCTGGATCTCCCGCACGTCAACCGGCGCGTTCTCGAACACCGGGCTGGCAACCATTTCCATGCTGATTGCCGGCGACGGCTCTTGCAGAACGCCAAGATCGCTCTTCTGCCAGGTCGTGAGCACGAGTGCGGCGGCCATCGCGTGCAGTGTCAGAGAAAACGCTCCCGAGGCCGCCAGCGTGCGGCGAAATCCAGATCCGACGTGCGAAAACGCCCAGCCGTTCGTAACAACGGGATGCGCGGGAATAGGCAGCGCCGCCACATCGTCGAGACCGAAGGCGAGCTGCGGGGCCGCAACCATCGTGACCTCAGAGCAGGAATCTCAATGCAGCCTGGCCCCTGGCAGGGAGACGAGCTTGTGCGGATCTATTGCCGCCGCGACTGCTCGACCAAAACGAGCGGCCGCCGCGGCAAGAACAGGCGCTTCCGTTCGCCGTGCGAAGTCAGCCGCTGCTTCTGCAATATTGCTCCGCTCGCCGTGATATCCTGCCTGCATCAGGGTGATGAGCTGCCATTCGTCTTCGGTGACGCGCTGGCGGCAAGAGGGGCAGAACGGCGACAGATAACCGAAGCCGCCATGCCGCTCCTCGCGCATGGCCCGGATCAGAACGGCGATCCGCGACGCGATGCCTGGGCCATTCTCGGCGCCGTAGCGCATCTCGGCATGGCTGATGGCACGGTCCCAACCTTCCGCGTGATTGTGCTCGTAGCTCATGCAATGCAGGCGAACGAGATGCAGCCATTCGCGCTCCATCTCGCTGAAGCCAGTGGCTTGAACATCCGTGAGGGTGTCACGCTCTTTGGTGCACATGACGATCTCCAGGAATCTCGACTACGCCGCCAGATCGCCACTCATGGCCCGGCTCAACGCATCGAACCGGGCAACTTGCTCAGCGATCAGGTTTCGGCTTTCGTCGCGGCGCACGAAAATCTTGAACATCGCGTCGCCGTCGACATTGAAGAACTGGATCGATCGCGAGTCCCGCCCCATGAACGGCCGCGAGACGAACGCGATCTCCTTGCAGCGCGAAGCGCGAATGTGCCCGCCGATCGGGCTGTCTCCGTGCAGGTTGAAGTAGCCGCGGCCAAAAGTACCCGGCGGCAGCGGACCCTCGCATTCGAGCACGAGATCCGGCGTGTGGACGATGAACAGGATCGGCCCCCAGCTTGTGACAGCTTGGAGGATCGCTTCGAGCTTTCCGCCATCGACGATGGTGCGGTGCTGCTCCGGCAGTGCGTGCACGACTTCGAGCGTGCTGACGGAATAGGTGCGCGCGATTTCTTCGAGAATGCCGTCCGCATTCGCGGCCAGCCGCTGCGCGAGCGGCTGGAAGACATCGCTGTTTGGCTGTTCGGTAACGGCGGTCATGGAAGAGTATCCTCCGCTCGGCTCGCTATTCGGCAGCAACAAGGCGTTTGCCATCGCTGGTCACGGTTTGCAGCACCTGGAATCCCTCAAATTCGGGATGGCCCAGATAGAGCGGCTTGCTCGATCCGGCACCGGAATGAGCCTTGCGGAACTGCTCGGATTTCGTCCAGGCCTCGAAGTCGGCCCTGGAGCGCCAGATGGTGTGCGAGGAATAGAGCACGTGATCGTCGCGCTCAGGTCCCTTCAACAGATGGAATTCGACGAAACCGGCGAGCTCGTTGAGGTGCGTTTCGCGGGAAAGCCAGATCTGCTCGAAATCGCTTTCCGCGCCCTTGATCACCTTGAAGCGGTTCATGGCAATGAACATCGTCGGGGGTCCTTTCGTGAGCCGAGAAAACAAGACTATAGCGAATTAAAAGAACGGCGGCAGCGTCCGATCCGGCCTCGGAAGAACGACCGGAAAGACACGCCGCCGCCAACTTGGGGACCCAGGCAGTGCGGGAGGAGTTACTGGGCCCCGAAGCGCATTGTCAGTCCAACGCGGGCATTGAGGCCCGGGCTGTTCTGCTGATTGAGATACTGCAGGTACTCCTTGTCGAAGAGGTTATCGACATTGAGGTTCAGCGTTGCGTTTTCGTTGAACTGATATTGTGCGAACAGATCGACAAGGGCGTAGGAATCCGAGGCGGGATAGACCGATCCCGCTTCCGTCGAGCCTGCATCGTGTGAGTCGACGAGTGTCACGCGCGTACCGGCCACGAGGCGTTCATCGAGGAAACGGAAGCCCAAGGTTCCCGAGACCCGGTCGGGAAGAACCGTTACGAGCTTTTCTCCGGTGTCCTCATTCTTGCCTGTGATGTGCTGCGCAGTCACGATCGCGAACCACGATCTGGCGTCGTACGAGGCCTCGAGTTCAACGCCCTGGATAAGCGCGCTCGCGATGTTCACATACTGGAACGTGTCGTCGAGAAAGCAGCTGAAGAAGGGCGGGCCGCAAGGGTTGTTGCCCGAGTGATCGATATAGACCGCGTCGATATAGTCGTCGACCTGGTTGCGGAAGCCAGTCACCTTGGCGCGGAACGCGTCGTTCTGCGTCAGCACGCCGTCAAATTTCAAGTTCACGCCACCTTCCCAGTTGTGCGCGACTTCCGGCGTCAGATTGGGATTCGGCAGCAGGTTGAACGCTGGGAACGGGTGCGCACCATCGATCAACGTCTCCGTCGTGGACGGAGCGCGATAGCCCTCGGCGTACGTGCCGAACACGGTCACGCCGGTAACGGGTGTGACGCCCAGCGTCACCTTGGGAGATACGCGATCGCCCTCCGCGCTGTTGGCCGCGCTGTCGAGTTCATAGCGATCGTAGCGAAGGGCGGTGATCAGCTCGACGAAGTTGAACATCGTGAGCTGATTCTGGATGAACGCGCCTTCGAGCGAACGTTTGCCGCCCGGTGTGAGAGCGCTGCCATAACCCGCCGTATCGAACGTCTCGACCTCGTCGTAAACACCGTCGCCGCCATAGGTTAGCGCAAACTTGAAGTTGTCGCTGCCGAAGCGCGAGGTGTTGTTGATATCGAAGCCCTCGGTCTTGATGTCGAAGTAACGGTTTGACAGAGGATTCGTGACGCTGAACTGATCCAGCCCCGTGTCGTTTCGATAGATCTTGGCGCTGAAATCGATCAGTGGATTGGTCGGGCTCTCGAACGTATAGCCAAGTGTGTATTGATTGTTCTCGACAGTGGTGTCGCGACGCGTACCGACGCCATTCTGGCTATCGATGAACTCGGATGTGAAGTCGATCAGCGTCCCAGTAATTTGGTGACCCGCCGCAGGACGCCAGCGGGCATTGATCATATGGGACTTGGTCTTGTCGCCCGTGTCCTTGATCGTGTTCCCGCCGCCGTCCTCATAATCCTCGCTGTCGCGATAGTTCGACTGTCCGAGAATGTCGAAATTCCCGGATCTCATGGCCACCGTGCCGCTGCCGAGCTTGCCGTCATCGTTGGTGCCGTAGCTCGTGTTGGTCCGGATGGCGGCGTATTCGCCTTCCTTGAGAATATTGTCGGCGTTGAGCAGATTGAATGCGACGACGCCGCCGATGGCGCCTGAGCCATAGATCATAGAGGTCGGGCCGCGCGTGACCTCAACGCTGCCCAGCATCTCCGGCTCGATATAGAACGCGCCGTTGGCATTGTGGCCCGAGCGCTGGAAATTCTGGCGCGCACCTTCGATGAGCACGTTGACGCGTCCGAAATCCTGAAGACCGCGGACATTGACCGCAACGGCCGTATCGCTACCCGTCTGCGAGGTCGTGACACCCGGAATGGTGTTCAGGATCTTGGAGACATCGGAACCCGAGAATTGCTCATCGATGACCTCTCGGCTCACAGCCGAGGATCCGGATAGCGCATCGATCGCGCGCTCTTCCGTTTTCGAAGATGTGATCACGATGCCGTCGAGAAGAATTTCCTGCGCGCCAGCGCTCTGCGTGAGCGCGATCAGCGATACGGACGCCAAAAGTCTACCAGTCCACACGCGTACCATGACAGCCCTGCCCCCAAATCTGATTTGCATTTGGCTGGCTGGTTCGGGACCCCATCCCGAGACACTGGCTTGCCGACGCGGTCGAAAAAAGCGCCGCTCCCGTTGTCCACGTTCAACAAGTGGACTTGCGCAGATTAGTAATGTGGAATTACATAGTCAAGAAACAAAACGACGATCCGAGTCCGGCTGCGCGCGTTCTGCGCTCGCAATGCCGATTTCAAAAATTCTAAACTGGACGAGAAATGCCACCCAATCGACTCGGCGAGGGATCCGAACCTCCAAAAGAGAACACGCCGGCAAGCGGCTCCTCGGAGCCTGTCATCCGTTATGCAGTCGCCGATCTTCTCCGTGGAGGTCGTGAAGCCGTCCTTGAGCACGGCGGCGCGGAGTACCGTTTGCGCATAACCGCCAATGGCCGTCTCATCCTTACCAAGTAAGAGAAAAGAAATAGGAGCCGGGATGTTCGCATTATTGAAACGTGTTCGTCGCTTGATGTGGGTAGCTGGTCTCGGCGCGTTCTTGATCGCGACGGGCGAAGGAAGCTCCGTCGCACTCGCCGGCACGGCAAAGGCGCCGGGCGAGGCAAAGCGGATCGTTTCCATCGGAGGAGACATCACGGAGATCATTTACGCGCTCGACAAAGGCGACAGCATTGTCGCCATCGACACCACGAGCCACTATCCGCCTGAAGCCGCCACGACCAAGAAGAGCGTCGGCTATATGCGCGCTCTCTCGACGGAAGGCGTGCTCTCGACCAATCCGGATCTGATCATCACATCCGGAAACGCCGGTCCGCCGGAGGTGGTGGCTGCGCTCAAGGCCTCGTCGATACCGATGATCGAAATCCAGACCGCCGAAACGCCGGAGGGCGTGGCGCGCAAGGTCGAGATTGTCGCCGAGGCGCTGGGCGTCAAGGCAGCCGGCGACAAGCTTGCTCAGGACGTGAAGAGTGAGTTCGAGGGCGTTGCGGCCAAGCGTGCCAAGGTGACGAAACCGATCAAGGCGCTGTTCGTCCTCGCAAACCAGGGTGGCCGCGTCATTGCAGCCGGTGAGAAAACCGCTGCGGAGGCGATGTTCACGTTGGCAGGTGCCGAGAATGCCGTGAAGGGCGTCGAGGGATACAAGCCACTCAACGACGAAGCGGCCGTGACCGCCGCGCCGGATGTCATTGTCGTCATGCTCAGGAGCGATGGCGCGAACGCCGGACAGTTGGTGCGCGAAATCGGAGAGATGAAAGGTCTCGGTAGCACGCCGGCGGCAAAGGCGGGGCGTATCATCGAGGTCGACGGCAGCTATGTCCTTCAGTTTGGGCCTAGGGCCGCGTCGGCCGCTGCGGATTTGATGGGACGTTTCTATCCCGAGCTCGCCGGCAAAGCGCCCGCGTCAAATCCTCCTGCTGAACACCAATGACGGTCAAACCTGCGGCAGGTGCGGTTCTGTCTGCCGAGCATATGACGGTAGCGGAGCCGGATCGCGCGCGACAGCGCTTCGTGCTGTTGCTGGTTTCCGGCGCAGCGCTGCTGGTCATGATCGTGATATCGCTGTCGGTCGGCGCGACGGGTATTTCGCTCGATGCACTTCCGGCCGCACTTGGGGCTCTGTTTCGCGACGCGGATGACGCAAGCCGTCGCGCGGCCCTGGTGTTGATCGACATCCGTCTGCCGCGCACGATCCTGGCCGCACTCGTCGGCGCCTGTCTTGCGGTGGCAGGCGCAATGATGCAGGGGCTGTTTCGAAATCCGCTCGCCGACCCGGGATTGATCGGCGTTTCGTCCGGCGCGGCGCTTGCTGCGGTAACGGTGATCGTGATGGGGCACAGCCTTGCCGCGCCTATCGTGGCCTGGATGGGACCACATGCCCTGCCTGTCGCGGCTTTCATCGGCGGCATGACCGTAACGGGCACGCTCGTTTTGCTCGCGGGTGGACGACGCGCGGTCTCGATCGCAGCGCTCCTGCTTGCAGGGCTGGTCATCGGCGCACTGGCCCAGGCCCTGATGGGGTTGATCGCATATCTTAGCGACGATCGGGAGTTGCGCGATCTCACCCTCTGGACACTCGGAAGCCTCGCCGGATCGAGCTGGACCAAGGTCATGGGCGTCGCACCGTTTGCTCTTCTTAATCTGCTGCTTCTGCCGGCCCTCGTCCGCGCCTTGAATGGTCTTCTGCTCGGCGAGGCCGAAGCCTTCCATCTCGGCATCGACGTCGAGCGCATGAAACGCCTCATCATCGTGGCGACCGCTGCATCCGTTGCGGCCGCGGTTGCGGCGGCTGGCATCGTCGGTTTCGTCGGCATCATCGTGCCCCACGTCGTACGCCTCGTCGCGGGACCGGATCACGCGACCCTGCTCCCGGCGAGTGCGATGCTTGGCGCCGCCTTGCTGTTGGCGGCCGACGTGATCGCGCGCATGGTCGTCGCGCCCGCAGAGCTTCCGCTCGGCATCGTCGTTGCGTTGGTTGGCGCGCCGGTCTTCCTCCACCTTGTCTTGCGGCGAGGGGCCTATGTCTGATCCGGACCGCGTTCTGTCGGCATTTGAGGCCAGTTACCGTGTTGGCGGCGCATGGCTGGTGGAAAACGCCAGCCTCGACGTGTCCGTTGGCGAAGTCGTCGCGGTGCTGGGGCCGAACGGCGCTGGAAAATCGACCCTGTTGCGAATGATGGCCGGAGAGCTGGCGCCCGTATCGGGCGAGATTGCCATTGCTGGCCGTGACATCGCACAGCTCAAGGCGTCCGACCTCGCTCGCCTGCGGGCTGTGGTCGCGCAGGCAAGCACGCTCGCCTTCCCCTTCACGGTACGCGAGGTCGTCCGTCTCGGCGTCTCCGTGCCCGGTCTTACGCGCGAGAGCGCACGCGTCGAGCGGGCGGTGGGCGACGCCATCGCCCGCGTCGGGCTGTCGGCATTCTCGGGCCGGCTGTTCACCGAGTTGTCCGGAGGCGAGCGCCAGCGGGCCCACATCGCCCGCGCTCTTTGTCAGCTCAACGTCGCCCGCGCGATAGGCGGCGGCGGCCAGGTGTTGCTGCTCGACGAGCCGACATCGAGCTTGGATATCGGCCACCAGCGGATCGTGCTCGAAGCCTTGCGCAGCGAAGCGAGCGCCGGTACCGCGATCCTGTTGGTCATGCACGACCTCAATCTCGCGGCAGCCTTTGCCGATCGCGTCGCGATCATGAGCCGCGGCCGCATTGTCGCCGACGGAACCCCGCGCCAGGCCATGACCAGCGAGATCCTGAGTCGGGCTTACGGGTGTGCGCTGTCCGTTGACAGGCCTCCCGCTGAGGGCATTCCATTCGTGCTGCCTGCCGTCGTCTGAGGGAAAGCGGCGCAGTAAAGCAAAGTCCCCGAGCCTTCCTCAAGGCCCGGGGACTCGCTGCATCTTCTGGGAGAAGGTGTGCAGTTAGAACTTGTACGTGAAGCCACCCATGATCGTGCGAGCAGCGCCGGGCTTCATGCCCTCATCGATGTCCGACAGATAGAACTCGTTGAGCAGGTTCGTACCCGATACGAACAGCGAGAGGTTGTCGGTGACGTGGAGGTTCGAGCGTGCCGACATCAGCCACACGTCGTCCACGAAACCGGCTTCGACTTCGCCATCATCCACTTCGAGTTCACGGCTGTTTCCGACGTCGGTGAAAAACCCGCCGCGATAAGTCCACGTCACGCTCGCATCCCACAAGGCCTTGTATGCGACGCCGAACGTCAGGTTGGCAAAGTGCTTCGGAACTTCGGGAACGCGGTTGCCGGAGACATCGTCGCCTTCGTCATCGCCTTTTTTGATGATCGAGTCGGCGTAAGTGTAAATCGTCTCGGCGAAGAAATTCCACGCACTGCCGGTGATCGGGCGGCTGTCGAGGCGGGCGCCCACTTCCACACCGTCGATCTCCACTTCGTCCATGGCACCGAAGATGTTGTTGCCAGACTCGGTCACCTGCGGCGACTTCACTTGATAGTTCTCGATGTTGCTGTGGAAATAGGCCACATCGAATGAGAAGCCGCGAATGGCGGTAGAGCGTACGCCGACCTGGAAATTGTCGCCCTTCTCGTCCGGCAGCGGATACGCGGGGTCCTGACCGTTTTGCGGCGTGATGCCCTGATGATAGCCGCCGTAGATCGTCGTGCGCGGCAAGGCTTCCCACGCGAAGCCGACCGCCGGAAGCACGTTGTCGTGACCTGATTTTTGCAGCCCGTTCAGATCCGCTTCATCTTCCGTGAAGCCGCGGCTGTTGCGATCGATGTCGTAGTTCTCAAATCGAATGCCAGGCGTGACGGTCAAAGTTTTTGTGACGTGAATGGCGGTCTGAATGAAGGCCGCAAACGAACTGGCGGAGAAGTCCTGCCGCTCCGACGTGTTGTCGTCGTACTCGGGAAGCTCAACGAACATGCCGCAGTTTCCGTTGTTTCCGTCCTTGAGAGCTTCGTTCTCCAGGCCGACGGTGCTGCAGTTCGTGAACTCGTGGCGCTCGACGCGAATTCCGGCCTGGATGTCCTGCGTCATCCCGAACAGGAACGGCCGCTCGGCGAATTCGATGCGGGATTCGGCGCCGTAGAATTGGTAGTGCCGCTCGCGGCCCTCCATGAAGAACGAGCTCGGATCGCCGCCGTCGACATAGAAGCGGTTGCGCTCGTTGTCGCTATAGTAGGCGCGCGACGTGAGCGTTGTCGTGTCGTCGATGTAGAGGTTGTGGGTCGCCTGGATGCGCCAATAGTCGGCGTTGTACGAGCTGAGGTTGGCAAGGAATTGGCTTCCGCCGAACACGCCGTCACCGACGTTGAGCTTGTCGCGGCCGTTCTGATTGAACTGCGTGTATCCGTTCACGGGAGATAATTCATCAGGAACGAAGTTGTACTCGTCGTAGGTATCGCGCTGGCGGAAATAGCCGCCCGAAATGGTCAAGTCCTGGTTCGACCCCCTCAGGCCGATCGCGCCGTAAAAGTCGTTATACCGCAGCTCCTCGTTGTCCCACGCGCCGGCACCTTCAGCGCCGGAATACGATGCGACCACGCCGGCGTTGCCGAAATTCTGACGCGTATGAACGTGACGGAAGTTGTTTATGTCGGTCTGCGAATCCCAGGTGTGCCCGATGCCCGCTTTGATCACCGTTTCATTGGCGCCGAACGGCGAGAGGTTGCGGAAGTTGACGACGCCGTGGTTGTTGAGAGGCCCGTAATTGACGACCGGCCCGCGCATCACTTCGATGCTTTCGATGCGATCGGTCGGAGGCGTGTAGTGCGTCGACGGATCGATGTAGGTGGAGAAGTTGATCGGCAGTCCGTCCTCCATGACGAGGACCTTGCGAGAGCGCCGCATGGGCGAGCCGCGAACGCCGATGCCGCTGTGGCGCGCCATGCCGTCGTCGGTGACGGTCACGACGCCCGGCACGCTCGCGAGGGCGTCATGGTTTGTCAGCGGACGCTGCTGTGCCAGTTCGGCTGCGTCCACGCGCGTTCCGGCTCCCGTATAGTTCTGCAGGTCATCCGGCAAAGCCTGACGCGCGTTGATCGGCGAAAGCGGTCCGCTGGCGGCGCGTGCGGCGGCTCCGCCGCTGGCTGCGGCACCGTAAGGTGAATTCTCGAGTTGGGGCGCCTGGTCGGCATAGTCGGGCTGAGCCGACGGCGGCTGCGGAGTGGGGGAGCTTGCCTGCGCCGGCGCGGCTTTTTTCTTTGCGGCCGGCGCAGCCTTCTTCTGGATCACTTCGACCTGGGGAAGCGTTCCGCCGGCAGGCTGAGCGGCCTGTTGCGCGGTTGCCGGCGCGGCCATGAGGCCGACGGCTCCCGTCATGACTGAAAGCTTCAAGTACGCATTGAATGTCATTCTGCTTCCTCCCCAAGTGCGACGCGGCGAGGCGCCCGCACAAACCCCTTATGTCCCCACCACTTCCAGACGCCGGAGGGCCGCTTTCGAGCCGAAGCCGGCTGCAAACGATCCCGTCGCGACTGGAATATTTTTTGTTATAAAGTTGCAGCATGTTCCGGGGCGGATAGGGCTCGGGCAATTGGGGATGGTTCCATGCGGTGGCATTTCGGAGTGGGAATGCGCCCGTAGAAATACAGAAGAACGGGAGAAAATCCCGGTTGTGACCCGGAAATGGCAGGAGAGCAGGTAATTTAGTGGGAATTAATCCCGATAAATGCGGGAATAAATCAAATACCTAAGGGTAGAAAGTTCGCGGTCGTCCAAGGTGGTATTTGCCGAATCTTCACGGAAGGCGTGTCTGCCACAGCACGCGGGAATGACCCGGCGGCCTTCGCCACGAGATGAAACGCGAGGGCACGTTTGCCGCGTCGGCAACACCCGTTTCAGGTCATGCAACCCAGGCAGCGGCGGGACGCACGGGCGGGCCTGAGCGCCCTTCGTTTCCGTCGCAGGACCGGGAGGTTGCATCAAACGGGAAATCGGGTTGGATACGGGCGTCGATCATCTATCGGGCTAGCACCTGCGTAGTTTGCCGGATGGTCCCAGGAGGAACTACCGAATGTATGAATGGAGCCAGGAAGCGACAGCGAGAAAGCTACCCGTGTCTGCCCTTTTTTCCCGCGGCCATGTGGCGACCGGCATCGCGTTTCTCGTCGTCTACGCTCTGATCGATTGGGTGAGCTACATCAGCCCCATCGCACCGATCGGCGTCACACCCTGGAACCCCGCAACGGGCCTCGCGTTCGCGCTCGTCCTTCTACTCGGGCGCGAATATATCCCATGGCTCTTCATTGCTCCGCTCTTGGTCAACGCGCTTGTGCTCGATCTTCCGATGCCGGTCATCGTCCATGTGCTCGGCGCGATCATCGTCGGTGCGGGTTACGGAGCGGCGACCTACATCCTGACCATGCCGCGGCTCGAATTCGACCGCACGCTCAGCATGAAACGTTCGTTGATGCTGTTGATTGGAACAGCGGCGATAAGCACCGGGGTCGTGGCCGTGGCTTACGTCGGCCTGCTCGCTTCGTTCGGCCTCGTGACGCCCGCCGACATGACGACGGCTGCGATTCAGCTCTGGATCGGCGATATGATCGGCGTCACCGTGCTGACGCCGTTTCTTCTGATCGCGCTCACACGACGGCGCATGATCGTTCCTTCGCTGGAGCTGGTGGCCGTCGTTATCGCGTTGCTGCTTACGTTGGCGGCCGTGTTCGGCCTGTCCGACACGTTTCGTGTGAAGCAGTTCTATCTGTTTTTCCTGCCCGTCATGTGGACGGCCGTCCGCTTTGGCCTCGAAGGCGTGACGGCGGGGCTCGTACTGACGCAGGTCGGTCTCATGGCCGCGATGCAGTATGCGGGCGTTCTCGATAGCGAAGTCACGGCCTATCAGGCGTTGATGATCGTGCTTTCGTTGACCGGCCTGACGATTGGCGCAGTCGTGAATGAGCAATTGCGTACTCAGGCCCAGCTTCGCCACAACCAGGATGCTCTCGAAAGAGCGGCGAGGCTGGATACCATGGGGGCGTTCGCGGCAGTGCTCGCCCACGAAATCAATCAGCCGCTGACCGCGATTTCCAACTACACGCGCCTCGCGAAAATAGCCGTCGAGAAGAAGTCGCCCGATATCGAGGCTGCGCGCCAGGCCGCAGGTCACGCGGTGGCTCAGGTCGATCGCGCCGCCGACGTCGTGCGCAAATTGCGCGACTACATTCGTCTCGGCCACAACGAGATGGTCGCTCAATCGAGCGCGGATCTGATCCGCGAAGCCATTTCGCATTGCCGGTTCGAAATGCAAGTCAACCGCGTCGAAATCGAGACTCGCGTCGCCAAGAACTTGCCGCTCGTGGTTTGCGATGGCCTGCAGATCCAGCAGGTCTTGATTAATCTGATCCGAAATGCCGCAGAATCCGTGCTCGCAGGCGGCCGCACCGATGGCCGTATAGCGGTTGAAGCCGACCTGACGGATACCAATCGCGTAATCGTGACGGTCCGTGACAACGGTCCTGGCTTCGATCCTGATATACTTGAACGTGCGTTAGCGCCGTTTATCACGACAAAACGCGAGGGTTTGGGGCTGGGATTGGCTCTGGCCCGCTCGACCGCGGAAACCCACGGCGGGCAGCTTTTGATCGAAAGCACTGGCGGGGGGGCCGCTGTTTCCTTTACTCTGCCGACGACATCAATCGAGAAATGACGATAGGATGCTGAAGTGACCGTAGCTTTGATTGACGACGATGCCGCCGTTCTGCATTCGATGCGCCTCTTGATCGAGAGCCGCGAGATCCCTGTTGCTTGCTATGAATCGGCGGAAGCTTTTCTGAACGATTTGCCCGACACCAAGCCCTCCTGCGTTGTCGCGGACGTGCGTATGCCGGGCATGACCGGCCTCGAGCTCCAGCGGGAGCTCAAATATCGCAACAATGGCGCGCCTTTGATCCTCATCAGCGGTCACGCCGATGTTTCGATGGCCGTCGCTGCTCTGAAGGAAGGCGCATTCGATTTCTTCGAGAAGCCCTACGACGGCGAGCGCCTCGCCACGAGCGTGTCCGATGCTGTCGAGAAGGGCCGCCGGCAAAGCACCGAGAACAGTGAGCGTATCGATATCGCCGAACGCCTGAAAGCCCTCTCGCCGCGTCAGCGCGAGGTGCTGGAGTTCGTTGCTGCCGGCATGTCGAACAAGCAGATCGCTGCCAAGCTCTCGATTAGCCCCCGCACGGTCGAGACCTACCGGGCCTGGGTGATGGAGCGCATCGGTGCTCAGAACGTCGCAGACCTTGTTCGTAAGGTAAGCGCGTTTCTTCCGGCAGATCCGAAGTAGCCGCTCGGTTGCGATGCCGGGGCGGAACTTCTTCCGCGATCGGGTGTTAGTGGAATGACTGTTCCACTTGGAGGCCGTCTGGTGGCCTCCCGCTCGATAAGGAAGAAAAGCAATGCGCTACATCGTTCTTTGGGCGTTGGGAGTTCCGATCTCCGGCTTGATCGTGCTGCATCTGCTCGGAATGATCTGACGCCCACAATAAAAAAGAAGAAGCAGCCGGCCTGTTGGTCGGCTGTTTTTCTTTAGGCGTCTTTACCGCGACGCTCGAGGCTTTCCCGCGACGCTCGAGGAGCGGGCGCAGACGCCAAGTCCTCAATGCAACGCGCCGGGTGATCCCTGCGCCAACGCGACGCGATCGGAGCCGGTTTCGAACGCGAGGTCGGACAGAATGCTCGCCTGCACCAGCTCCTCCGAAATCGAGCGGCGGAGGTCGGGAATGACTTCTTCGAATGCATAGTCTTCCGACCACCTCAGCAGCGCCTCGTAAAGCGTGATTTCGTAGCGTTTGATGGCGAGAAGTGCGGCCGCACATCCTCTCGTCCCATCTTTGCGATTGGCCGTGCAGGCTTCCCATGCGTCTCTGAGAAGCGCAGTCGCCGCCCAAGACGCTTCTCCGCGCGGTTCGAGATAAAGCTCGCGGAAAATCGCTTCGATGCGTTGTGTTTGAACACGCGACTGCGTTTCGATCTCGCGCAACGCATTGCGCAAGCGCAGGTCGCCGATCGAATCCGTCAGCGCAGCCATGGAGCTGACGAGCTGCTTTTCCGTATCATAGATATGGCGCAGCGTGCGCATATAAACGCGTTCGAATTCCTGCATGCCCACGCTCACAATTTGGATGCGGCCTCACGAGTTGTTTGCGCCGCACGATGTAGATAAACGCCGCATCCGCCCGTAGGTTCCTCAAGAGGCGCCTGGCGCCCGCAAAGCTACGGGAACAGGACGTGGAACTGCCCGACGTCTTGATGGTTGATCGCGTGAAGCCGCGTGCAACCCATGGAGTTGGATCATGTCAGTTAAGACGATGGAAGATTTGTTCGTCGCGACCCTCAAGGACATCTACTACGCCGAGAAGCAGATTCTGAAGGCGCTCCCCGGCATGGTGAGCAAGGCCGACAATAGCGAGCTGAAGAAGGCCCTCGAAACGCATCGGGCTGAAACCGAAGGGCAGGTTGAGCGCCTGGAGAAGGTGTTCAAGCTCATCAAGGTTCCGGCCCGTGGCAAGAAATGCGACGCCATCGAGGGAATCATCGACGAGGCCAAGGAGCACATGGATGAGATCGATGACGAGCGCGTGCTCGATGCCGGGATCATCAGTTCAGCGCAGGCGGTTGAACACTACGAGATCTGCCGCTACGGCACCCTTGTCGAATGGGCCAAGGATCTTGGTCACGCCGACGCCGCCAAGCTGTTGGCCGAAAACCTGAAGGAAGAGCATCACGCCGACACGTTGTTGACCGAAATCGCGCGCGGTTCCGTCAATAAGACCGCCGAGCAAGCAGCCTAGGGCGCAAAAAACCACCGGCGACGGCGCGAGGTGTGGCTCAGCTACGCTCGCGCCGCGTCGTGAAACGCACGTTTCCGAGCCCCGTCCCGATCGTGAGCGCCCCCCAATGGTCATAGGTGCGCATCACTGGCAGCTCGCTGAGCCCCTGCACGACAGCATCGTTGTGCATGACAACTGCTGTCTCGTGATTGCCGATTTCCGGGATCGCTTCGCGTAGCGCCGAGGCGAGATTGAACGTCTTTGTTTCCCAGTTGCCGGGAAGATTTTGCGCGCCGGTTTCGATCGAGCCATCGGGGCGGATCAAGCCGGGGCATCCAATCCCGATCACCGGTGCGAGATTGAGTTTCTCCTTTTCGGATGCCTTGATCAGGTCGACGAGCATCTCGATCAGCCGGTCGACGGCCTCGTCACGCTTCGTCTTTTCGTCGCCGTGACGCCAGAGCTCGGATTTCCAGACTTTGGCCTTCTCCAGCTTGGACGATTTCTTGAGGTTGGTTTCGACCACGCCAGCGCGAATGTTCGTGCCGCCGATGTCGACTGCGAGAATTCCGTCGAACCCTTCGAGTGTCCACGACGGCATCAGATGCGCCGCGCCGATCAGTCCGGCTTCATCGGGGTGATTTCTGATCAGTGCGAGATCGATGTTCGTGCCGCCGGCCTTTAGAAGAACGCTGGTGCGGCCGATCGCAAGCTCGCCGACCCGGCTTTGCCGGAAGCCGCCGCCGATCACGATCGCCTGCGTGTTGCGCCAGGACGCGGATTTTAGAAAGCGCCGGATCACGTGATCGAGCTCTTGCGCGAAGGCTTCGATGGCGCTGTGAACCAAGCCCGCCGCTTCGGGGTCACCCTCTGCGAGCAACGCGTCGAGTTTCTTTTTGCTCACTTCCTCGGTCGGAGCATCGCCCAACGGATCGGCCCCGATTTTCCGCAGCGGCTCGCGCCATTCGTCGATAATGCTTCTGAACGCGCGGTTGCTTGCGCGATCGCCGACGAAACCATCCTCATCGCGGATTTCGAGATTGTAGCTATCGACTTCTACGCTCGGGAGCAGCTTCGCGCCGTGTTCGGTGATGACGGTCAAATCGCGATTTCCATGAGGGCACATGAGGGAGAGCGATCGGCGTGCGAGGCCTGAGGCTCTTGAGTGTCACGCACCAAACGCAGAACCGCCCCCGAAAGATCTCCGGTCGATGAAAAATTATGGACCGTAGCGTTTCCGAAAGGCTGCAAGCCGCTTGATCCCTCGGTTGTACGGGTCATGCTTTCGTCCATATTGCCATGCACAATCGCATTGATCGGAAAGGACAATCGGAACAAAAGGAGGCAATCGAACGATGCCGCAGATCGTTCAGTTTCATCCGCTGAAGCGTGTGGTTCAGTTGAAGCGGGTGATGTGGGCCGCAGTAGCCTTGGGCGCCCTGGAGTGGAGTAGCACCGGTCGTGCATTCGCGGATGGAAGCGTGGGATGCGACGCCGCAAATCGAGGCAGCTTGAACATCAGGGCGTCTGCGGGAGCCAGCAGTCTCCGGGCGGCGGCCCTTGAGCGAGGCGAAACGCTGGCCCTCAACGTCACCACGCGCGGCCGAGCCGCGATCGCAGTCACCGATGACGACGGCGCGACCCGCACGCTTCATTCCGGCCGCAGTACTACGGTGCTGTTCGTGGCGCCGAGAACCGCAAGCTACGATTTACGCCTCGAGGCCGACGCCACCGCTGAGGCATCGCTCGGCGTGAAATGCACATCCGTCGCCAGGGCCGACGCCGAGAGCGCCCTGCTCGCGCGGCGCAAGGCGTTCGTGTCCGAGCGCGATCCCGATCGCACGCGCATCGACCGTCCCAATACCGGCTTCAAACCTTTCGGCGATACCGGCCAGACGGGGGCTGCCGATGGCGAGGCGCCGCGCGACATAACCGCGTCCGTCAGCGTCTCCGAATTGACCGCAGCGATGAATCCCGGAGACAAAAAGGATCCCGGCATCCTCGACTTCTGGTTCGAGGGCCGGCACCTGAACTACGACACCGCGGATATCAACGCACGCGAAGCGACCGGCAATGCGACGATCATGTACTTCGGCAGCAAGTACATGCTCGGCCCCGACATCATGCTCGGTGCGCTCGCGCAGTTCGATCAGGCTGGCGAGGGAGCGGGCGTCTCGGCCAGCGGCTGGATGGCAGGACCCTACATGAGCGTTCGCTTCGGCCCGGGCATTATTTTCGATGGGCGTGCCGCCTGGGGCGTAGCCAACAAGCTTCCTAACGGCATCGCCGTAGACACAGTGTCTGCTGATCGGAGCCTCTTGCGTGGAACGCTGCGGGGCTCGCGCGAGGTCGGCGGCTGGACTGTCGCGCCGAGCGTCGGTCTCAGCTATGTCGAGGATACGCCGGCAGCTTACTCAGCCTACACGGAGGCCACCCAATCCCCCGGAAGCGGCCGCCTCGATGTCCTGCCGGAATTCAAACGGCGCTTCGATCTCAACAGCTCGACCTACGTCGAGCCGCGAATTGCGGCAGGCGGTTTTGTCGCGTTCGACGACATCTCGCAGCTCGGCCTTCACGGCGTGGGACAGGCACCCGATCTTCAATGGAAGGCAGAGGCCGGCGTCGCACTCGGTGTGAAAGACGGCGTTAACATGCAGGCGACCGGCGGCGTCGAAACCGGCGCGCAATCCGCGGCTGACAACTGGGCCGGCCGTCTTCAGCTCAATATGCCGCTCGGCAAATAACAGGCGGGAGGAGCGGCCGCTTTACTCCAGCTATTGATCCTTCGGAGCGGACGGCGGGGTTTCGGGCTCAAAGCGCGCCGCCTGCTCGATGGCGTCCCGCGAAAGAGAGGTCCTCACGTCGAGATGATCGGCATCGAACAGGCTAATGACGAGATGGCGCAAGCCGATCGCGACGGTGGATTCGCCAAGGCCTAGAAACCCGCCGACGCTGACCAGAACAGCGACGACTTTCCCGTCCGCATCGATCACGATGTCTTGGACGGTGCCGATCGAATTGCCGAGCGTATCGGTCATGGTAGCGCCGATGAGCTTGGTCGCGTGCCAGTCGCTCATGGATGCAGCTCCCGAGGAGGGAGCCGGGACGGCAACGGCCTCTTTCCCATCGGATTGTTCTTTGCGGTCGGGCTGTGGTTGAGGAGGCGCGGTCCGGCCGTACTGCGCATATGACGGCGACACCTGTAAGGACAGAGACAGGCTTGCAAGCAGGGTCAGGAAGAAAGCGTGAGAAAAAAACACCCGGGCTGGGCGAAGCGGTTCGATCATGACTGAGCCTCCCGGCTGGCGCGACGCATTGAATATTCGAGATAGCGCGGTGACGCAGCAAAATCTGCGCCCGCACATCGCTATCTGATAAGAGAGAAACGATCCGAAAAACCGATGGTTCCGGTAGCCAGGAATCCAGCGCTCAGCGATCGGAGCCGGCGTTCTCTCCGAGCCCGAAGGCCGAAGCTCCGGCAAGGGCCGGCGGCGGCACGGCGTCAGCCCTGTCAGCTTGTTGCGATGGACCTACGCCCTTCCGCCCATAGAGCGCGACGGCGCCTGCGATGTCGCCGGCTTGCAGCCCGCGTCCTTTCTCGACATAGCGGAACGACATCAGCTGGCCTTCGGGACTCGGGTGATCGAGGCCGATGGCATGTCCGATCTCATGAGTAACCGTGAAGCGCAGATCATAGACGTCGAGATCGCCGTTGAAGCCGATCTTCCAGGGCTTCTCGGGATTGAGACAGATGAGAGATTGGCGGATCGCGTCGGTTGAGCCGGCCTCCGGCACGTTCGTCGTGGCTCCCTTTTTGTGAAGGGCGACGTTGGTAAACGCACGGCCGCGGGCTTTGGCGTCCGCTCCGATCAGAATGCCGGCTTCGGAGATTGAGCTGGTTTCTTTGAACACAATGTTGGCCGCCTGCTCCCAGGCAGAGAACGCGGCGCGAACTTCGCTTCGGAAATCGCTCATAGAGATGCTGGAGCGGGAGAGAGCGGCCTCGGGCGGCAGCATTGCGTCGCAATTTCGGGCGCCTGGAAACTCGGAGCGCTCCTTCAGGAATGCGTAGGTGACGATTGTGGGAAGGCCGCCTGCAGGGATCGTCCACCGCGCTTTTTGTCCGCCGATGACGAGGAGGCGGAACTCGGGAACGGAACGCGGCGTTGTGTCGTCAGCGCGCGATGTGCCCGCCACCAAAATTGCGGCGAGCAAAGTGCACCCGATAAGGACGGATCCCCTCAACGAACGACGGCTCCCTCTCATTGCCCCCGAAGGCAGTGATCGCGAAAATAGTTCGATTGCTTATGCACGCTTTTTAAGACCAGCAATGAGGCAGGTCAATGTTTCGCCGCGCCGCATCAACAAGCCGATACTCCGACGCGCATCGAACTCACGCGCAGTTGGAACCATCGAGGCAGCAACAGCGTTAACCGGGTGATCACGCATAAAAAAAACCGGAGACATTTGTGATGACGTATAAGGCGACGCTATGCGCAGTCGTGCTGGCTGCCGCTTCGCTTCAGTTCGGAGGAACGGCGGCCAACGCCGCACCCGTAGGAGCGATTCAGCAGACGATAAAGGGAGATCGTGCCGAGCTTCAGCAGGTGGATTGGCGGCCTTATCGCCATTGCCATCGCAGGCATGGACGCAAGTGGTGCCACGGCGGACAGAGATATGGCTACTATGGCTATAACCCGGGCGTCTCAGTCTTCATCGGACGGCCTCGCCATCACCATCATCACCGCCACCATCATAGGCACCATCGCCGCTAAGAATGCTTTGGAAAAAGCAGGTCCTATTTAAAGTTTTGTAGCGTGACCGGAGGAAGGGTCTGGCCGAGAAATCGGTTCAGGCCCTTTCTCGTTCGTGTGGCAGTCGACTGAGACAAGCGGAGCCTATGAGTGTGCGCTATCGCGAACTGGCCGATCCGCGATTTGTTCGAGCCATTCCATCACCGACCGAGGTCCGCTGAAATCCGCGACATCCGGATGGAAATATTCGCCGGCCACTCTGAGACCGAATCCGCGCATCTCTTCGGCAACTCCAAACGCGGTTTCGTCGCCGATATCGTCGCCGATCATGATCGGAACGCGGCCGCGAAAGGCCGGCAGCTGCGAGAGCGCGGCAAGAGCCGTCCCTTTGGAAAGACCGGCCGGAATGATCTCGAATAGGCGCTTGCCCGGCAACAGTTCAAAGGCACCCTCGTGTGTCTTGAGGATATGCGCGATGGTCGCGAGAATATCGGCTTCGGCATGTGGCGCGAGGCGGTAGTGAATGGCGAGACCTGCGCCCTTGGGCTCCACGATCACGCCGGGAAAGCGAGGCACCAGCTTTTTTAGACTCGCAACGACGTCTCCCGGAAGCGTGGGCGAGATCTGTTCGATGGCGCCGCTGGCCGTCCCCCGTAACTCCGAGCCATGTACGCCAGACGCCGGTAGAATGATGGGGCGAACGATCTGATCGATTTCGGAGATCAATCGTCCCGAGATGATCGCAACTGCTCCGTCGAGCCGCGTCATAAGCAGCTGGAGGAGATCGCTCAGCCCTTCGGGGATATGAATGCTATTCGGAGTCGCTGCGAGTTCCAGCAAAGTGCCGTCGACGTCGAGAAAGAGCGAGTAGGCGCGTGGGTTGCTCAGCACGGATTCCGTGCACATATCGAGACGAGACCGATGCGGCGCTATGCGTTGAGCAGCTTCCATCGCTGTTTTCTGTACCTCGTTTTGAAATTCAATCTCTGCAGGAGCCTGAATCAATCCTCCGCACTTCGCCGGGGAATGGGACGCAGTTGTGGCTAAAAACGTGGATCATAATGGCCAGTCAATCACGTTTGGTGTTGGTTTCCTGCCGTCGAGCGCCTGTGCGATCTCCTGCCTCCGCATGAGGCCGGTCTGCGTGTCCACATGCTCGAGCACGCTCGCCGCGTTGATTGTTGCGGCGCGGATCGCGACATCGGGATCCGCTCCTTCTGCAATATAGGCTGAGAATGTCGACGCAAAAGCATCTCCGGCCCCTGCCGTCCCTGCGACACACGCGTCGGACGCGGGGCAGTAGAAAAGACGCCCGGCTGCCGCAGCGAATGCGCCGTCGCGCCCATCGGTGAGAACGGCCGTGCCGACGCCGCACGCGATCAGCGCGCGCAAGAAACCACGAACGCTTATCGTGCGACCATGATGATGAAGCCCGCTTTCGGCGAGGGGTGGAGGCTGCACCATGTGCGGAAACGCAAGCCTCGTATCGTTGTCACTATCCCGTCCGTCGAGGATCGGGATCACCTCCTGTGCCTCGCGGCGATTGAGCGCCAGTATCCCGATATGGGGCAGCATCGCCCGGAACGCGTCGCCATGCGCATGAAGCTGGCGCGGCCCCGGATTGGCTGCCACGAGCGCCCCAGCCTGTTTCGCCTTGGTGACGATGGTCGGAAAATAGATTGCGGCCTCGTTCGAGAGGTTCGCGATATAGACGAGATCCACCGCAAACGCCGCATCGGGAAAATCGCGGGGTACGAGTTGAGTATTTGCACCACGAAACGTGAACACGGCCGCATTCCGGTCGTGAGACGACAAAAGAACTGACGCCCCGGTCGGGAACGCCTTGTCGCGCGACGCCCAGCAATGCGAGACACTTTCGCTGTCGAGACGGGCCAGGATCTGCTCAGCTCGGAGATCGTCACCAAGCTTGATCAGGACTGAGCAATCGTGGCCGAGCCGGGCCAGAGCCACCGCCGCATTAATCGCACCACCCCCACAATGGGTCGAAACTTCCAGCGCTTCGGTCTTGCGTCCCTCTTCCAAAAGAAGGAACGAGCTTTCCGCGTTGAGCAGCGACATGCGCTCGATGGCGGTATTGGCGATGATGGCGATGGTATCGATCATCGCGCCGCCGACCGTCAGCACCCGAAGGCGAGCTTTGTCTCTCTCCGGCAAAGAGGAGACAGCGCGCGCCGCTGGATCTCGTGAGGTCATTCGCCGTTGCCCGCGTGTCTCTTCCGCTGCTTGGTGGTGCCGTCCTGGGCAGAGTGTGAACCGTCGGGCGTGATCCGCGTCGGCCTGCGTGAAACTGATGCCAGCTTAGCCATGGAGGCTCGGATCGCGTGGGATCCGACGGTCGACACCGATCGTTCCCGAGCGGTCGCTTCGAGTGTTGTGAGAAATGCGGAAGACCACGCCGCGCTGTCATACGTGCGGATCACGTCCATGAGCCGAGTATAGCGCTCGATCCGCTCTGAACGATCCATCTCCAGTGCCATCTTGATCGCGTCCGCCACTTCCTCGACGTTGTACGGATTGACGATCAAGGCATCGACGAGTTGCTCTGCGGCCCCCGCAAATCTTGAGAGAATGGGCACGCCGGGATCTTCGGGATCTTGCGATGCCACGTATTCCTTAGAAACGAGATTCATACCGTCGCGCAACGGCGTGAAAAGCCCGATGCGCGATGAGCGGTAGACGTCCCGAAGCTTGTCGCGCGGTGCGGAGCGATGAATGTAGTGGATCGGCACCCAGTCGAGTTCGCCGAACATGCCGTTTATTTTGCCGGACATCTGTTCGAGCGTCTGGCGGATATCGGTATAAGCCTCGACACTTTCGCGTGTTGGCGGCGCGATTTGGGACAACACTACTCTGCGCTGATATTGGGGGTACTTTTCGAGGAAGCGACCGAACGCGCTGAACTTTTGCGGCAGCCCTTTCGAATAGTCGAGGCGATCGACACCGATGATACGCTCCGCCCCTTCGATCGACTGCACGAGCGTGTCGTCGGGAACGGCATTGTGAAACACGTCGGGCTCGATGCCCACCGGGAAGCGCTTGATCGAAAGCCGGTGATCGAACGCGGCGATGCGCCCATCCTGCAGGATGCGGCCGGAAACGCTGTCCTCGAGGAACTGGATCAGGTTCGCGACATCGGCCTGTGTTTGCAGGCCAATGAGATCGTAGGCCGCAAGCTCGCGCGCAAGCTCACGGTGTTCGGGGATCGCGAGAAACGTCTGCGATGGCGGCACCGGGATATGCAGATAGAACCCGATCGGATTGTCGACGCCCAAGCGTCGCAATTCCGAGGCAAGCGGGATCAGGTGGTAATCGTGAACCCAGATGATGTCGTCAGGCTGGATCAGCGGTCTCAGCGCGCGGGCGAAGCGCTCGTTGACGCCCATGTACCGTGGATAGAAGCCCGCATCGAAGCGTGCAAGATCCAGCCTGTTGTGAAACACCGGCCATAGCACGGAGTTGGAGTAGCCGAGGTAATAATCCCTATGCTCGTTTTCGGTCAGGGGCAGCGTAACGATGGCGCTGCGGCCTTGCGACTTGAGGCCTTTTATCTCGGGCACGTCGGTGGAGCTTTGCTCATCGACCACCTTACCATTCCAACCGAACCACAAGCCCGATCGCGCACGTAAAAGATCGGCCACAGCCACGGCTACGCCGCCTGCCTGCGCTGCTTTTCGCAGCTCCATCACGCGATTTGATACGACAACGATACGTCTCACTAGCGCCTCCGCCCCCCGTGTCAGAGACCGAGCCGCAAAGCGTAAAAATTGGTCTCTGAGATCAAACGCTTGAGGTAGCGCTTGGTTCCGGCGCCGGGGCCCGCGGCCAGGCATCCGCCCAATTCCGCGACAAGTTCATGCAGGAGTTGACGATGCCTGCCATCGAGTAGGTTTGCGGAAGATTACCCCAAAGTTGCCCCGTGGTCGGGTGAATATCCTCCGACAGAAGACCGAACGCGTTTCGCCGCGACAAAAGATCGTCGAGCAGTTCACGCGCCTCTGCAACCCGCCCGGCCGCCGTGAGTGCGTCGATGTACCAGAACTGACAAGCGAGAAACGAGGTTTCGGGCGCGCCAAAGTCATCGTTGGTGTAGCGGAGCATGAATTTGTTGCGGCCGAGCTCTCTTCCGACGACATCGAGCGTCGCGAGGAACCGGGGATCCCGGGCCGAGAGCAGACCAAGCTCCGGCAGCAGCAGCACGCTGGCGTCGAGTTCGTCCTGATCCAGCGCACCGGCCAGCGCGCCTGCTTTCGCGCTCCAGGCCCGGGTAAGAATTTCCTCTCGAACCGTATCGGCCTGGCTGCGCCATTGCTCTGCGTCGCCAGAAAGGCCGAGGAGAGCCGCGATCCGCGCGAGCCGATCCAGCGAAACCCAGCACATCGTCGCGGAATGGGTGTGAATGCGCAAACGCCCACGATATTCCCAAATTCCCGCGTCGGGCTCCAGAAAGACGCTGAGAGCGTGACGACCCAGCACTTCGAGTCGCCGGTAGAGCGCTTCATCGCCCATGCGCGGCAGTCGCTGATCGATGAACATCTGCGACACGCCGAGGATCACGCTGCCGCAGGAATCGTGCTGAAGCTGCTCGGCAGCCTGATTGCCGATACGCACCGGTCCCATGCCGAGAAAGCCCGAAAGGTTTTCGGCGACGCTTTCGGTGAGCGACTGATCGTGCACGATCCCGTAGACCGGGCGCAACGCGCCTTTGCTGCCGAGCGCGACCGTCGTGATGTAGTCGAGATAGGCTTCCATCGTCTGGGTGGCGCCGAGCCTGTTCAACGCCATGATCACGAAGTAGGCGTCTCGCAGCCAGCAGTAGCGGTAATCCCATGTTCGCTGCGTGTGAGGGGCCTCGGGGAGCGAGGTGGTATGCGCGGCTACGATTGCGCCGGTTTCATCGAACGTGCAGAGCTGCAATGTGATCGCAGCGCGGATGACGTCCGTTTGCCAGTCGAGCGGGATCGCAAGTCCACGCACCCAACCGAGCCAATAGTCGCGGGTGCGCTCCAGAGCTTCGCGGGAGACGGTGTCGGCTGCGGCCTCCAGTGATTCATCTGGACCGAGCACCAGCGTCACCGGCCGCGCGAGGGCAAAAGAGGTTTCATGAACGATGTACGAAAGGGGAGCGTCGGTGGTGACCCGAAGCGTGATCTCGCCGCCGCTGTAGCGGATATGATTCGAGCCGACCACCTGTGCCGGCCGCGGCTGGCCGTAATTGAACGTGGGTCGAACGCGGATTTTAATGCGGGGAAGCCCGATCGGCTCGATGCGGCGAATTATCTGCGCTGGATGGAGCATACGTTCGAAGCGCGGATACCGTGGCGCGAAATCGATGATGCGCACACCGTTGCCTCGGTCATCCTCGATGACAGTTTCGACAATCGCCGTATTGCGCAGATACGCCGAGCGCGAGCGCTGTGCGCCTTCCACAACGACATCGCAGAATCCCTTTTCCTCGTCGCCCGTTAGCAGACGGGAGAAAACCGGATCGCCGTCGAACCGGGGAAAGCACCACCACACGATGCGAGCCGTGCGATCCAAAAGCGCGGCCACGCGGCCATTGCCGATCACCGCAAAATCGAGAGGTTGAGCAGGACGCTGTTCAGCAATCATGGCTGTCTGCTCGGAAATAGAGAAAGGAATATTCAAGAGGCAGGACCCCCATGCCTGAAGCCAAACCGAGAGGTGGGCAAATAGCTAGCGGCGGCCAGTCAACCGGCTTCGTTATGAATAAGCCAAACCAGCACGCCAAAGGTCACGATCAGCATCAAAGCCCAGATAACAGTGAGAAAAATGACGACTTCTCCTTATCCTTTCGATTTCCTTGAGAGGCCCGCCGCGAGCTGTGCGTGTAAGCCCGCAGCGGAAATGGCGCAGAATCTAGTATTTCTTGCCGATCGGTGCGCGGTCTGCCCCCGATGACCCCTCGCTCGCTCCACTGCTTGCGGAGTCGTGAACAAGGCCCTTCTGGCAGCCTGAGAGGAATTCCGCGCTGGTGAGCTTCCCGTCGGCGTTGGCGTCGACCTTGTTGAAATCGCTCACATACATTTGCGCCTGAGCGCTGGTGAGCGATCCGCCGCCGCCCGCATTGGCGCGGCCCCAGATGTTCTGGCATTCAGCCTTGGACAATTTGACATTTGCGGCTGGAGCGATTTGGGCAAACACTGTGGCTCCAGAGGTTACAAGGAGAGCTGCGATGCCAGCGGTGCACAGCTTTTTCATTGATTGTACTCCTCTTTCCATTTCAAATGGGCGAGGCTTCGGACGGAGCGTCGCCGCCGCATCAACGCGCGGCTGAGGTGGGGGTTCCGACGCGGCATTGCGCTGAAGCAACGCAACGAGCGCGCCGATGAAAACAAGGCGCGCAAAAAAAAACGTGAGAGCCAGGGGCGGGGACGGACAACCTAGATTTTGTCACGGACGGGGACACGGCATTTAATGATTGGGGCTTACTGGGGCCAACGCGCCGCTGAGCGCGTGGGGATGGCAAGGATCAAAGCGCCGATTGCATCGGCGGCAATGGCGCTGCTGTGTGCAGTGACGGCGGGAGCAGTTCTCGTTGCCGCTGCGCCGTGCTCGGCTGCATCCGCCGCGGGCGAAGCGGTTTATGGATCCTTTGGACCGGAAGGTCCGCGCCTGCGCGAACAGTTTTGGCTGTTGCCGGGCGGAGATCCGAAAAGCCCGCTGCGCGCCACTGTATTCCGTCCCGCCGAAGAGGAAGGCGAGAGGGAAGCGCCGATCCGCCGCCCGCTGGTCGTGATCAATCACGGGACTTCGGACGCGACACGTCTCGCCGTGGCCATGCCCGTCTACTATTGGCTCTCGCGATGGTTTGTCGAGCGCGGCTACGTCGTGATGCTGCCGCAGCGCAGGGGACACGGCGCAACCGGAGGTGTTCTTGCGGAATCGATCGGAAATTGTGCCGACCCGGATCACTTCCGTTCCGGCCTCGCGGCCGCCGATGATATCGAAGCCGCCACCGATTACCTGTCACGCGAACCTTTCGTGGCGCCCGGCGAGGCAATCGTGGTTGGCATCTCTTCCGGCGGATGGGCATCGCTCGCGCTAGCCTCTCGAAATCCCGCCAATGTGCGCGCCGTGATCAACATCGCCGGCGGGCGCGGCGGGCGTCCCCAGCAGAGCAATCCGGATCGTACGGTGTGCGGAGAGACGCGCCTGATCGAGGCGGCTCACGCTTATGGCTTGACCGCGCACCTGCCCACTCTCTGGCTTTATGCGTCGAACGACAGTTACTTCCGCCCCGATCTGGCGCGTGGGCTTGCGACGGCGTGGCGGGACGGCGGAGGCAACGCCGAGCTCCATGTCTTTCCGGCCTACGGATCCGATGGCCACAACCTCGCCGACGACCGCGCTGGATGGGACGTTTGGGGCGACGCAGTGGAACGGTTCCTGGCCGCAAACCAAGGCGCACCTGTGAGCGCACTCCCGGACCGTTCGCCTGCTGCTGCGAATGTCGATCCTGAACCGGACTCCATTGCCGCTGCTTCCGTCGAAGGTCCGGCCGCCGATCCGTGAGTAAGCCCGTTTTGGCGGCAATGGAACCAACGCTCCGCGCCGACTGTTGTGGTCGGCCGCATCCCTTCCCAGGAGAGCGAGTTTCAACTCGTGAACATCATAACGGTAAGGTTTCGGGCTTGAGGCCATGAGGCCGGCCCGCACGCGCCAGTTGGAGGCGACGCATGAAAAATTTCGCGTGCTCTGCCTGTGGCGCGCGTGTCTACTTCGATAACGGCTTGTGCATCGCTTGCGGTCGCAGTCTCGGCTTCGATGCGGATACGTTGTCTTTGTCGGCCCTCGAGCCCGTTGGTCAGGACGGCACTCTCTTTCGCAAAATTCGGATGAGTCCGAGCGGCAAGGAAGCCGTCGTCGAAGTTCGCTATTGCGAAAATGCGATGCATGGCGCCTGCAACTGGCTCGTGCCGCATGATGCGCCGGGTGGGTTGTGCAAGGCCTGCGCGTGTAACCGCACCATTCCGAACTTGTCCGAGGCAGGGCGCCTCGATGCCTGGCGCGAAGTGGAGAACGCCAAAAAGCGTCTGGTGTATTCGCTATTGCGTTTCGGCCTTCCCCTCGATGGCGGCATCGAGCATAGCGGAACGCCGTTGACATTCGATTTCATGGCGCGCGCCGTGACCGGCCATATCAACGGGGTCATCACGCTGGACGTGCTCGAGGCCGACGCCGTCGAACGCGAGCGCCGACGTCAGTTTCTGGATGAGCCCTATCGCTCACTTCTCGGCCATCTGCGGCACGAGAGCGGGCACTACTATTGGATGCTGCTTGTCGACCGCGATCCGATGATCGAGGAGTTCCGATCGCTCTTCGGCGATGAGCGGCAGGATTATCAGGGTGCGCTTGCGGCTCATTATGCCGATGGCGCTCCGCCGAACTGGGCTGAAAACCATGTGTCGGCCTACGCCAGCGCACACCCATGGGAGGACTGGGCCGAAACATGGGCCCACTATCTTCATATGGTTGATGCCGTCGAGACAGCGGAAGCTGAAGGCATGGAACCGCGCGCGGCCGGCCTCCTGTTCGGTGCAGCTTGGCCGTTCAAGAAATACGACGTCTACCAGCAGGTGAGTTTCGACTCCTTGATGGAGCGCTGGGTGCCGTTGTCGCTTGCGATGAACAATATTAGCCGAAGCCTTGGCCATCACGATTTCTATCCGTTTGTTATCTCCGCGGGCGCCCGCGCCAAGCTCGCTTATGTTCACCGCCTGGTGCGCGACGGCATTCGCTGAGCGGCTGTGGTCGGCGGCTGAAGGTCCGCTGCACACGCTTCCGCCCGCACAACCGCATCCGCGGTAGGAACCAAGAGCGCCGAGCGACGTTAGATCGCCAAGCAGGCTGAAAAGCCGGCTGCATAGCACGGACAATCCCGCTAGCGACGCAGTCAATTGGCGACGCAAAGGGCCGTGTCAGATCAATTTAAAAATACTCAAGGAGTGATCCGATGAAGTCCAAGTTGCTGCACGCAATCGCAATGCCTGTTGCGCTCTCGTTCGCGACCGCAACGGCTTTTGCGCAGAGTGTTCCGCCGCCGTCTCCGTCGGAGGCGCCTGCCGAGAAGATGGAAACAGCACCGGCACCTGCACCCGCTCCGGCGCCGTCTGCCGCTGTTCCGGCGCCGTCCACGACTGCTGAAACCAGCTCTGGGACCTTCAACTCTGCTCAGGCTGCCGACGAATGGCGCTCTTCGAAGCTGATCGGGTTGACGGTCTATAACAAGGCCAACGAGAAGATTGGCGACGTGAACGATTTGATCCTTGGGCCGGACGGCAAGATCGCCAGCGCTGTGATTGGCGTGGGCGGCTTCCTCGGTATGGGCGAGAAGCTGGTAGCGGTTTCCTTTAGCGATTTGCAGCTCAACCGCGATGCTGACGGCACCATGCGCGTGACCGTGAATAGCACGAAGGAGGCGCTCGAAAATGCGCCCGACTTCAAATACTATTCCAGCAAGGCGAACTAACGCACGCGCCTAGACCATGATCGCTTCGGACCTCAGGGGTCCGAAGCGTAAATCATCGGTTCGTTTAAGAGCGCCTGGCGTTGAAAGGAGAAAGGGAGCGATTGATCGCTCCCTTTCTTTTGCCGTCGGTAGATCTGGGTATGCGCTATTTCTTTGCTGGCGGCAGATCCGTGCACACGCCCTCGAAGACCTCGGCGGCCATGCCAACGGATTCCGAAAGTGTCGGATGAGGATGGATGGTCTTGCCGATATCCGTCGCATCCGAGCCCATTTCGATGCCGAGCGCGATCTCGCTGATCAGATCTCCCGCGTGCACGCCCACGATGCCGCCGCCGATGATGCGATGGCTCTCCGGATCGAACAGCAACTTCGTGAAACCCTCGTCTCGGGCCATCGCAATGGCGCGACCGGACGCGGCCCACGGAAACACGGCTTTGCCGAAAAGCACACCCTCTGCCTTGAGTTCGTCTTCGGTCTTGCCGGCCCACGCAATCTCGGGATCCGTGTAGGCGACAGACGGAATTTGCTTCGCATCGAAATGGGAGGGCTTTCCGGCAGCCGCCTCCGCGGCCACATGCCCCTCGTGCACCGCCTTATGAGCAAGCATCGGCCCCCCGGCGATATCGCCGATCGCAAAAATTCCGGGCACGTTGGTTTGCATTCGCCGATCCGTGGGGATAAAGCCGCGCTCGTCGACGACGAGCCCCGCGCGCTCCGCACCGATGCGTTTTCCGTTTGGTGTGCGTCCGACCGCGACCAGGACGAGGTCGTAGGCTTCCGCCCCTTCAGGCGCTCCGGCGCCTTCGAAGCGAACATGGATGCCGTCCCGCTTGGCATTGGCGCCAACGGTTTTGGTCTTGAGCATGATGCGGTCAAAGCGGGACGCATTCCGCTTCTGCCAGACACGGACGAGGTCGCGATCAGCTCCTGCCATCAACCCATCCAGCATCTCGACCACGTCGATCTTGCTGCCAAGTGCGCTGTACACGGTCGCCATTTCGAGGCCGATGATCCCGCCTCCGATGACCAACATGCGCTTCGGAATGATCGGCAACGCGAGCGCGCCCGTCGAATCCACGATGCGCGGATCCTTGGGAAGGAAGGGCAAGGATACAGCCTCCGATCCCGCCGCGATGATCGCCTTCTCGAAACGCACGACCGTCGTTCCGCCGGTCGCAAGCGAAACCTCGATTTCCTGCGGCGAACGGAACGCGCCAACGCCCTGGACCACTTGCACCTTGCGCATCTTCGCCATTCCGGCAAGCCCGGTGGTGAGCTTGCCGACAACCTTGTCCTTGTGTGCGCGCAGGAGGTCGAGATCGATCCGTGGCTTCGCAAAGTCGATGCCGTGCGCGCGAAAGGCCTCGGCCTCGGTGATCAGCTGCGCGATGTGCAGCAAGGCTTTCGAGGGAATGCAGCCAACATTGAGACACACGCCGCCGAGCGTCGCTTCGCGTTCGATCAGAACGGTCTTGAGGCCCAGATCAGCCGCGCGGAAGGCGGCCGAATAGCCCCCTGGTCCCGATCCGAGAACGGCCACGTCGCACGAGACAGTATTGGTTTCAGGCAACGGTCCCTCCAGCCGATCTTACAAAACGAGCTGCCGCACGTCTTCGAGGATTTCGGCGAGCCGCCGCGTGAAGCGAGCGGCGAGTGCCCCGTCGATGACGCGATGATCGTAGCTGACGCAAAGCGGCAGCATGAGGCGGGGCGCAAACGTCTCGCCGTTCCATTTGGGCTTCATCTCGGCCCGCACGACGCCGAGGATCGCCACTTCCGGCGCATTGACGATCGGCGTGAAGCTCGTTCCGCCGATGCCGCCGAGGCTGGAGATTGAGAACGTGCCGCCCTGGATATCGGCGGGCGCAATTTTTCCGTCGCGCATTTTCTGCGAGACCGTGCCAAGCTCCTGCGACAACTCAATGATGCCTTTGCGATCGACGTCCCGGATGACAGGAACCACAAGGCCGTCCGGCGTATCGACGGCGATGCCGAGATGATAGTAGCGCTTGAAGATCAGCGAGCCCTTGTCTGGCGAGAGCGACGCGTTGAAATCCGGATACTCTTTGAGAGCGACCACGGACGCCTTCATCAGGAAGGCAAGCAGCGTCACCCGATAACCCTTTTCCTTGGCCGCGGCATCGAGCGTCTTGCGATAGCTTTCGAGATCCGTGATATCGGCTTCGTCGGTATGAGTGACGTGTGGAATGTTGAGCCACGCACGCGAGAGATGCGGCCCCGAAAGCCGTTTCAGTCGCGTCAGCGGCTTGGTCTCGATCGGACCGAACTTGGAGAAATCCTGTGCCGGGATTTCCGGGATGCCGCTCCCTCCAGCCACCCCGCCGCCGAGCGCACGCTTGACGTCGTCTTTCGTTATGCGGCCCTTTTCACCAGTGCCCGTAAGCTTGGTGAGGTCGATCTCGAGTTCGCGGGCGAGGCGGCGCACCGACGGGCTCGCATGAACGCCGCCGAAGTCTGATCCGATCGGAAGCGCGACGCGCGGCGCGACTCCGCTGCTGCTCGCGCTGGCAGCGGAAGGCTCTGCCGTATCTGACGTCTTCGCTGTCGTTGCGGGCGCCGCGGTTTTCGGCTCGGCTTGGCTTGCAGCATCCGAAGCAGGTGCGGCCGAAGCGGCGTCGGAGGCCAGACGGACGATCGGCGATCCTTCGCTGACCTTGTCGCCGACCTTGACCAGCACTTCCGCGATCTTGCCTGCTTCAGGTGCCGGCACTTCCATCGCGGCCTTGTCGCTTTCGAGCGTGATCAGCGGGTCGTCGCGGCTGATCGCATCGCCGGGCTTCACGTGCACTTCGATGATGGGCACGTTCTTGTAGTCGCCGATGTCGGGAACCTTCACGTCGATGACGGACATGTCGAGATGAGCCCTCTAGAGGTTTTCCGATCCGATGAGCGGCGCGATCCGGCTTCTCATGCGCGCGCCGGATCTGTCTTGTCGGGGTTGAGGCCATACTTCGCGATGGCCTCGACGGCTTTGGTGGAGGGAAGCTTGTTGTCGTCGGCCAAACCTTTGAGTGCCGCTACCGCCACGAAATGGCGATCGACTTCGAAATGATGCCTGAGCTTGCGCCGGTAGTCGGAGCGCCCGAACCCATCGGTGCCGAGAACCTGATAGGGGCCGTGCACAAACGGACTGATCTGCTCGGCAAAGAGCTTGACGTAGTCGGTTGAGGCCACGACCGGCGTATCGCCGCGCGAAGCGAGGCATTGCGTGACGTAAGGGATCTTTGGCGTCTCTGCCGGATGCAGCATGTTCCAGCGTTCCACCTCGAGCGCTTCGCGCCGAAGCTCGGTGAAGCTTGTTACGCTCCAGATGTCGGCCGCTACGCCGAAATCCCGCTCGAGAAGTTCGGCGCCTGCGATGACCTCGTTGAGAATGGCGCCGCAACCCAGCAATTGAACGCGCGGGCCTGTTGCTTCCGGCGGAGCCGCCTTGAGCAGATACATGCCGCGGATAATGCCTTCCTCGGCTCCTTCAGGAATCGGCGGGTGCAGGTAGTTCTCGTTGAGGCTGGTGATGTAGTAAAAGACGTCCTCCTGCTCGTCGATCATACGCTTGAGGCCGTGCTGGATGATGACGGCCAGCTCGTAGCCGAACGCCGGATCATAGGACACACAGTTCGGGATCGTGGACGAGAGGATGTGGCTGTGCCCGTCCTGGTGCTGCAGGCCTTCCCCGTTCAGCGTCGTGCGCCCGCTCGTGCCGCCGATCAGAAAACCCCGCGAGCGCATGTCGCCCGCCGCCCACGCGAGATCGCCGATACGCTGAAAGCCGAACATCGAATAGTAGATGAAGAACGGCACCATCGGCACGTCGGAAGACGAATAGGAGGTGGCCGCGGCGATCCAGGACGCCATGGCGCCAGCTTCGTTGATGCCTTCTTCGAGCACCTGTCCGTTTTTGTCTTCCTTGTAGTACATGAGCTGATCGGCATCTTCCGGCCGATAGAGCTGGCCCACCTGGCTGTAGATGCCAAAGGTACGGAACATGCCCTCCATGCCGAACGTCCGGCTTTCGTCCGGCACGATCGGCACGATGTGGCGGCCGAGGCCTTTGTCTCGCATCAGCTTGGTCAGGATCTGCACGAACGCCATCGTGGTCGAGATGTCGCGCCCTTCGGATCCCTTGAGCTGCGCTTCGAAAAGCGACAGGGGAGGGGCCGCAAGCTTGGAGGTGGTCTTGCGACGCCGCTGAGGCAAAGACCCGCCAAGTGCGCTCCGATGCTGTTTGAGGTAGGCGAGCTCCGGGCTGTCGTCAGCGAAGCGGATGAACGGCAGCGTCTCGAGTGCCTCGTCCGTCAGCGTGACCTTGAACCGGTCGCGAAAGCCCTTGAGCGCATCAGCGCCCATCTTCTTCTGCTGGTGCGCGATCATCTGGCCCTCGCCGGCCGCGCCCATGCCGTAGCCCTTGACGGTCTTGGCCAGGATTACGGTCGGCTGGTTCTTGTGTGCGACGGCCGATGCGTAGGCTGCATAGACCTTCCGCGGATCGTGGCCACCGCGAGTAAGCGACCAGATCTGATCGTCAGACCAGTCGGCGACGAGCGCTGCCGTTTCAGGATAGCGACCGAAGAAGTTTTTGCGGATATAGGCGCCGTCCTTAGCCTTGAAGTCCTGGTACTGCCCGTCGTTGCACTCTTCCATGAGCTGGCGCAGCCGACCCGTCGTGTCCCGCGCGAGCAAGGCATCCCAGTTCGAACCCCAGATGACCTTGAGCACGTTCCAGTCCGCGCCGCGAAAGCCGCGTTCGAGTTCCTGGATGATCTTGCCGTTGCCGCGCACCGGTCCGTCGAGCCGCTGCAGATTGCAGTTGATGACGAAGATCAGGTTGTCCAGTTTCTCGCGACCCGCGAGCGAGATCGCCCCGAGGCTCTCGGGCTCGTCCATCTCGCCATCGCCGCAGAACACCCAGACATGCCGGTTGGAAGTGTCCGCGAGACCGCGGTCATGCAGATACTTGAGAAAACGCGCCTGATAGATCGCCATGATCGGCCCGAGGCCCATTGAGACGGTCGGAAACTGCCAGAACTCCGGCATCAGCCAGGGATGCGGATAGGATGAGAGTCCCTTGCCGTCCGTCTCCTGGCGGAAATTCAGGAGTTGCTCCTCGCTGAGACGGCCTTCGAGAAAGGCACGCGCATAGATGCCGGGCGATGAGTGACCCTGGACGAAAACGAGATCGCCGCCGTGATTGGCACTCGGAGCGTGCCAGAAATGCATGAACCCGGTGTCGTAGAGCGTCGCTGCCGACTGGAAACTGGCAATGTGTCCGCCGAGCTCGCTCGAGGCCTTGTTGGCGCGCAGGACCATCGCGAGCGCGTTCCAGCGAATGGCCGAGCGGATCCTGTTCTCGATCTCCCGATCGCCGGGATGCGGCTGCTCCTTATGCGGCGGGATCGTGTTGATGTAGGCGGTGTTCTGCGCGAAGGGGAGCCGGGCGCCTTGTCGCCGCGCCATGTCGACGGCGCGCCCGAGCAGAAAGTCTGCGCGCTCACTGCCATCGAACGCCATCACCGATGACACGGCATCGACCCACTCGCGGACCTCGGGGTCTGGATCGCCGCCATCGTTGATTTCGAGAACGGTCTTGCTCATCGAGATCGGCTCCTGGCTTTCGCAGGTGCCGCGCGCAGCACCCCGTTCAGTGAACGACCGACGCAAACTGTAAACCATCCTTGCGACAGTCCCTATCGAACTGAAGCAGGAAAAAAGTCTTATCGGACATGTAGGAGGCGCGGAGCTGGATGGGACCGTCGAGCCGTCGAAAAGAGCCAGCACATGCCCCACACATCGCCCTCGCGACCCGCTCACGAAGGCTGTCGCAAGCGCTGAGGGCGCGGCAGTGCGGCCTCTTTCCTTTACGCGGGTGGCGAACTAAGCCTCAGGATGTCTCATTTAACGGAACCCATCCCCGCAGTGTCCCGGAAGCAGGGGGCAAGGCGGCCGGGACACCACCCTTCCAACACCGAGTTTGCAAGGCTAGCATGTGAAAGTTGGCCTGGACGAAGATCGCGCCGGATCCTATCAATCCGAGGCGGAGATCCGCCTTAAGTATATGATCTGACGTGAAAGTTGTGGCTGTTGGCTGGTTTGATAAGAAACGTCTCCGCGCTGGGCGGGAGCCGGGCGAAGGCGTTTTACGCGATCGCCGCGGTGCAACAGCCCAAATGCGGCAATGCTGGTGAAGCCAATACATGGTCGCTAGAACGAAAAGTCCGGTTGCGTCCGCGCTGGGAGTGGCCTTGCGCAATTTCGGTCTGGAATCGTCCAAGGTTCTGAAGATCGGCTTTCTGGCACCGCTGACAGGTCCGCTGAAGGCGTGGTCAGCGCCTGGTCTCAATGGATGCCAGATCTGGGTCGATGCCGTGAATGCGGCGGGCGGCATCAAGGTCGGCAGTCGACGTTATCTGGTGGAGCTCGTGCCCTACGACACGATGTACCAGCCGGAACGCGCCTATGCCGGCGCCAAGAAGCTGATCCTGGAGGATGGCGTGAAGCTCATCCTCATGAATGGCGGCAACGACCTCACGCGCGAAGTTCGCGAGATCATCAGCAGTCACCGCATGTTGGTCGCGGGGTTGCTGCCGAGCGATCTTTCGCCGGACACGCCGACGCTGCTCGCGCCGAGCGAAGTTCATCCGATCTACAACGTCACCGGCGTTGAATGGCTGAAGCGCAACAAGCCGCATTTGAAGACGGCGGCCATGTGCGGTCAGAAGGATTTGTTTGGCCTTCCGTCGATCGCGACTTATCGCGCGGCGTTCGAGGCGGCCGGCATCGAGCTGGTGGCCGAGCGCTTGTTCGAGCCCGATACCACGGATTTCGGCGCCATCGTCGACGAGCTGATGGCAGGCAATCCCGACATACTCTGTTGGGACACGGCCTACGAGCCGTTCGTGCACGAGCTGACGATCGAAGCCTACAAGCGCGGGTTCAAGGGCCAGCTATTGTCGTGCACGTGCGACAACTACCAGGAGCTGATCCGCCGGACGAGCCCCGAGTTCATGGAAGGCTTCGTCTTCCAGTTCCCGGATTTCGACGATCCGCGTTTGTCGGATCCGCGGGTCAACTTCCAAGACGCGAATACGTTCTATGAGGAGTTCTGCCGTCGGTTTCCGGGCACCTGGAGCGCGGTGTCGTGGGAATACGCATCCACGCTCGAGCTATGGAAGTCAGCCGTCCAACGCGCTCGCACGTTCGAGCCGTTTTCGGTGCTCGCATTCATGAAAGTTGGCGGCATCGGACCACACGCCTTCGGCGAGGCGACGTGGTGGGGCAAGGAGCTTTTCGGCATCGACAACGCGCTGGTGGGAGACTGGCCAGTGGTGACGATCGTCGACGGACGTGCCCGCATCCAGGAGTTCGGTTCGATCACCGCATGGTGGTCGGCGAACCGGCCCACCCTGATCAAGCACATGCGCGCGCTGGATTTGATGTGGGACCAGCGCGAGCATCTCGCGGCTTCAACCTGAATAGTCTCGCCCCGCTCAAGATTCGTAGATCATGTCCTCGTGCGTGCTCGCCACGTGCAGCTTGATGAGCTCGACGGCCGTCTCGACGTCGCGTCGTTGCAGCGCATCGTAGAGCGAGCGCAGCAGCAGTTGGATGCTGCGGATTTTCGAAGGGGTGAGCATCTGTCTGCGGCTTGCCGCCCACTGCGGCTGGCGGCGAACCTCGTACAGGATCGCGTACATGGCGACGATCAGCGAATTGTGCGTGCCGCGCGCGATCTGCATCATGAATTCTTCCTCGAGGGAAGCGAACCGATCCGACTCGGTCACGATGGTTTCGAGCAAGGCCAGCTGGCTTGCCAGCTCTCCGAGGTCGCGCGTCGACATGTAGATCGTGGCGAGCCGCACCATCTCCGGCTCCAAGATGGATTCGGCGATGTTCATGGCGAACGGTGAAGCCGTTTCGGCGAGCTGGTTGATGTTGATGTTGCCGACCGCTGCCCCGGCTCCGGCCGGTTGCGCCACAGCCTGGCCTGCCGACGGCTTCCGGTAGCTGACGAACGTGCCGCTGCCGGCTCGGCGCGAAACGATCTCGTAAATCGCCAGGAATTCGAGGGCTTGGCGGATGGTAGCCCGCGTGTCCTCGAACTCGGCGGCAAGCTCGCGCTCGGCCGGAATGCGCGTTCCGAAAGGATAGTCTCCGGAAGCGATCCGCGCGAAAATCCGGGTCGCGATCTCTTTGGCCTGCGGCGTGACCAGAGGATGCCGGGTGACGTCGTTGACCCAAGGGGCGACGTCGGGCGCGTAGGATTGTGTCATGTCATTCATGGCTCGGAACCGAAGCAGGGCGTGAAGGGGAGGGGACGTGCTGAGCCTCGGCCCAGATAACGGTGCCGAGGCTTGGAGTGGGCAGGATCAGCGCGACGAGCGCCGTAGCCATTTCGAGGTCGCGGCACGCTTCGGGTAGCAGCGCCGAAAGAGCGGCCTGCCGGCTCGCGAACTCGGAAACTTTGTCGGCATAAGGCGAGAGGCAGGTGTCTTCGTCGATTGTTGCCGCCCCGAAACGAGATTCGAGCAAGCGCACGTCCGCACAGCGCGGACCAAACGACCGGGACAGCAGGTCGGTCAGGGCGCGTGCCGAGTTTTCGATGACGCGAGGTGCTGGGGAGCGAGCGTTCGCCTGGAGGCGATGAAAACGCGTAAGGGCGAGACACGCCTCGCACAGCTCCGCGTATCGTTTGCGCCGCACCTCCTGAAAGGCCGGCAGATTGCGGGACGCCAGCCTGAAGTGAAACGACGAGCTGAGGCCGACGACAGGGAAATCGAGCGTCGGGAGTGCGGCGATGGTCTTGAGCCAAGCCTGCTCGGCTCTCGCGAAGGCGGCATCGGCGTCGCGCGTTCGACCCAGAAGCAGATGGCCGGCACCCACGTTCGAGTGCCCGGCAGCGAGCAGCGCATCACTCTCCGATGCGGGGGAAATCGTGTCGAAAGCTCGTTGCCAGCAGTCGGCCGCTTCATCTCGCATCCCACGAGCTAGCGCACCGAATCCATTGGCCATGAGCGCAGCCCATTCGGGATTGATTTCGCTTTTTATTTCGGAATCCAGGCCCATGCCCGCTCCGGCTCCATGTCCGGTTGCTCAAACTTTCAACAAGCTTAGCACCGAACAGCAGAATTGCAACCAATGCAAACCAAACACAACCGAAGTAGGTTTGCAGGTGCAGCAAAATCTCTAACTAGCCAGAATGTCGCAGGATTATCGATTGTGCAGTTGATCAAAGAACAAACAAGTTTCTCCAGAATGAAATTTTATGGGTTGCGAGAGAAAAACGCATCCATAGTATGCCGGTCGTTGGGCTGTAGTGGTGTCAACTGGTTTTGATTGGTTTTCAAGCTCACACGACTGGTTGAGACAAAGCACCGCGCCCGACGCCAGCTCCGGCCCTCGCCCGATGTCAATTCGGCGGCCAACGGAGGAATTGGCAAAGCACACCGGAGAACGAGACGTGCACTGACAACATGAAAATAAGTGGGAGAGACGCACAATGGTAACGGGACAGGGGACGCTGACTGCGGATGGGGGGCTCGACGGCTCATCCACCCAACTTGTAAGGGCGATCGATTGGAAGGGAGCATTCTGGGTCGCCAGTGGTGTTCCGGCCCTTGTGTTGTTTTCGATTGGAGGCATCGCCGGCGTGGCGGGAAAGGTCGCCTTTCTCGTTTGGACCGTCTCGATGATCATGGGCCTGATCCAATCGTTCACGTATGCTGAAATCGCAGGCCTCTTCCCGAACAAGTCCGGCGGCGCTTCCGTTTATGGCGCGGCCGCCTGGGTCAGATACTCGAAGCTGATCGCCCCTCTCTCGGTCTGGTGCAACTGGTTCGCCTGGACACCGGTTCTGTCGCTCGGTTGCTCCATTGCAGCCGCCTATATTCTCAACGCCCTCGCGCCGATCCCGCCCGCCGATGCGCCGCAAGTGTTGGCCTGGGTCAGTGCCAACGCGTCGTCGATCGCTCAGGATTCTCCGCGCGTGGTCGAATGGCTCGCAGCGAACCAGGGCAAGACCGCGGTCGATGCCGTGGCCGCGCTTCTCTCGGCTGACGGCGTCGCCGCCCTCACGCCGTCGATCCGCAACTGGTCCCTGTTCCACGGTACGCTCGGGCCGGTCTCGTTCTCTTTCAACGCGGCTTTCTTCATCGGCGCCGTATTGATGCTGATTACCTTCGCGATCCAGCACCGCGGCATTCTCGGAACCGCCAGCGTCCAGAAGTTCATCGGCCTCGCGGTGATCATTCCGATGTTCATCGTCGGCGTCGTTCCGATCATCACCGGCCAGATCGATTGGTCCAACTACACGCCGGTTCAACCGCTGGCCGCGGCTTACGCACCTGAGATGGGTTCGTGGGATATCCCGGGCTGGACGCTGATCCTCGGCGCAATGTTTATCGCCGCGTGGTCGACCTACGGGTTCGAAACCGCGATCTGCTACACCCGCGAGTTCCGCAATCCCGGCACTGATACCTTCAAGGCGATTTTCTACTCTGGCCTGCTCTGCCTCGCGCTGTTCACGCTCGTTCCCTTCACTTTCCAGGGTGTGCTTGGTCTTGATGGCATGTTGGCGCCCTCGATTGTCGACGGCTCCGGCGTTGCCGAAGCCATGGGCCAGATGGTCGGACACGGCGGCTGGGTGACGAGCCTGCTCGTGATGATGATGATCCTCGCGCTCATGCTCTGCCTGATGACGGCGATGGCGGGTTCGTCTCGCACGCTCTATCAGGGTTCGCGTGACGGCTGGCTCCCGCGTTACCTGAGCCACGTCAACGATCACGGCGCGCCGACTGCCGCCATGTGGACCGACCTCGTGGTCAACCTGGCGATCCTTGCCATCGCCTGCGCCGATGCGACGAGCTTCTTCTTCATCCTCGCCGTTTCGAACTGCGGCTACATCATCTTCAACTTCCTGAACCTCAACTCGGGTTGGATCCACCGCATCGACAACGCTCATGTTGAGCGTCCGTGGCGCGCTCCGACGTGGGTTTTGGCCGCGGGCACCATCCTCGCCTACGTCAACGCCGTCTTCATGGGCGCAGGTGCGAAGGTGTGGAACCCGATCGCGCTCTGGGCCGGTCTCGCGACTGCGTTCCTGATCGTGCCGGTGTTCTGGTACCGCCATTACGTCCAGGACAAGGGCGTGTTCCCCGAACACATGCTGAGCGACCTCGGTCTTTCGCAGGCCGATCTCAAGCAGCGCAAAGCCGGCATTCTGCCCTACGTCACCTTGGTTGCCGGTTTGATTGTCGTCCTCGTTGCAGACCAGGTTTTCCGTCTGCCGGGATAATCGAGTGAAGGGTGGGCCGTGGCGGTTCCTCCGCCGCTGCGGCCCACTCCGATTTCAAAGACCACGACCATCGTTGGATTCGCACTGGGAAGGAGTCGCAACGCGTGAGCACGATCAAGAGCCGGCCGATCTATCCGGGCCTCAGCCCCGATCCAAACGCCCGCCGCAACGTCGTCGTTTGTGACGTCGCGGGAGCCGAGGCCGTCGTCGAGTTGCTGGCCCGTGCCGACGGCGAGTTCGCCGGTCGAACCAGCGTCGTCCTTTCCTCCGAAGGTCTGTCCGGGAAGGAAAGCGAGAGCATCGTCGAGCGCCTGAAGCCCGCCGAGGTGGAAACAACCTCGGGCCTCGTGCCGGCCATCGATCGCCTCAAGGAAATTCTGGCTTCCGCCACCATGGGTTTGCGCCTCTACGTCGCCGGAAGCGAGCCGCTGATCGGCTCGGTCGTGCAGGCCGGCGCCGAGAACTTCATCGATCCGATGTCGGTTCGGACCGAACATCGCGGCTCGCTCAAGCGCCGCGTTCAGTGCGTTCATTGCAAGGGCATGACCGAGAACGTCACCACCAATCCGGTCAAGTGCGCGCAGTGCGGCCTGCTGCTGTTGGTCCGGGATCACTACTCCAAGCGTCTCGCGGCCTTCCAAGGGGTCTGCATCAACGCCGAAACCCCCGACGAGAGCCCCGAACTGAAGGTGGAGTTTCAATGACCGCATCGTTCCTACGCACCGTGCGCGTGGCCGAAGTCGAGCCCGTCGCAAGCCGCATCAAGAGATTTCGGTTGGTCAGCGCCGACAGCCAGCCGCTGTCGGAATTCTCCGGCGGCTCGCACGTGACGGTCTGCATGAAGGCGCCCGACCGGCTGATCCGCAATCCCTATTCCTTGATGGGCAGCCCGAGCGATACGTCGAGCTACCAGATCAGCGTTCTCAAGGTGGAAGGCTCGCGCGGCGGCTCCGAGTTCATGCACGAGCGCGTGACGGTTGGAACCGAGCTTGAGATCAGCGAGCCGCTCAATCTGTTTCCGCCCGCCAAGATTGCCCGCAAGCACATCCTCGTTGCCGGCGGCATCGGCATCACGCCGTTCATGTCCATGATGGGGGAGCTCGAAGCTATCGGCGCCGATTTCGAGCTGCATTACGGGGTCCGCTCTCTTGGCGACGGCGCATTCTGCAAGCTGCTCGAGACCCGCTACGGCAAGCGCATACACGTCTATCTGCAGGACCAAGGCCAGCTGATCCCGCTCGAGCGCGTGCTCGCCAATCAGCCGCTCGGGTCTCACATGTATGTCTGCGGACCGAAGCCGATGATCGATTGGGCGCTCCGCACGGCAACGCTCGCCGGCTGGCCGGACGAGAACATCCATTCCGAGCAGTTCAACGCGCCTCCGATCGGTAAGCCGTTTGTCGTCAAGCTCACGCAGTCGAAGCGCGAGATCAAGGTCAGCGGCCATCAGAGCATCCTCGAGGCGCTGGAGCAGAACGGCATCGACGCGCCGTTCCTGTGCCGTGGTGGCGCGTGTGGACAGTGCGAGACCAGCGTCGCTTCCTGCGACGGCTTCATCGAGCACAACGATCACTATCTGTCCGACGCCGAGAAGGCCTCCGGCAAGAAGATCATGATCTGCATGTCGCGCATTTCGGGCGACGCCATCACGCTTGATCTCTGAAACATCCCTTCACCGACACGATACCGGGAGTACCGACATGGTCTTGGCATTCAAAAATGAGACGTTCCGGGACGACTTCACGTTCTCGAACAGCCCGGCAGCGATCCGTCGCTTTCCTTTCCCGTTCGTCGAAGACAAATACATGTACTCCGTGAACATCGAGCCGCACGAGCTCGGCCCGAAGGGTTCAGTCTACGAATTCCCCATCGATATCGATGAGCACTATGTCTCCGAGATGCGCGACCGCGCGCTCGTGCTCGACGCTGATCCCGGCCGGTGCCAAGCGCTGCCGCACATGATCACGGCGCAGTGGGACATGCTCGAGCTGCTGATGACCTCGATGGCGCGGGATTACCCGGAGCATTTTTCGCTCACGCGCGACGGCAACCAGTGGCACTGGATCAACCGCCCGCTCGGCATTGACCAGAAGTTCACGTTCGGCGATGTGGCGACGCTTCCCTATCAGCCGATGGAATACATCGGACGCCAGTGCCAGGGCGACTTCTCGATCCAGGATCAGCGCGACGGCCAGCTCTGGATGGATGCCGGCATCATCACGACGCAAGCCGATTGGTCGCTCGATTTCGATGTCGGCATGAACTTCTTCGAGTGGCACGCCCCGGTTCCGCTTGCCCATCAGGCTGGCGTCTTCGATCGCGCGCTGAAGTTTCTTCTCAACATGCAGCACGGACGTCCCGTTCGTCGCTTGAACTGGACGATGACGATCAACTCGCGTCTCGATACCAGCCCCGAAAACTATCACAAGTGGGGCATCGATCGCACGACCGTGACGCCGGAGAACGTTGGCGACAAGGTTCATCTTCGAGTTGAGCTTCAGGGCCTCTGGCGCCTGCCTCGTTCGAACGCGATCCTGTTCTCGATCCGCTGCTACATGATCAAGATGCGCGAGCTGGTGACGGTTCCGAAGTGGGGTCGCAGGTTGCCGCGCGTGCTGCGCACGCTGCCGGACGAGATTGCCGACTACAAGGGCCTCACCCGCTATCGCCAGACCACCATCGATTGGTTGTCGAAATACGACGACGGCGCGCCGACCTCCCTCGGCGGCGGGCCGGACTGAAGCGCGGGCCGTGTGCCCGGACCTATTCCACCAAAACGAACCCAGCATCATCCTCAGTCGGGAGTGACCATCAATGACCATCAGCAAGGACACCAGGCAGTCGGTTCTGAACGATCGCCACATCGCACTCGGCGCCGACATGACCGCGACGTCGTGGAACGACATGCCGATCCCGCAGAACTACAAGACCGACCCTTATGACGAGGTAGCGGCGATCCGATACAAAGCCGGTCTCATCGAGGTGACCGCGCTGAAAATTTTGAACGTCTCCGGTCCGGATGCTCTGAAGTTCCTCAACTACCTGCTGACCTCCGATGTCTCCAAGGCCAAGGTCGGCGACTCGCACATTTCGAATATCGTCAACGATGCAGGTGCGCTCATCGATGACGTGCTTGTGTACGTCGACGGCCCGAATGAGTTCCGCCTCTCGCACGGCGGCGGTGCGCTCGAAGAAGCGCTGCCTGACGTCGTCTCGAAATTCAATGTCTCGGTCAAGCGCGACAACGACGTGCATATCCTTTCGTTGCAAGGCCCCGTTGCCCTTGAGGTGCTGGCGCCACACACGCCGATGAACCTCGCAGCGCTTCCGTATTTCCAGCATCAGAAGACCACGTTGTTTGGCAAGTCCGTGAGCCTCGCTCGCGGCGGCTATTCGGCCGAGCGTGGCTATGAGGTGTTCTGCTCGGCGGCTGACGCGCACTTCATTTGGGACAAGATCCTCGAGGTCGGCAAGGACAAGGGCGTTATCCCCGTTTCGTGGGCGTCTCTCGATATCGTTCGCGTCGAAGGCGGCCTGCTTTTCTTCCCGTTTGACATGACTCACGGCGACACGACACCGTGGGAGGTAAAAGCGGACTGGACCATCGACCTCACCAAGCCGGACTTCATCGGCAAGAAGGCCGTAGAAGCTTCCAAGGGCAAGGAGCGCTCTTTCATTACGGGTCTCGAGGTCGAAAGCGATCGCGCCATCGAGCCGCTCTCGAAGATCACCGTCAACGGCAAGCAGGTCGGCGTCGTCACCAGCACGACCTACTCGAAGCATCTGATGAAGTCGCTTGCGATGGCTCAGATCGAGCCCGCCTTCACCAAGCTCGGCACCGAGGTGGTCATCCACGACAAGGGTGAGGTTCCGGCAGTTGTCGTGAAGATGCCGTTCTACGACCCGCTGCGCCTCCGCACCCATCCTCGCGATGGCAAGTGAGCCCAACAGACAAACACACACAAGAAAACTTCGGATAAAATAGGAAAGGACACCTTAGGATGTCACAGAAACGTATTGCGGTCATCGGCGCCGGACCAAGCGGCCTTGCTGTTCTGAGAGCGTTCGAAAGCGCGCGCCGCAAGGGTGCTGAGATTCCCGATATCGTTTGCTATGAGCGCCAGAAGGACAGCGGCGGCATCTGGAACTATACGTGGCGCACGGGAACCGACGAGTACGGCGAGCCGGTCCACGCCAGCATGTATCGCTATCTGTGGTCGAACGGCCCGAAGGAGTGCCTTGAGTTCTCGGACTACTCGTTCGAGGAGCATTTCGGCCGCCCCATTCCGTCGTTCCCGCCGCGCGCCGTGCTCCACGACTACATCAAGGGTCGCATCGAGCGGAACGGAATTTCCCACTACATTCAGCTCAACACCGCGGTGAAGAGCGTTATTTACAACTCCGACACCGACAAGTTCTCCGTCACCGTCAAGGATCTGAGGGACGACACGCTGTCGACATCGGAATTCGACTACGTGTTTGGCGCGAGCGGCCACTTCTCGACACCCAACATTCCGGAATTCCCCGGCCTGGACAAGTTTCCCGGCCGCGTTCTCCATTCGCACGACTTCCGCTCCGCCGACGAGTTCGCCGGCAAGGACGTGCTTTGCGTCGGATCGAGCTACTCGTCGGAAGACATCGGCATCCAGTGCTACAAGTACGGCGCCAAGTCGGTGACGTTCTCCTGGCGCACCAAGCCTATGGGCTTCAACTGGCCGGAGAGCTTCTCCGAGCTGCCGCTGCTCGAGAAGCTCGAAGGCAAGACTGCCACCTTCAAGGACGGAACCAAGAAGGAAGTCGACGCGATCATTCTCTGCACCGGCTACCTGCATCACCATCCGTTCATGGAAGACTCGCTGCGCATCAAGTCGCGCAACCGCCTCTATCCGGGCAACCTTTACAAGGGCATCTTCTGGTGGAGCAATCCGAAGCTGATGTACATCGGCATGCAGGATCAATTCTACACCTTCAACATGTTCGATGCGCAGGCTTGGTATGCTCGTGACGTCGTGCTCGGCCGCATCAAGCTGCCGAACCCCGGCGAGATGATGGACGACATCCAGAAGTGGACCCGCGACGAAGAGGCCGTCGAGGATGCGTCGCAGGCCATCGACTTCCAGACCGAATACGTCCGCGACCTGATCAAACCGACCGACTATCCGCGCCTCGACGTGGACGGCGTCGCGAAGATGTTCAAGGAGTGGGAGCACCACAAGATGGAGAACATCTTGACCTATCGCGACCGTTCGCACCGCTCTCTGCTGACGGGTACGGTTGCGCCCGTCCATCACACGCCCTGGATGAAGGCTCTGGATGACTCGATGGAAGCCTTCCTCAATCAGCCGCAAACCAAGCAGGCTGCCGAGTAGCGAACGGCGATCGGTCTCACAGTATACCGGTCTCCCAATACAAAGCTGGCCGCCCGCGAAGGCGGCCAGCAACTCACCTTTTTCTCCCTGTGTGAGGAAGACATGAGCGAGACTATTCTAACGTCCCCCGCGAAGCCGAAAATATACGTGGCTGGTAGGCCATCACTGGAGCCCGGCGTGGAACGTTACGTGCTGAAGGGTGGCGGGACTGCTGCCTTCGAGCTCGACGCGGGCGATCGAGTTCAGATCAGCGCGCTCGAAGGCGGGCAGCTCGTGGAAGTGGTGGTATTTGGCTCTAAGGGCAAGAGTGACCTCGAAGCGCTCGGCCTCACGAGCGGGCGCGCCAAGCCCCTCGGCATCGAGCGCGCACTGGAAAGCGACAGCGAGGATGCGTCGCGCGTGCGCTTCGGCCTCTATCGCCGTGGATTGGACCTCGGCCGCGCCAAGGCGGCTCGTCTTCTTGGTCCCGATGCCGGCCCCGGAGAGATGGTCTCTCTACAGGCCGAACGGACGGTGTTCGCGGTGTTCGGTGCGCCGGCTGAGCCGATGCTGGTTTGGGAGCAGACGCCGCCGAGCGACGTACTGATCTTCATTCACCGTGCCAATCCGCGCCTGTTGAACACCGCCCGCTTGCCGGATCCGCTGGCCGAGCCACGGCTTGATATCCGCGTAAACGTCGCGAGCGCCGAAAGCTTCGAGGTCTACGCGGGCGAGTACATCCAGATCATCGACGTCCAGGGGCGTCAGTGCTCTGACTTCATCGCCTTCAATCGCAAGGCGCTGGACGAGGGGCGCGAGCAGGGACTCGACGCGTTGACCACGCGCACGTTGAATGGTGCCGCTTATCCGACGCCCGGTTTGCACGCAAAGTTCTTCGACCAGGACCGCAATCCTCTGGTTGAGATCGTGCAGGATACCGTCGGTCGCCACGATACGTTCAATCTCGCCTGCACGTCCCGCTACTACGAGGACATGGGCTACTTCGGTCATCCGAACTGCACGGACAACTTCAACAACACGCTGAAGCCGTATGATCCGATCAGCCAGTTGAGCGGCTGGCCGGCGATCAACTTCTTCTACAACACGAACGTCGACTGCCATAACCACATATGGTCCGACGAGCCATGGTCGCGCGCAGGTGATTACGTTGTCATGCGCGCATTGACGGATCTCGTGTGCGGCGCCTCGTCGTGCCCCTCCGACATCGATGCGTCCAACGGGTGGCATCTCACCGAAATTCAGGTTCGGGTCTACCCAAAGGACGCACCCTTCAAACGTTCGATCGGATACAGAATGTCACCTGACGCACCTCTTCAGCTCACGCGCGAAAGCGGCTTCCACCCACGCACGTCTGCGCTCACGCGGGCCTTCGGCGACTATCGCGGCTTCTGGGTGCCGCATCACTTCGCCAATGCCGGCGCGATCGAGGAATACTGGGCGTGCCGCGAGAAGGCGGTGATCATGGATCTCTCGCCGCTGCGCAAGATGGAAATTCTCGGGCCTGACTCGGAGCAATTCCTGCAAGGCATCGTGACACGCGACGTGCGCAAGCTCTCGGTCGGCCAAGTGTTCTACACGACGATGTGCTATGAGCACGGCGGCATGGTCGACGATGGCACGCTGTTCCGATTGGGCGAAAATAATTTCCGTTGGATCGGCGGCGACGATGCAAGCCTCATCTGGCTCAAGGAGCAGGCCGCGAAGTCGAGCTACAACATCAATCTGAAGACGGCGACATCCGAGCTTCATAACGTCGCCGTCCAGGGCCCGCGTTCGCGCGAGATCCTGCAGCAGATTGTCGAAACTCCGGCCGGTCGGCCGACAATCCAGGAAGTCGGCGTATTTCGCTTCACCATCGGCCGCATCGGCGGTGTCGCGGGCATTCCCGTGCTCGTCTCTCGTACCGGCTATACGGGTGAGCTCGGATATGAGGTGTTCTGTCACCCGAAGGACGCGCCCGCCGTGTGGGATGCGATCATGGCGGTCGGCAAACCGCTCGGTCTTCAGCCGTTCGGGTTCGACGCGCTCGACATGGTGCGCATCGAGGCCGGGCTCGTCTTCGGCGGTCACGACTTCGACTCGACGACCGATCCCTTCGAAGCCGGCATCGGCTTCACGGTGCCGCAGAAGAAGGAAGAGGATTACATCGGGCGCACGGCCATCGAGAAGCGCAGGGCCAATCCGCTCCGCAAACTCGTCGGCCTCGAGATCAAGGGCAACGAAAAGCCCTCGCACGGAGATCCGGTCTACGTCGGCCGCGCGCAGGTCGGTATCGTGACGAGCGCGATGCGCTCGCCGCTTCTAAAGAAAACACTCGCCTTCGCGCGGGTGGACGTCACGCACGCGGAGCTTGAGACCGCGCTCGAAGTCGGCCGCTTGGACGGCATGAAGAAGCGCCTTTCGGCGACGGTCGTGCCGTTCCCGTTCTACGATCCCAAGAAGGAGCGCGTTCGGATGTAACGCATCCACCGCGCTTCCCCTGCTACGCAATCCCCCTCCACGGTACGTGTGCGCTGTGGATCAACTGGCACCCCGACGTTGTCGGGGTGCTTTTTTGCGTGCGTCGTTAGAGGGGATGCGGGGAAGGGCGGCGCGCGAGTTCTCGGCTCAAGACGCCTTCATCAGCACGAGACCGCCGAGAATCATCGCCGCCGCGCTCGCGCGCATGACGTTGACGTGCTCTCCGAGCAGAACGATACCGACAGCGAATGCGCCGACGGCACCGATTCCGGTCCACACCGGGTAGGCTGTGCCCAACGGCAGGCTGCGCATGGCCAGTGCCAGCAGCGCGAAGCTTGTGAGCATGGCCACAAGCGTGACGACAGTCGGCGCGAGCTTCGTAAAGCCGTCCGATTGCTTCATTGCAAAAGCCCAGACGATTTCGAGAATGCCGGCGAGAATGAGATAAACCCAGGCCACGGTGTAAGTCCTCCACGTCCGGGTCGTCCCAGAATCATATCCCATGGCGGGGGAGGTCGTGGCCTCGCTTGCCCATAAGATAGGACAAGTCGCCCAATAATCAAGCAACAAATGCCTAAAAATAGAGCAGAAAGGGTCGTATCGCGGGATCCGCGGATACGCCTCGTCAATCGCGAACAATGGGGCAGCTTTCGTCCTTAGCCCAATCCGAGAAACTTAAATAATAGGCGCGCACGTCGTCGTATCCGGCGCGAACCGCTGCCGCCGCCGCGATGGCAGCGCGACCGCCGCCATCGCAATGGGTCACGAGAGATGCACCCGGCTGAAAGCCCGCGTCGGAAAGCAAATCGCGCAGTTCGCCAGCTGGTCTCACGCGGCCACCGTCGAGCAAACGCGTGTGCGGAACGAAGTGCGCTCCAGGCAGATGCCCGCCGCGCGCGTTGCGCCGGAGATCGTCTCCGGAAAACTCTTCAGCAGTCCTGGCGTCGAAGATCCGCACCGAGCTGGTGAGTTCATCCTTGAGCGTCTGGCGATCGACGAGTCCGACTGGACCGGTTCCTGGGTGAGCCTGGAATGGCGCTGTGTCGCTCGTCTCTTGAGCGGCCGTGAGCAAATCCGATCGGATTGCGATGGCGGGCCATCCCCCGTTCAGGATGAAGGCTTCAGCGCCCAGATACTGCAGGATAAACCAGATCCGTGCGGCGTCGGTCAGGCGTCCGTCGTCGCAGATTACGGCCGGCAACGTTCCATCTATGCCGAGCCCGCCGACGGCCCGCTCCCACCAGGCGACGTTGTCAAACGAAGTTGTGCGGTCCTTTGCGGCCTCTTCCCAGGATTCGATCGGCACGCGAATAGCGCGCGCAAAATGGCCGGCCTCGAAGGCGGCTGGATCCCGCACGTCCAGTAGCACAAACGCTCCAAGCGCTGGAACGTCTGCCGGCTCAATGATCGGATCGCGGGACATCGAAACTCCAAAGATTATCTAGCTCGACGGAGATTTGACGCGCTGCTCTTCGATCCGGGAGAGCGCCCAGCGGACGTTCTTGCGGACATCGGAATCGGGGTCGGATGCGACCGCTTCGAGGAAAGGACGCGTTTCGGGCCGGGCGAACTGACCGAGCGCGGCCGCCGCTTCCTTGCGCAGGTTCGGCGCGGGATGCGAGAGACACGCAGCCACGTTCAAGGCGGCATCCGTAACGTTTCGCTGCCCGAGACTGCGCACGGCCTTGACGCGAACCTGCCAATAGTCGTCGCTGAGCGCTGCGATCAAAGGCGTGACGTCGACTGCCGCGGCTTTGCTGAGGCCGAGCGTCTCCGCCGCACTTTCGCGGACGATCCAGTCGGCATCTCCAATTGCGCGGGCGAGCGTTTGTGCGGCGCCGTCCGTGCGCGAGAAGCCGAGTGCGCTGAGTGCGGCTTTGCGGACCAGTGGGCTTTCGTCCTTGGTCGCGGACTGCAGCGCAGGGACAGTATCCTCGCGCTTCAGATACCCGATCACGCCGACTGCCTGTACGCGAACCGCCGCATCGTTGTCTTCGAGCGCGGCGAGCGCTGGGCCCCAGGCATGTGGCGAGCGTAGTTCCTTGAGGCTGCGCAGCACGGCAGCCCGCACGAACGCGGACGGATCGGTCAGCGCTTCGACGAGCGGCGCGGCCGCTGCCGTGTCCTTGAGTTCTGCCAGGCTTTCCGCTGCGGCAGCTGCAACATCAGCGTCCGCGTCGCGCAGCAACACAAGAAGATTGTTCGCGACAGGCGGTCCATCGAACGTTCCAAGTCCGATCGCCACCTGTTTGCGGACGTCAGGGTGTGCATCCTCGACCAATCGCGCGAGCAGCGCAATCGCTTCCGGAACGCCGCTGTCGGCGAGCGACAGAACCGCTACCCTGCGCCGTTGCGGATCTGCGGATGCGATTTCATCCGCAAGTGCGTCGAGATCGACGAAGTCCTCGAACAGGCCCGACATCAAGGTGCAGCCCTTTGCTCGGCCCCTTCGAGGGGGCGTGTCCGCTGCCGGTAGTAGAGATCCTTCTCGTCGTCCGCGATCGGCACGACATAGGGATCGATCGCACGCTTCTCCACCGTCATGCGTCCGTCGGTCTTGCCGAGCAGCGTGTGGCACAGCCAGTCGGCGTCGTTCTTCTCCGGATAGTCGGTGCGGAGATGATAGAGCCCCCAGCGGCTTTCGGTTCGGAACAGCGAGGCGGCGGCGGCCATGTCCGCGCAATCAAGAATAGATGAGGCTTCGAGCGCGCGCAGAAGCTCGTGCGAATTGCGCGCGATCATCCGGGTTTCGAGATCTTCGCGCACTTCGGCGAAGCGGTCCTGGCCGAGGCGATACTTGGTCGGAACCTTAGGCGGCTGCAGATAGTCGTTCACGAGACGGCGCGTCTTGTATTCGATCTGGTTCGGCGGAATGCCTTTCTCGCGCACGGTGGGCGCCAGAACACGTTCGCACTCGCGCGCGATCTGCTCGCTATCGACATCCGCGAAATCCACGTCTCCGGCGAAATCGACCGCATCCTCGCCCGCGATCGAGCCATTGGTGAAGGCGCCCAGCATGTAACTGTGCGGCACGCTTGCCATGTCGCCCGCCGCGTAGAGGCCCGGAACGGTCGTGCGCGCGAACTCGTCGACGAACACGCCCGACGCGCTATGACCCGAGCAGAAGCCGATTTCCGAGATGTGCATCTCGATCATGTCATTGCGATAGTCCGTGCCACGGCCGGCATGGAAGGTGCCGCGCGAGGGACGCTCCACCTTGTGCAGAATGGTCTCGATTTCCGAGATGGTGTTTTCGTGCAGGTGGTTGAGCTTGAGAAACACCGGGCCTTTGCCGGATTGCAGCTCGCTGTAGAATTCGAGCATCATCTGACCCGACCAGTAGTCGCAGTTGATGAAGCGGGCGCCTTCGCTGTTGGCGGTAAAGGCGCCGAACGGACCGGCCACATAGGCGCACGCCGGGCCGTTGTAGTCCTTGATCAGCGGGTTGATCTGGAAGCACTCGAGGTTCGCGAGCTTCGCGCCTGCGTGATAGGCCATCGCGTAGCCGTCGCCCGAATTGGTTGCGTTTTCGTAGGTGCCGAACAGATAGCCCGACGCCGGCAGGCCGAGGCGCCCGGCAGCGCCCATGCAGAGGATGACGGATTTGGCGCGTATGACCAGGAATTCCGCCGTGCGCGTGTTGACGGCAATCGCGCCCGCGATCCGCCCGTCCGCACCGGTCAGCAGGCGCGTCGCCATGAAGCGGTTGGAGATAAGGAGCTGCGCGCGGCGAAGTTGTCGATAGAGAGCCTTCTTGACCGTGTCGCCGTTCGGCATCGGCAACACGTAGGTTCCAAGATGATGGACTTTCTTGACGGCAAAGTCGCCATTCTCGTTCTTCTGGAAGCGGATGCCGTAGCGATCCAGTTCCTCGATGATGCCATAGCAGCGCTCTGCGTATTTGAGCACAGCCTTCTGATTGACGATGCCGTCATTGGAGATGGTGATTTCACGTGTGTACTGCTCGGGCGTCGCGTGGCCGGGGATCACGGCGTTGTTGAGCCCGTCCATTCCCATCGAGATGGCGCCGGAACGCTTCACGTTGGCTTTCTCGAGCAGGATCACCTTGGCGTTCGGATTGCGCAGCTTCGCTTTGAGGGCGGCCATCGGGCCAGCGGTTCCCCCACCCAGCACGAGGACATCGCAGGTGACCTCGGAAGTACGGTCGACGAATTGATCTAGCGGCACGGAGAACTCTCGTATGGCTTCGCGAATTTGCCGCGAAGTTAGAGAGGTGCACGCGCGTGCTTAAGGAAAAAAAAGTGATGAGCTTATTCCCAATGGAGATGTAGCGGAGCCGCGACGATGCTCAAGCGAGCGTCTGCTTCGACAACGCCGGGATCATCTGGTCACGAACGTTTGCGCCAGAAGAATTCTGAATAAGCATCGCGGAAATAGTTGGTAGACGCAGAGGTGGTGGAGCCGCATTTTCCGTCCCGTATGCCGCGAGCATGTTCGATTGAATGAACGCGGCTGACGCGGAGGGAGCACTCGATATGAGTGGTAAGCGCGAGTATGCGGTCGATGTCTGGCATCGATGTAGGAGCGCGTGAGCGCCAGCCTACGGCGATGGTGCATCAAAGACATCGAGATTCAAGCGGTGGAAGCAGGCGGACCCCTGAAATCTTCTCCGGCAACCAGCTAGCAGCCAATCACATCAAGGAATCATTCAGATGAGCTTCACCCGCAGAGGGATCGGCGCGCTTGCGCTCGGCGCCCTCACACTCGGCCTCACGGCCGCATCGGCCTCGGCCGACGACAAGGTTATCCGCATCGGCTATCAGAAGTACGGCAACGTCATCCTGCTCAAGGCCAAGGGCACGCTCGAGCCGAAGCTCGCCGCTATCGGCTATAAGGTGACGTGGGCCGAGTTCCCGTTCGGCCCGCCTCTGCTAGAAGCCATCAACGCCGGCGCAATCGACTTCGGACACACCGGTGAAGCCCCGCCCGTTTTCGCACAGGCCGCTGGCAGCTCCATCGTTTACGTTGCCCATGAGCCTCCGGCGCCGGGCGGCGAGGCGATCCTCGTCCCGAAGGACAGCCCCATCAAGTCGGTTGCCGAACTCAAGGGCAAGAAGGTCGCTTACGCCAAGGGGTCGAACTCCAACTATTTCGCGGTGAAGGCGCTTGAAGGCGCTGGCGTGAAGTACGGCGAGTTCGAGCCGGTTCACCTCGCGCCCGCCGATGCCCGCGCAGCCTTCGAGAGTGGCAAGGTCGATGCGTGGTCGATCTGGGATCCCTTCTATGCCTCGGCCCAGGCCGGCGCCGGAGCCCGCGTTCTCGTCGACGGAACCGGCATCGTTTCGAACCACCAGTTCTACCTCGCCGGAAAGTCGTTCACCGAAAGCAATGCCAAGGCCATCGAAATTGTTCTCGCCGAGCTGAACGCGGTCAATGACTGGGTGAAAGCCGATCCGAAGGCGGCAGCCGAGAAACTCGCTCCCGCAACCGGTATCCCGGTCGCAATCCTTGAAACCGCACTCAAGCGTCAGTCGTTCGGTGTGAAGCCGCTCGACGCGAAGGTTGTCGAGGAGCAGCAAAAGATCGGCGACCTGTTCCACACGCTGGGACTCATCCCCAAGCCCATCAAGGTTGAAGAGATCGTTTGGAGAGCGGGTTCATGAGCAGTTCGGTCGCCCAAAAGGCCAATGTCCTCTGGTTTCTGCCGACGCACGGCGAAGGCAGATATCTCGGTACGTCCATTGGCGCGCGGGCGGCCGACTTCAACTACCTCCGCCAGGTCGCCCAGGCTGCAGATGATCTCGGATATTACGGGGTTCTGCTGCCGACCGGGCGGAGTTGCGAAGACTCATGGGTGATCGCTTCCGCAATCGCCCCGCACACGGAGAAGCTGAAATATCTGGTCGCCGCTCGGCCGGGTCTCACGTCCGTCACTGTCGCGGCCCGCATGGCCGCGACCCTCGACCGGGTCTCCAACGGCCGTCTCCTGATCAACGTCGTAACCGGCGGAGATCCGGTCGAGAACAAGGGCGATGGCCTCTTCCTCGGCCACGCTGAGCGCTACGAGGTGACCCAGGAGTTCCTCGATATCTTCAAGCGCCTGATCGTCGGAGAGACGGTCAACTACGGCGGCAAACACATCACCGTCGAGGATGCGCGCGTCCTCTTCCCCGCTGTCCAGTCGGGCGGACTGCCACTCTACTTCGGCGGCTCGTCACCAGCCGGAATCGATGTCGCGGCCAGCACCGTCGACAAGTATCTGACATGGGGCGAACCGCCGGCCGACGTAGCCAAGAAAGTCGAGCAGGTGCGGGCGGCTGCACGCGCCAAGGGTCGCGAATTGAGCTTCGGCATTCGCCTGCATGTCATCGTGCGCGAGACCAATGAGGAAGCGTGGAAGGCCGCGAACAAGTTGATTCAGTATGTGAGCGACGACACCATCGCCGCTGCCCAGAAGATATTCGCGCGCATGGATTCGGTCGGCCAGCAGCGTATGAGTTCGCTGCATGGCGGTGATCGCAGCAAGCTCGAAGTCAGCCCGAACCTTTGGGCCGGCGTCGGCCTCGTGCGCGGCGGCGCGGGGACCGCCCTCGTGGGTGATCCCGAGACGGTTGCAGACCGCATCAAGGAATACATCGATATCGGCATCGACACATTCATTCTCTCGGGCTACCCGCATCTCGAAGAAGCCTACCGCTTCGCCGAGTTGGTCTTCCCGCTCCTGCCGCTGTCTCACGGCAAGCAGACCTTCACGGCGAAGGTCAACACCGGACCGTTCGGCGAGACCATCGCCAATGATATCCTGCCCGAGAAGCAGGCCTCTCAATCATGAGCGCAGGCCGGATTCAGAAAGCGGCTGATGGTCTTGTCCCGTGGCTGTTGCCGCTGGGCCTGCTTTTTGTATGGGAACTGGCCTCGCGGACCGGCGTCATCTCGGGCCGCGTATTGCCGGCCCCGTCGGCTGTCGTAGTGGCGGGGTGGCGGCTTGCCGCAAGCGGTGAGCTCTGGGTGAACATGGGCGTGAGCGGCCTGCGCGCACTCGTCGGATTGGCGATTGGAGGAACGTTCGGGTTCGTCCTCGGTCTCACCAACGGTCTCTCGAAGAAGTTCGAACGCGCCACCGATACCCTGCTTCAGATGGTGCGCAACATTCCGCACCTGGCGCTCATACCGCTCGTCATCCTGTGGTTTGGAATCGAAGAGGCCGCAAAGATCTTTCTGGTCGTACTCGGCGTTTTCTTTCCGATCTATATCAATACGCTGCACGGCATCCGCACCGTCGATCCGCAGTTGATCGAGATGGGCCGCACCTACGGCATGACGAAATTCGAGCTGTTCTGGCGCGTGATCCTACCGGGCGCTCTGCCGTCGATCTTCGTCGGCTTGCGCTACGCGCTGGGCTTCATGTGGCTGACGCTGATCGTGGCCGAGACCATCGCTGCATCATCGGGCATCGGCTACATGGCTATGCAGGCGCGCGAGTTCCTGCTCGTTGACGTCGTCGTGCTCAGCATCTTGATCTACGCGCTGCTCGGCAAGCTCGCGGACAGCACCGCGCGTCTTCTCGAAAGGCTCTGCTTGTCCTGGCATCCCGCATTTCAATCCAAGTGACCTAACGAGGCCTCAATGACCGCCGGTGCACTCTCTGTTGCCCGCTCCGCCCCGGAATACTGGCGCGAGGCACATGAAGACAATCCGCCGGCTGCGCGTGGGCTGAGCCTCACGGTTCGCAATCTCGCGAAGTCGTTCGGCGACAACCCCGTTCTCAAAGGGCTCGATCTCTTCATCCCGGCCGGACAGTTCGTGTCCATCGTGGGTAAGAGCGGATGCGGAAAAAGCACGTTGCTGCGCCTGCTGGTCGGCCTGGATCAGCTGACGAGCGGCGAGTTCTGGTATGGCTCTGCGGACGAAAAACACGACAAGAGCGCCGTCCGCGTGATGTTCCAGGAGCCGAGGCTCCTTCCGTGGGCACGCGTGCTCTCGAACGTGGAGGTCGGGCTTGGGCGCGCGTGCAAGGAGGCAGGCGCCCGCGAACGTGCGCTCGAGACGCTGAAGGGCGTTGGCCTCGGTGATCGCCGCGACGAGTGGCCGTCGGTTCTTTCCGGCGGCCAGCGTCAGCGCGTCGCGCTCGCGCGTGCGTTGGTCTCCCATCCACAAGTCCTGGCGTTTGACGAGCCGCTTGGCGCCCTTGACGCCTTGACCCGCATTTCGATGCAGAACCTGCTGGAGCAGGTCTGGCGCGAGCAGGGTTTCACGGCTTTGATGGTCACCCACGACGTCGCCGAGGCCGTAATGTTGGCAGACCGCGTGCTGTTGATCGAGGAAGGCAAGATTACCCTCGATCTGAGGGTCGATATTCCGCGTCCCCGCAGGCGCGGAGCGGCGGAAGTCGCGGCGCTCGAAGGCCGCATCCTCGACGCGCTGTTCAAGGATGCCCGCGTCGGCGAGGACGCCTGACGAGGCTGCGCGCGATGCCTGACCTGAACAGTAACTCTCTCGCCGGCGAAGACGGGGTCGACGCGGCGACGTTTCGCAGCGCCATGCGCCAGCTTGCGGGAGGCATCAGTGCCATCACCGTGGGACGGGGTGAGGAGAGAACGGGGCTCACGTCCACATCCGTTTCATCGCTCTCCGCCGATCCGCCGGCACTGACGTTCTGCATCAATCAGTCCTCGTCCAGCTGGCCCGTGCTTCTGCGCTGGCGAGCATTTGCCGTAAATGTGCTGCCTCCGGCACAGAGACAGGTTGCCGACCGCTTCAGCGGGCGCGACGGGACCAAAGGCATCGAACGCTACGCGGGAGCCCTCTGGTCGGAGCTTGTGACCGGAACCCCGGTATTGAGCGAGGCGCTTGCCGCGCTGGATTGTGAAGTCGAGGAAATCATCGAGCGGTTCGGCAGCGCGGTGGTCATCGGCCGTGTTGTTGCCGCCCGCGTGCGGGGCGAGGACGCAGAGCCGGAAGCTCTGACCTATTGGCGCGGAGCCTACGGCACGCTGCGCCGCTGATTTTCGTTTCTGCCCGCCACGCCATGGTGTCGCCGTGAGAGTGACGAGCGAAAGCCCAAGCAGATCCTGATGGTGTGTGGGCGACCGGCTCGAATCTAAACTCTGCGCCGATAATCAGGCGCTGTGCAGGCATAAAACCTGTAGCCGCAGTGCAACATCGACAACCCAAACAAGCGACAGTACGGGCGAGCTGCCAGCTTCGGCTTTGGGAGGCGACGCGTGTGATCGCCGCAAAATTGCTGAGAGCAGAACAAATCCCGGCATTCTTCGCCCAACATCTTTGAGCGCCGGACGCCATCTAGGAAATTCCTCCCGTAACGGCCGCAAGAACTCCTGATTCCATAATTTGAAAATCACAAAATTAGATATTCAGCAGAATAGCGCAATTCCTTCTAAGCAAAGAAGTAAAGACCTTCTATTGAGCGCTATTATTTTCATTTCACCCGTCATCGGGCTTGCGGTTCAGTGATCCTCATCGGGGCCTGAGCAACGGCGAAAGCGATCTTTTCCACCGCTTCTCGTGCTCGGTTTTTGAGCGCCTTTGAAAAAAGACGCCCGGAAACTCTTTGGCCAGCCGAATGCAGGAATAAGTGGAGGTAAGAAGATGACTGGGGGCACTATCAAAAAGCCCGGCATTGCGCTTGGGATCGCAATTGCTGGACTGGCGTTCGCGGGGGCGGCCTCGTCCGCGTCGGCTGCAGACCTGGGCGGCGGCGGTTATGCTGACCTGGAAGAGCGCATTGCCGAACTTGAGGCCACGACGGCCCGCAAGGGCAACCGCAAGGTTTCGCTGACCGTTTCCGGTCTCGTGAACGAAGCCATCCTGTTCTGGGATGATGGCCGCGAGAGCAACGCTTACATCGTCACCAACGAAGAAGCTCAGACCCGCGTCCGCTTCCTCGGCGAAGCAGAGATCGCCAAGGGCTGGAAGGCTGGTTACTTGATCGAACTCGGCATCCGCGGCTCGCGCGGCGATCGTGTCGATCAGGACACCGCCGACGGCGGATCCGCAACAGATCAGCTCTCCACCCGCCACAGCGCCTGGTGGCTGAGCAGCAAGGACTACGGCAAGCTCTGGCTTGGCCTGACCTCTGACGCTGCTGACGGCATCACCGAGATCAACCTCGCCAACACCAACCACTTTGCCAGCTCGAACAAGCAGTACGCCGGCGACGGCGGCAACGGCTTCTTCATCAAGAACAACCTCGGAAACAATATCGCCATCTCTCCGGGCACGTCTCTGAGATGGGGCCACGTTTCCTCACCGCCGGGTGCCGCCCAGCAGATCGGCGAAGGTCACCGCGAAAACCTCGTGAAGTACGAAACCCCGACGATTGCCGGCTTCACGGGCTCGGCTTCGTGGGGTGAGGACGACATCTGGAACCTCGCACTGCGCTACAAGGGCGAGTTCAGCGGCTTCAAGTTCGCAGCCGGCATCGCCTACTCGGAGATCAACAAGAACAACCAGAATACCTGGCGCCGCGGCGCAGGCGACACCGATGAACTCGGTCTCAGCGCCTCGCTTCTGCACACTGAAACGGGCCTTTACATCACCGGTGCCTATGGCCATCTGACCGACGACGGCATCAGCGCCATCTCGGCAAGCCTTGACGACGAATCCGACTTCTATTTCGTCCAAGCCGGTATCGAGCGGAAGTTCTTCCCTGTAGGCAAGACCACGCTCTTCGGTGAGTACTGGCAGACTGAGCGCGGCGCCTGGGGCGTTCCCGTCACTGGCGGCGGCGGCAACGTGATCTCCATCGGCGGCGACTTCGTCACCGGGTCGACGTACGAAGGTTGGGGCCTGGGTATCAACCAGAACTTCAACGAGGTCTTCGATCTCTACCTCGTGTACAACCACACGACGGCTGACATCTCGACCACCAGCGGCAAGCTGACCGGCATCGAGGACGAGTTCGACTACGTCGTTGGCGGCGCACAGATCAAGTTCTGATCCGAGACCTTCTCCCGAAGACGAGGAACAGATGGAGCCGCACCTGCAAGGGTGCGGCTCTTTCCTATTTCTGGCCGGTGATGAGCCGCAATCGAGATGGCTGTTGCGAGCCGGCTCAGCTGCCGTTCTCGCGCAGCGTCTCCCAGAAATCGACGGTCTCCCGGCGCAGCGTATCGCGGCAATCCGAGCCGCAATCGATCACGGTTCCGCGACGCAGAACCATCTTGCGTCCCACCCGGCTGTCAAACACCCGCGCGGTATAGCAATCAAACCCGCCACGCTCGCTGCAGGCGGTGACGGTGTTGGCGGACTTCCGGCTTTGCTTTGCGTCTGCCGCCGTGCTCGCGACGAGCGGAGAAGTGCCAAGGCCGACCAGGAGGGCAAAGGTGAGCACTTTGTGCATCGGATAAACTCCTTGTTGTTAGCTCCCAACGTTTTCTGCGTTCTATTGCGCAATTAGTAATATACATATTCCAAACGCGCGGGCAATTTGATTGAGCGTCTCATATATCATAATCGTATCCAATATAACGGATACGATTTGCGCGCGGATTGATTGCCGATTGGCGAAAATGTGGCCATCTAATTGACGAGCGAAAAACGTGATTTGAAAATCACGCGTGAAAATAAATTCTTCTGACAAATGATTATTTCCGGCGAATCCGGAATGCTCGTAAAAATAGCGTCACGAGATACGTAGCGCCCTACGATCAAATTTGGATGCACTGCCGGGCCCGGCAGTCATAAAGAGCACCGGCAGTGAGCCCAACCCACTCGCCGGTGCTTTTTCATTTGGTAATGCTCACCCATCCTGAGCAGCCTTTGGCCGCTCGAACATTGAGAAGGCAGTGCGGGTTCTCATGCGCCCTTAACGTGCCGGCAGCAGCCGGAGCGTCAGCCAAACTCCCGCGAAGCTGGCAACCAGAAATATCCAACCGGATGCGGCCCCGGCGATGGTCCCGGAAAGCAACGTGCCGACGGTGCATCCGATGGCCGTCATGGCACCCCAACCGAGCAGCAATCCGCCGCCGAGGCCGTGCACGGCTTGACTTGCCGTTGGCCAGGCTGGCGTGAATTGCCCTGCCGGGAGCGCGACAGCGAAACTTGCGAGCACCAGGCCGATGACGAACGCGCCGTTGGGAGAATGGCCGGCGACGAGCGCCGTGCGGCATCCCGCGAAGCCGTCCAGGCCATGTAGCGTTTCGGGAAGAAGCGCGACACTCGCGAGCAGCGAGCGCGCGACGCTGCCGATTGCCGCCGTCACGCCGAGCGGCTGCACCTGGAAATAGGCAACCGCCGCGATGACGCCGACAGCTGCGCCGCCGGCTGCCGCGGGCCAGCGGTCAACAAAGATGCGCCGCAAGGCCTGCGCGAGCGGCTTGCTGTCCGGTCCAGCCTCGCGTGGAGTGGAGGATCGGGCGAAGTACGCGAAGAGCGCCGCGAGCAGCGCGAGCAGGACGAGCTGGGCAACGAGCCAGCCGGTGTAACCGAGATGCTGAGGCAGCCAGACCACCGGCGTCGTGGCGATCGAAGCGACATAGAGGCTATTCCACGTGAGAAAGCCGACACCGAAGCCGAGAAGCGTGCCGAGTAGTGCAAACGGTGCCGTCGGAGATCCTTCTCCCAGTCGATAGAGGTGTCCGGAGATGCATGATCCCGAGATGGCCATCCCGACGCCAAACGCGAACGCGGCAAACGCGAGCAGTGGCCCGGCCGGTCCAATGTGTGCGTCGGGTGGCAGCCGGCCGCTGAAGGGATCGGGCAACCACGCCGTGAGCAGCACGTGATAGCCGAGCGTACCGATGCCGAGCGAGAGCAGAATGGCCGCGATTCCGCGCACGTCACGGTTCGAGAAAAAATCACGCGTGTGGCAGAGGAAGCAGAAGCGCGAACGCTGCAGCACGATACCGAACAGCGCACCAAGGACCAGAGATTTGCTGATTTTACCGCTATCCGCCGAGAGCGCGCCGGCCGCAAGGCCGATAGAAATGAAGATAGAAATGGCGATTCCGATCGGTCTCGACATGTGCAGGTCTCCGAACGCAAAAAGACACCAGCGGCACTTCGGTATGCCGCTGGTGCTTCTGAATGAGCAGTCTAGGTCTTACTTGCCGAGCCAGACCGTGCCGGCCAGGTTGGTGACCGGCGCGCCGACCGAGTTGCCGTACTCGGTCCACGAGCCGTCATAGTTCTTGACGTCGTATCCGAGGATCTGGGTCAGCAGATACCAGGTGTGGCTCGAGCGCTCGCCGATGCGGCAATAGGTGATGATCGGCTTGGAGCCGTCCACGCCGGCGTCCGCGTAGAGCTTCTTGAGATCGGCGGCCGGCTTGAACGTGCCGTCCTCGGCGTTCACGGCCTTGCTCCAGGTCACGTTGACGGCGCCGGGAACATGGCCGGCGCGAACCGAGAGCTCCTTCGAGCCTTCCGGCGCGAAGATCTTGCCCTGGAATTCATCGGCCGAGCGGATGTCAATCACGTGCACGTCGGTCTTTTTCTCGGCGGCGGCAAGCACATCGGAGAGACGGGCGCGAAGGTTAGGCTTGCCTTCCGGAAGCACGTAAGTCGTTGCCTTGACCTCAACCGCCTTGGTGTCGAGCGGGAGCTGCTTCAGCTCCCAGATCTTGCGGCCGCCGTCGAGCAGGCGAACCTGTTCGCCGAGACCGTGCACATGGAAAACCCAAGCGCCCCAGGCTGCGAACCAGTTGTTGTTGTCGCCATAGAGAACGACGGTCGTGTCCTTGTCGATGCCGGCGTTCTGGATGAGCTTCTGGAAGTTCTCGCGGGAAACGATGTCACGTGAAACCTTGTCGACCAGGTCCGTGTGCCAGCGGAAATTCAACGCGCCGGGTACATGCCCGCGCTCGTAGACGCCGGGATCGACGCTGACCTCGATGATCCGAACTTTCGGATTGTCGAGGTTCTTCTGGACCCATTCGTAGGTCACGATCGGCTCTTTGGCGGGAGCGGCGAAGGCCGCTGCTGAGAGTGTTGCGACCGCGAGCGAAAGCGCGGCTGAAATAATCCGTCCGGATATCATGGGAACGTGTCTCCTCGTTGGGGGCGCAATGGCGGGAAGCCTCGGGGCCGAACAAACCGAGGTCCACAAGCGCCGCGACACTAGGGAGCCGATGACGAGACCGGAAATAAGAAGAAAGCCTTTTGAATTCATCCGGGGCGTGATTTGTAAATCGTTGAAGATTATCGGGAAAACAGCCTCCGTATCGATACGGATGGCGCCAATGTCCGTTTCCGTCGGCAACTAATTGCTTTCTCGCTTTCGCATCCGATGCGAGCGTTCCATGGGTCGAATGCGCCATGGAGAGCATCGGTTGTGAGTATCGTGTCCGTCGAAATCGCATCCGTTGAAATTGCAGAGGGCGGCCACGAACTCGTCGTTGTCTCGACGGACGGACGGCGACGCGTGCTCGCTGCAAATCTGCTGTGGGCCGAATGCCCGTCGGCAGCCGGACGCGCGCGCCGTATCCGCGGGCTCGACAAGCGCCCGCCCGATCGGCTCACGATCGTCGCCGCACAAGAGATGGGCACCTATGGCGTGAACATCGCATTTTCGGATGGCCACGATCGGGGGATCTATCCCTGGAGCTACTTGGCGACGCTTGCTGCGCGCCCGCAGCTCGAGGATTTTCTGCACAACTGACGAAAGGCCCTCAGTACCTATGCCGCTTGCCGCCACTTACACGGCCGTTCCCGTCGAGGTCGACGATGCGAAGTGCATCGCCGACAAGGGATGCACGGTCTGCATCGACGTCTGCCCGCTCGATGTGTTGAGGTTGAACGAGCTCACCGGCAAGGCCTACATGGCCTACGACGAATGCTGGTATTGCATGCCATGCCAGACCGATTGCCCGACCGGCGCGGTGACGGTGAACATCCCGTATCTGCTGAAGTAGGCTCGCTCGATACGATCCCGCAGGGCGCGACGCTCAACCCGAAGCTGATGCCTCCCGCAGGCCGCGCGCGTTGAGGATGACGATCGCATCCGGTTGAACCGACACAAGACCGTCGCGCTCGAAGCGTGAAAGCGTGGCCGTCACCCACTGACGCGTCGAGCCGATGATCGCGGCCAACTGCTCGTGCGTCACATGCCGGGGAACCTCGCTCTCCTTGCCTGGCTTGCCGTCACGGGCCTCACGTCCGGCAAGCGCAAGCAGAAGTTCCGCCAGCCGCCCGCGCGCCGGTTTCGTACCGAGGATCTGCGCAAGCGAGGAATAGCAGCGCCCTTTGACGATCAGCGCATCGATCAGCCCCAACGCAAACGCGGAGTTCTGAAGCGCGAGTGTGTGAAGCTGGTGTCCGGGAATCCAAGAAAGGACGCACGGGCTTGCGGCTTCCGCCGACCAGACGTGGCAACCGCGTCCGAACAACTCCGGCCCGCCGACGAAATGCCCTTCTTTCCAGAAGGCGAGCGTGATCTCTTTGCCGTTCGGCGCCGCGTAGAAGGTACGTACCGTGCCTTGCTCGATGACGAAAATTCCGGAATGCGGCTGCCCCTGCTCGAACACGCGCATCCCGGTGTTGAGCCGTAGCGTGGTGGCGTGGCCCTTGATGGTCTGCCGGACGCTTGGGTGCAGCGTCTCCATCAGAGGCGGGTTTTCCTCGGGCAGGTCAGGTTCGTCGATCAGGAAGAGCGCGTGCCCTTGGGGGCCCGGCGCGGCGGCAGCCGTTGCAGGATGCATGTGGCTCTCCTTCTAGAGTGGATACCCGGAACGGGCGTTTGGCCCCATTAGAAGATGCTGCGCCCCGAAAATCCTAAGAAGAAAATCTTCTTTGCTTTTGCATTTGTGTTCGCCGCAAACAGGCGGTGGGTAGCGAAGGCACACAATGACAGATACGAATTCGCCAAAACGGCCGCGCGTCACGCTCAAATCCCTGAGTCGCAAGAAGGCCGAGCGGAAACGCATCACGGCCATCGGCGTCTACGATGCCCCCATGGCCGCCATCGCCGATCGCGTCGGCTTCGACCTGCTGATCGTCGGCAACGCAGGTCCGATGTCGCTGCTCGGTCACGCCGATCCGACGACTGTCACGTTCGAGGAGCAACTGTTCCTGACGCGAGCCGTCAGCCGGGTCGCAAACTACGGCTTGGTCGTCGGCCATCTCCCGTTCATGAGCTATCACGCCTCGAAGGAGCAGGCGATCCTAAGCGCTGCCCGCATGGTGCGTGAAGGCGGCGCTCATGTCGTCAAATGCGAAGGCAACGTGCATACGGCGGCTTACATCGCGGAAATCGTACGCGCAGGAATCCCGGTAATGGGCCATATCGGTATGCAGGCCTCGCGCCGGGTGGAGCAGAGCGGCTTCGGCATCAAGGGCCGAACGGCGGAGGAAGCCCGTGAAATAACGGACACGGCGCGCACCTTTGTCGAAGCCGGCGTCTTTGCCTTCATCCTTGAGCAGGTGCCGACCGAACTCGCGGCCTATCTGACACGAACGCTGCCGGTTCCGGTCCTGACACTCGGTGCGGGGCCAGTGAACGACGGCGTCTATCATATCAGCGGCGATCTCGTCGGTTACGCGGCTTTCCCGATCCCGCGCAACCGGGGCGCCTATGCCAACGTTAGCGCGGACATCGAGGCCGCGATGACGCGTTACCGGGACGACTGCCTGGCTCACGCCTATCCCGCAGACGAGCAGTCGGTCCACATCGACGCCGAGGAGTGGAGCCGCTTCAACGAAAGCCTGTAGGCGCGCGCCCGCGACAGATTGGCCCACGCTTTGCGCCCACTGTTCCAATCCCGCCGATCGCACGTGCTCCCAAGCGGGCGAAGGGTGTGGTCCGTCGGTTCGCTTATAAGCAAAGCAATTTTTGTTGTTTGTAGATTTGCAAAATCATCAAGCAACGTAATTGCGGCGGGGTCTCCCTTGCGAGCAAGCACCGAGGCCGTTCCGGCCGGACACAAGGCACCATCGATGAACCTTCAGCAGCTCCGGATCATTCGGGAAACAGTCCGCGCGAAATTCAACGTGACCGAAGCTGCCAATGCGATCTACGCGTCGCAATCGGGCGTCAGCAAACAGATCCGGGATCTCGAGGAAGAACTTGGCGTGGCTCTCTTTCGGCGGCGCGGGAAACGGCTCCTGGGCCTGACCGAGCTGGGAGAAGAGGTCGTGCGCATCGCCGACCGCGTGCTGCTCGAAGCCGAGAACATCAAGCAGGCGGCATCGCAGTTCGCCGTCAGCGATCGCGGCCAGCTCGAGATCGCGACCACTCACACCCAGGCGCGTTATGTGCTTCCCGATGTGATCCTGAAATTCAAGCAGCAGTTCCCGGGCGTACGACTCATGCTGCATCAGGCGAGTCCGCGCGACATCGGCGCGCTCTTGAACTCGGGTTCTGCCGATCTCGCGATCGCGACGGACGCGTTCAACGAAGCCCGAGATATCATCTCTTTCCCGTATTATTCGTGGCAGCACATCGTGGTGGTGCCGGCGGGCCATCCTTTGGACGGCAGGGAAGGCGTGACGCTGGAGGAGGTCGCGGCGTACCCGATCGTCACTTACGACAGCGGCCTGACAGGTCGTCCGCGCATCGACGAGGCATTCGATGCGCAGAACCTCAGCCCCGAGATCGCGATGACCGCGCTCGATGCGGATGTCATCAAGGCTTATGTGGCGTTGGGACTCGGCGTCGGCATCATTGCGCCGATGTCCTTCAACGAGAAGCGCGACGCCGACCTTCGGCAGGTCAAGCTGCGAGAGAGAATTTCACCCAGCACGACCAGCATCGCGCTCCGGCGCGGACGCCTGCATCGCGGTTACGTCTATCGCTTCATAGAGCTGTGCGCGCCTTCGGTAACCGAGAAGATCATCCGCGAGGCGGATGCCGCCGCACAGGGCGACGACGACTGAGCCGCTTCCCTGGTTTGCATATTTGCTTAGCGAAAGTTCGTATTGGCCTCCGTGCGAGTCCGCTCCGCATAGTGAACTTCATGGACCACATCAGGTCTCGAGGAACACGAGGAGTGCACTATGAGAAATTTATTGAGCCGATTCTTGCCGATCGCTGCCGTGCTGGGCGTTGCGATTGCTCCGCTCACGCCGGCAAACGCGGATGAAGCCAAGAACGTGCGGATTGGCTATCAGAAATCTTCGACGCTGGCGACGATTCTGAAGACCAACGGCGAGCTCGAGAAGCGCCTGGCCGCGCTGGGCTACAAGGTCTCCTGGCACGAGTTCACGAGTGGGCTGCCGCTGCTCGAAGCGCTCAATGTCGGTGCGATCGAGCTGTCGGCCGACGTTGCCGACACCGTACCGATTTTCGCGCAGGCTGCGGGCGCAAAGCTGACCTACGTCGCGCAGGAAGCGCCGTCGCCGACAGCCCAGGCTATTCTCGTGAAGCCGGATTCGCCACTCAAGGACCTCGCTGAGCTGAAGGGCAAGAAGGTCGCCGTCACCAAGGCTGCGGGCGCGCACTATCTGTTGATTGCAGCGCTCGCCAAGGGCGGCGTTAAGTTCAAGGAGATCGAGCCGGCCTACCTCTCGCCGGCAGACGGACGCGCCGCGTTCGAGAAGGGCGCAGTCGATGCCTGGGTCGTCTGGGACCCGTTCGTGTCGGCCGCACAGAAGCAGGTCAACGCGCGCGTTCTTTCGGACGGCACCGGCCTCGCATCGTATCAGCGCTATTACCTGGCTTCGTCAGCTTTTGCCGCCAGCGATCCTAAGGTCATCGAAGCCTACTTCGAATTGCTTGAGACCACCGGCAAGTGGGTGAAGGGTAATCCGGTTGAAGCCGCAAAGATCCTGGCACCGGCATGGAAGCTCGAAGAGGACATCGTGACGAAGGCAAACGAGCGCCGTAGCTACCAAGTCCGCGGCGTGACCGCGGAAGGTCTCTCCGAACAGCAGAAGATCGCCGATGCGTTCTTCGGCGAAGGTCTGCTTCCGAAGGAAGTGAAGGCGACCGACGCCGAGATCTGGTCCGCGACCGGCAAGAAGAGCTCCGACGCAGGCCAGCGCTAATCGCCGGATGAACGAACACACGGACGCGGGGCATGGAAACATGTCTCGCGTTCTTGTTTGACGGGTCTCAATTCACTTCTAAAGCGTCGCGCGCCGCGACGCTGGAGGCTTCGAGAAGGCGCGAAACTTCTGCCGCAACTCTGAGGGAATGCTCGGAAACCTGGGGAAGCCCCATCAATTCGCCGAACCTTGCACGCGCGAGCGGTCCCGCGACGAGCAGCGTCCCATCTCCTGGTGTTCCCCCCGCATCGAGCGCCCGGCTGTCCGCATCGACGGCGATGCCGAGCCCCAGATGGTCAGCCGTGATCCGCCCAGCTGCGCCGAGCGCGGCTAGGTAAGGTTGTGTCGAGAGGATTTTGTGATGGGCCGGTCCCGTCGTCACGATCACGCGGTCGGCAGGGAACGTTTCCAACGTCTGCTGCCCACGAAGGCGGACGACAACATCGATATGGCCCGTTTTCGGCTTCACCTCGATGAGAGACGCGGCGAGAATCCGAAGCGATCCGGACGCTGTACGCCTGTTGAGAACGTCCTCCACCTGCGGCGCGATGCGGAACCGGTGCACATCCCAGTAGACACGGAGATGCCTGACGATCCGGCTCTGGTCGCGCGGCGCGAGTTTGCCCCAGAACACCTGCGCCTGTCCGCGCACGGCGTCGATGACGTTGTGCCACGAGAGGCCGAGCGCGGCGGCTTCACCCAGCGTCTGGCGAATCTTTCTCAGAAACTGTGAGGCGGGCGGCGCCGGATCGGTGAAATCCCCGAACGGCTCGGCGGTCGATGCAGCATGTCCTCGTGATCGCAGACCCCGCCGCGATACGGCGATGATGGGTCCCGTGTGTCCCTGGCGGTCGAGCGAGGCAACCACGTCTGCCATCGTGAGACCGGTACCGAGGATCACGATCCGCGCGTCGGATGAGATCCCGGAGAGCGCGCCAGGGACGAGGGCATCCCCGACGATCCTGGGATCGGTGACGGCCCGTGCCAGAACCGGCGGCGCTTCGGGCGCGGGATGCGTCGTCGCCAGCACAACGATCCGTGCGCGAAACGGAGCACCGGATCCTGTCGAGATTGACCACTGGCCGTGCGCGCGATCGAGCGACTGAACACGCGCTTTGATATGAGTGACGCGCCCAGCCCGGATCAGCGGATCGAGGTGGGAGGCGGCATAGCGTCCGAACACGGCGCGCCGTGGGTAGAGAAACCCGTCGCGGCCGACGATATCGTGATCGTCCCGGCCGGCGCCGCTCTCTTCCAACCAGCGGGCAAAATGGCCGTCGTCTCCGGGAATGAGCGACATCCGTGTGGCCGGCACGTTGATGCGGTGCGCCGGGTCGGCATCGTCATAGGCGAGGCCGCCGCCGAGAAAGTCGCGTGGCTCGAACACGACAATCGACGCACGCGGCCGCAGGCGTGCCAAGTGATAGGCGACGGCGGCTCCCCCGAACCCCCCGCCAACGACGGCAACGTCGAACGCGCGGATCTCGCTCATGCGCTTTGAGCCCCCAATTCGTGAATGGAGGCTAAACCTAGGGTCAACCCGTTGGGGCGCAACTACAAAGTCGTGCAAAGCATTTCATGAAAAGCTTTGCAGGTATTCGTCCTTCCGCGCCGCGTCCGGGATCAATAGGTTGGCCCGAATCTCTTACGTACGGAGCGGGTCATGAACGATATCGTCAGAATAAAGACTCTTGAGGCCACCACGGGTTGGGGCCGGGGTCGCATCTATGAGAACATCACCGAAACCATTGGGCATACGCCTGTGGTGGCTCTCAATCGCTTTCAGGCAGCCGAAGACATTCCGGCCCGCATCCTCCTGAAGCTCGAATTCTTCAATCCGCTCTCCTCGGTCAAGGACCGTATCGGCGTTTCGCTGATCGACGTGCTCGAGCAGGAAGGCAAGATCCAGCCCGGCAAGACGGTTCTCATCGAGCCGACCTCCGGCAACACCGGCATCGCGCTCGCCTTCGTGGCCGCCGCCCGCGGCTACGAATTGATCCTGGTCATGCCGGAATCGATGTCACTCGAACGCCGCAAGATCCTGGCTCACCTCGGCGCGAAGCTCGAGCTGACGCCGGCTGCCGGCGGCATGGGTGCCGCCATCGCACGCGCTAAGGAACTCTCCGAGACGCTGCCCAACGCAATCATTCCCGGTCAGTTCGACAACCCGGCGAACCCGCTGGTCCATGAGCGTACGACAGCGGAGGAAATCTGGAAGGACACCGGCGGCAACCTCGACGCGATCGTCGCCGGCATCGGCACCGGTGGCACCATCACCGGCGTCGGCCGCGTGCTGAAGCAGCGCATTCCTCATCTCAAGATATTCGCTGTCGAGCCGGATGCGAGCCCCATTCTTTCAGGTGGTCAGAAGGGCCCCCACAAGATCCAGGGCATCGGCGCGGGCTTCGTGCCGGCCGTTCTCGACACCAAGATCTACGACGGCGTCGTGACTGTCTCGAACGACGCCGCATTCGAGACCTCGCGCAAGGTTGCCAAGATTGAAGGCATCCCGGGCGGTATCTCGACCGGCGCCAACGTCGCGGCCGCAGCCGAAGTTGCCCGCCGTCCCGAGTTCAAGGGCAAGACCATTCTGACGTTCGCGCCGTCCTCGGCCGAGCGCTATTTTTCGAGCGATCTGTTCGCCACGACGACCTGAACTTGGTGAGTCTGAGACGCGTCCCCGCTTGCGTCTCAGCCTCGCAGGCCCCGCATGGGCCTCGGCCCCGGTGCACGGTTTCTTCCGATACCGCCGCATCGGGGCCAGCAAGACTGGTGAGCCGCAAAAAAAGCGCGCCTGATCGTGAGAGATCGGCGCGCTTTTCTCATGTCAGTAGGAAGACGCGCGGGAAGTCAGGCCGAGACCGCTGCCGCCGGGCGTGCCCGCAGCGTACCTGCATGCGCGAGCGTGGTATCGAGCGCCGAAAGAATGGCGCGCTTTTCGTCGTCGAAGGCATGCGACAGCCGATCGCGCGGTCGCGCGAGCGTGACGTTGGAGATCTGCGCCACTCGCCCGGGAAACGGACGCATGACCACCACGCGAGAAGCCAGCGCGACGGCTTCCTCGATATCGTGCGTGACCAGCACCAGAGTCGGGCGCGTATCCTCCCAGATCTCGAGTAGGTGGTCTTGCAACTCGACCCGCGTAAAGGCGTCGAGCGCGGAGAACGGCTCGTCGAGCAACAGCACGCTTGGGCGCGTCACCAGCGCGCGTGCGATTGCGACGCGCTGGCTCTGTCCGCCGGAAAGCTCGCGCGGCCAGCGCGACCCGTAGTCCGACAGTCCGACACGCTTCAGGACCGTATGAACCCGGTCCCGACGCTCCGCGCGCGAGAGATGCGCCAGGCCGAACCCGATGTTGTTTTCGACCGTGAGCCACGGCAGAAGCCGCGGTTCCTGGAACACGATGCCGACAGCTGGATGTGGGCCGACGATCTGCGCTCCGTCTACCTCGACCGTGCCGACGGTCGGATGATCGAGCCCCGAAAGCAGGCGCAGAAGCGTACTCTTGCCGCAACCTGAGCCGCCGACGATCGAAAGGATCTCCCCGGCGCCAATCGTCAGCGTGACGTCGCGTACCGCGATCGTGCCGTTGGGGTAAGTCTTGCCGAGTCCATTGACGGAAAGCATGGCGCCTCACGAGGGTCTGGCGAATGAATCCTGCCACCGCAGGAACGGCGCCGTGAGCTTGGACAGCAGCCAGTCCGAGAGCTGCCCGAGAATAGCGAACGTGAGAATGGCAGCGACGATCTGTTGCGGCTTGCCGAGTTGTTGTCCGTCGACGAGCAGATAGCCGAGTCCTTCGGAAGCCCCCATGAACTCGGCGGCGACGACGAACATCCAGCCGAGGCCGAGGCCGCCGCGCAGCGCCACGACGTAGGCCGGCAGGATCGAAGGCAGCAGGATGCGACGGACGAGCGCAAACGACGAGAGGCGGAACGCACGCCCGACCTCGACGATCTTGCGGTCGACCGAAAGCAGCGCGCCGAGTACGCCGAGATAGATCGGGAAGAACACGCCGACCGCTACGAGTGTGATCTTGGACGCCTCGAAGATGCCAAACCACAGGATAAACAGCGGCACCCAGGCGATGGAGGGCACGGCGCGCAACCCCTGTAGCGAGGGATCGATGAGTACGCGCGCCGTGTGTGCATATCCGACGAGCGCGCCGATCAGCGTACCGGCAATCGTCCCTGCGGCAAAACCGGAGAGCACGCGGAACAGCGTCGCCTTGACGTGCGTGTAAAGCTCGCCGGTGATCGCAAGCTCGTAAAGCGTTTGGAAAATGACCGAAGGCGGCGGCACCAATCGCCCGTTCGCGATACCGAAACGGACGGCCGCTTCCCAGGCGAGCCCGAGCGCGACGGGAACCAGAAATCCGGCCAAGGCCGAATAGGATCCGGCGCCCCGTAAGAGACGCCGGACCGGCTCGACAGGAGCGCTCGCTTCAAGCGCAAGGCTGCCATCTGCAGGCATCAAGGGCCCCGGCTTACTTCGCGACCGAGGCCGTGATGAACTTGCCGTCGATCAGGGCGTCGACGACGGCCTGGACGTTGACGTCAGGCTTGATCACCTCTGCCTTCTGGAGCGCGAGACCCGCAGCAAGGATCGTGTCCTTCTGCTGCTGTCCGATCTTGGAGTAGGTGAGCTCGGTACGCTCCTTGAGCTGCCGCTCGATCACAGCATCGGGCAGCTTGGTGGCGGCCACGAGTTGCGCCTTGAGCTCGGCAGGATGAGCGACGGCCCATTCGCGAGCCTGCTCATATACCGCAAGCACGCGCTTCACGACATCCGGGTTTTCGGCGGCGAACGCCTCGCGCACGTTGAGAACGCCCCAGGAGTTTGCTTCCTTGTTGCGATAGAAGATCTTGGCACCGTTCTCGATCTCGGCCGAAGCGGTCAGCGGATCGAGGCCGGCCCAGGCATCCACGTCGCCGCGGAGCAGCGCGGCCTTGCCGTCACCGTGCTGGAGCAGAACGACGGTCACATCCTTCTCGCTGAGGCCTGCTTCTTGCAGCGCGCGGATCAGGAAGATGTGCGGATCGGTTCCCCGCGTGGCGGCAACGCGCTTACCCTTGAGGTCGGCGACAGTCTTGATGCCGGTCTCCTCGCGCGTGACAAGCGAAGCCCACTCGGGGCGCGAATAGACGTAGATCGACTTGATCGGGTTGCCGTTGATCTTGCCCACGAGGGCCGCCGCGCCTGCGGTCGATCCGAAATCGAGCGAGCTGGCGTTCAGGAACTCCAGAGCCTTGTTCGAACCGAGCGACTGCACCCATTGGATCTTGATGCCATCCTTCTCGAACTCCTTCTCAAGGAGTCCGGCGTTCTTGAGCGTGACTGAAACCGGATTGTACGTCGCCCAGTCGATCTTGATTTCCGAGATCTTCTGCTGCGCGGATGCGATGGCAGGCAGCAAGGCACCGAAAGCGAGCGTCAGCGCGGTCCGCGCGAACGATTTGCGAGAAAGCGTCATGGCAAGAGGTCTCCACCATTCGTTGATCGCAAAACACTACGCGCCTGATCTACGTCGGCTAACGAAGAAGAAATGCTGACTATTTCAGTGGCACTTTCTATGAAACAGCAAAAAGCCCATCGAGCCGGAACCCGATGGGCCGTCGCGTTCAGGTCGCCAGAGACGAGGCGCGGTTAGGGAACGAGCGTTGCGGGATCGAGTTTGCCTTTGACGAAGCCGAAGCTGGTCCCGGCTTCGAGGCGGTCCGCCAACAGTTTCTTGAATGCATCGTCCACGTCGATCTTGATTTCCTCGCGCGTCTTCACGCCATAGAGCGGGTTCTCACCGGAAAGGCTCTTCACGACGTCCGGATTGAGACGCTGCGCCTCGGCAAACCAGGTCGCGGATTCGTCCGGATTGCTGGCGATATGGAACACGGCATCCTTCAGGGCTTCGATAAAGTTCTTTACTGCGTCCGGATGGCTCGCGAGATATTCCGCGCGCACGAGTGCCGTGAAGTAGAACGGCCAAGTGTGAACGCGCTTGGCGCCAAGCGACTTCTCAAGACGCTGCGTTTGCGGCTGACGGATCAGGACGGCATCGACGAGGCCGGTCTCGAAGGCGCCGGGCAGCTCGTTGGGCTGCAAGTTGACGTACTGGAACGCACCCTTATCGATGCCCTTTTCCTTAAGCAGTAGCAACAGATCGAGATGGGACTCGGTGTTGAGCGACAGGCCGATCTTCTTGCCCTTGAGATCTTCGATCGTCTTCGCGGTGCTGTCCTTCGGCACAAGAAGCGAATGTGTCGACTGGCCGAGGCTTGCGACGAACTTGATCGATTCCGGGGACTTCACAGCGAGGTTGAACGGCGGAATGAAGCTGGTGACTACGGCGTCGAGCTGGCCGGACGCCAACCCTTCCATCAGCGGCGGCCCGAACTGGAAACCGGTGAACTCGGCGTCGAGATGGTGCTTGCCCGCGAGGCCCGCCTTCTCAAGCACGACCGGCACCTGGCCGTTCATGCCGGACGGATAGCCGATACGGATCTTGGTATTGTCGGCCAGAGCCGATCCGTGAAGAGCAAGCGCGCCGGCGAGGCCGAGAGCGAGAGCCCGAAGCGCGCGTGAAAGCGGACGAGACATTTTCTGAGTTTCCTTTTCTAGCGTGGATAGTGCCAAGGGACGATGACGCGCCGCTCGAAGACGCCGATCAGGCCGATCATCACCGCGCCGAGAAGGCCGATGACGGTCATGCCCACGAGCACACGGGCTGTTTCGAGGTTGAGACGGCTGATCTGGATCATGTAGCCAAGCCCGCTCTGCGCGGCGACCAGCTCAGCCGTGACGACGGCCATCCAGGCCTGCCCGAGGCCGATCCTGAGCCCCGTCACGATCATCGGGAGCGCCGACGGCAGCATGACGGTCTTGAGCAGGGCGAACGGCTTCGCCCCGAGCGAGCGCGCCGCGTTGACGTGCTCGTCCTGCAACGAGGCCCCGCCTGCAAACGCATTGAGGAAGATCGGAAAGAAGGCGGCGATGGCGGTGATGAAATAGCTGGGTGGATCTCCCAGGCCCATCCAAAGGATTGCTAGCGGGATCCACGCAATCGGCGGTATCGGCCGGATCAGCGCGATCAGCGGCATCACGAGCCCGCGCAGAATGCGCGAATAGGCGAGCAGCAGCGCGAGTGGAACCGCAGTGGTCGACGCAATGAGGAAGCCTCCGAATACGCGGACGATGCTGGCGCGCACGTCCTGGGCGAGGGAGCCATCCGCAATCAGCTCGCCGTATGTTTGAAGAACGGTGAGCGGAGGCGGCAGCAACACCGCGCTATCGAGCGAGTGGGACGCAATCGTCCAGACCGACAGAAATATCGCGATCCCGACGGCGCCGAGGAGGATCGTCATGCTGGTCGCACGGATGCTGTCGAGCAGGGATCGCGGAGCGCTCATCGGAAGGATTTCCGCGCTTCGACACGGATGATGTCGGCAATCTCGCGCCGACGCTCGATGAAGGCCTGTTGATCGAAGATGTCGGTGCTGCGCGGCCTCGTAAACGGAATTTTGATCTCGCGCGCGATACGGCCCGGAAACGCCTCCATCACCACAACGCGGTCGGCGAGGAAGATCGCTTCCTCGATGTCGTGCGTGACGAACACGACCGTAGGCCGAAGACGGTCCCAGATCGAAAGCAGCTCTTCCTGCATGAGCGAGCGCGTCTGCGCATCAAGCGCGCCGAACGGCTCGTCCATGAGAAGTACAGGCGGCTTCGTCGCTAGCGCACGCGCAATGCCAACGCGCTGCTGCATCCCACCCGAAAGGCTCGACGGCCAGGCTTCGGCCACATCGCCCAATCCCACCAGGTAGAGAAGCTCGCGTGCGATGCCGAGCGGATCTCGAAGGCCGAGCCGCCGGGGTCCGAACGCCACGTTCTCGACGACGGTCATCCAGGGAAAAAGCGAGTGCCTTTGAAACACTACGCCGCATCGCGCTGAGGGACCGAGATGAGGCTGCTCGTCCAGATAGACATGCCCTGAAGTCGGTGCGCGAAAGCCGGCAAATACATTGAGCAGCGTCGATTTCCCGCAACCGCTCGGCCCGAGGAGCGCGACGAACTCGCCGGCCCCTATCGAAAGGGAAACATCGTCTACGGCAGGATGGCGGCGTTTGCCGAAATCGACTGTGACGTGATCGAGCCTCAGGCGCGGCGGTGAGGCATCCGGCGAATTCGCATACGCGGGCGACGTATCAGCAATTTCTGGCAGATGTGGCGACGGCAGAGGAGACGAGAACGCCGCGATCGGAGATCCGCAGTGAGATCCCGTAAAGGCATGCAGGGATTGCTCGTAGACGCCTCGCGCCACTGTGTGTCCTGTCATTGAAGGGGAGTAATCTCGATATTCGAACGAGTACGATTTGCATTCCCCAGGGCGAACGAAGAAATTTTCCGATCCTTAGTCGCGGATCGGAAAAGTCCGGGCATGAGGCGCGGTGTATGCACCGCGATAACGGAGGTCGCTCTGATCGCTGCGCGGAGGAGGTTCATGCCGGCACGAACGGTTTGCTCAATTCGATCACCCGTTCGGCCGGCGGATACCACCCCTGCGGCGCGTGGCTGTCATCATGCAGGTAGCAGCGCACGCGGACGAGACGCGACCCGGCCGTGAACGTGAAATGACGGCTCATCGGCGGGCAAGTGACGAACGAGTGGTACTTGGAAAGCTGTGCGCAGTTGACGAAGTTCGTGCCCCACTTCGTCTCGACGTGGCTGCGCCCTGTGACGACCGCGTCCGGATGGGTATGCGTGTGCCCCCCGAGCCAGAGGTCAACGGAGCCGGGATGAGCGGCGAGATAGCTTTCGAACTTCTGGGCTTTCGGCTCATCGTCGACGAAGTAAAGATAGGATGCGCCTTCCGGAACGCCGTCGACGCCGTGATAGCGCCCATGCCGGTAGCGTCCGTCCGGATAGCGCGAGACGCCTTCGAAATCGCCAGAGGCGACGGTCGTCTCGCGCAACATATGGTGATGGGCGCTGATGACGATCTCGTTCGCGTCGCGCGCCGCTCCAACCTTATCGACCCACCAGTCCCACGTTTCGCTTGTCACCGCGCCAGCGGGCGAGCCGCCGCCGAACTCCTGCCGCCCGACGGGATAGGGGAGGTCGTTGCGGTCGCTCATCATCAGGAAATTGAGATTGCCAACCTTGAATGAATAGCGATCCCACACGCCATCGATCGGATAGGGGCGCTTCGCCGGATCGACGCCCGAATGGTCGCGATGCTCGCCAAGGGGGTCGATCCATTTTCGGAACCACCAGTTAGCCGGCTTGCCGCGGCTTGAAGGGGCATCGCCAGGCGAACCGTCGTGATTGCCCGCCACCGGATAAATCTGCTCGCGCCGGTGATGCTTGAGCACACCGAGCTGGCGCACGACCTCCGCACCCTGCGCATCGTCGGGAAGATCCCAAAGGCCTGCGTTGTCGCCGAGATCAAGCGCGATATCCCAACGAAACGATGGCCCGCCGAGGTCGCCGCCGTCCTCCGATTGCCGAAGCGCGTTGGCGAGGCTTTCGGGGTATCCTGCGGGCGGCACGAAACCCATCCCGTTCCGGATGGCCGCGGCAACGGCGCGATCTGTCGCGACGTGCGCATCCGAAAAAACCCAGAGATGAAAAGTCTCGGCCTCGCCGGTATGAGCGGCAGTTTCAATCGTCATAGATTTTTTCTTCTCCCAACCACCGCGCAACGCGGCATCTCACTCCGCCAAGCCTATCCGCCTTCGCCGGTATCGAACCCGAGCGGACTGAGCCGCGTCAGCGGTGCGCTATCGGAGCGAACGTGCAGCAACTCCAGGCAATGGCGCTTGAGCTGTCCGAACTCGGGCGTCGCAACGATCTCCGTCGCACGCGGCCTTGCGAACGGCACACGAATGACCTCGAGTATACGACCCGGCCGCGGGCTCATAACGATGATGCGGTCGGCCAGAAAAAGGGCTTCGTCGATATCATGGGTGACAAACACGACGGTCGTGCGCACGCGAGTCCAGATGTCGAGCAACAGCTCCTGCATCTTGATGCGCGTCAGCGCGTCGAGCGCGCCGAATGGCTCGTCCATCAGCAGCAGCCGCGGCTTGTTGACCAGAACGCGCGCGATCTCGACGCGCTGCTGCATGCCACCCGAAAGCTGTTTCGGATAGCGGCCTGCGAAATCTGCAAGGCCGACCAGGTCCAGGATCTCATCCGCCTGCCGGCGGCGCTCGAGCTTTCCGATGCCGCGCATCTTGGGGCCGAAGGCGACGTTGTCACGCGCCGACTTCCAGGGAAACAGCGTGTGATGCTGGAACACGATGCCCCGGTCCGGATGCGGACCCGAAACCGGTGCGCCATCGACATGCAACTTGCCGGCGGACGTCGCGATATGCCCGGCGAGCGCGCCGAGCAAGGTCGACTTTCCGCATCCCGATGGGCCGATCAAGCAGACGAGTTCGCCGGGCTCGATCGCGAAGCTCACATCCTGGACGGCTTCGAAGGAGTCGGGGCCATGACCCAATCGGATCGAGACGTGCTCGGCTTCGATGCGGCCAAGATCCGTTCGCGCTTGTCTTTCGCGTCCACTCATCTCAGCGCGTCCCCCCCACCGTATGCCAAGGAGTAAGCCGCGCGCCGATCCAACGCAGCAGCGCGCTCGAGCCCATGCCGAGCAGGCCGATCAGGATCATGCCGACGATGATGTCGGCGTAATTCTGGATCGTGTAGGATTCCCAGGTGTAATAGCCGATGCCGAACTGGCCGGAGATCATCTCGGCGGTGACGAGGCAGAACCAGCTCGTGCCCATGCCGATGGCAAGCCCGGTGACGATGCTGGGGGCCGCTCCCGGCAGGATCACCTCGCGCAGGATCGCGCTCGGCGTGCCGCCAAGGCTCTTAGCCGACGCGATCAGCCGCGGATCGACGTTCTCCACGCCGTGAATGGTATTGAGCAGGATCGGGAACAGCGCGCCGATAAAGGTGATGTAGATCATCGAGGCTTCAGAAGACGGAAAGAGCAGCACGGCGAGCGGGATCCAGGCGACCGCTGGGATCGGCCGCAGAAGTTCGAGCGGGGGCAGCAGCACATCCGCTGCGCGCCTCGACCGCCCGATGGCAAGCCCGAGCGCGACGCCGACGAGCGAGGCAATGACGTAGCCCAGACCCACACGCCTGAGGCTGCTGGTGACATGTTCGTAGGCTTTCGACGATTGCACGAAATCGATCGCCGCCTGGAACACTTCCGACGGCGGCGGCACGTTGACGAACGTGACGAGGCCGAGATTGAGCCGCAGCGTCGATGCCGTCTGCCACACGATGAGGCAGACGGCGATCGACACGGCTCTCAACACCCACCGGGCAATCCCGGCTTCTGTCGCGGATGCCACGTGTTTGGCCTCAGTTGCTCGCCAGCACGGAAGAGCGGGCGCCCGGATAGTCGAGCACCTTGCCGCCGTTGGCCTTGGCCCAGGTTTCAGCCTGATCCTTCAGGAGGAAGGCGCTGATTTCGCCGGCGTCAGTGCGCACGAACCAAGCCTGTGCGCCGAGCAGCTTGATCCCGCTGTTGCGGTCCTGGGCATAGAAGGCGCGCGCCGTCTTGTTTTCGGTTTCGAGCGTCTTGAGGGCCTTGAAGGCGTTCTCGGCCGAGGCGTAGTGACGAACCAGCGGCTCGTCTTTGACCCAGACCTGGGCGACACGCTTGTAGTCCTTGATGTCCTCGCCGGTCAGCGCATCCTTGGCCTTGAGCGGGAGCTGGTCGTAGTTCTTGAGCGCGGCGTCGTAGTCGAGGCCGGACTTCTTGAACGCCTCTTTGATGAAGCGGTCGGCGACGAAGTTCTCGACATTGAGCCCCTGGTCGGCACGCTTCAGCAGCAACAGCGTTTCGATAGAGGTTGCAACCGCCTGCTTGTATTCCGGCTTCCATGTGAGGTCGCGCGTCTGCAGACCGAGCGGGCCGTGGAACAGATAGTTCACTTCGGCTTCGACGCCGGTCACCTTGTGGATCAGCTCGCTGTACTTCTCGGGAGATTCGGCGAACAGCCGGTCGGCTTCGAGCGAAGCCTGCAGGAACGCGACGACGATCTCGGGATGCTTGTCCGCATAGGCCGCATCGACAAGAGCGCCATGGAAGGTCGGGCCGTTGGCCTGCGAGCCGTCATAGATCTTGCGCGCGAAACCACGCCACGGGAACAGTTCGGCGAACGGAACGAAGTCGGCGTGTGCTTCGATCTGGTTCGACTGCAGCGCCGGACCTGCGACCTCCGGGGCCTGGGTGATGATCTTCACGTCCTTCTCGGGATCCCAGCCCTGCGCCTTGATGGCGCGCAGCAGGAGGCCGTGCGAGGTCGAGGCGAAGGGAACCGAGATGGTCTTGCCCTTGAGATCCGCGATCGACTGAACCTGCGAGATGGCTGGAACCACGATGCCGTTGCCGGAACCCTTCACGCTTCCGGAGAGCACGGTGATGAAGAGGCTCTTGCGACCGGCCTTTTCGTGGGCGACGCCGTTCAACGAGCCGGGGAAGTCGGCCATGATGCCGAAGTCGAGCTTGCCGGCGATCTGCTCGTTGGTGATCGGCGCGCCGCTCGTAAAGTTCTTCCACTGGATGTCGTAGGTGACGTCCTTGTACTTGCCGTCCTTCGGCAGGTACTTCTCCAGCAACTTCTCCTCGCGAACGATCAGGCCGGCGGTGGCCGTGTTGATCGTCGTGTCCTGGGTGCCGATGGCCACCCGGATTGTTTCGGCAGCGCTTGCGGCCGTAGCGAGACTGCTCGCCGTGAGCAGCAGCGCCGACAAGAGCGTTTTAAGACGCATTTTTGATCCCTCGTGCAAAGTCCGGTTCGATTGTCCCGCCACGCGCACTTGGGAGCGGCCCGAGTGCGGAAGAACTTGCGGTTGATCAAACTCTGCCGAGGGCTATGCGCCCCATGAAGCAATTAGTTTACATGCCTATTAGACTGATTTTTCATATGTTTTTCTGAATAAGCTATTCGCTTTTCAAGCTCAGGGCCGCGGCCGGCTTGGCGCCGGAGTGTTATTTTCTAGATTTGCCAGAAGGGTACTGGTCGCCTGCTCGAGGCGGATATCAAGCGCGGGCGCGCAACGAGCCACGCAGTCCCTTGGCGAGATCGCGACGGAAGCAGCGCTGTAAATAGGAGAGGAGACTTAGGCGTCGAACGGAGCAGGACGCCCGCTCGTCGATCGGAAATTGGAGCGGTGATGGGAATAGAACACACGTATTCAGCTTGGAAGACATTGCGCTCTTCAATCCTATCAGAGACTTAGCGAGCGTTTGGCACTCATTTGGCACTCGATTTTTGACGCAAAATGGCGAAAGTTGGGGGCATTTGGATTTTAGTTCTTGGACTTCACACCACCAGCGATTCGGATACGAAGTGCCCCTTCGTTCACACGATACGTCCTGATACTTCCTGATACATAACGGATCTCGTGGGTGTCTGCCTGGGTAGGTTCAGCGGTGCAATACCTGTGGCGAACAAAATCCTCGGGGATGTAGATCTAGGTGCGCATCCACGAATGCCCCTTGACCCTTCGCAAGCGGCGTGCAGGCTACTTCTCTCTCCTTAAATCTCCGATTCGGTCCTGGTCTCACGACTAAAGGGCGCATTGCGTGCGCTCGGTCGTGCGTTGGAGGGACTGATGAAGCGTCGGTGGGTGAGAGCGTGGAAGCATGTGCGGCGTTGGGCGCCAATCGTTGCTGCCGGCGCGGCAGTGATGAGAATGTTGCGTGCGTATGGCGTGCTTTGAACATGGAAAAGGGCACCCCATCGCTGAGGTGCCCTTCCCTTAGATCAACCGCGCGAAAGCGGCCACCATCTTAGCCATTCGAGATGCAACGCGCACCCGAGGGCGAGGCGGTAGCTTCTACCGCACGGTCGCCTGGCTTCAAGACAGACAACCAAGGTCATTGGTCGGTCTCCTCGAAGTAGTGTGCGAAGGCCCATGTAGCAGCCGATCTTCGCACGCCAGGCTAGCAGTTTGGGATTTTTTGGGTTTACGCCCGTGACCCCTTACACGCCTCGGCTGTTCCGTGACAGCGAGGTGGGAACCGCACACAGAGCTTTCAAGAGGTAAACACGAAAACTCGCCTCTGAAGCGGGTTCGACGGGCATTGCGTCCTCAACGTCTGATTGGCATTGCGAGAAGAAAGCTCTTGTCGTTCGGCCACGGTCTCGGAGTGTCGCCGCCGCTCAGCCGTCCCTAGAGTCTTCATCTATCAGAGTACGCAGTATCTGCCAGTCTGCAAGGCCTCGGTGTGCACAAATCGTTTGGCACTTTCGGCATTGTCCTGGGCGCGCCAACTCGAAAATCACCAGCAAAATCAGTGTTGGGAAAGCGCCCGAGAGTATCAGTTCTCTGAAACAACGTTACAGCGCTGCAAGGCGCTGAATAAGTTTTTGGTTGTCTCGGGAAAATTGGAGCGGGTGATGGGAATCGAACCCACGTATTCAGCTTGGAAGGCTGCTGCTCTACCATTGAGCTACACCCGCGATGCCAAGAAGATTGGGCTTTCTAGCCGATTTCCGCCCTCCGTCAAACGGACAAATCCGGAACAAACAGACAAAACGGACAAGGCAGTCCCGAAATTGTCCCGAAGTGATCGGTTCGGCGTTCACCTCGCGTCCGGCGGGGAAATCAAATGGTGAGCGATGCCCATCGGACGCTGTGCGGCCCCAGGAAAGGCCGGCAAGCTTCGAGCACGTCTCCTGCGCTATGGAACTTCCATCATCCAAGGAGACGGCGATGCGAATTGGCCAGGGGATCAATCTCGAACTCAAAACCTTCGATCAGTCGATGCAGCGGGGAAAAGCGGACGCCGCCGCCTTCGAGGCAAGCTTGCTGGCCGAAGAAGGGGCTTCCGGCCGCCGCAGCGAGGGCACGGCCTCGCACGGTCGATCCACCATTCTGGTCTCGCAGCAGAGCCGGGATGATATGCGCGCGGCCAATGAGGCCGTTGCCCGCGAGTTCCTGGAATGGGCCCAGATGAGCCCCGAGGAAAAACTGCGCGCGCAGATCCTGAAATCCAAGGATCTCGATGAGGAGAGCCTGAAGGCCCTGCCGCCGGAAGAGCGCGAAGCCATCGAAACCGAGATCCGCGAGGCCATCAAGCAGGCCTTTGGCGTCGACGAAACAGCCGTGGTTCTGTCCAAAAAGCCCGAAAACGAGGCGTCGGCTGGCGCCTAGTTGGACCCAAGATCAAATTTCATGTCTGATCTTATGGTCAATAAAAAGATATCGCGCGTCGGCTCTCATCAGATCTTAACGGATTGCAACTATCTCTGTACGCCATAACATAAAATGGTCGGCGTATCAGATGGTATCAGTAAAGTCGTTCATCTCGGCGGGCGCGTCGACCGGCCAGGTCCTGTCGGACTTGTCCGCGAAGATCGAGGCGGCTGGCATCAAGCCTGATCTCGCCTGCATCTTTTACGATGCCGATCACGACGACCAAGAGATCTTCCGCTCGCTCAAGCTCCGCTTTCCGGAAACCGCCCTCTTGGGCGGTACGTCGTGCGGCGGCGCCATGAGCGAATCCGGCCTCGGCGGGGCGGGTTCCATCGGCTTGCTGCTGATCGAGGATCGCGACGGAGACTATGGTGTCGCATCCGTCAAGCTCACGGGCGATGTCGAAGACTGCGCCGAGCGGGCTCTTCACGCCGCGCTCGACGATGCGGGATGCGCTGGCGAGCTTCCCGAACTGATCTGGATCTATCAGGCACCCGGCCAGGAAGAAGCTGTCATAGCGGGTCTTCGCCGCGTCGTTGGTGATCGGTGCCCGATCATTGGCGGCAGCGCCGCCGACAATACTGTCGCCGGAAAGTGGCGCCAGCTCGGACCGGACGGTGTGATTGCCGACGGCTTGGTCGTGGGCGTGCTGTTTTCGTCGGGCGGCATCGGCTTCGCCTTTCAGGGCGGTTACGAGCCGAGTGGCCCGAGCGGTGTCGTCACCAAGGTCGGCTACGGAGCAGCCGGCGATAGCGGCATCGTCACGCAGTCGCGCGGGCGGCAGATCATCTCGATCGATGGAGAACCGGCCGCCGAAGTCTACAACCGCTGGCTCGGCGGACGTTTGTCGGAAAAGCTCGGCAAAGGCGGAAGCATCCTGACCGACACGACCATGCATCCGCTCGGCATCGATGCCGGCAAGATTGAGGACGTAACCTACTTTCTCGTCGTGCATCCCGATCAGATCACCGCCACCGGCACGCTGTCCACCTTCGCCGATATCGAAGAAGGAACGCGCCTGTACAGTATGCGCGGCGACAAGACCCGGCTTGTCGAGCGCGCGGGTAAGGTCGCAACCGCTGCGGCAGCGGGAATACCGGGCGGTCTCGAAAACCTCGCGGGCGGTCTCGTCGTCTATTGCGCCGGCTGCAAGCTCGCCATTGACGAGCAGATGGACAAAGTCTCGAAGGCAATCACCGACAGCTTCGACGGTATGCCGTTCATCGGGTGTTTCACCTTTGGCGAGCAAGGTCTCGTGCTCGACCGCAATGCACATGGAAATCTGATGATTTCCGCCATTGCCTTTGGTCGGTAAGCACCCATGGAGGGATCGGAGGAACTGCGCGAGACGCTGGTCGGTATGCGGCGCGAGCTGGACATGCTCCAGACCGAGACTGCGCACGCCAACGTGCTGCTCAGGGCCCTTGATGCGCTGCTGTGCGTCGACGGCGATGCCGATCCGTTCGCGGGCGTCTTTTCCGATCTGTTGCCGATCTTCAAGGCCTCTCACGCCATTGTCCTGATTCAGGAGGACAACGACGAAAACCTGTTGGAGTGTGCGGCATCCAACGCCCCCGCCCTGGTCGGGTCGCGTTGGAAATCGAGCAGCCTTATCGCTAAGGTTCTGAGCGGGCGCATCGTCACTACGCTCTCGACCGAAGGTACCGCGGATTGGCCCCCCGAGGCCGATGCCTGCCTCGAAAGAACGCAGTCTGCGCTCTATCTGCCCCTCGCGGTTCGCGATCGCCGCGGCCTTCTCATGTTGCTCCGCGAGTCCGGTTACACCGGCTTTGACCGATCGCACGTTACGCTTGCCCGAAAATTCTCGGTCCTGGCTTCGCACGCGTTCGCAGCACGCAACGCCCATCAAACCGAGGCGGAAAGCACCCGCCTGAAGCAGCTCGCGGATCAGCTGAGAGTAAGCCAGGAAGCGCTGGCGTTCCGTGCCAACCACGACCAGTTGACGGGGCTACCGAACCGGGCGCGCATCCAGGAGCTCGTCGACGAAGCCCTTGCCCGTAAAAGCCCGGGAGAAAAGCTGGCTCTCGCGTTCATCGACCTCGATGATTTCAAGCGGGTCAACGATTTCCACGGCCACGCCGCAGGCGATGCCCTGTTGAAAGGTGTCGCCGACAGGATCCGCGGCGAGATCAGAAAAACCGATGTTCTGGGTCGTATCAGCGGCGACGAATTCGTCATTGTCCTCGATCCTTTCAACGAGGAAGAAGAGATCGTCGCGCTCGTCGGCCGCATCCGCGACAGGCTTCAGGTTCCGTTCGAGATCGAAGGCTTCGCGGTCGACGGAACGGGCTCCATCGGCGTCGCTTTCTTTCCTGCGCATGGCCGCGACTATGAAACCCTTCGCCGCAATGCCGATACCGCAATGTATCAGGCCAAGCTGTCTTCGAAAGGCAGCGTCGAGTTTTTCAGCCAGGAACTCGGCCGCAAATTGGCCGATAGGATTTCACTCGAGCGTCGCTTGAGAGCAGCCTTTGACGATCGCGAGTTCAAATGCGTTCTGCAGGCGAAGGTCGACATCCACACGAGAGAGATCGTCGGCTTCGAAGCTTTGGTCCGCTGGGTTGACCGCAACGGCGTCGTTCACGCGCCAGGCTACTTCCTCAAGTCGGCAAATGAGCTCGGCTTGCTCGACGGCATCGCCAACATCGTGCTCGACGAGTTGATCACCAAGCTGCCGAGCCTGGACACCTGCTTCGGCGACGGCTTACGGTACAGCATCAATGTCTCGCCCGCCCAGGCCGCCACGCCGGTCTTCATGAGGGCGCTCGCCGAGAAGATCTTCGCGACCGGCCGCAGCCGCAGCTTCATGCTGGAGCTGACCGAGGAATCCCTGCTGGCGGCCGGCGTGTTCCAGTCGGAAATCCTGCCGTTGCTTCGCGAGAAGGGGATTGGCATCTCGATCGACGATTTCGGAACCGGCTATTCCTCGCTGTCGACATTGGCCGACATCACCGCCGACGAACTGAAATTCGACCGATCGTTCATTCGGTCGATCCACCAGCGTCCGCGCAGCCAGAGCATTCTGCGTGCCGTCGAATCTCTGAGTGCCGCGCTTGGCATCGATCTCGTGGCCGAAGGCATCGAGACCGATCTGGAGAACGACTACTTGAAGAACAAAACTCGGATACGGGTCGGCCAGGGCTACCTGTTCCACGCGCCGCAGTTCATCGATGACATCATCGCCGAGCACGCAACACTCGTGAGTGTTCCCGAGCCCAACGGCGAGCACCGTGCGACGGGTTTCCTGCGCTAGAGAGGCTCTTCCATCGTGCGAGAGAGCTTAACGGGCCGATGAATCGGCCCAGGTTATGCCGATCTTCTCGCGCCATCCGAACCGGACGAGGTGATCCTCGACGATGTGCTTGATGCGCTCCAGATCCGGAGCGTCTCCCGCCTCGCATCGCACGAGCAACTCATCTCCGGTGGCAGTCATCAGACAAAGCCCAGGCTGGAAATCGACCCGTCCTTGCGTGTCGTCGTACTCGGCCGTGGTTTTGTGCGCGAAGTGTTTGCACAGCTGCACGAGGTAGCGGCTGGCCTTCTCGGAGGTCACGCGGGCTTCGGCCGAATACATGCATCAGTCTCCGAGGTTTGAGAATCTTGTGCCTGACAAAGAGAGAACGGCCAACCTTTTAAGCTGGCCGTTCTCTGAAGTGCAACCGCCTGGCAGCTCGTTGGTAGAGCCAAGTGGAAGCCCTTGTTCGATCAGTGCACGATCAGAACTCAACCTTGCCTGACAGCAGGAACGTTCTGCCTTGGTTCGCGATCGGCACCAGCGTACCGCCGAACGCGTTGGCCCGGTCGATGTAATAGGTGTCGAACACATTGAGAACGTCCGCCCGCAAAGTCAGGCTCGGCGCGAAGTTCGGAACCCACTGGGCATACACGTTGTGCACGTCGTAGCCTTCCAGAACGCCGATCGGCCCACCTGGACCCGGGAAAGTCTCGAGCTCGTCGTAGTCGAATACGAACTGCGAGAGGAAGCCGATGGCAAATCCGGTGCGCTCGAACTCGTAGTGACCGTAGATCTTGAGCTGATCGCCGACCGGCGTACCGTAGTACCAAGCCGTCGGCGTCAGCGGGCCGTCTGCGAATTCGGTGACGGCATGAATGTAGTTTGCCCCGATCGTGCCCGACCGCCAGGAATATCTCGCCGATACGTCAACGCCGCGGGTCTCGATATCGCCGTCGTTCACGACGACCGTGCAGCTTGGGCAGACCGGATCGGTGATACGCGTGTTGAAATAGCTAGCCTCGATCAGAAGGCCGCTTTCCTCGAAAGCGAGGCCAGCCTTGTAGCTCTCCGACTTTTGGGGATCGAGCCCCGGATCGTAGGAAGCCGGGTTATTCGGCCGGAGCAGGATCGCCTCATAGAGGGGAATGCCGCCGAAGCTGTATCCGTAGGAGGCCTTAGCCGTTAGCTGACGCGTGAGGTCGTACTCGAGCGAGATGTTCGGGCTGACGCCGCTCGTATCGTGCTCGCTGCCGTGTGCCGCTTCGAGCCGGTTTGCGTCCGCGCGCAGGCCGGTCGAGACCCGCAGGTGGGCGATCGGCTCGAAGCGATATTGCGCATAGGCGCCGAAGTTCGTCAGCGTTTCGCCGAAACTGCCTGCGAAATTCGGGTGCATGTCGGCCGGATGCACCGTGTGGGTCTCGTCGCGATAGAAATCGACGCCGGTGGTCAGCTTGCCTGGCCCGACCACGAACGTGTTCTGCACCTTGCCGCCGATGCTTTCGATATCGACCACGCCGTAGGCGGTGCAGCCGAAGCTCGGCACGGCGATGCCGCAGGTCCCTGCCGGGCGATGCCGGTCGAGGCGGGTATCGTTCGAGTAGAACGAGACTTCCGGATCGTACCAAGCGGTTGGTTTGGTCGACGTGTACTTGAAGGTGAAAGTGTCGCGTTCCGTTTCGGCGTACGCCGGCGCAAAGCCCGGATGCAGCACGCTGAGGTTGGTCCGGAACGGCCGAAGTCCCTCGTCGCTGACATGCTCACCCGACACCGCAAAGCGATGGCCTTCCGGAGACTCGTAGGCCAGTTTGCCGAGATAGTTGACGAGGTCGACGTCGGTCGCGGCCACCGTATTCCCGTGCCCATCTTCGTAGGAGTTGCCCTCCGATCCCGAAGCGTAGCCCAGGATCTCGAACCCGTTGCTCTTGCCGTAGGCCGAGCCCGTTTTCTTGAACGTGCTGGAGTTGGTGTCGTAGGAGAGCGCGGCGAATCCGCCGAGTTTCTGGCCGTCCTTGAGCAGGTCCGAGACGTCCTTCGTCGTATAGCGGATCGCGCCGCCGAGCGCGTTCGGGCCTGCATCCGCGCTCGCTGCGCCCGCATCGATCGCGACACCCTTGAGCATGGATGGGTCGATCACGTTGTTTCCGTTGTGATGAAAACCGTTGCGCTGGGCTTGCCGCGCGCCGTCGATCTGCACATTGAGCATCGTCTCCTCGATGCCGTGGACATAGACTTTCGTGCTGGCCTGGGTTGTTCCGCCTGCCGTCACGGCCGTTTGGCTCGAATACAGGTTCTGTATGGTCTGCGGCTGCGTCCGGTCGAGATCCTTCGACGTGATCGTCACGTCGGCGCCCTTGCCGAGCGGCCCCTTTACGGTGCTCTCGTTTGAAGGATCGACTGCCGCCGTTTCCGCTTCGGCGGCCGCTGGTGCGGAAGCGGGTGCTTTATAGGCCTTCTTCTTCTTGGCTTTGGAGGGTTGCGCAGCCTCGACCGTGATCGGGGGCAGGGCCTCCGAGCTCTTCTCGGCAGCCGTCTGTGCGTGCGCGAGGCCCGGTGCGGCCAGGATCAGCGCCGCGAGAGACAATCCGCAGCCCATGGCCCCCCGGCCGGCTGCAAATAACACACGTCCAACTTTGATCATTCCCAATCCCCCAAAGATCCCAGTCAGAATGCATAACCTTGACTGTTACATTCAAGTTTATAAGCTGGAAGCCGGGGAGAGCCACACGCTTAGCCTTTGCGTGATCGCCAAAGACATATGCCGAAGCGGCACTCTGGGACGCGAGGCATGAGAAACCGGCCGGGATCTGCATACGACGGTGCAGGAGACGGCGCGCACGGAGTAGGCGCGGCGAGTTCGGGGGACCACGAACCATGAGCAACATCGCGGGCGCCTGCAAGGCATCCGACAGGCCGCGGGTGAGCTGCGCCGAAATATCCGATCAGATGCGGTGCGCTGGCAGCGACCACACTTTCATCCGGCCGGATCTCGCGCCGTCGGATTCCGCGATCGAGGGACGCTTCCTGTTGTGCCGGCTCAAATCCGGCATCGTCCTGCACGCGACCGAGATCCGCGATCTGCACGAGATGACGACCCAGCTCGTTGCCGGGCCGGACCTCACCTTTTTTGTCGTCCTCGATGGGTTCGTCGATTTCTCCATCGGCGATCGCCGCTTCCTCGCGGCAGATCGGCGCAACCCGCGCACGAATGCCGCGGATTGCGCGGCCCTCATGCTGACTGAGAACGAACTCATGACTCGCCGCGCCCACAAGGGTGATCGCACGCGGAAAGTCACTGTGTCCGTCGACGGACAATGGCTCGACGACATGACGGCGGGCACTGGCGGGCATCGGCTGCGCCAGTTCACGACATCGCATTTGTCGCACGCGGCCTGGCAGGCCTCTCCGCGGCTTCTCGCGCTCGCGGAGCAGATCCTCAATCCCCCGGACCTCTGCACCGTATTGCGAGATATGTACGTCGAAAGCCGCAGTATCGAGATGGTGGCGGAAGCGGTGACCACGTTGCGTGGTGATGCGCCGGACCCGATATCCGAAGGGCTTCACACCCGCGAGGCTCACAAGGCCCGTGCCGCGCGCGACTATATCGAGGCAAACCTCGGCAAAGCCTTGTGCCTGACGGAGATCGCGAGAGAAGTAGGCGTGAGCCCAACATCGCTGCAAAGACGCTTCAAAGCCGCCTACGGGACGACGGTCGTCGATTTTCTGCGCGCTCGCAAGTTGGAGCAGGCACGCGATGCGCTGGAACGGGATGGCGTCAGCATCGGTGAAGCCGCCTATCTGGCGGGTTATTCGAACCCGGCCAATTTCACCACCGCCTTCCGCCGCGCGTTCGGTATGCCGCCGCGCACGGTGAGGCGCTAGAACGCGAGCGCCGGCGTTTTGAACGTCAACGGCGCGGCAAGACAGGAACCATGAGGGTGCTGGCGCTCATCGAAAGGTGGCGCCAAAACCACTTTGAACAGCCCACTTGACGAAATGGAGCACGCGACGTGATCGGTACAATCCAGCGCTGGACCTGTTCGAGCGAAAGAGGCGTCAGCGCGCTTCTTGCGGCGGCAACTCTGATCGGGCTGCTCGTGCTCGCGGCGGGAAGCACACCGGCGCGCGCGGAACCGATCGTCGTCGAACATGCGCAAGGCGAAACGACCCTGGCCGCCGTCCCGAAGCGCGTTCTCGTCCTCGATTTCGCCTCTCTCGAAACGCTCGATGCCATCGGCGTCGAAGTGGTGGGCGTCGTCGGCGCATTGATGCCCGAGCATCTTTCGAAATATAAGGCCGATGCGTACGTCAAGATCGGCACCTTGTTCGAGCCCGACTATGAGACGATCCACGCCGCCAAGCCCGATCTCATCATCGTGTCGGCCCGCTCGGCGCCGAAATACGGCGAGCTGTCGAAGATCGCGCCGACTATCGATCTGTCGACCGACGACAACAGCCATCTGCAAAGCTCGATCGAGCGCGCGAAAACGCTCGGCCGCATTTTCGGCAAAGAAGCGGAGATCGACGCGCTCGTGGCGAAGCTCGAAGCCGCGATTTCCGGTGTGCGCAAGCAGTCCGAGAACGCCGGAAAAGGTCTGATCATCCTCACCACGGGCGGCAAGATGAGCGCTTACGGACCGAGTTCCCGCTTCGGCGCGCTGCACCGCGATTTCGGAATTCCGCCTGCTGTCGAAGGTTTGGACAAAGCGATCCACGGCCAGGGCATTTCGTTCGAGCTGATCCTGAAATCCAATCCGGATTGGCTGTTCGTCGTCGACCGCGATGTCGCGGTGGGGCAGGGCGGACAACCCGCTGCCGAGCTTCTCGACAATCCTCTCGTGGCCCGCACGGCGGCGTGGCAGAAGGGGCAGGTCGTTTATCTCGATCCTGTGCGCTGGTATCTCGTCGGCGGCGGGCTGATCTCGCTTCAGGCTTGCGCCGATCAGATCACGGCTGCATTCCAGGGAAAGCACTAAGCCGCAGTCATCCCGTTCACGCCTCGTCGCAAGCAACCATTTTAAGCAAAGGTCTCGATGCTACCCCTGGCTCTCGGTATCGCAGTCGTCGTGATCCTCGCGATCACGAGTCTGTTTGTCGGCGTCAGCGAGGTCTCCCTGGGCTCGCTTTGGGCGTCTGGCTGGAACGATGGGCCGATGCAGGTGCTGCTGGTCAGCCGGGTGCCGCGCACGCTGGCCCTCATCCTCGCCGGAACTGCGATGGCGGTTGCGGGCACGCTGATGCAGATGCTGGCGCGCAATCGTTTCGCCGAGCCTTCGACGGTCGGCACCGTCGAAGCCGCAAAGCTCGGCTTCCTTGCGGTGCTCGTGCTTGCGCCGGGCGCTTCCGTTCCCGTGAAGCTCGCCGTCGCGTCGGGCTTCGCGCTTGCGAGCACGGCGATTTTTCTGCGCATCCTCCGTCAGCTGCCGGTCCACGCGACGTTGATCGTTCCCCTGATCGGCATTCTGCTCGGGGGCGTGATCAACGCGATCGCGACCTTTATCGCCTATCGCTTCGATCTCATGCAATCGCTGGCCTCCTGGAGCACGGGCGACTTCTCGATGATCCTCGAAGGGCGCTACGAACTGCTCTGGATCGGCCTCGCGCTCACGGTGCTGGCCTATGTCATGGCGGATCGCTTCACGGTCGCGGGCATGGGGCGTGATTTTACGGTCAATCTCGGCCTCGACTATCGCGCCGTCGTCTCGCTCGGCCTTGTCATCGTCTCGATCGTCACAGCGGTGATCGTCGTAACGGTCGGCATGATCCCGTTTCTCGGCCTCGTGGTGCCGAACCTCGTGAGCCTGACGCTCGGCGATAACGTGCGCCGAACGGTGCCGTGGGTGGCGCTCGTCGGCGCTGGCCTTGTCCTCGCTTGCGACATTGCAGGCAGGGTCGTGAATTACCCTTACGAAATCCCGATTGGAACCATGCTCGGCGTCGTCGGCAGCGGTCTCTTCCTCTATCTTCTGCTGCGCAAAAATGCTCGCCTCGCTTGATCCGTCCCAGTCGCGCCCTCTGAGAGCGATCGCCGTGCTCGCGGCGATTGCGGTCGCCGTCGCCACAGCGTTCATGACCATCGGCGCAAAGGGGCAGTGGGATTTCGTGCTGTCGTTTCGTGGTAGCAAGCTCGCCGCCATGGCGCTCGTTGGATATGCGATTGCCGTTTCGACCGTTTTGTTTCAGACCATCACCGCCAATCGCATTCTGACGCCCGCTATCATGGGGCTCGACTCTCTCTTCATCTTAATCCAGACGAGCCTGGTGTTCGCGCTGGGAACCAGCCGTGTCGCGCTCATTGCCCCGCAAGCGATGTTCCTGGTTCATTGCGCGGCCATGATCGGGTTCTCGTGGCTGCTCTATCGCACGCTGTTTTCCGGACGCCTGCAAAGCCTCCATCTCGTCATGCTGGTCGGGCTCGTCTTGGGCGTACTCTTCCGCAGCCTCGCGACGCTGATGCAGCGGATCATGGCGCCGAACGAGTTCATCGTGCTGCAGGATCGCCTGTTCGCGAACTTCAACGCCGTGAACACCGACGTGCTCTTGATATCGGCCGTCGCGGTTGCAGCCGCGACGATGCTCGGTTGGCGCAGCTTGCGGACGTTCGATGTGCTGGCCTTGGGCCGTGATGCCGCGATAAGTCTCGGTGTCGACTACAAAGCGACCGTGACGCTCGTGCTTATCATCGTGTCGGTGTTGGTGTCGGTCTCGACGGCGCTCGTGGGGCCGGTCACGTTCTTCGGCCTGCTGGTTGCGAGCCTCGCCTATCGGATCGCCGGTTCGTCGAAGCATATCCACGTTCTGCCGATCGCCGTTCTGCTCGCAATCACTGCGCTCATGGGTGGGCAGCTCGTTCTTGAGCGCGTGTTCGCGCTCAATACTGCCCTCAGCATCATCATTGAGTTTGCCGGCGGAATTGCCTTCATCATCCTGACCCTGAGAAGCGCCCGATGATCGTCACGACGAACCTCACGAAAACCTACGGCAGCGCGGTAGTTGTGAATGACGTGTCACTCAAGCTGCCGCGTGGCGGCGTCACCTCGATCATCGGGTCGAACGGTGCCGGAAAGTCGACCCTTTTGGCACTCGCGAGCAGGCTTTTGCCCGCGACCTCGGGCACCGTCACGATCGACGGACTCGACGTGACGACGACACCCGGCGACCTGCTCGCCCGCAGACTGTCGATCCTGCGCCAGGACAACCACATCGCCGCGCGCCTCACCATCCGCGACCTGGTGGCGTTCGGCCGCTATCCCCATTCGAAGGGCCGGATGACGGCCGACGACGAAAAAATGGTGTCCGACGCGATCCGCTACCTCGGCCTGGAAGCGCTCTCCGATCGCTTTTTGGATGAGATTTCGGGCGGCCAGCGCCAGCGCGCCTTCGTCGCCATGGTCCTCGCTCAGGACACCGACTACGTGTTGCTCGACGAGCCCTTGAACAATCTCGACATGAAGCACGCCGTCTCGATGATGAAGCTGATCCGCCGGATCGCCGACGAACTGAGCAAGACGTTCGTGCTTGTCCTTCACGACATCAACTTCGCGTCGATCTATTCCGATCACATCGTCGCTATGCGGGAGGGGGCCGTGGTGCGCCAGGGCACGCCGCATGAGATCGTGCGCAGCGATGTGTTGGCCGAAATTTTCGGCATCGATATCCCGATCCACGAAATCGACGGACACCGCATCGGCCTGTACTATCTCTGACGCTTCCGGTGGTGCCCCGATGCGTGCGTCATTGCATGGCCGATCGCGTTCGATATGCTTTGGCATCCGCAACGATCGGGGGAGCACCGCAGCATGATCGTGACCACCACCAACGAGCTCGAAGGCTACCGGGTCGTAAAGCACTTGGGGGTTGTTCGTGGGCTGACGGTTCGATCGAGAAGTGTGGTCGGCAATATCGGCGCGGCGATCCAGATCCTCTTCGGCGGTACGATCTCGGTCTATACCAAGCTCGCCGAGGAAACGCGCCAGGAGGCGTTCGACCTGCTGATGAAGCAGGCCGAGGCTGCTGGCGCCAACGCCATCCTCGGAATGCGCTACGACGCAAACGAGATTGCATCCGCCGTGACCGAGGTCCTGGCCTACGGGACGGCCGTGGTGGTCGAAAAGAAGGTCGGCTGAGCGCGGCCAAAATTCCCTTAAGTAGTGGGCTTTTCGGGGCCTGAACCTGGGGCTGCGGCGCAAATGACCTGAGGACAACGAGCAAGTCGAGAGCGCGGCAGACGAGAAAGTGTCCACAGGCGAGTGACAAACGTAAAAAGTTCAGCTAAGGATGCCGCCCCCGCATAAGGCATGTGCGCCTTTCGCGTCGACAAGGCGTGCACGATCTATGCGATAGGGGAGTAGCTCAATTGGTAGAGCGTCGGTCTCCAAAACCGAAGGCTGGGGGTTCGAGCCCCTCCTCCCCTGCCATGAGGTTTAGGAGTGGATCAGTGAAGAGGGCGCCCTGATCCGGCTCGTTGCGGCGGACCCCGTGGAACCTAAAGAGGGAACCAGGGTGCGTCGATTTGTCGCATGGCGCCCAGGAAGCGGTTTTGATGTCGAAGTTCAATCCGTTTGAATTTGTTCAAGAGGTACGGCAGGAGGTTTCCAAAGTCACCTGGCCGACCTGGAAGGAAGTGTGGATTACCACACTGATGGTCCTGGTCATGGTGTCGTTGGCTTCCGTGTTCTTCCTCATCACGGACCAGGCCCTCGGGCATCTGGTCAACATGGTGCTTGGGCTCCGCGGTTGATCGGGCTGCAAGATAGCCCTGTCGCGAAGAGACAAAGAGACGATTTGAGAATGGCCAAGCGCTGGTACATCGTTCACGCCTACACGAACTTTGAGCGCAAGGTGGCTGAGGCCATCAAGGAGCGCGCGAAGTCGGCAGGCCTCGAGCACCTCTTCGAGGAGGTGGTTGTGCCCACCGAAGAGATCGTCGAGGTGAAGCGCGGCCGCAAGGTCCAGGCGGAGCGGAAGTTCCTGCCGGGCTACGTGCTGGTCAACATGGAAATGACCGACGCGGCGTTCGTGTTGATCAAGAACACGCCGAAGGTCACGGGCTTCCTGGGTGCTGATAACAAGCCGATCGCGATTTCGAACGACGAGGCCGCCCGCATCCTGAACCAGGTGAAGGAAGGCGTAGAGCGCCCGAAGCCCTCGATCATTTACGAGGTCGGCGAGCAGGTGAAGGTCGTCGATGGGCCATTCGCCTCGTTCCAGGGCGAGGTCGAAGAAGTGGACGGCGAACGGTCGCGGCTCAAGGTCGGCGTGTCGATCTTCGGCCGCAAGACGCCTGTCGAGCTCGAGTTTGGCCAAGTTGAGAAGGTCACGGCTTGAGACAAGAACTTCCGGCGTGAAAGCGCCGGTCGCGGACGGAATGAGCCGGCGAGCCGGTTTCATTCGGTCCAAACCGCGGGAGGGCTCGAAACGTGTTTGGGCCCGCTGACCGCTAACCCTGGGAAGCATGAAGCTTCCTGCAGAACTTAGGGGATACGATGGCAAAGAAGATAGACGGCTACATCAACCTTCAGGTCCCGGCAGGAGCGGCCAATCCGTCTCCGCCGATCGGCCCCGCGCTCGGCCAGCGCGGCGTCAACATCATGGAATTCTGCAAGTCCTTCAACGCCAAGACGAAGGACCTTGAGCAGGGCACGCCGATTCCGGTGAAGATCACCGTGTTCTCGGACCGCTCGTTCACCTTCGAGATGCGCACGCCTCCGGCGACGTTCCTCATCAAGAAGGCCGCCGGCATGAAGCCGACCGGCAAGCCGGGTTCGGGCTCGAAGAACCCGGGCCGCGACGTAGCGGGCTCGATCACGATTGCTCAGCTTCGCGAAATCGCGAAGGTGAAGATCAAGGATATGAACACGGACAATCTCGATCAGGCCACCAAGACGATTGCCGGCTCCGCCCGCTCGATGGGCCTCAAGGTGGTGGAGTAGACCGATGGCAAAAGAAGCAGCAGCAGCTAAGAAGTCGTCCGTCTCCGACGCGACCATCAAGGCCACGCGTGAAGCTGGCGGCAAGCGCAACGCCGCCGTCCGTGAGGGCGTCGACGCCAACAAGGCATATGCCGTGGACGAGGCCGTGCGCCTGATCAAGTCGCGCGCCAAGGCGAAGTTCGATGAGACCGTCGAAGTCGCGATGAACCTCGGCGTCGACCCGAAGCACGCCGACCAGATGGTTCGCGGAGTGTGCAACCTGCCGAACGGCTCGGGCCGCACGGCACGCGTTGCCGTTTTCGCCCGTGGCGCCAAGGCTGAAGAAGCCAAGGCCGCAGGCGCTGACGTTGTGGGCGCCGAAGACCTGGTTGAAATCGTCTCCAAGGGCACGATCAACTTCGATCGCTGCATCGCGACGCCCGACATGATGGGCCTCGTCGGCCGTCTCGGTAAGGTGCTGGGCCCGCGCGGCCTGATGCCGAACCCGCGCGTCGGCACGGTGACGATGGATGTCGTCGGTGCCGTCAAGGGCGCCAAGGGCGGCTCGGTCGAGTTCCGCGTCGAGAAGGCCGGTATCGTTCATGCCGGCGTTGGCAAGGCCAGCTTCACCGAGCAGGCCCTCGTCGAGAACATCCGTGCGTTCGTTGACGCCGTGACCAAGGCCAAGCCCGCGGGCTCCAAGGGCACCTACATCAAGAAGGTGTCGCTGAGCTCCACCATGGGACCCGGCGTCAAGATCGACACCGGAACCGTCGTTTCCGCAACTCCGACGGCGTAAGCCGCAGGGGTTTTTGAAGAATTCCGTGCCGGATTTTTCCGGCACGGATTTCCGGCCAAAGGATCTTTCGGGATCGCGCGGCCGGAACCTGTCCAAGATTGATGGGCGCCGATCCGGCTTGCCGGTGACGCATAATCCTCCTCGGAGGGCCCGCATGAGACGGGAGACCACCCGGTTTGATGCCCCAACGGGCGCCTCGCCGGTATGAGCCTTCTGGGTCAGCACCGTGCCGCATCACTAGCGCGCGGTCGGGACAGGACGAGCGTCGCAGTAGAGCACTCCCTTGGTAAGGGAGAGGTCGCAAACTGCGGCAGGTGCAACCCGCGATCGCGCCCGCGAGGGTCGATCGCAACCAGGAGTGAGCAGGTGGATAGAGCTGCAAAACAAGCGCTCGTGACGTCTCTCCACGATGTGTTGAAAGACACAGGCGTGGTCGTCGTCGCCCACAACACCGGCATGGTGGCAGCTCAAGCGGCAGAATTCCGCAAGCGCGTCAAAGAGGCGGGCGGATCTGTCAAAGTTGCCAAGAACAAGCTGGTGAAGCTCGCGCTCAAGGACACCAAGTCCGAAGGCATCGCTGATCTCTTCGCTGGGCCGACCGTTTTGGCCTACTCGAAGGATCCGATCGCTGCGGCCAAGGTTGCCGTCAAGTACGCCAAGGAAAATGACAAGCTCGTGATCCTCGGCGGCGCGATGGGCAATACCGTCCTCGACGCGAACGGCGTCAAAGCACTCGCCGACCTGCCTTCGCTTGATGAACTGCGTGCAAAGCTTATCGGCCTGTTGAACGCGCCGGCGACCAAGATCGCCCGCACGGTCGCAGAGCCGGGTGCCAAGCTCGCACGCGTCATCCAGGCCAAGGCATCGCAGGGTGGCGAAGCAGCTTGAGGCTGTGGGCAACACTGAAACCGGCGCTTCCAGCAAAAAATCAGAGGCTGGGACAAAGCGCCCCTCTCGAAGGCTAAACCGGAAGGACTATATACAATGTCGGATCTCGCAAAGATCGTTGAAGACCTGTCGAAACTGACCGTTCTCGAAGCAGCTGAGCTTGCCAAACTTCTCGAAGAGAAGTGGGGCGTGTCGGCTGCTGCTGCCGTTGCTGTCGCTGCTGCCCCCGCTGGCGCTGCAGCTGCCGCGGTCGAGGAGCAGACTGAGTTCACCGTCATCCTGAAGTCGGGCGGCGACAAGAAGATCAACGTCATCAAGGAAGTCCGCGCCATCACGGGCCTTGGCCTCAAGGAAGCCAAGGACCTCGTCGAGGCCGGCGGCAAGACGGTCAAGGAAGGCGTGCCGAAGGACGAGGCACAGAAGATCAAGAAGCAGCTTGAGGACCAGGGCGCGGTCGTCGAGCTCAAGTAACGGCAATAGGCAAACGGCAATCGGCAATCGGGGCAGATCACTCCGAGTGTCGATTGCCCGATGCCGATCTGAAGACGGTTCTCCGGAGGTCCTCCGAGGGTTTTCCCCTCGAAGAGGCCCTCCGGCGAGCCGTTTCAAAGGTTCAAGACCACGATCGTAAATCGTCGGTCAAATCGAGAACGATGCGCTAGGGGATGGCGACCCCGGCGCTGGGCAAGAAGAGCGAGCGGTCGTGTGCCCCCGGCACGACCTCGGCGAGATGAGGAGCGGACATGGCTGAGACGTTCAACGGCCGTAAGCGTATTCGTAAGCAATTCGGTTCGATCCGCGAAGTTGCGGAGATGCCGAACCTCATCGAGGTTCAGAAGAGTTCCTACGACGACTTCCTGATGGTCAAGGAGCCGCCCGGCGGCCGCCCTGACGACCACGGCCTCCAGGCCGTGTTCAAGTCCGTGTTCCCCATTTCGGACTTCTCGGGCCGCGCGACGCTCGAGTTCGTGCGCTACGAGTTCGAGCCGCCGAAGTATGACGTCGACGAGTGCATGCAGCGCGACATGACCTACTCGGCACCGCTCAAGGTCAAGCTTCGCCTCATCGTGTTCGATGTCAACGAGGAGACGGGCTCGAAGTCGATCAAGGACGTCAAGGAGCAGGACGTCTACATGGGCGACATGCCGCTCATGACGCTGAACGGCACCTTCGTCATCAACGGCACCGAGCGCGTTATAGTCTCGCAGATGCATCGCTCGCCGGGCGTGTTCTTCGATCACGACCGCGGCCGCACCCATGCCTCCGGCAAGCTGCTGTTCGCAGCTCGCATCATTCCCTATCGCGGCTCCTGGCTCGACTTCGAATTCGATGCCAAGGACAACGTCTATGTCCGCATCGATCGCCGCCGCAAGCTGCCGGTGACGACGCTTCTCTATGCATTGGGCCTCGACGACGAGGAAATCCTCTCGACGTTCTACAAGCAGATTTCGATCAAGGAGTCGAAGCGCGGCTGGAAGATGCCGTTCATGCCCGAGAAGATGCGCGGCATGACACCGCTCGCCGACCTGATGGACGCCAAGTCCGGCGACGTCGTCGCGAAGGCTGGTGACAAGATCACCGCCCGCAAGGCGCGCGAGCTGGCTGAAAACGGCCTCAAGGAAATCCTCGTTTCGTCCGAGGACCTCGCAGGCCGCTACATCGCCGAGGACGTCGTCGATCTCGAGACCGGCCAGATCTACGCCGAGGCCGGCGCCGAGCTGGACGCGAAGCTGCTTGCTGAGCTGAAGGATCAGAAGGTCAAGGAATTCCACATCCTCGACATCGATCACGTCAACATCGGCGCGTTCATCCGCAACACGCTGAACATCGACAAGAACTCCAACGGCGACGAAGCGCTGATGGATATCTACCGGGTCATGCGTCCCGGCGAGCCGCCGACCATCGAAGCGGCGACCAACCTGTTCCACAGCCTGTTCTTCGACGCAGAGCGCTATGATCTCTCGGCCGTCGGCCGCGTGAAGATGAACATGCGTCTCGAGCTCGATGCGCCGGACACCATGCGCGTTCTTCGCCGCGAGGACATCCTTGCCGTCATCAAGACGCTCGTCGACCTGCGCGACGGCCGTGGCGAGATCGACGATATCGACCACCTCGGCAACCGCCGCGTCCGCTCGGTCGGCGAGCTGATGGAGAACCAGTACCGCGTTGGCTTGCTCCGCATGGAGCGCGCCATCAAGGAGCGCATGAGCTCGGTCGAGATCGACACGGTGATGCCGCAGGATCTGATCAACGCGAAGCCGGCGGCCGCCGCCGTGCGCGAGTTCTTCGGCTCCTCGCAGCTCTCGCAGTTCATGGACCAGACCAACCCGCTGTCCGAGATCACCCACAAGCGTCGTCTCTCGGCGCTTGGCCCGGGCGGCTTGACGCGCGAACGTGCCGGCTTCGAGGTGCGCGACGTGCATCCGACGCACTACGGCCGCATCTGCCCGATTGAGACGCCGGAAGGTCCGAACATCGGTCTCATCAACTCGCTCGCCACGTTTGCGCGCGTGAACAAGTACGGCTTCATCGAGAGCCCGTATCGCAAGGTGAAGGACGGCAAGGTCACCGACACCGTGGTCTATCTCTCCGCCATGGAGGAGATGCGCCACCACGTCGCCCAGGCCAACGCCGAGATCGACGCCAAGGGCAACCTGACCGACGAATCCGTCATCTGCCGCTTTAACGGCGACGTGGTTCCGGTCGCTCGCGAGAAGGTCGACTATATCGACGTGTCGCCGAAGCAGCTCGTCTCGGTGGCCGCGGCGCTTATTCCGTTCCTCGAGAACGACGACGCCAACCGCGCGCTCATGGGCTCGAACATGCAGCGTCAGGCCGTGCCGCTCGTGAAGGCCGAAGCGCCGCTCGTCGGCACCGGCATGGAGGAGCGCGTCGCGCGTGACTCGGGCGCCGCCATCGCCGCCCGCCGCGCCGGCATCGTCGACCAAGTGGACGCGACCCGTATCGTGATCCGCGCGACGGAAGAGACCGATCCGTCGAAGCCGGGCGTCGACATCTACCGCCTGCGCAAGTTCCAGCGCTCGAACCAGAACACCTGCATCAACCAGCGTCCGTTGATCAACGTCGGCGATCGTGTCGAGGCCGGCGAGATCGTAGCCGACGGTCCTTCGACCGACCTTGGCGATCTGGCGCTCGGCAAGAACGTGCTCGTCGCGTTCATGCCGTGGATGGGCTACAACTTCGAAGACTCCATCCTTCTCTCCGAGCGCGTCGTGTACGACGACATCTTCACCTCGATTCACATCGAGGAGTTCGAGGTCATGGCCCGCGACACCAAGCTCGGGCCTGAGGAAATCACGCGCGACATTCCGAACGTCTCGGAAGAAGCGCTGAAGAACCTCGACGAAGCGGGCATCGTCTACATCGGCGCCGAGGTCAATCCGGGCGACATCCTCGTCGGCAAGATCACGCCGAAGGGCGAGAGCCCGATGACTCCGGAAGAAAAGCTTCTCCGCGCCATCTTCGGCGAGAAGGCTTCCGACGTGCGCGATACCTCGCTACGTCTGCCGCCGGGCGTCTCTGGTACGATCGTCGAGGTGCGCGTGTTCAATCGCCACGGCGTCGACAAGGACGAGCGTGCGATGGCGATCGAGCGCGAGGAGATCGAGCGTCTCGCCAAGGACCGCGACGACGAGCTGCAGATCCTCGACCGCAACGTCTACGCACGCCTGAAGGATTCGCTGCTCGGCAAGGAAGTTGCCAAGGGTCCGAAGGGCGCGCGCAAGGGCACCGAGATCGACGAGCCCATCCTCGCCGACATCCCGCGCAGCCAGTGGTGGGAGATCGGCCTCAAGGACGAGAAGGCCCAGGCCGAACTCGAAGCCATCAACAAGCAGTACGAGGAAGCCAAGAAGAGCCTCGAGCGCCGCTTCGTCGACAAGGTCGACAAGCTGCAGCGTGGCGACGAGCTGCCTCCCGGCGTCATGAAGATGGTCAAGGTCTTCGTCGCCGTGAAGCGCAAGATCCAGCCGGGCGACAAGATGGCCGGCCGTCACGGCAACAAGGGCGTCGTCTCGCTCATCGTGCCATGCGAGGACATGCCGTTCCTCGAGGACGGCACCCACGTTGACGTGGTGCTGAACCCGCTCGGCGTGCCTTCGCGCATGAACGTCGGGCAGATCCTCGAAACGCACATGGGCTGGGCCTGCCGTGGCCTTGGCCGCATCATCGACGAAGCGCTGCAGGAGTTCCATGCCTCCGGCAAGGCCGAGCAGCTGCGCCAGGAGATGGAGAAGATCTACGGCAAGGACGTGATCAAGCCCGCCGTAAAGGACGACGATCTCGCTCTCGTGGCCGAGAAGTTGACCAAGGGCGTGCCGATCGCAACTCCGGTGTTCGACGGCGCCAAGGAAGCCGACATCGTCCAGATGCTGGATGCGGCCGGTTTCGACAGCTCGGGTCAGGTCCGTCTCTATGACGGCCGTACCGGCGAGCCCTTCGATCGCAAGGTCACGGTGGGTTACAAGTACATCCTGAAGCTCCACCATCTCGTCGACGACAAGATCCACGCTCGCTCGATCGGCCCGTATTCGCTCGTCACCCAGCAGCCGCTGGGCGGCAAGGCCCAGTTCGGCGGACAGCGTTTCGGCGAAATGGAGGTCTGGGCGCTGGAAGCCTACGGCGCGGCTTACACGCTGCAGGAGATGCTCACCGTCAAGTCGGACGACGTCGCGGGCCGCACCAAGGTCTACGAGGCCATCGTCCGTGGCGACGACGCCTTCGAGGCCGGCGTGCCGGAAAGCTTCAACGTGCTGGTCAAGGAAATGCGGGCGCTCGGCCTCAATGTCGAGCTTCTGAACTCCGAGACACCGGCCGTCGAGGCGACGCCCGAAGCCTCGCCAGAGCGTCCGCGGCTTCCGCCCGCCGCCGCCGAGTAAACGAGACGAAAGGGAGCGCGCCGTTTCTCTGGCGCGCCCCTAATTTCCCTTCGCCCCTGCGAAGGGCGTAACGACAAGACAGAATTTTGAGGATCGCGGGCCCCACCCACCGCTGATCCCCTGGAGAGAGCCGATGAACGAGATCACCAACCTCTTCAAGACCCAGCAGTCTGCTCCGACCTTCGACGAGATCAAGATCTCGATCGCGTCGCCGGATGACATTCACTCCTGGTCGTTCGGCGAGATCAAGAAGCCGGAGACGATCAACTACCGGACCTTCAAGCCGGAGCGCGACGGCCTGTTCTGCGCGCGCATCTTCGGACCCATCAAGGATTACGAGTGCTTGTGCGGCAAGTACAAGCGCATGAAGTACAAGGGCCTGATCTGCGAAAAGTGCGGCGTGGAAGTAACGCTCGCGAAGGTGCGCCGTGAGCGCATGGGCCACATCGAGCTGGCCGCGCCCGTCGCCCACATCTGGTTCCTCAAGTCGCTTCCCTCGCGCATCGGTCTTCTGCTCGACATGACGCTGAAGGATCTCGAGCGCGTCCTGTACTTCGAAAACTACATCGTCACCGAGCCCGGCATCTCTCCGTTCAAGGAGAAGCAGCTCCTGACCGAGGACCAGTACAACCAGGCCATCGAGGAGCACGGAGCTGACAGCTTTACCGCTGGCATCGGCGCCGAGGCCATTCGCGACCTGATGACCGGCATGGATCTCCCGAAGATCCGCGAGGATCTGCGCCAGGAGATCGCCGAGAGCACCACCGATCTGAAGCCGAAGAAGCTCGGCAAGCGCCTGAAGGTGATCGAGAGCTTCATCGAGAGCGGCAACCGCCCCGAGTGGATGATCCTCACCGTCGTGCCGGTGATCCCACCCGAGTTGCGCCCGCTGGTGCCGCTCGACGGTGGCCGCTTCGCGACCTCCGACCTCAACGATCTCTACCGCCGCGTCATCAACCGTAACAACCGCCTGAAGCGGCTTATGGAGCTGCGCGCGCCCGACATCATCATCCGCAACGAAAAGCGCATGTTGCAGGAGTCGGTCGACGCTCTGTTCGACAACGGCCGCCGTGGCCGCGTCATCACCGGCGCCAACAAGCGTCCGC
>OFDN01000036.1_pt1 | contig 151530 bp, 136 predicted proteins | sample 1520971 | NCBI WGS metagenome assembly OFDN01 (sample SAMEA94257418, study PRJEB24077) | hot springs metagenome | biome: Aquatic biome; feature: Geographical feature; material: Water | place: India | collected 2012-06-12 | depth 5 m
AAACACTCCTTAAATCACAACATCAAATCTGTGCCATTGGTGCTGACGGGGAACAAACATCTAACGGTTCGCACACAATAGCTGAAACTGGAGGCGATTCTAATCCTGTTCGTCTGTCGCAGTATTTCCAGACTTAATGTTTGACTCGTGAGTTAGCTGAGTTACGGAAAGCTGTCCGACGGACAATTCAGAGTTTCGCCGATTTTAGCCCGCCGCCAAATGCAGTCGCGCCTTACAGCACATCATGCATCAGCCCTTGTTTCGCCCGTATGAGCCGAGAAAAACTCTAGCAGTATCTCCACCGGTAAATAGCTTATTCACCGATGACCGGTCCGCATGCAAACAGCCAAAACTTATTCTTTCCAACCAGTTACAGTCTGACCGCCAAATACCATATTGCGGATTTGACGTGTTACGAGGGACGAACTGAATGTCGAGGGCGGCTCGCTTGCAACATTGAGCCGGTTTATATGCGCATCGTTCAATATGATGTCTGAAGCTGCGATATTGCTTTCAAGTTGTGGAGCGTTGCTTACCCCGATCAGCGTTGAGTTCACGCCCGGCCGCGCCATCGCCCACGCGAGTGCCACCTGCGCAACGGGTCGTTCGACCTCTTTGGCCACTGCTTTAAGCGTCTCAAGGATTTCCCAATTACGCTCCGTAAACTTGCTGTCGCCGAACGGGTTGACGCCACTCAGTCGACCTGTACCGCTGGTGTCGCCATTATTGTACTTACCCGTTAAGAAACCGCCCGCAAGCGGGCTCCAAGGCATTATCCCCATGCCGCCCTCGCGTGCGACGGCAAAATGCTCTGCCTCGACGTCGCGTGCAACCAACGAGTACTCAAGCTGCATCGCGATAGGCCCCGGTACACGCCGTTCGGCTGCAATCGTTGCCGCCTTAATGGCTAGCCATGCGGGCATGTCGGAGAAGCCATAATAACGGATCTTGCCCGCACGGACGAGATCGCCGAGCGTCTGCACGATTTCTTCAACCGGCGTCACGCCGTCCCAGATGTGCATCCAGTAAAGGTCGATATAGTCGGTTTGGAGTCGCTTGAGCGACGCATCGATTGCGCGATGGATGTTTTTGGTACCGGCGCCTCCCGCGTTAGGATTGCCGCCACCGTGGTGATTGGTTGTAAGTGGACTGGATGAACCGTTGAAACCGAACTTGGTGGCGAGCACAATCTCATCACGCCCGCCTGATACCTTTATGAACCTACCAACCAGTTCTTCACTCGCACCGCCGGAGTAAATGTCAGCTGTGTCAACGAAGTTGCCACCTGCGCCGCGATACGCATTAAAGATCGCCTGCGAAGTCGATGCGTCTGCGTTCCAGCTTCCCGGTCCGAATGTCATGGTGCCGAGAGCGAGTGGGCTCACGACAAGGCCTGAACGGCCCAACGTCCTGAAGTGTGTAAGTGACATGGTTGCTATTCTTTCATAGTGGACGTTATAAAACTCCGTGTGCGCCGCGCGACAGCGTGTCAATGAATTTCGGAATGATCACTATGAAATCTCAATTGCGTAAAATTGGTAGACCTTTATCATTTGACCGATCTGCGGCACTGAGAGCGGCCATGCTCACTTTTTGGCGACACGGATACGAAACCACTTCAATTGCCGACCTGACGAAGGCGATGGCGATTACGCCGCCAAGTCTTTATACGGCGTTTGGCGACAAGCGGCAGCTATTCCTGGAGGCTGTTGAACTATACGCGGGAGACGCTGCCGAGCGAGAACGTGCGTTTAATGGCGCTCCGTCGGCCTTCGCGGCGGCATCGGACCTGCTCCAAGCGGTTGCCATTACCTATACCGGCGACGAAACACCACCTGGTTGCTTACTTGCGAGCGCGACCGCCACTGGATCAGCCGATTCTTTTGAAGTACGACGAATGATTGCGGACATCAGGCTTGGTCTTGCGGCGCAGTTTGCGGCACGTATCAAGCAAGACATTTCAGACGGAGTGCTCCCAACTGATTGCGACGCGGAAGGGTTAGCAAACCTTGTGGTAGCCGTAACACAAGGAATGTCGGCGCTGGCACGTGATGGTGGTTCTCGCGCGCAGCTATTCGCAGTTGCGCGCGCAGCAATGATGGCGTGGCCGGATCAGAACTTAAAGTGTAGCTGGTAAGCAGAACTTCCTACATGGCAGAAGCATTCCATTATCTCGCAGTCTAATTTCTCATCAAGCAAGGTTTACGCGATTTTAACCAAATTTCTGCTCCAAAATATTTTCATTTTAAGTTCTATATGCAAATAAATCTGATTACAGAGGGGTCAAATAATGAATAGCTTTAAACTATACCTCGGTACTTTCCTTTCTATTGCTGTCGTTGCATCGCCCGCTGTCGCAGGGTCAAACTCTTCAACAATGGTTGTGTCTGCGACTGTGGTCGAAAATTGCACGATAGCTGCCACCCCTTTAGCATTCGGTAACGTTTCGCCTGGTTCCATCAATTTCGATAGCAGCGCCACTGTCGCGCTGGTGTGCACACCTAACGCTGACTTTGATGTGCTCATTGGAAACGGAAGTAACTCAAGCTTAGGACAGCGCCGACTGGCAAATTTAGGTTCAACCGAATTCATCCCATATGATTTATACATGGACGCCGCGCACACACAATCATGGGGCAATACCGTAGGAACAAATACGATGGCAGGCGTAGGTGGCGTATCGGGGATTGTAAATTACACCGTTTACGGGCGAATACCATCAACAGCTTCCCCTGTTGGAGCGGGAAGCTATTCGGACACGGTTACCGTTACCGTAAATTTCTAGGCCTCGTTAACCATAAATTTCCTGAATTAACCTATGTGTGTGGTCATGAGAGCTTCCAAAGTCATCATGATCACACTAACTGCAATTGGCGTCGCCTTCGTGACTGCGTCGCTTCAAGCGGAAGTGGTACCAACAGACATATCCGGCAGGTTTGCCGTCGCACCTTTGCGTTTGAATATAAGCGCCGCCGCTGAAGCGAGTTCGCTGCAAATTTCGAACAAAAGTGCCGGTGATGAAGTTGTACAAGTCCGAGTATTTTCCTGGGCGCAAATATCTGGCAAAGATCAATATGCGTTATCGCCCGATTTTATCGTTTTCCCTTCAATTACCAAAATTCATTCTGGTCGAACCCAGCTCGTGCGAATTTTGCGTCGCGAGAAAAGCAATAGTTATGGTGAAAACCGATATCGCGTCGTGATTGATCAGCTCCCGACGAAAAACGTTGATCTTGGACAAGCTGCACAAACACGCCTACAAATTTCGATTCCTATGTTTTCTGGGACTGAAACCGCCAAACCGGCCAAAATCTATGCACGCGTGCACAATAACACTCTAGAATTGTCCAATGCTGGTCAACAAACTGCCCAAATAAGCAGACTGACACTTACAAGCGCTAGCGGTCAGGAAATTCCGGTTCTCCTCCAAGGGCAGCGCTACATTCACGGGGGATCAACGATCGCCTACAACCTCGGACCATTTAATTGCTCTTCTGTTATCTTGACCGATGTTAAAATGAAGGCAGATCAGGCCGAGTCCAGTGTTGCTGTCGAACAGATCTGTTCTTAACTGCACAACGGGCATCACTACCGCTTTGCTTTCGGCAGTTTCTGCATCAGCAGCCGAAAACAATGACCTATTCCCGCTGAACGACGAAGCGGCCGATAGCGCCAAGCAACATCGCGGAGAATTGCAGAAAAGTTTTTCTGAAAGCTCTTATGTCGAGCTTATGGACACTTTTGTGAACGGGAAGGCAGTATCTAGGCTCGTTAAGGTAAAGCGAACAGAAACTGGCTTGTTTATCGAAAGCGCAAGCGCCGTCCGATTGGGGCTGACAGACATAAAGTTAGGAGAAGGCTATGTTAACCTGGCAACATTGGAAGGCGTTACCTACCACGTAGATTGGTTCCGCCATAGCTTGAAACTTTTTGTGCGAAACGCCGCAAACGATGATAATCAAATTGATTATGAGATCAAAAGCTTTGAAAAAAATACGGCTCTTAGTTCAGTAACAGCGCTTGCAATCAACTATGACGTATCCGCTCAAACGGGTCCGGCCGGAAGTCACGTGTCAGGTCTAATTTCTGCAAGACTTAGTCACGATGAAACGAGCTTCTCAGGTAACTGGACATTTGGCACTTTGGGCCGCGCTCAATCGATACGGCTTGATACTGCCTTCCGGTTTAACATTCCGAACAAACTGACCACAGTGGAGATAGGCGACTTTGTCCAAAGCGTTTCGCCAGATGCCCGGTCAATACGAATGGCTGGATTGCAGTTAGCATCAAATTTTGATTTACAGCCCAATCTGGTTACGTTTCCACTACCTGATTTTGCAGGTGCACTTGCGACGCCACAGCAGATTGATCTCCTTGTGAATGATCGTCGATTTAGCTCCGAAACTCTCCAAGCCGGACAATTTGCAATCCGAAACATCCCTGTGTCAAACGGACGTGGCAGGTTGGGCGTGGTCGTGAGGGATGTGTTAGGCCGAGAACGCATCGAGAGTCTTGATTTCTATTCATCGCGTGAAATTTTGCGACCGGGTTTAAACCGCTGGGCCATAAGTATTGGAGCGGTGAGGCGACGTTACGGCGTTGTCAGCAGCGATTATGGGAAATTCGCCACGAGCTTGGTTTTACGAACTCCCATCAGCAGGCGGTTCACCCTAGGGGTGGCACAAGAGTTTGGAGCTGGGACATTTAATTCGGGTGTTGATTTTGCAATGATCATTGGCTCGATCGCGCAATTATCCGGTAGTATTCGTGCGAGTAGATCCACGAATGACCGCCGACAGAAAAGGGGGTACAGCGCAACATACGCCCTCCAAAGCAGCGGAACAGATTTTTCGCTTAAACTGTCCGGCCGACTCTCTTCAATCGACTATGATGATTTAGCGAGTGCCAACGGCGGCAAATTACCGTCGAATTTTATTGCGCTCGCTAGCGATTTCAATCTGAAGAAATTCGGTCAAATTTCAATTGTGCTGGCGCAAGAGCGTGACCCAGTTCGCTACATCTACCCATCTGTCAAATTAAGTAGCACGATAGGTGCAGTTGCATATCGCAACTCCCTGAAAGGAATAAACCTTTTTGTCGAAGGTAACTGCAAACGTGAAAAAAATAGCTATTCATTTGGCGGCTTAGTTGGCGTGAGCCTGCAGTTAGGACCGAAAACCATAACAAGCGCCAGCTATGCTTCGGCTGCGGGAAATAGCAGCCAAATTAAAGCTACTTTTGAGCATGTTGGTATAGAAGAGGGCGACGTAGGCGCCCGTCTGCATGCCGAGCTTGGCCAATTTAATCGAATTTCTGCCGGCATATTTCAACAAGCACCTTGGGCCAGATTGGCGGCGGAAGCAGAAGTCGTTAACGGGGCTGCAGCCTCCCGCTTTTCGGCAAACGGAGGGGCGGTCATTGTTGGAGGCAAGATATTTCCTGTCCGTGATACTTCTGCAGGAATGGTTTTAGTTGATACCGGTCAGGTGAGAGGTATTAAATTATTGCGGGAAAATCGAGCGGCCGCAGCGAGCAGAAATGGATCTAAGTCTCTCATTACTGGCCTTACACCTCGAACATCGAACAAGGTCAGCATAGACCTAACCAGTCTCCCTATAGACGCACGCAGCCGGTCGATCGAGGAAACGGCAACGGTGCCCGGAGGCAGTGTGAGTCTTGTAGATTTCGGGATCGAAAAATATGTTCCCTTACTCGTAAGACTAAAAAATGTCGATGGAACCATATTCACACCGGGTACCGCAGTAAAAAGTTGGCCGAGTGGCAATTCGACTTACGTTGGCCTAGATGGATATGTAGAAATAAATGCCGCAAGTACCGATACCGAAATAGTTGTCGAAGATAAAACCGGCTGGATGTGTCGTGCAATGTTAAACGAGCTACAACCATCACAGTTCGACTATGACGGCAGAATATTGACATGTTACGGGCGTTTGCGAACTTCTGACCTGGCGAGCCTTACAAGGTCAAATTAGTTCAAGCACTCAATTGAGTTCACGCGTGAGCCACGCCTATGTGCCGCGTAGATTCTAATTTCAAAACAGAAAAATGGTGTCTATTAATGATGCCGGTCGCGTGAAGTTGCATGTTCCGAGAGGGAAGCAATTATGGCTGACTTTCCAATTCAATCACCCGACATCATTTATCTTACCGAAGGCGGTCAAGAGACCGAGATCATGTATCGCCATGGACATGAGCTTACGGAATTTGCGATGTACCCACTGCTCGACAACCCGTTGGCCATGGCAGACTTAAAAGCAATGTACTGCCGCGTCCTTGATGTGGCGGCTGCGAATGGCTTCGTGTCTATGATCAGCGGACTTGATTATCGTGCTAGTCCGGATTGGGGATATAAACTCGGCTACTCTCGATCCGCCCTCGCCGATGCAGTTATGCAATCAATCGAGTTCTTGCTTGACGTCGCAAAGCCGTACCAAACGGTGGGTCACAAAGTTCTGATAGGCGGAATGCTTGGTCCAAGAGGCGATGCCTATTCGCTCAACCGCACGATAACAGCGAACGAATCTGAGGATTATCACAGTTTCCAACTCGAAGTTCTAAAACGCGCCAACGTCGACTTTGTGAGTGCAATGACGTTTAATAGCGTCCCTGAAGCGCTGGGTGTCAGCCGCGCAAGTTTTAGAGCTGGACTACCGTTGAGCATGGGATTTATGCTCGATAGTAACCATAGGCTCAAATCGGGAACGAGCCTCAGGGAAGCCATAGAGACCGTGGACAGTGAAGCCGGAAACGCCCGTCCGGACTTTTATGGCATTAATTGCTCACATCCGCTGGAATTTGAGCCCGCGTTCGAGCCTGGCGAATGGATTTTTCGCCTTCGAAGTTTGAGGCCCAATGCGAGCGCCAAAGAAAAAATGGATTTGTGTCAACTCGGACATCTTGAAGAGGGAGACCCCCTCGACCTCGGTCAACGGATGGGAGCACTCGCCCAGCGTTTCCCGCACATAGACATCTTCGGCGGCTGCTGTGGCACATGGGACAAGCATTTGGATGAAATCGCACGTAATGTGCGGCATGCAACAAGATGAGCGGCGCCAAACGCTAACATAGCGGTCGTTCAATGTGCATCGGCGGTGCCACATAAACTGCCATTCGTTCATTCCCGAGATTGTCGGCCTTTACGCACCTTAAAGGCTGACAATGACTACCACCGAACAGTGAGCCCCACCTTAGCGGCGTGCGTTTTGGCACTCTCGCGGAAGCTGCCGTCATAGCCTGCCCAGATGGTGACGGTGTCGCTGACACTTGCATCCAGACCGCCGCCGACTTCCGCAACAGTTTTGCCGACTCCGGGGCCAAGCGCTTGCATCACGGGCCCTGCTGGTGCGCTGGCGAATACCAGATCGGCAGTGCCGCTGGCGTCGCCGCTGTCGCGGGCGATGCGGCCATAGAGGCGCGGGGTTAGGGTCAGGCCGCCCAAGTCAATGTCTGCCTTTGTCTCAAGGCCAGCGTAAAGCCGCGTGCGTTCGACAGTTTGCGACAGGCCGATAAGCGGGGTTGGTCCGCCAACCTCGGTGAAGCCTTTGAGCTTGGCCGAAGTGTGGCGGATGCCGATATGGGGGGTCAGGCTGGCATCCTTGCCCAGGGGGATCGCGTAACCTGCCTGCGCGCCCAATGACCAGCTATTGATGTCGCGCTTGCCTATGGCCGGGCTGGTCGGCGTTAGCATGTTGGTGCGCGCTGTGCCGAAGCCATAGGACGCCGCACCGCTCAGTGCAAACCCGCCGTCGCTCCAACCGGCGAACAATGCGGCCTGTGTGTGCTTTAGCTTCAGCGTTTCGGGATAGAGCGGATCGCGGACGGTGTAATCCGAACTGGCATGATCGACCGCAATGCCGATATGCGCGGTATCGCCCAATGCCTGTTGCAGGCCAAGGACAAAGCCGTCGCTATCGCCCTTGACCCGCGCGACGGGGATGCCGGCGTCGGCGTCTATCGAGCTGCGGCCACCAAAGTACCCGCCGAACATGGTCAGGCCGCCTTCACCGCCGCCAAGGCCGGACTCGTGGCGCAGCGGCATTGCCGCGCGGGTGGTGCCGCTTGCCGCCGAAGCATCGGCGCCACTTATGCCAAGCAACTGCCCGATCAACCGGTCACCGCGTTCAAAGGCAGCGGGGCCGACGAGCGCGTGGACCGTGCCGAATTGGTTGCCAGCCGTCGCGCTGACCTGCCACCGTGCGGTGATGAGCTGGTTGACCGTGGGCGTTGTGGTGGGCGTGACGCTGTTGATCGTGTTAGTGAACACGTTCGAGTTGAGAATACCCGCGTCCACCGTCACCGGCGTTCCCGGTAGAGAGCAGCCGGTGGGGTTGGTGTTGTTCGCCGCAGCGGTTGCGCAGGTGCCAAGATCGCCCGTCGCCACCACGGCAGGGCCAAAGGTGTTGACCGTCGCGGTGCTGGTGCTCGTCCCGCTGGCGACATCCACCACGCTGTTGGTGGTGCCCAGCACCGTAGTGACGTTCGATAGCAGCACCGGCGCACCGATGACTACGCGGCGAAGGCCGCTGCCCACTTGCAAGGCGGCGCGTGCATCGGCGAGCGCAGTCACGCCGCCCGCCCCGTTGATCGGATCGGTGATGGTGCGGGTAAAGACGTTCGCGCCGTTCAGCAGCGCATCGACCTGTGTGTTAAACGTCTGGTTGACGATGCTTGTCTGCGTTACGCCGGGAAGGCGGATCGTGACGATCAGCCGCGACTGGGTGACTTGGGCGAGTTGCACGACATAAGCCAAAAACTGCCCCTGTGCGGCGTTGAACGAGTTGCCAGTGATGAACTGGCCATCGTCCGATACGCCGACAGCATCGGTCAGCACGAACCCGTTGAGATTGAGGCCAGCGTTGGTCGCAATCAGGTTCAGGTCCTGCATCCCGCTGGTGGCGGTCCAGCGCCAAGCACGGTCGCTCGCAACTCCCGATGCGCTGCCAACTATGATCGATCCGTCTGCGTTGGCGGCAAGCGCGTGCGTCGATCCCGGCGCTGTTGTCCCTGTTCCTGTCGGTGCCAATCCGGGCAGAAAGCCAAGGCCGGATATGGAATTGCTGCGCCAATAGACGGCCTGGACAAAACCGTCGTTCCCACGCGATTCTCCCACGATAGTCGAACCGTCGCGACTTACTCCTCTTGCGGACGAATGCGTGCCAAGGCCGACGCTGGGCGTTGCAGACAAGTCTGAGAGACGGCTTAGTCCACCCGTAACGCTCCAACGAAACGCTGCGCGATTTTCAACAAACGGCTCTGTCGGCGATACACTTCTATCGTCAGCCTCGCCGACAATAACAGTGCCGTCGCCGCTGATCCCATTTCCGCGCATTGCCCAAGTGGAGCCGAAGCTACCAAGACTTTCGTAGCCTCCGGCAATCGTCCACCGATAGGCAGCAATATTCCGGGAAATGAATGTGCTGTTAGGATCATATGTTCCCGTGTTGACGGCGAAATATGTTCCGCTCGAATCTATGGCGGCGGACCCTGTGGCAATTTCGGTAGGCGAACGATCTGCGACGAGGAACGACCCGGTTGCCGCTGTCCAGATGATTGTATTCTTCGCCTGTTGGTCGGGGTTATAACCTGATGTCACCAGTCCGTTGCCACTGATACGTTCATTGATGTATCGTCCTGTGGCGTCAAACATTTGCGGAACGCCGTTGAGCCAGATTACGGGAATGTTTAGATTGCTTCCAGAAACTCTTGTGCCATCCGCGCTAATTCCGCCTACCGACGTGTTGGCGCCCGCATTCCCTCCCGCTGGAGCAGGCAAAAACACCACCGCCGCCCCCGGCGCAGCCTGCGCCAACGCCACCTGCGGCGCGGCAAACATCGCCCCGCCGAAAACGCCAAGCGCGGTTGCGGCAAGCAAAATTGATTTGGAGCGGTTCATGGTGTTTCCCTCTGTTGTTTGTGGATTTCGATTGACCGGCGGCCTTAGTAACCTTTGACGGTCCAGCGGCCATTTCTGCACAATTGCGCGTGGCCCGATGGGTTCATATATCCCGATCCTTCAGGTGAGCAGGCGGAGCCGATCAGGCTTGGATGGCGTTCGGGGTAATAGGCGACTTCATACATCTGCCAGTACATGCGAACGAACTCGCTGTAGGGCAGGCCATAAGGGTTGTTGGTGCGGAACAGCATCTCCAACATGCCTTCGCAGTCGCGCCGCCACGCCGGATATTCCAGATTGGGCCGCGGCGGGTTGCAGCGGTTGTCCGCTGGAGCGGCGCGTTGAGCGTCGGCGGTCTGCGGAATCTGCGTCAGGGTCAGCGCGGCGCAGACGAGTGACACGACTTTGATTTGATACACGCGTAAACCTCCCGTTCCGGCGCGCCATGCTTCCGCTTGGCGCACCTATGAAATCTGTCTTCTCGCGAACCTGTGTTTTGTGACGAAGTCTTGTGCTTCATCTATGGAATCGCAAAGCAGCGCCAAATCTGGCCACATGCCTAAAAATAAATTTTGCGTTTTTGCCCGAACTGTTGAAAAACGTCGGAATTGGGGGATTCTCAGGTGGCAGCCAGTGGTGATCTAACGAGCCTATGGGCCGCGTTTTCGCGCGGTGACGGAACTGCGCGTGACCAGTTGCTGGCGCTCTATTATGATGAATTCCGCCGCATCGCGCGCGGGGTGTTGAACGGCGACAACAGCCGGATGCACTTGCAACCCACCGATCTGGTGCATGAGGCATCACTGCGCATCATCAAAAGCTCCGGCATCGAAATCCGAGACCAGAACCATTTCCTCAGCCTTGCCGCCCGCGTGATGCGGATGACGTTGATCGACGAGGTGCGGAAGCACAAGGCGGCCAAGCGCGGGACGGTGGTGACGCTGTGGGCTGATGTTGTTCCGGCGGGCCAGACATTCGATATCGAAGATTTTGACGATACGCTGAACCAGCTCGCCAAATTTGAACCCGAAGGCGCAAAGGTGATCGAGCTGCGATTTTATGCAGGGCTTACCTTGCCCGAAATTTCCGATGTGCTCGAACTCAGCGAACGCACGGTGCAGCGGCGCTGGCGAACGGCGCGGGCGTGGATGCTCAAAGAGCTAACGGTCGCGTCCTGAGCGTATGGATATTGCGCGCGAGCAACGGGTCATCAAACTCTTTGAAGAAGCGCTGGAATGGCCACCTGCGGCGCGGGTGGAACGGCTGACCGACTTGCTCCCTGGTGAGCCGAAGATCTTGCGCGAAGTGCTGGCGATGATCGCGGCGGACGATAGCGGTGGATTATTGCCGACACTGCCGCCCGAGCCTGTAGCACTCGTCCCCGATGCGCCGATTCCGGAGAGGATCGGCAATTACCGGATCATCGAGGAAATCGGGCGTGGCGGCATGGGGCTGGTCTATCGCGGTGCGCGTGACGACGGCCTGTTTGAACAGCAAGTGGCGATCAAGGTCATCCGCCACAACGTCTTTTCGGCAACCACGCAGGAACAGTTTGCCAATGAACGGCGCATCCTGGCGCGGCTGCACCATCCGCATATCGCGCATTTGCTCGATGGCGGGGTGAGCGAGGACGGCGCGTCTTATATCATCATGGAGTTGATCGCGGGCACGCCGATTACCGACTATGCCGATGCAAATACGCTTGATCTGGCGGCGCGGCTGGCCTTGTTTGGTGATGCCTGCGCCGCCCTGGAATATGCGCACCGCGAACTGGTCGTCCATGCCGATGTAAAGCCGAGCAATGTCGTTGTTGCCGAAGGGTTTGGCGTGAAACTGCTCGATTTCGGCATTGCGCGTTTGGTGGGCGAAGACGGCGGACGGGCGAGCAGCGCGCATACCCCCGGCTATTCCAGCCCGGCGCGGATTTCGGGCGAACGTTCAACGCCCACTGACGATGTCTATGCGCTGGGCGTGTTGTTACAGGCATTGATTGAAAGTGTGGCAGGCGTTGACGGCGACTTGCGCGCCGTGGCGGCCAAGGCGGCATCGGATGATGTCGCGTTGCGATACGGCGCGGTCAGCGAGCTAGTCGATGATCTGGACCATTGGAAGCACCACGAACCGGTCTCGGCCCGTGTCCCTGACCGGCAGCGCTGGATGCTACTGCTTTGGCGGCGCAACCGACTGGTGATACTGGCTGGGCTGCTGCTAAGTGCAACCGCGCTAGCGACGACGTTCCTGTCCGTGCGCGCCAACGCAGAACGCGCAGTTGCCGAGCAACGCTTCGCCGAAACGCGCAGCCTGTCCAATTTCCTCGTCAGCGATGTCGTCCGCGATCTGGAGGCAATGCCGGGCACCGGTCCACTACGCCAACGCATTGCAGAGCGTGCGCGTGGGACGCTGGAGCGACTAAGCAAGGTCCCCGGCGCCTCCATCGAACTTCAGGTCGAAACCGCCAATGCATATGCGCGGGTGGGTGAGATATTGTCAGCTGAAGACCTGCGTGACGTGAGGGACCCTGCGACCGGCGATGCTGTGCTGGCCAAAGCGGAGACATCCTTGCGAAGTCTGCGTGCCCAAATGCCCGAGCGAACAGATTTGCGGATCATGCTTGCACGAACATTATTGGCGCGTGCTGTATTTTCCGAGGTCGCAAAAATCGATCACGAGACGATGGACAAGCATCTCGACGAGTTGGTTATCCTTCTTGACCCTGTCCTTGAGAAGGAGTCCAGCAACACAGCAGTGCAGCTGTTGCGGCTAAAGGCCGATGTGTTGCGAGGCTATAGTCAATCGCGTGAAGCTGAATATGCAAACGCAATTTCTACCTCTCAAGCAGCGCTGAAGCGCGCGAAAAGCATCCGTCCGACTAATATCCGCGAGCGAGTAGAATTGGCGTTAATGGGGGAACAAAGCCATACTTTGATAGGTGACTCCACCTGGTACGGAGGCGATCCGTCAGGAGCGTTGGTCCATTATGAGCGGGGCAAAGCTGTTTTAGATGCACCTGGCTTGGGCTCCGATGTCCGCATCTTGAAGCGGCAGGGATTTACCACATACACGGTGGCCAGCTCATTGTTCTCGCTTGGTCAGCCAGAAAAGGCCGTCGCAATGTCGGAATCAGGTCTTGCAGCAATCGCCCGCCTCCGTTTGTTCGACGATAGTGCTAGCGCGCGCCGGATCGAAAACATTGTTCGCGAAGAGTATTCGTACGAACTGCAAAATACCGGTCGCATCGCTGAGGCTTACAAACAAAATGACCTAGCTATCGCAGGCTACCGGGAGAATGCACGACTTCAGCCCAACAACTATCAGGTCTTACGCGCGCTCCCTGCAGCCTTGCGGCCTTCAGGCGAAATGTATCGCGATACCGGAAACCCTGCAAAAGGATGCGCTTTGTTCCGTGAAGCTGACGCGATATGGACTGGCCTCGCAAAAGCTAACCGCATTAGCCAGTTCGATGCGGAAAATGATGTGACGCTGATAAAGTCGCGTTTGGCGAAGTGCTGAGCGTACAAACCCAATTCGACAGCCGAATAAACGTTGACGCTGTTTGTCTAGACTGAATCTGTTTTCAAGGAAGGTCAGTGAATGTCCACTTTGAAAACTGTTTGTCTAAAACCGGACTGTTCGGTTCGTCTAACAAAACAGTCATTAATCGTTCTAGCGCCATTCGATTTTATGTTAAACAATGTGCGCGAAAACAGGGAATTTCTGCCTAATTTGTGATGTTTCCAAGAAAAGTAAACTATTGGTATAAAACATTTAATTGAAAATATGCTTGCAAACCTCTGCAGGTTCGCATAGAGCGTACTTCGACACATTTTTTCGAAAATGTATCTCTAGAAGACGAGGCTGAGTTGTTTTAACCAGGTCGCGTCTTCGTTTTTCGACGCGGCCTCAACGTTGGAGGCCTGAATGTCGAAGTCAGTAGTTAGCACATTAAATTCAAACCGATCCACATTCATCGTGCGCTCGCGTGAAATCGCGACCGATGCGCTGAAGCCTGCCGCGCGTCGAACTCGGTCGCATCCAGGATTCAAGCGCAAGGCTCTGATGAGCAGCATCTCTCAATTTGGCATGCTTGACCCCATCACCATCAATTCTTCGAACACTATTATCGATGGCCATCTGCGCTGGGAAATCGCACTGGCATTGGGTCTAAAGACCGTTTCGGTTGTCTGCATTGACCATTTAAGTGACGCCGAACTCAGGGCATTCGCGATTGCCGCAAACAAGATGCCAGCCGTTGCGAACTACGACATAGAGGCGTTGCGGCTCGAGTTCGAGGAGATCAAGGCCGATGCGCCTCATCTCGATTTAACTCTCACATCCTTCACCGTCGGCGAGATAGACCGCATTAACGGCAATTATCTGGCGGGTCATTACGACGACCTCGACGTAGTCGATTGTGACCAGATTGCAGGCTCGGCACCGAAAGCTTGCCGCGGACATATTTACACTCTCGGCAAGCACCGTTTGATGTGCGGCGACAGTCTTGATCCCGCCGATGTTGCCCGCTTGATGGATGGTGAAGAAGGCCGGGCTGCATTCCTTGATCCCCCCTATAATGTGAAAATTAATGGTCATGTCTCGAGCTCGGGAGCGCATGCCGAGTTTGCAATGGCATCTGGCGAAATGTCCACCAATGCGTTCACCACTTTCCTCCATACTGCGTTTCGTAACCTGGCTGACCACCTCGATGATGGCGCCATAGCTTTTGTTTGTATGGACCACGCCCACATTGGTGAGCTTATAGCCGCCGGGGATGCTGTGTTTGATGCGCGGCTCAATATCTGTGTTTGGGATAAGGGCCGTGGCGGCATGGGAGCGCTTTATCGGAGCCAGCACGAGCTGGTTGCCGTGTTTAAGAAAGGTAAAGCCCCACATCTTAACAATGTCGCGCTCGGCAAGAACGGCCGCAACCGCACCAATGTGTGGAGCTTTCCCGGCATGGCGGGGTTCGGCAAAGGGCGAAAGAAGGCGCTTGAACTTCATCCCACTGTAAAGCCGGTCGCCTTGGTTGCGGAGGCTCTGCTGGATGTCACGGGACCCGGCGATATCGTTATCGATCTGTTTGGCGGATCGGGCAGCACGCTTATCGCAGCAGAGCGCCTGGGGCGCCAAGCACGCCTCATGGAATTTGACCCTGTTTATGTCGACCGCATCATCGCCCGTTGGGAGCAGATGACGGGTGAGACCGCGATATTGCTGAGTGATGGCGCATATAGTGATGCCTTCACAGCTAACGAGCCAACCCCGATCGATGACACTACAAAGGAATGAACTCATGCCACAAGAAATCCGAAAAGACTACGATGTCGGGTACTGCAAGCCTCCAATTGAGGGCCGTTTTCCGCCCGGCCAATCTGGTAACCCAAAGGGGAGGCCATCGCGTGCAAAGCGAGCGCGCGGCCAGTTGATGCGGGACCTCCTTATAGAAATGAGTAACGAGATCTTACCTGTTACGATTGCCGGCACCCGACGGTACATTACAAAGAAGCAAGCAATCTTGATGGCCTTGTTCAACGACGCGTTGGCTGGAACGCCCGCCCAACGGATCAAGGCTTTTGAGTCGCTAATGAGGGGCGGGGCATTTGACGTAAATCCAACTGATCGTGCGCCAACCGCTGAGGCACGGCGTAAGTTTATCGAACGACTTGCAGAAGAGTGTCGGCGTGAGCAGGAAGAAGGAAGGGACTAGGAACCGGAGCGGGAGAAAAATCTCCCTCCCGCTTTAGTTGGCGTGATCAATTATCCACTTTGTCAGGCCGCAGCTTATCGCTCTACTTGCAATCTCGGCAGCGGCCATGATGGTTAGGCTCCGCTGTTCTGAGTCTCGCGGCGCTACCAACTTGCCGACCGGAGAATGGCAAATCATCAGGAGGCGGTCTTCTGTCCGCGCACCCAAGCGTTCGGCATAATCATTGACCACCTTTTGATCAGCCGATGACTTGATCTGCACCGCCATACGCTCACCCGTCAGAGGTTGTTCCATGATGAGGTCGACATCTTTCAACGTCCCTCCCAAACTTGAAACACGCTGCCATCCGCTGCGGGTTAAAATCAGATCGACCAGTAACTCAAAGTCCGCCCAGCTAAGCTTGGTTACCAGCTTTTCTAAGGCCCGTTCCAGCTTCAGTTGTGCGTCTGCAACAGCAACGGCATCTACGTCCGGCTCGGCATTGATATAACGCAGACACAAATCGCGTTCTTTCACCTGGCAACTGGTGCGACGATAAGACCCGAGCTGCATGAGCCGGGTACTCAGGCGGTCTGTATTCAGAACGACGCCGTTGATATCGCTGTCGCGCCAGCCGCCGATGGTAATCCGATAGCGCGTACCCTGCCCTGTCCCGTCACCCCCTATCCAGTGAACTTCGGGCTCTGCAAATGCCCACCACATCCGACCGCGCGCAAATGTGATCCACAATACCTCTGGGCCGCTGGAGTAAAACGCCATCGCTTCATTTGTATATCCCGTCGCGACAGCAGGGGTCAGCCCGCACTTTGCGTAATGGGCTTTAACGGCATCCCAGTTCCCATCCAAGGCGTCATCATGCGGATCGCTCGGCATTCCCCAATGGATCCGACCGTTGTTGAGCGATACGTCCTCCCACCGGCCGCCAGCACCAAGCTTTATATACCGCACCGAAGTTGCACATATGGCACCGCTGGCTAGCGAAGCGCGCATTGCTTTATCCCTGTAGACTATCCGTGACACGCACATGGGCCGGATAATTGCCACCCAGTCAAGTCAAATGTCACTCATTGTCTGTAGATTGATAGTCGACAGAACCGCACATCATTGGTGTGGACATTCAGCATCGACTTGGCGCAAATTTAAGAAAGCTGCGGAAAGCCAAAGGCTGGTCGCAGGAGCAGTTTGCATTCGAGGCGGGTATTCACCGGACCTATATCAGCGACCTTGAACGTGGAGCACGCAATCCAACGATCAGCGTACTGGAAAAATTGGCGACTTGCTTGGATGTGAAGGCTGCGGTTCTGCTGGATTAGCCGCTTTCGATCGCCACTTTGATTTTTTCAAGCGCGATTCCAATTTGATTGTAGGCTGCCGAGAGACGTCGGTACCGATCCGGCAGTGATATCGGATCACTTGCGTCCCAAATAAGTGCGACTGCGCTAGCATCTTCCATAATACATCCGATTTCGGTGAAATGTTTTCGGACATTCTCAGGTGTTTGCTCATCCATATAGCCACACATGGCATTTACTTCTCACAAGTCCATATGCAGCATTTCGGCTGCCGCTATTTCTTTGAGTGACGCTCCTCCAGCTTTGCAACGACTGCTCCCGCTAACAAAGCCGTCGTTCATTCAGCTAATCGGGCTTCACGAAAGCTGCCATTCGTTCACCTAACAATTTCTTGCTGCCTATGAGTGCAGATCGACGGCACTAGCATTGTTTTAGCGCTTTATCGACACCAGACCGCCGGCTGTCTTTGGCAGCATGTCGCGTGTGATGCAGGCAAGTGCCTGGGTATTCACTTATTTGGCTTGACTGGTCGACGCTGCGGTTCGATCCATTTTTCACCATCAATGTTTAAGAGGTGCTGGCCCGGACCGAGGAGATTTTAACGAAATTGGAACAGGCAAGTTAATAGGCTTGCTTGCCTGCCCATCTTCATTATGTTGCGCCGCAACATGATTGATCCCGATGCGCATAGCCATTATTGATGAAAGCGCGGCTCGCGCAGAAGTAATTGCCGAAGGCTTGGCTGCTTCGGGCCTGACCGATATTACCATATTGATCGACCGTCAGGGCCTTGTTGCGCGGCTGCAGGAATTTTCGCCTGACGTCGTACTCATTGACCTTGCCAATCCCCGTCGTGACGAATTGGAAGAATTGTTTGCAGTGTCCCGCGCGATATCACGGCCAATCGCGATGTTTGTCGATCAGGCCGATGACAATGCGATCGAAGCGGCGATTGATGCCGGAGTTTCGGCTTATGTCGTTGATGGCATGAAACCGGATCGAATTCGCTCGGTGCTCGACGTTGCGATAAAGCGTTTCAATGCATATGCGCGCTTGCGCTCCGAACTTGACGATGCGCGGGGGCAATTGGCCGAGCGCAAGGCCGTGGATGCAGCCAAAGCATTATTGATGAAGAAGCGCGGGTTGGAAGAGCCAGCAGCTTACGCGGCGCTGCGTAAGGCAGCAATGGATAGCGGGCGTAAGATCGGCGATGTTGCAGACGCGCTGTTAACCGCCGAAAAACTGATGGGGGGATTATGAGCCTGTTGCCTGTGCGTGTTGGCTTCCTGCCCCTTGTCGATGCCGCATTACCGATTCTGGCACGCGAGCTTGGCTTTGCCGAAGAGGAAGGGCTGGCGCTCGACCTGGTTCGCGACATGAGTTGGGCAACGGTGCTTGACCGGTTGCTTTATGGGCACAGCGACGCCGCGCATCTGGTTGCACCATTGGCGATTGCGACGTCTTTAGGACTGGGGCGTCCGGCGGTGTCGCTTTCCGTACCTTTCGTCCTTGGATTGAACGGCAATGCAGTAACGCTTCTGCCAGAGCTGGCGGCACAAGTTACGGCTGTCGGTCTACCAGGTGACGTTCGGGAAATAGGCCGCAAGCTAGCTGTGTTGGCCAAAGCGAGAAAGGCGGCTGGTAGGCGGCTGCGATTGGGCGTCGTACACCGCTACTCCAGCCACAATTATATGCTGCGTTATTGGCTGAGTGGTAGCGACCTTGACCCCAATGAAGACGTCGAAATCGTTACCATTGCGCCGCCATTTTCCGCCGATGCGTTGCAAGCGGGCGAAGTTGACGGCATTTGTGTCGGCGCGCCCTGGAATAGCGTCGCCGTCGAGCGTGGTGTTGGCGTAGTAATTGCCACCACTTCGCAAATCTGGCGGCGCGGTGTCGAAAAAGTGCTGGCTATGAAGACTACCCGGATGGACGCCGAGCCCGAGCTGACAACGCCGCTGATCCGCGCAATGTATAAGGCAGGCCTGGCTTTTGTTGACCCCGAGCGTGTCGATCAGATTACTGACATATTGGCGCGCCCCGAATATCTCGATGGATCAGGCGCAGCGATAAAGCGGGTGGTTCAGGATCGTGTGCTTTTTGCAGATGGCCATGACCCGGTGCATGTCCCTGACTTCATGTTTCAGCACCGCGAGGCGGCAAACTTTCCGTGGGTAAGTCAAGCGGCTTGGCTTTACGCACAAATGTGCGCCGCGGGACATGCTGAGGCTGATTCGGCTGATTATGAATCCGCGCGTAGCGTATTTCGCCCCGATATCTACCGCGCAGCACTTCGTCCGATGGGGGTTCCACTGCCCGGAGCGAGTGCAAAATTGGAGGGCGCTATTAACGATCCTTTAGGTGTGGGTACCACGCAGGGGCGCTTAATCCTTGGCGCAGATGGATTTTTTGATGGGCAACGGTTTGATCCCGATGCATATTCCGCAGCACTCAAATAACGGCCATCTGCCTAATAATTAGGCAACTATGCTGCACTGCAAAAAGTGCTTGCATATTAGGCAGAATCGCTTCAATTCTATTTCGATAGCCGCACAATCGCAACGGAGCGACCATCGCGGTTTTTTAGAAAATACAAATTGGCAACGCCGCCACGCAAATCGGAATGTACCGGTCTGCGAGGCGGCTTTTTTGTTTTGGGGAAATCGGATCATGGCAAAAAAACATCTGCGACTGGCGATTGCGCTGGCTCTCTCTTCGGCACTTACGGCCTGCGGTGGAGGATCGGATGCACCCGCTCCAGTTGCCAAGGGCGACCTTGAAAAGCCTGTCCTTAAACTTGGCTTCATCAAACTGACCGACATGGCGCCTCTAGCCATTGCCAAGGAAAAAGGGTTCTTTGCCGAAGAAGGCCTTACCGTGACGCTTGAACCGCAGGCCAACTGGAAAGTGCTATTAGATGGCGTGATCGGTGGACAGCTTGACGGCGCGCATATGTTGGCCGGCCAGCCGATTGCAGCGAGTATCGGACTCGGCGCGAAGGGCGATCTGGTCGCTCCGCTCAGTCTCGATTTAAACGGCAACGCAATAACGCTGTCGAACAGGGTTTATGGGATGATTGAGCCGACGTTGCCCAAAGGGGCGGACGGAAAACCCGTACACCCGATCAGCGCTGCGTCGCTTAAGCCCGTCGCTGATAAGTTGAAAGCAGAAGGCAAGCCGATCAAGATGGGTATGGTCTTCCCCGTCAGTCCGCATAATTATGAACTTCGCTATTGGCTGGCGGCAGGTGGGATCAACCCCGGCTATTATTTGCCCGGCGACGTCAAGGGCACGACGAGCGCCGACATCCAGTTATCGGTAACTCCCCCTCCACAGATGCCCGCGACTATGGAGGCCGGCACAATTGACGGTTATTCGGTGGGCGAACCGTGGAATCAGGCAGCGGTCGAAAAGAAGATTGGCGTGCCGGTCATCACGGACCACGACATCGCCAATTTCAACCCCGAAAAAGTGTTCGGATTGTCCAAAGCTTTCGTCGAAGCCAACCCCAAAACAACGCAGGCGCTGCTTCGTGCAATCATCAAAGCTCAGATGTGGCTTGATGCCGACGGCGGCAAGAACCGCGAAGAGGCGGTCAAAATATTGAGCCAGCCCAATTATGTCGGTGCCGACGCCAAGGTCATTGCGCGTTCGATGACCGGCACTTTCACATACGGACCCGGCGATACCCGGCCAGCGCCAGAGTTCAATATCTTCTTCGGCAATTATGCTGGCTATCCTTATTATTCGGACGCGGTCTGGTATCTCACGCAGATGCGCCGCTGGGGCCAGATTGCCGAGGAAAAGCCCGACGCCTGGTATGCTGATACGGCAAAGAAAGTCTACCGGCCCGATCTTTACATGGCCGCCGCCGAATCGCTTGTTGCAGAAGGCAAGGCTCCAGCCGACGCTTTCCCCGAAACCGATGGTTACCGCGCCGACCAAGGTAAGTTCATCGACGGCGTTACGTACAATGGCAAAGCGCCCAACACTTATCTCGCCAGTTTCAAGATCGGCCTGCGCGGAAGCCAGAGGGTCACTGCGGCGGGCGTGAAATAAGGAGTGACCGAGATGGCCAGTGCAGCTTTGAAAATTGTCGAAACAATAGGGGTCGATGCGGTGAATGAGCAACCTCTGATCAGTGTCCCTAGCAAGACAGAAGCAGCGCCAAGGCTGGTCAACCCAGTCTTGGCGTGGGCCACAAAGAGGATGAGACTGTTCAAGGCGCCAAGCGGCGGATCATTATTCTCGGCAATCTGGCCACCGGTTGTCGGCATCATTGTCTTTCTTGGACTTTGGGCTTTGCTCGCACCGCAGGTTCACACATCATTGGGCGCGTTGCCTGGTCCCGGCGATGCCTTGGCCCAGTTCAAAGTGTTAATGTCCGAACATGCCGCAGCTCGCGCCGAGGCTGCTGCGGTGGCTGCAGCGGGCAGCATCTATTCGGGATCGCCGACATTCGTCGATCAGATTTTCACGTCGCTCTACACCGTGGGCGCTGGCTTTGCTCTTGCGACAATATTCGCCGTGCCAATCGGGCTTATCGCGGGGCTTTCCAAAAAATTCAACGCTGCGATCAACCCTATGATCCAGATCATGAAGCCCGTCAGCCCCTTGGCTTGGCTGCCGATTGTCACAATGGTGGTCTCGGCAAGCATCAACAGCGCCGACCCGACGCTGTCGAAAAGCTTCGTCATCTCCGCCGTCACTGTGATGCTTTGTTCATTGTGGCCGACCCTGATTAACACTGCTGTGGGCGTAGGTTCGATCGACAAGGATTTGCTTAATGTAGGCCGGGTGCTTCGGCTCGGCTGGTTTGCCAAACTGACCAAGCTCGTACTACCCTCATCGGTGCCGTATATCTTCACCGGCATGCGGTTGTCGTTGGGTGTGGGCTGGATGGTTCTGATCGCCGCAGAAATGCTCGCACAAAACCCTGGCCTCGGTAAATTCGTCTGGGATGAATTCCAGAATGGTAGCGAAAAATCGCTTGCCCGGATCATGGTTGCGGTAGTCGTAATTGGCCTGATCGGTTTTGCACTCGATCGCGCGATGGGTCTGTTGCAAGCCTATGCCAGTCGGAATGCGGGACGGTGATGGCACCTGCACTGCAAATTCATGGTCTTAGCAAAGGCTATCCCGGTAACCCGGTGCTCAAGGATATCAATCTGTCAGTGGCAGAGGGCGAGTTTCTCGCTATCCTCGGTTTTTCCGGCACGGGCAAAACTACATTGATTTCGCTCATTGCGGGCCTGATCGAATCAGATGCAGGCGAGATATTGGTCAAGGGCAAACCGGTTTCGGGGCCTGGCGGTGAGACCAGTCTGGTGTTCCAGTCCTATTCGTTGTTCCCGTGGCTGACGGTAGAAGGCAATGTCGCGCTCGCCGTCGACGCCGTGCACAGGGACAAAAGCAAGGCCGAACGCGCTGCTTTGGTGCGCGAGAAGGTGGAACTTGTCGGGCTGAGCCATGCCATCGACCGCAAACCGGCAGAGCTTTCCGGAGGAATGCGTCAGCGTGTAGCGGTCGCCCGGGCGTTGGCGATGACGCCAGAGATATTGCTGCTCGATGAGCCTTTGTCTGCGCTCGATGCGCTGACCCGCGCAAAATTGCAGGGCGAGATCGACCGGATACGCGAACAGGAAAAGCGTACGATTGTTCTGATCACCAATGACGTCGACGAGGCATTATTGCTGGCCGACCGCGTTGCGATACTCGACCCGGCGAGCGGCACGATCAACGAGATTTTCGATGTAAGCATCGCCCGCCCGCGCGAAAAAACCGCGCTTAACCATGACGCGGAATATAAAGCGTTGCGCAACCGGATCGCCAATTACCTCGGCAGCCTGAACGACGCGCGCACTGCCGGCGCCGATGAAGACCGCGCCCTGCCTAATGTCACGCCGATCACCGCGCTGACCCCCCCGCAGGTCTATTTGGATGCGGCAAAGTCGGGATTTGATCGGCGTTATCTTGAATTTTTCAAGGTCAAAAAAGTTTATCCGACGCCAAAAGGCCCTCTAACCGTCGTCGAAGATTTCACCTTGCTGATGGACAAGGGCGAGTTTGTTTCGCTGATTGGCCATTCGGGGTGCGGCAAATCCACTGCGCTGACGATGGCGGCTGGCCTTAATGAAATTTCAGGCGGCGGCATTGTGCTCGATGGGCGGGAGGTTACCGGTGCTGGTCCAGACAAGGGCGTAGTATTCCAGTCGCCCAGCTTGATGCCTTGGCTGACTGCGCGCGAAAATGTGATGGCCGGCGTCGCACGGGTTTACCCGCACGCGACGCGGGCGGAACGACGCGAGATTGTCGACTATTATCTGGTGCGCGTCGGTCTGGGCGATAGTCTGGACAAGCTGGCGGCAGAAATGTCGAATGGCATGAGGCAACGTGTCGGCATCGCCCGCGCTTTTGCTCTTAGCCCCAAGCTGCTGCTCCTCGACGAACCTTTTGGAATGCTCGACAGCCTGACGCGATGGGATTTGCAGGACGTGCTCATGGAGGTGTGGGAACGCACGCATGTCACCGCGATCTGCGTCACACATGACGTCGATGAGGCGATATTGCTCGCAGATCGGGTGGTGATGATGACCAATGGTCCGAACGCCACCATTGGCAAGATATTAGAAATCGATCTGCCACGTCCGCGCGACCGCAAGGCTTTGCTCGAACACCCAAAATTCTACGGATATCGAGAGGAGGTTCTGCAATTCCTCGCCGATTACGAACACGGATCGCACGCCGATGCAGCGTAAGCGACCACCTGGAGAAGATGCCCCGGCAACTCAATTGCCAGGGGGAAATATGCGTAAGCTAATATCTGTAGCACTGTTTTCTACAACCTTTTTCGCTAGCCCGGCTTTGGCAGACGAGCTCACGCTGAAGCCGATTATCGAGGCAAGATTGCGCCTCGAAAATGTCGAGCAGGCTGGCGTAGCAATACAAGCGGAAGCCGTGACCATGCGGCTGCGTGCGGGTGTGGAGGCGAAAAGCGGGCCATTTTCCCTTCTGATCGAGAGTGAAGGCACGCTGGCCATTATCGACGATTATAATAGCGGCGTGAATGGCAAGGCGGGGCCAATTATCCCCGATCCGCAAAATGTCGAACTCAACCGCGCGCAAATACAGTTTGCGGGAATCCCGAAAGCTGTGATCACCGCAGGCCGACAACGGATCAGTCTGGATGATCAGCGCTTTATTGGTAGTGTCGCCTGGCGCCAGAATGAGCAGACTTTTGATGCGGTGCGCGCTGAATATTCTGGTATCAAGGGTGTCAAAGCCGATGTGACCTACGCCTGGAGTCAGCGGACAATCTGGGGCATCGATGGCTTTGGAGGACGGCAAACCGCTGTTGGCGGCGACAATATTCTTGCCAATCTCAGCTATAAGGGCAAGACATTCGGTATCACGGGCTTTGCCTATCTCGCTGATCTTGACGAGGCTCCGGTCCAGAGCTTTCGTCTTTCGAGCAAGACCTTCGGGTTTCGCGCCAATGCCACTGTACCGCTTGGCAAGGCAAAGCTGGGCTTGATCACAAGCTATGCCGTGCAATCCGATTACAATAACAACCCCAATGACAGCTCGGCCGATTATCTATTAGGCGAAGCGACGCTTGACGTTGCGCCTTTCAAGCTGACAGCGGGGTATGAGGTGCTGGGTGCCGACAATGGTGTACCGCTGTCGAGTTTCCAGACGCCGTTTGCCACGCTGCACAAGTTCAACGGCACGGCAGACAAGTTCCTGATCACGCCCGCTAACGGCCTGCGGGATTTGTACTTTGGTGCGGCTCTTTCACCCAAGATCAAATCGCTTCCCGGATTTAACGCCGCATTGGTATGGCACCAATTCAGATCGGATCGGCTGAGCCAAAATTACGGCACCGAATGGAATGCCCAAATGGGATGGAAGATCAGCAAGAAAGTCAGCTTCCTCGCCAAATTTGCCGATTATGACCGCAAAGGCGCGGCCGATTTTTCCGGCGATGCCGATACGCAGAAATTCTGGGCGCAGTTGGATTACGTATTTTGAAAGTAGGTTTATGACTAACCCGGTATCAAAGCTCCACCTCATTGTCATCGGCAACGGAATGGCCGGGTGCCGGGCTGTGGAGGAAATCCTTGCCCGTGATGCAACCAAATATCGCATCACCATTTTCGGCGCGGAACCTAGGGTAAATTACAACCGCATCATGCTCTCTCCCCTGCTTGCGGGCGAGAAGAGTTTTGATGACATCGTGATTAATGATCAGGCCTGGTATGATGACAACAATATCACGCTGGTGAGCGGTGATCAGGTCGTGGCAATTGACCGTAAAATCCAGACCGTGACAGCCCGTTCGGGTCGCACTGAAAGCTATGACAAGTTGATAATCGCAACCGGGTCGGACCCGTTCATTATTCCGGTGCCGGGGCATGATTTGCAGGGTGTTGTCACCTTTCGCGACATGGATGATGTCGGCACGATGCTGCGTGCGGCCGATATCGGCGGCGATGCGGTGGTCATCGGCGGCGGGTTGCTGGGGTTGGAGGCTGCACATGGATTGAGCCTACGCGGTATGAAGGTCACGGTCATACACTTGATGCCGACATTAATGGAGCGACAACTGGACGAAGCGGCTGGGTGGTTGCTGAAGGAAGCGCTTGAGGCCCGAGGCCAGACAATCCTAACCGGTGCCGACACTGCTGAAATATACGGTATGGGCAAAGTCGAGGGCGTGCGGCTGAAGAACGGCCGCGAAATCCCGGCGTCGCTCGTCGTGATGGCAGTGGGCATTCGTCCAAACGTGAAGCTGGCCCGCGATACGGGCCTCGCCATCGGGCGCGGTATTCACGTCGACGATCATCTGGTGACCTCGGACGAAAACATTCTCGCCGTTGGCGAGTGCGTCGAGCATGGAGGCCAAATATACGGCTTGGTCGCGCCAATCTGGGAAATGTGCCGTAGCCTGGCCGACGGTTTGGTCGCCGAACGTAACGGATATACTGGCTCGGTCACGTCGACAAAACTCAAGGTGTCGGGTATCGACGTGTTTTCTGCCGGAGATTTTTCCGGCGGCGAAGGCTGCGAAGACATCGTTATGCGCGACGCTACACGCGGCGTTTACAAGCGGGTAATCGTCAAGGAAGACCGCGTGATCGGTGCCGTGCTGTATGGCGACACAAATGACGGCAACTGGTATTTCGACTTGCTGAAAAAGCAGAAGAACATCGCCGAAATCCGCGACGCGCTAATATTTGGCCAAGCCTTCGCCTCAGGAGGAGGCGCGTCGCTAAACCCGCTTGATGCCGTTGCGGCGCTCTCCGACGATGCGGAGATTTGCGGTTGCAACGGCGTTTCCAAAGGTCAGGTTATGGCTTGTATTTCTGGCGGTGCTGGCAGCCTTGATGCAGTGCGCAGCGCGTGCAAGGCGTCCGCCAGTTGTGGATCGTGCACCGGTCTGGTCGAAAACCTGCTCGGACTCGCGATGGGAGATGATTATGCCGGCGAGCGCGATAACAAGCCGATGTGCAAATGCACGAGCTTCACGCATGAGGATGCGCGCCGCAACATAATCGAAAAGTCACTCAAAGAAATTCCCGAGGTCATGCAGGCGCTACACTGGACCACGCCAGATGGTTGCGCGTCGTGTCGACCCGCACTCAATTATTACCTGCTCTGCGCATGGCCGGGCGAGTTCATCGACGATAACCAGTCGCGCTTCGTCAACGAGAGAATGCACGCCAATATCCAGAAAGACGGCACTTATTCGGTCGTCCCGCGGATGTGGGGCGGAGTAACCAACCCTAAGGAACTGCGGGCGATTGCCGATGTTTCCGAAAAATATGAGGCCCGGTTGATCAAGGTTACGGGCGGGCAAAGGCTCGACATTTTCGGCATCAAGAAAGAAGATTTGCCCGCTGTGTGGGCTGACCTCAACGCCGCAGGAATGGTCAGTGGCCATGCTTATGCCAAAGCGTTGAGGACGGTCAAAACCTGCGTCGGTTCAGAATGGTGCCGCTTTGGCACGCAGGATTCTACGGCGCTTGGCATCGCGACCGAGAAAATGACCTGGGGCTCGTTCATGCCGCATAAGTTCAAGATCGCAGTGTCCGGCTGTCCACGTAATTGTGCCGAGGCAACGATTAAAGACTTCGGGATCATTTGTGTTGATAGCGGTTACGAGCTATCGGTTGGCGGCAATGGTGGCATCCATCTGCGCGGCACAGATGCACTCTGCAAGGTAGAAACTGAACAGGAAGCGCTCGATTATTGCGCGGCCTTTATTCAGCTTTACCGAGAGGAAGCTCGCTATCTCGACCGCACTGCACCGTGGGTTGAGCGCGTAGGCATGGACTATATCAAGTCGCGCATTGTCGAGGATGCCGAAGGCCGCGAGGCGCTCCGCCAACGTTTCGTGTTTTCCCAAAGCTTCATGCAAGACGACCCGTGGGAAAAGCGGGCGAATGGCGAGGATTTTAAACTGCATCAGCATTTGGCCGAGATTCGTCCGCTGGTGTCGGCATGAGCATCGTCGGTGAATGGCTGGATATAGGGCCAGTCGATCAATTGCCCGCTTTGGGGGCTCGAACCTTGCCGGTTCGTGGCGGCGAGGAAATCGCGATTTTTCACACTGCGAACGGCGAGGTTTACGCGCTGCAAAACAAATGCCCGCACAAGCAGGGGCCGCTCAGTCAGGGCATCGTTCACGACACCACTGTCACCTGCCCGCTGCACAATTGGCGGATCTCGCTAATTACCGGAAAGGCGCTGGGTGATGACGAGGGCTGTGTGCCGGTTATTCCGGTCAAGGTCGACGGCGGGCGGATATTGCTAGGGCGAGCCGAGACGCTCGCCAGCGTCACTTGAACGCCGTTAGAACCACCTGCGCCTATTGCGGTGTCGGCTGTGGGATCATTGCCACGTCGACGGGGGAGCGGAGCGCAGCTATCGCGGGCGATCAGTCCCACCCCGCGAACCTCGGCAGGCTGTGCTCGAAGGGCACGCATCTTGGCGAGACCATTGGGCTTGAGGGGCGGTTGCTTTACCCAGAGGTGGGAGGGAAGCGAACCGATTGGGACACCGCACTAACCCATGTTGCAGAACGCTTCAAAGCCACCATAGCGAAGCATGGCCCCGAGAGCGTCGCATTCTATGTTTCGGGCCAGTTGCTGACCGAAGATTACTACGTAGCTAACAAGCTTATGAAGGGCTTCATCGGCACCGCGAATATCGACACCAACAGCCGTCTGTGCATGGCAAGCGCCGTCGCCGCTCACAACCGAGCTTTTGGTGAGGACGTCGTTCCGTGCAGTTATGCTGACCTTGACGAAGCCGACCTCATCATCCTGCTCGGGTCAAACACCGCATGGTGCCACCCTGTCATCTGGCAGCGGATCGAAGCGGCGCGTGAGGCCCGCGGCACAAAAATCGTGGTCATCGACCCGCGCCGTACCGAAACCGCCGAACGCGCCGATTTGCATCTCGCTATCGCACCCGACAGCGACGTCGCGTTGTTCAACGGCCTGCTACTCGAAATGCGGGCACGTTTTATGCTCGACGATATCTTTATGGCGAACAGCGTCAGCACGCCAGACGGCTTTTGGCAGGAACTTGACGTCGTCGATGTAGCAAAAACTTGCGACATTTCGCCCGCGCAACTCGAAGCCTTCTACGACCTGTTCGCTGACGCCCCGCGCTGCGTCACATTGTTCAGCCAAGGCGCGAACCAGTCGGTCTCGGGCACCGACAAGGGCAACGCAATCATCAACGTCCACCTTGCCACGGGCCGCATCGGCAAGCCCGGCGCGGGGCCCTTCAGCATCACGGGCCAGCCCAATGCGATGGGCGGACGCGAAGTAGGCGGGCTGGCGTCGATGCTCGCCGCGCACATGGGTTTTAGCAACGCCGAGCGCGACATCGCGCAACGGTTTTGGAAGTCTCCCGCCATCTGCCCCGGTCCGGGATTAAAGGCCGTCGATATGTTCAATGGCGTTGCGGATGGCCGTATCAAAGCGATCTGGATTATGGCTACCAATCCTGCAGTTTCGATGCCGGACGTGGGCGATGTCCGCGTGGCTTTGGCTAATTGCCCGTTGGTGGTTGTGTCGGACTGCCTCGCTAAAACCGACACGACGGCGCTCGCGCATGTTAAGCTGCCTGCCTTGGGTTGGGGTGAGAAAGACGGTACCGTGACCAACAGCGAGCGCGTCATTTCACGCCAGCGCGGATTTTTGGATGCGCCTGGCGAAGCCAAGCCCGATTGGTGGATCATCGCCGAAGTCGCCAAGCGCATGGGCTGGGCGGAAGCGTTTGATTATTCCAATGCCGCTTGCATCTTCCGCGAATATGCGGCGCAGACAGGCTTTGAAAATGACGGCGCGCGGGTGCTTGATATTTCCGAGCATTCAGGGCTGAGCGATGCCGATTATGATGCGATGAAACCATTTGTGTGGGGCGGCTCATCACCCTTCGCCAACAACCGCTATTCAACAACCGACGGCAAAGCACGCATGGTCCCCGTCAAATACACACCACGCGATGACGGCAGCCGGAGCTTTGCTCTGCGCCTCAACACCGGCCGGTATCGTGACCAGTGGCACACCATGACGCGGACCGGTCTGTCCCCAAAGCTATCGCAACATCGCCGCGAACCGCTCGTTGAGGTGCATCCCGATACCGTCCAGCGTTTTGATTTAGTCGATGGCGGATTGGCAGAGGTTGAAACCGCATTTGGCAAGTCGATATTTCGCGTTGCCAGCGTCGACGGCCAGCGAAAGCAAGAGATATTCGTTCCGATGCATTGGACTGACCAGACCAGCGGCGGCGGACGGGTGGGGTTGCTACCGTCAAAGGACCGTGATCCGATATCGGGTCAGCCGGGGTTCAAAAACACCGCCGCGACGATCAGGCCCTACGCGCCGGCATGGAACGGGTTTTTGGTCACGCGTGAGCAAACTGTACTGCCCGACTGCGTCTATTGGACTCGAATCCGCACTGCGCATGGCTGGCTAACCGAACTGGCGGGCGATAACGATACCGCTATGCTTGCCTCTCTGTTGCCCGATGGCGAACGCGCAGAAGTGAGAGACGCGCGGCGCGGTATTGTGCGCTCTGCTGTTATCATCGACGGCCATTTGCAAGGCGCCTTTTTTGTTGCCCGCGATGGCGGTCTGCCCCCGCGGGATTGGTTGATCGAACAACTCGGAGGCGAACGCGCAACAACAGTTGAACTTCTGGCCGGCCGTCCCGGCACCCCGCAGGCCGATCGCGGTCCGATAGTTTGTGTCTGCTACGATGTCGGCATGACGACTATCCTCGATTCCATCCGCGCCGATACGCTCACCACCGTTGAAGCGGTCGGCTGCGCGCTGAACGCAGGCACGAACTGCGGATCGTGTCGTCCCGCAATCGCGCGATTGCTGCAAAACGAAAGACAAGCCGAATATGCCTGAGCTGATTGCACCAGGAACCGTATGGCTGGTTGGAGCGGGTCCGGGCGACCCTGATCTGCTCACCCGCAAAGCTGAAAGACTGATCGCTGCCGCTGATGTGGTGTTTTACGATGCATTAGTTGGACCGGGCGTCTTGGATCTCATACCTGCGCACGTTGAGCGGGTGAGCGTCGGCAAACGTGCGGGCCGTCATTCGAAGGATCAGAACGGCATCAACGACCTGCTCCTCACGACGGCGCAAGCAGGTTATCGAGTCGTGCGTCTGAAAGGCGGTGATCCCGCCATTTTCGGGCGGACCACTGAAGAAGTCGAACACTTAACCGTTCATGGCATTTCGGTTAAAATCTGCCCCGGTATCACCGCCGCCAGCGCCGCTGTAGCCTCGGCTGGCACATCGCTTACGTTCCGTGGCATCGCGCGCAAGCTAACTTTCATTACCGCTCACGCCCGAGCGGGAGAACAGCTCGATGTAGATTGGAGATCGATTGCCGACCCCAATTCGACACTCGCCATCTATATGGGAAAGCGGGCGTCCGGCGCTATTGCCGAAAGCCTGATACGTGCAGGATTGTCCCCGGATACGCCCGCGTTAGTGGTTGAGAATGCCAGCCTGCCCGGTGAGCGGATCGTGCGAACTCGCCTCGATCTGCTTGGGATTGCGACAAGTGCCGCAGTAACGGACGGGCCTGCGATCTTGATCGTCGGCAATGCGGTAACTCGTAAAGCCAAGTTTTCAACCGGACGTGAAATCGTTACTTTAGGAGATCGGTAATGATCTTGACATGGCTGTTTGACACGGAAATTTGCAGATTATGCGGCTATGTTGGAGCTCGAGAAAGCAAGGAACCGGATGAAAGCTTCACCTGTACCTGGTGCGGTAATCCGCAGCGACAAATTCAAGATGGGCGGCCGAAAATCAAACATACAGTCGACAGCATTGGGGCTGCGTTTGCCGAGTTAATAAGGAAATGAGTGCACTTCATAGCGATATTCAATGGCTTTCTTGGGAATGAGAACATCAACATTTGCGCGCTATAAAAAAACAGAAAATGCTGATGGAGATTGTATTTGCGACGTCGCACCGAGCAAAATAAAAGTCGCGCTATATAATTCTTTATTGTCTGCAGTAATGCCACGAATGGTTTGTTGACCAAAGTGGCTCAGAATTGACGAACGTCCGCTTACTGTAATTAAGCTGTTCATAGCGGACTATCAGCAGCGTCCAACAACGCAGAACTACAGCACAATATAAACTGCCCACCAAAAGTGTTTGAATTTGATGTTTTTCTATTCGACTTCGAAGCGAATTTAAGCATTGCTCTTGCCATTGACTCACAGTCAATGATGGCTGCAGCAGGCTCGCATGGGTAACCATCGGGTCTATGGGTGGTGGGAGCAGCATGGTGCTGTTTCCCATGAGGAACACCAACCATTATGAATAAATCTATCCCCAGCATATCTATGAATGCAACCGGTGCCGAAGCAGGCTTACCCAGCAAACACCAGCAAGTTGTCGCGCTGCTTTTACGCAACGAAGGAGCCAGCCTTGAAGAAATGTCTGCACTCGCCAACTGGCTCACACACTCGACCCGAGCGTTTCTGACGGGGCTCAAAAAGAAAGGCTATGCAGTCACAAGCGATAAGCTCGAAGGCGTGCGTCGTTACAAGATAGACCAGACAGTATGAAGGAACAGGTCGTACAGAAGGTCGAGGCGCTGCAACGCCTCGGCCTCGAGGAGTTGCGTGCGGTATGGCGTGCCGATTACGGCACACCGCCGCCCCTTCGTTCACCTGAGCTGCTCCGACTGATGCTGGCATGGCGGATACAGGTAGCAGCCTTTGGCGGTCTCGATAGCGATACGAAACGCTTGCTCAAACGGGTGACCCCGCCTCAGGCTGAAGGCATGTCATTTGGCATTGGCACCAAGTTCCGGCGCATTTGGAACGGACAGGATGTCGAGGTGATCGTAACCGACAAAGGCTTCCTGCATGACGGAAAATATTATCGCAGTCTTTCTGCCGCTGCGAGCGCCATTGCTGGCGTGCACTGGAACGGCCCACGCTTTTTTGGCCTGCGGGACACAAGATCATGAAGCCAAAACCGAAGCGTTGCGCCGTATATACGCGAAAGAGCTCCGATGAGGGTCTGGAGCAGGAATTTAACAGCCTCGATGCCCAGCGTGAAGCAGGCGAAGCTTACGTCAAAAGCCAATCGAGCGAAGGTTGGAAGCTAATCCCCGACCGATATGATGATGGCGGGTTTTCGGGCGGCTCAATGGAGCGTCCTGGGCTGAAGATGCTGCTCGCCGACATAGCCCTCGGCAAGATCGATGTGGTCGTTGTCTACAAGATTGACCGGTTGACCCGCAGCCTTGGGGACTTTGCCCGAATGGTCGAACTGTTCGACAAGCATAAGGTTAGCTTTGTCTCGGTCACCCAGTCATTTAACACCACCAGTTCGATGGGCCGGTTGACGTTGAACGTGCTCTTGTCTTTTGCCCAGTTCGAGCGTGAGGTAACGGGCGAACGGATCCGAGACAAGATTGCAGCCTCAAAGGCTAAAGGAATGTGGATGGGCGGCACATTGCCGCTTGGCTATGACAAGCCTAAAGGCACAAGCCGCACTTTGACGATCAATGAACCCGAAGCGGAGACGGTACGACTTATATTCCGAAAGTATCTAGAATTGTGTTCGGTCAGCCGGTTGCAAAGCTGGCTCCATGAAAATGGCATCGTCTCCAAAATATGGGTTACCCAAGCTGGCCGAACGGTAGGCGGCAATCCTATTGTCCGTGGCGCATTGTTTCATATGCTGCGCAATCAGACCTATCGCGGAAAGTTCGTCCATCGCGGACAGGTGCATCAAGGATTGCACGAACCAATCGTAGACGAGCATCTGTTTAACGAGGTGCAAGACATGCTCAACGCTTATGCGCGCCGGCATAATTGCCAAGAGAACAGAGTGATGCGCGCACCGCTTGTCGGACGCCTCTTTGATGGATCCGGCAATCCGATGACACCAAGCTTCACGCACAAAAAGAACGGGACCGTCTATCGCTATTATGTGTCCGCACCTTTGAGCAAAGGTCCGCGAATGGGTAATGAAAGCCTGAAACGCATTCCTGCAACGGCAATGGAACGGGTGGTCGAGCGCCAGATAGCTCGTCTAATTCCTAACTATCACGACCAGCTTATATCGTTACCAACACGTATCGAAGTGTATGACCGAACTGTTCAGATATTACTACCGGTCGAACATCTCGCTGCCGTTCGCGAAAAGTTGGAGGGCAAGGAACGAGTAGAAGTCGACCCGGCCGAGCCAAATCGTCTGCGACTATCTATACCCATCCGGATGCAGCGTCATGGCGGCAAGCGCATCATTAAAGCATCTGGGCCGGCTGAATCGCAACCGGACAATGTTTTGATCAAAGCTCTTCGAACGGCACATTCCATGTTAGAAACTGACAGCAAAGGTATGCCGACGCTGCAGATCGCACCGAAATCACCTTACGAGAGGCGATTGCTCAAACTGAGCTTCTTGGCGCCTGATATTCAGAAGGCTATACTGGACGGGAAGCAGTTAGGTGGCCTAACGCTCGAACCGCTTATTCATGGGGGTGTTCCTGCATGCTGGGTCGAGCAAAGGCAAATGTTCATGCGATAACGTCCGGTCTGTGAGACGATCCGAAAAGTCGGCTATTGGCGATCGGATTGTGGTAAGCTTACAACCAACGCTACCGGATATAGACCGCAGTTCGGCGTCGCGCCGGATCGCCGAATGCTTACGCCGTGACCGGAACTTGGGGCTTGAGCGATATCTGGCTTCGGACTTCCGAATAGATCTCTGTCACTCCGGGCATTTCAATAGTTACTGCGAGGCCAAATGGCACCAGCTCGTCCATCGGCAGACCCTGATCCTTTTCGCGTTGTATCTGTATCGGGATAGTGGGGCCATTTGCAAGATCGCCAATCTTCGCGTTGCACCAGCGGCGATGGATAATAGTGCCGCCTTCGGACTGGCTGTTCGACGGCTGCCCCGTGGTGGTGGCGATCCCGGCACTGTCCAGTGCGTCCTGACTCAGCGCCGCGATCTTGAGCTTCACCGCCCGATAGGTGAGATGTCCGGGCCTAACCGGCGCCATCCAAGCGAGTGTGGCACGCATCTCGCGGTGATTTGGCAGAGCGCCCAACGTAGCGGGAACCGGCACATCGAAGGAGATCGAGTCTTCGGGACCAAGGCTACCCGTCGCCCATAATGTTGCGCGATCATCGGCGCAGGCAACGGCATCGTCGGGGTCCATAAACCCGTAACCGAGATGTCGGCACACTTCGCGGCGCCAGTGCTCATGATGCATCGTGCCGTCGGGATCGACGATGGGGCGAATAAATTGCTCGGCGTCGCGCCAAGAGGCGCAGTGCACGAGCATGGCCTTGATGAGCGCTGCGCGCTCGGCAAAACTCATTGGTCCGATCAATTGCGGATAGGCGCGTTCCAGCTCATCGAAGATACGATGCGCGGTATGGGTCGCGAGTGCGTTCGCACCGCTGGTGCCAATGGTATAATGGGTACCAGTGGCCGCATTGATATCGGGAGCGGCAACCTTTAACCCCCAGAATCGGCTGGGGTTGGGATGGCTGAGCAGTGCCAGCTGCGGCGCGTGTGGATCGAAACGCGCTGGCTGGCGGCCGCCTGCGACCAAAATGTCCGGTTTCGTGCTGCGGCGATGGCCCAGTCCCAACCGCGAAGATAGATTAGGCATCTCCTGATTTAAGTAAGGGATGAATGGACTGGCTCCGACAAAGGGAACAGCAACGGCATCCCGATGCCAAGCACCGATGGTGAGTGCGTTGAGGCTGTCAGCGGGTGCGAGCAGGCGCCGATCTGCTTTGACACTATCGAGAGCGCGCAACACAGCCTGATTGCGATCCATAGGAGGCGCAGCATGAAAGGTCGCAGCATCTGCATAGCCCGCGACATTGATCGGTTCGCTTATATTACCAGCGCTGACCATGAAGAGGATACCGTAACTATACGACAGATAATCAAGCGCGCGGCCCCAAGTGGAAATCTTGCCAGCGAACGGGCGGGTCCGATCGCCCAGTGAAAGGTTGACAATGAAGACTTGTGATCCACTACCAGCACGCATCCGCATCACTGCCTCGACGATGACATCGATCACTAGGCGGTCGTCGTCGAAAATTTCGTCCCCAAAAGCAGGTGCGTACATGACCGGACGGAAATAGACGCGTCGGCTGATCGGCGAAGTAGGACCGTTGAGGTCTCCATGCATAACAAGTGACGCCATGGCGGTGCCGTGAATGCGCGCGCCCACCGCTTTGGTTTCGAGATCGGCAGGGTCGTCGACTTCGATCCTTCCGGCAATCAGCGGATGCGCTTGTAGCGGCACGGCGTCAAAGATGGCTGCAATAGGTACATTAGCGGCAGGGGCGGGCGGCACAGCAGTTACGGCGTCGCTGTCGCCGGTTTCGATCGGTGCACCGACGCTTTGCGGAATGATCGCAGCAACGGGGTCGGCACCAGCGAGTGAGTGAGGATCAAGCGCGGCGATCCGTCGAATTTCGCAAGCAGGAATGTCGGCCAGCATCGAATGATATGCAAAGGCGGGATGTTCCGCGCGGTGGATGACAGCGCCGCCCGCCGCCGCGATCGCTGCGGCAATCGTCTGTTCGATCGTCACTCGCGCTTGCGCAGCTTGGCGGAACACCAGTTCGACCTCGATGCGCACGAGAAAATCAGCGGGTGCACCGTCCACCACCGCTTCGAAATAAGCCCGGTTCCGAGGGGACACCCGGTCGCCTGGCCCCCACGGACGAACCGCCTTGAGGTGAAGGAACAGGTCGCGCCACGGACTGTAGCCGTACGGAACGGTACCGGTTTTTTCCCACCCTTCCCACAGCGATACAATCTCACGCAACGCGCCGAGTTGTGGCACGAGCATATAGAATTCGGGATTCTTATCGAACTCGTTCGCGATGAGCTCCTCCTCGCCGACGAATTCAAGGCCGGTTATACGGGCGACGGCACCCGCAAAATTCTGGATAGAACCAGTGACTTCCAGCACCAACAACCGTTCAGGTGCAAGAGAACTGGGATCGGCATGGAGTGCCAGCGCGGGGTTATCGGCGTCGAGGACGTTCCGTAGGTTGCGAAACACAGGACCATGGGCCGCAATCTGATCGGCCCGGCTGAAGGACCGTTTTTGGCCCCCGCCCCCGCCTCCGCGCCGACGGGGTGCAGGATTAGGATCGTTAAGACGAAGGAACGGCTTGGTTGGATCGTGCGGCATCTATTTCGTCTATTCTCACCCGTGTCGACCAAAATTCAATCTGCTCCTGAAGGATATTGCGAATATTACGGGCACCGAGTGAAAGAATGTGCTGACGTCGCACCGTCTGGCAGAACTCCAGCGCTTCGGCATAGCTTATTGAGCCTAGTTTCGCCGCCACGGTTTCTGGGCGCATGCCAGGTTCATCTGGCCACAGTGCGAACTGGCGGTCGAGGAAAATCGTCAGCTCATCACGTGACGGCTGCGGCAGTGATAGGCGAAGCTGGAAGCGTCGCCACACGGCGCGATCGAGCAATTCGGCATGGTTAGTCGCCGCAATCGTCACAACATAGCTGGGCAACTGGTCGATTTGCATAAGCAGGAAAGAGACGACGCGCTTGATCTCGCCCGTTTCATGGATGTCGCCGCGCTCTTTGCCGATCGAATCGAACTCATCGAAGAATAGGACGCAGGGCACTGTGCGAGCGTATTCGAACAGCCGCGCGAGCCTAGTGTTGGTTTCACCCAGGTAGGAACCAACCAGCGCATCATAGCGCACGGTGAAGAACTGGACGGCGAGCGCCTCTGCCATTGCTTCCGCTATTGATGTCTTGCCATTGCCGGGCGGGCCAGACAATAAGACTCGATGACGAGGCTGCATCCCATGCGCTCGCAACAGGTCAGCGCGGTGTTGTTCCTCAACTAGTTGCGCGACTTGGTGCCGCACCGGTAGCGGTAGTATCAGATTGTCCAGCAACTGACGGGGTTCAGTTTCGAGGATGATGTCTCGTCCAGCGTGGCTCGTCGGGGCAGTCCGTGCCGGCGATGTAACGGCGACAGCATTCAGAGCTCGTTGAAGACGCTCAGCCAGAATATTGTGATTCTTGCTTCGTTCATCAGCAACGACAGCCTCTACCGATGACCGCAGCGCCGCCTGGTCACCTGCGGCCCCTGCGCGCACAATCGAGAGAAGAAGATCACTTCTCGCCAAAACTATTGCCGTCCTTTCACTCGAATGGTGCGAGGCAATACCATTCTTACCTACCATACTACAGCAAGAGCATGAAAATGGGAATCCCGCAAAACGAATTTTGCGTTACCCCAACGTTGGAGGGAGGCAAGCACTTTCGCTGTCCGGTTTCAACGGAAGGTTTCAGGATCAGGAATTTCCGCTTTGTAGGCATCGGCAGCCGGCTTGTCATTATGTAATAGTAACCGACACGGAAACTGAACTGATGGTTGTCGGTTGACTCTTATCTGAACATGGCCAGCAAATTCTTCGCAATAGCGGAGTACTTTCAATCACATCTGTATTTGAGCGATCGCGAAACTCAACCGAGATCAAGTGCAGCAGAGACGTGGAGCGCTTATGCACCATTGCGTTCTATAAACGCGGGTCTCTAAGATGAGTTTGTCGCCCGAAATGGCCCAAATTCGCGCCTATTTTTCAGCTATTTATCGTCTTATAACAAATACTTGACTTAATGGCGGAGATGACGGGATTCGAACAATCGATACACTTTTGTCATTTAGTGACAAGTTAGCGTCCGTTTGTGACGTTGTCGGCAGCCGGATTGTCATTATGTCATAGAAGGGTACGCAAAAACTCAACCTACTGTTGTCGCCTGACTCCTACCTACACAAGGCCAGCAAATTCTTCGCAATAGCGGTGTACTTTCAAACTTGTCAGTGTTTGAGCAATCACCAAACTCAACCGAGCTCAAGTGCAGCAGAGACACCGAGCTCATATGCGCCACCGCGCTCTCTAATCGTGCGTCTCTAAGATGAGTTTGACACTCTAAATGGCCCAAATTCGCGCGAATTTTTTAGCCGTTTATCGTTTTATAACAAATACTTGACTTAATGGCGGAGACGGAGGGATTCGAACCCTCGATACGCTTTTGACGTATACTCACTTTCCAGGCGAGCGCCTTCGACCACTCGGCCACGTCTCCGCATCCCTTTCAGGGAAGCGACGCCCCTAGCGGCTCCTTTGCGCTTTCGCAAGGCACTGTGATTTGCCATAAGCCGTTCCATGAAAAGATTTTTGAATTTGACCGCCGCTGTCGCCTTTTGCGCAGCATCGCCTGCATTCGCCCAAGAGGCAAAAACATATCCCGCACCAAGCGAGATCGTCGCGGCGGCCAAGGCGCAGGAATGGGCCGCAATTGCGCCATCCGACCTGCTGGTCATGGACCTCGCACCCGATGCGGCAGGCAAGCCCCGCCGTGTGGTGATCCAGCTGATGCCAGACCCCTTTAGCCAAGGTTGGATCGGCAATATTCGCAAGCTTGCGACCGCCAAATGGTGGGACGGCACCAGCATCAACCGCGTGCAGGATAATTATGTCGTGCAATGGGGGGATGCGACCGAGAAAAAAGCACTGCCGGAGGGATTGGAGGTCGTGCCCGAAAGCGGCTACACAGCCCCGTTGGTCGACCCTTTTGCCTCCATGCTGTTATTCTCGGCAATTGTCGGGCAAAAGGAAGCCGAAGACGCGTGCAAGCGCGAAAGTGAAGACAAAATATCAGATTGTTATAAAGAAATCGACCGTCAGATAACGCGCCGCGATCCTTACGGCGACGTATATGGCTTCTACAAAGGCTGGCCCGCGGGTGTAGATCCCAAGGCAGCATGGCCACTCCATTGCTATGGCATGGTCGGCGTTGGCCGGAACCTGTCACCTGACACCGGTACAGGCGCGGAACTCTACACAGTCATCGGCCACGCGCCACGGCATCTGGATCGCAATATCGCAGTGGTTGGCCGCGTGATCGAAGGGATCGAGCATCTGTCCAGCCTGCCGCGCGGGACAGGTGCGCTGGGCTTTTACGAGAAGGAAGAAGAGCGGGTGCCAATTTTGTCTGTGCGGTTGGGGACCGACGCGCAAAATGTCCCGTCTTTCGAGTATCTCTACACCCACACCCCGAGCTTCAAAGCCTATGCTGATGCAAGGGCAAACCGGCGCGATCCGTTTTTCATAACGCCCGCGGGCGGCGCAGATATTTGCAACATCCCGGTCCCGGTGCGGCGGCGACCGGCCAAGTAAAAGAGGTCAGCGATGACCGAAACGCATGTTGTTACTGCCAAGCTCTGGCTCTGGAAAAGCGACAAGGCCCCGGCGAGCTGGCATTTCATCACGATAGAAGGCGAAGCGGCCGAGGCAATTCATGCTCTTGCATTGATGCGGCGGCTCGAAAACGGGCGGCGGCGCGGGTGGGGTGCGATGAAAGTGCACGTCACCATCGGGGCGACGGCCTGGGATACATCCATATTCCCGGACAAGGGGAGCGGAGGCTGGCTGCTTCCGGTCAAGGCAGCGGTGCGTAAAGCCGAGGAACTGGTCGCAGGCGATCAGGTGCGGGTTAGCGTAACGCTTTAATCCGCCATCAACATTCGCATTTTGTCGAGTGCGGCTTTTTTGATCTGGCAGACCCGCGCGGCACCAACGCCGAGCGTTTCTCCGATTTCGTCCAGATTTAACTCTTCCACAAAATAGAGTTGCAATATCATCGCTTCCCGCTCGGATAACTTGGCGAGATTGGCCACCAATGCCTCACGCAACTGGGCCTTTTCCAACGCTGTATCCGCACTATCCGCGAGATCCGCGAACCACATATCATGATCCGAATAGCTTTCATCGATTGATTCCTGGCCCACGGCCTGCGTAGAAGCGGCCATGGCATAATAGGCCTGTGGCTCCAATCCAGCCGCATCCGCCATTTCCGCATCAGTCGGCGGGCGCATATATTCCTGTTCCAGGCGTGCGCGGATGCTCGCCAGATAGCGGCGGTTGGCCATGCCTGCGCGGCCCATGCGGGCGTCACGGCGCAGGGCATCCACCATGGCGCCGCGAATACGGGTCGACGCATAGGGCGCAAAGGCGATGCCGCGATCTTCGAAATGCTGGGCAGCCTCCACAAGCGCGATGAAACCGATCTGGATCAGGTCTTCAACCTCGATAGCCGTCGACATGCGGCTGTGCACATGCCAGGCGACGCGGCGGACAAGGGCACTATGCGCTTCTATCAGGCGCGCGGGGCTCGTCGCATCGGGACGGGCGTAAGCGGCGCGGGCTTCATTCAGCATCATGGTCTCCTTTGTACGGGTTGGCATCGGCCAGGCGCGGTGTGCCGCCGACTACGGCGATCACATCGACTTTTTTGGTTTCGGGAATTTCGAGGAAGGACAGCACAGCGACATCGCTGAACTGCGCCCGTAAAAGCCGCGCGACAGCCGCGCGGCATAGCGGCGAGGTGATGACGGCAAAGCTGCGCGCTGCGACCAGCATCGGCTGGACCGCTTCATCAACGGCGCTGATGATGCGGCGGGCAAGCGCAGGTTCGAACGGCCAGTTGGCCGACGGTGCAGTTTGCACCGACTGGACCAGCAGGCTTTCGAGATCGCCATCAAAGGTGATGGCAGGCAATGGCATTTTCACAGGAACGATGGTCTGGACAATGAGCGGCCCGAGGCGCTGGCGGACAGCCTCTACCAGATCAGATGCATCCAGATTGCGCGGGGCAAGATCAACCATAGCCTCGGCCACACGGCGGAAATCCCGAAGCGGAACCCGCTCGGCCAGCAGCGCACGGCACAAGGCGGTAATCGCGGCGAGCGAATAAGGTGCCGGGGTCAGGCCAGCGGCCAGTTGCGGATAGCTTTCCTTGAGATTGTCGATCAGCGCCTGCGCATCGTCCATACCGAACAATTCGGCTGCAGATGCGGTGGCGAGCTGGTTCAAATGGGTGGCGATAACGGTCGCGGGGTCGACGACGGTGTAGCCGGCGGCAACGGCATCGATACGGTCGCGTTCGGCGATCCAGAGTGCATCCAGGCCAAAGCTGGGGTCCTTGACCGCACGGCCCGTAACACCTTCAAGGCAATCGCCGGAATCAAGCGCGAGCAATTCGTTCGCCCAGGCACTGTCTTCACCGACCAGAACGCCCGAGATGCGGATCTGGTAGCTATTTCCGGGAAGGGAAAGGTCATCCGTGACCTTAACCATGGGCACAACGAAGCCGAATTCGCGCGAAAGCTGACGCCGGATGGCCGTGACACGGCCCATCAACGGAGCGCCCTTACGTTCATCGACAAGGCTGACCAAGGAATAGCCAAGCTCCAGCGTAATGGGCGCTGTTTCGGCAATTTCGTGCCACTCGATAACATGGCCGGGTGTCGCGTCGACGATGGTGTCGACCGGCTTGGGAGGAGCCTTCTCCGAACGGCGCAGCAACCACCAGATGGATCCGGCTACCGCGGCTGCTGGCAGCACGACGAGTTGGGGCATTGCCGGAACCATTCCGAGCAAGGTCAGAATTGCGGCAACAGGGCCCCAGGCGCGGGCATGTCCGAACTGTGTCGAAATCTGGCCCGAAAGGTCGAGTGGCGACGATACGCGGGTGACAATGGCCGCGGCGGCAATGGAAAGCAGCAGAGCCGGGACCTGCGCAACCAGTGCGTCACCAATGGCTAGCTTGATGTAAATCTCGGCGGCATCGCCAAAACTGAGGTCGTGGCTGACCACGCCCAATATCAGGCCGCCGAAAATATTGACGAAAAGGATCAGAAGGCCCGCAACCGCGTCGCCCTTCACAAATTTGGAGGCACCATCCATGGAGCCGTAAAAGTCGGCCTCGGTCGCGACTTCCTGACGCCGCGCCTTGGCTTCATCAGGTGTCACGAGACCGGCGTTCAGATCGGCGTCGATGGCCATCTGCTTGCCGGGAAGTGCATCAAGCGTAAAGCGTGCAGACACTTCGGATACGCGCCCGGCACCCTTGGTAATCACGACCATGTTGATGATCATCAACACGGCAAAGACGAACAGGCCGACGATGTAATCGCCGCCAATCAAGATCGCCCCGAACGCTTCGATGACATGGCCTGCAGCCGCAACGCCGGTATGGCCGTCGACGAGAACGACACGGGTTGAGGCCACGTTCAGGGCAAGCCGGAACAATGTGGCAAGTAGGAGAACTGTCGGAAACGCGGAGAAGTCGAGGGGTTTGGCGACGTTCATGGCGACCATCAGGACAGCCAGACTGATCATGATGTTCAGAATGAAGCCGACATCCAGCAGCATCGCCGGTATCGGCACGATCATCAGCATGACCAGCAGCAAAACCGCAACGGGCAACGCCCCGCTTTTTATGGTTTCCAGCCAGATGGCGAGGTTGAGCCGGCCGATCATGACGAAATACCCGAGAGGCGGCGATAGGCATCGCGCGCAAAATTAAGATCAAGTTTTTTGGGCATGGGCAGCATCGTGGCCATTTCGAGTGGCGTGCGTGCCGCATTGGATGAGGAGGCCATGTGGCTGCTCTGCCTGTTCAATGCTGGAAACTGGCTTTGTGCGTCGCCCAGCTTGGCGGCGAAATTCTGACGGATTTCTGCGAGGCTTCGTGCGGCGCCGTCATTCCGGTAAAATATGGGGCGATTGGCGCGCGCGGCTTCGGAAAAGAGTGGTGCGGCGCTTTGGGTGGGATCTTCGCGATAAGCATCGAGAAACTTGGCGGCCCCTTCGGCGCCTAGAAAGTGCGCCAGATAGAGATCGACAGGTTCAGGATTGGCACCGATCCGTTCTTGCAGATAGGCGCCATTGTCCGCCGCAAATTCGGCGGCCATCGCTGCTGCGGCGTCGGGATCGCTGCGCAGATCAAGTATCGCAGCCCTTGTGACGGAATCGGAAACTGAGAAAGTGCCGTCCGAATTGCGCGAAATGGCATTCGCGGCCCATCCCATTCCATGGGCCGCACCATGTTCTTTCACGGTGCCCAGCCAGGTCTGCTTGGTGAATTGATAGAGGCCAGTCGCGCTCGACGTCGTGGCGCGCGCATCGGGGCGCATTCCGCTTTCGATGCGGGCCTGATCCATCAAATAGTCGAAATCGACACCGGTGCGTGCCGATGCTCGCGCAATTGCCGCCGTCACCTTATGGGGTGATCCCGTGTCGTTAATCGGGCGTGTCATATTCTGGTCCGGTTGTTCATGCGGGATGAACTGCAATGCCCGTGCCAGTTTTGTAAAAACCGTGCTTTTACGTGTGTTTCTGCGGCATCACATAAATAGCGGACGACGCTTGGCCGCGATATTCCGCCAATCGGTCAATTTTCTGTCTGTTCCAGGCCGTCAGATATTTGACCCGGGTACGCGCTGCCTCGGCCTGTTTCATGCCGTAGGTCAGCTGCTCCTTTGGAGGGGCGCCACGCATCTGCCGCAGCTCTTCGATCGCACCCGAAAGCGCAGCGCTCGCCGACAGGATGGCATCAGCATCCTGCGTGTCTAGCGCGGCAATCAGGTCCGATTGGCATTGAAGAACGGCATCCATCATAGGCTTAGCCGAGATCCTGTCCGCCAAAGCGGATGATGCCGTCTGCAACAGCGCCCAAGTCGACCTTATATGCGCCGCTCGCAAGTGCCGCCCGCAAAGAGGCGACCTTTTCGGCATCATATGGGGGGCCCTTTTGCGCCAGCGCGGTCGCAAGACTCAAGCTGTGCGGAGCAGCAGGCTTGAGCGTATTTTCCCGCTTCGGCGCCGCCTCCGCGGCACCAGATGCGCGAAGACCCGGAGCCAGTCTGGCCGGTCCGAACGTAACGGAATCCACCATTTTTCTGTTCCTTTCCATATGGGCCGTCAGGAAACCGACAGCCTGTATGAAAGCAGAAACGGCGATTGCCGCACAAAGTTTAGTCTTAAACTTTTATAAATATTTCGGCGGTGAAAAATATTTTTCACCCGACTTCCGCCGGACCGGAGCGCCATTCAGCGCCGATATGCGTGGTTTAGGGGTTAAGTCTTTACAAAACCCTTCAAATTGCTGAACCGCACAAGCACCTCAGAATGTGACAACACCCCGGGTTTTGACATAGGCTGTCATGGTCGTTGACGATGTCAGCGATTTGACACGGACAGGTTGACCTACCGCTGCGTCCTCCAGCGCAATCATCGTTGTAGAGACGGCAAAACCTTGCCCATCCGAAACGCATTCGACCATTTCACCCTTGCGGATGACGATTTCCGAGGTTGCTGCCTGGTCCAGCGATGCCTTTACCGGCACACGCAAACGCCAGCCTACGGCCGGGCAGCGTACGATCACGGCGCCTCCTGCGGGTGGCGCAACAATCGGTGCGTCGGGGCATTGCGCCAGTTTCAGGCGTTTATCGACCTGCTCGGCTTGCGGCGCGACCGCCGAAATGCGGCTATCCAAAGCCTGCAGGTCCTCAAAACCTCCGGATATGGCGGCAACGATAAAGAGTAGATGGTGCATATTGGCTCCTGGGAAATATTATCTTCCAGAGCCAAGCAATCATCGTGCCATTCGGGTATTTCTAGAATTAGCCCGCAGCAGTGCGGGGAAGTGCACAAGGCTTAGACAAGCACCTTGGCAATTGCGCGGATCGCATCAGGACGTGCGACGAACGCCATATGCGTGCAGTCCAGTTCAACCTGATGGTCCGATTCATGATGCTGGCCGCAAGCAGAACCCGGGGCAACAACCCCATCGTTACGCGACCATATGGCGCAGGTGGGAACCGGAGGCTTTTCGGATAGGATCACATCAAGTGGCGGATTGTCGACTTTATAACCCGCAACAAGTTCATAGAGGCGCCAGGCGTTATTGGCGCGAGGATCACCCGAAAAGGGACTTCCCAAGGTAACAACCTTGGCAACATCGTGGCGGGCCACCTTCGCATATTCGCGCGCAATCAGACCTCCGAGGCTCCACCCGACCAGCGTCAGCGGTCCGTCGATATCGAGTTCTTCGACACGGCGCCCTAATCTTTCGAATATGTCGGATCTTATCCCCTTGTTCCGGCCCAAGCCCCAACCATGGGCGGCAAAGTCAGCATCTCGCAGCGACCGGCGCAAACGCGACGTTGTCTGGTCCGACGCCATAAATCCGGGGATCACCATCACATGGCGACCATTTCCGGCGACATCGAGGGGAACGGTCGACGCGAACGCAGCACTGGTCCGCATATAGGCAAATGAAAACGCTTCGCGCGCCAGCAGAGGCAGGGCCGGTGCACAATCGGCACGGCCCATAGGCCCATTTGATAAAGAAAGATTCGAGAATCGCGTCGCCATAGCGCCTGTATATGGCACCTGCACATTTATGAAAGATTTATGACGCTTTTTATTGAGGCATAGTTGTGGGCGGGACTGTCTGCGGCTCCGGGGCTATGGGTGGCATGACGGGTGCCACGGGCAAAGGTGGCGCAGCCAATGCGCTTCGTTCCAACTGGTCGAGTGCCTTGCGCGTCTCATTATAGGTGCGTGCGCGTACCAGCCATGCTTGCGCTTCTGCCGAAGCGGCCCCTGGCATTTCGGATATCTCCAGAATGGCCCCGCCAAGATTACCCGATTCCACCAACGCATGCGCACGCAGCAGCCGTTGGGTAGGGGCGGGCGACAGGGATTCGGATTTGCGCAATACAAACAGCTCGGAAAATTCCCGCTGGATCGTCGCCCAAACGGTCTCTTCGCGTGTTCCTGTAACCAACAGATTATCGATGGCCGATAGGTCTGCCTGCAGCGATTGGAGCGTGATCGGCGTTTGCGAGGCTTGCAAAACGGTCATGACCGCCTTGGGCTGGCTCGCGCCAAAACGTAACCGAAGCTGGTCGGTCAGATAGCCCAACGGCGCTCCGCTGTCCAAAGTGCGCCGGGCAGCAAAGGCGACCAGCAAACCTTCTGCACGGGCAGTATTTCCAGCAGCAATAACGGAATCCACGGTAGATACAGTGGGTTGGGTCACCAGAGGTACAGCGGCGACATTTTGCGTGGGAGCCTTGCCCGGTGCGGGCGATGTTGTCGTCGGTAGTGTGCCTCCACCGAGAAGCCCATATTCATCCGCCAGCCACCAGCTGGCGCCGGCGCCGCCTGCAAAGGCGAAAAATAGCAACAGCACTATATATTTGAATCGGACTCCACTGCGCGGAGTTGCGGCATTCGTCGCAAAATCAGTCATTAAATCCCCTTCGTCCCAACCACCAGTTAGGGATTAGCATGGCTTTTTGTAAAGCGCGTTTATAATTGAGACAAGAGGTCGTTATCAGTTGGCTCCTTCGCGATCCGGATATTCGCCCAGCCAGAACCCGCAGCCTGTGCGATTTTTTCGGACAATGCCGCAATTGAAATCGCGTTCTTTTGAAGCTGAACTTCTTCCACCAAAGAGGTGAACCGGGATGCAGCGCGTGCGGAATGTAACAGAACATAGTCTGCTTCCATAAGGTTTTCGCGGAAATCATCGGGCATGGGCAAGGCGGCGCTGCGGTAAACAATCCGGCAGTCGATATCCATTGCAGGCGGAGGCGCAAAGGATGTCCGGTCTTCGCCGGCAAGCCAAAGCAGCCGGCGGGCGTCAATCTGCTCCAACAGGCTCTCGATCCCGGCGGAACCCACTTGCCGCACGTCGAAACCCACACTCTGCGCATAATCCGCACTATTCTGCCCCACGGCAAAAAGCGGCAAGCCGGTCAACAGCGGCAACATGTCCCCTGCATGACGCAATGCATTTGCGCTGGTCAGCAACAGCCCGTCATAATCATCGATCTTGGGCAAGTCCCACGCGACAGCTTGTGTTGCGAAGAGTGGCATGCAGACCGCCATATGTCCGGCGGCATTTACGCGGGCGGCTGTAGCATCGGCTCCCGGTTGGGGGCGGGCAATCAGAAGCTTCACGGCGTGAACAAATGCCGCAGACGTTCGCTGGATTTTTCCAGAAGCGCATGTGCCAGCCGCGCCGGACCCTTGGCGTCATCTGCCGCAAATTCCAAGGCAGCGCTGTGGCGTTCGCTTCCGTCTTCAGCCAATATTTCACCACGCAACATGATTTTGTCCGCATTGCAGGTAGCATGCGCTGCGACCGGAGAGTGGCAGTTTCCACCCAATGCCTCGAGAAAGGCCCGTTCGGCCGTTACGGCGGCAAAGGTGGCCTGATGGTTTACAGCCTGCAAAAACAGCGCAAGCTCGCCCCGCTCAGTCAAATGATCAATGCCAATAGCACCCTGTGCCGCAGCCGGGAGCATTGCCTCGAGCGACAGGCTGGTGCCGACATCCGGCTGTCCAAGACGATCTAGTCCCGCCGCCGCCAGTAATGTTGCGTCAAAGTCACCTGCGGCCACCTGCGCCATCCGTGTCGCCACATTTCCGCGAATTGGAACCGTAACGAGGTCGGGCCGCATGGCCTTCAACTGCGCCGCGCGGCGGGGGCTGGATGTGCCGATTATAGCCTGATGCCGAAGTGCATCGAGGTTCGTCACACCAATCAGCCGGTCACGCACATCCGCCCGTGGCAGCATGGCGGACAGTACGAACATCGGTGAGCGAACGGTTTCGACATCTTTCATGGAGTGGACTGCGATATCGATGTCGTCCTCGACCAGCGCCCGCTCCAGCTCTTTGGTCCATAGGGCTTTGCCCCCGATTTCGGCCAAGGGGCGGTCCTGTATCTTGTCTCCGCTCGACAGCATGGGCACCAGTATAACCGCATCTTCGTCCAGCCCGTGGGCCTGCCTTATTGCGGCTGCCGCCATCTCGGCCTGCGCCAAAGCGAGGGGGGAGCGCCGCGTTCCGATGCGCAAGGGGCTGTGGGAAGTAAATTCAGGGACCGTCATGCCGCTTGTTCATAACGAGGCAGGCACCTATGGGAAAGGGCAATGGCAATTATTTTAGGTCTTGAATCAAGCTGCGACGAAACAGCCGCGGCAATCGTGCGTTCGGACCGCACGATTTTGGCGCATGCGCTCGCAGGACAAGAGGACCATCATCGCGCTTTCGGTGGTGTCGTCCCGGAGATTGCAGCCCGCGCCCATGCGGAATTAATGACGCCACTTGTGCAAGCTGCACTTGCTGACGCGGGCATGACCCTCGACGATATCGATGCGATTGCAGCAACCGCAGGCCCCGGTTTGATCGGCGGCGTGATGGTCGGGCTGGTGACCGCGAAGGCTCTGGCCATGGCAACCGACAAGCCTCTGATCGCCGTCAACCATCTGGAGGGACATGCGCTTTCGCCTCGTCTGGTCGATGCCGATCTTGCATTTCCCTATTTGCTTTTGCTGGTGTCGGGGGGTCACTGCCAATTGTTACGCGTCAACGGGGTTGGCGATTATAATCGGCTGGCTACGACCATTGATGACGCCGTGGGCGAAGCATTCGACAAAACCGCCAAAATTCTCGGACTTGGTTTTCCCGGCGGCCCTGCCGTGGAGCGGGCCGCGGCAAACGGAAACGCCGGTGCAGTCCCCTTACCAAGGCCATTGAAAGGCGCCGACGAACCGCATTTCTCATTTGCAGGGCTGAAGAGTGCAGTGCTGCGTGCACATGAAACGGGGCAATATCGGGTGGAAGATATTGCAGCCTCCTTCCAACAAGCCGTGGTTGACTGCCTCTTGGACAGACTGAGCTATTCGGTCGATCGTATGGAGCCGCTGCCTGCGTTAGTGGTTGCTGGAGGAGTGGCGGCCAATGGGGCGATACGGACGATGTTGGCCGATTTTGCCGCAGTAAGAGGTATGCGCTTCGTTGCGCCTCCTTTATGGCTGTGCACCGACAACGGTGCGATGATCGCATGGGCCGGAGCGGAACGTTTTGCAGCCGGACTGACCGACGGGCTGGACTTTGTCGCGCGTCCGCGCTGGCCATTAGACCCGAACGCTGCCCCGGCGAGGGGCGCTGGAGTAAAAGCATGAGTGAATCGCGATACCCTGTCGGAATAGTAGGCGGCGGCGCATGGGGCACTGCTTTGGCATCGGTCATGGCGCAGATCCATCCGGAAGTCCTCATTTGGGCGCGGGAAAGCGATGTCGTCACCGCGATAAACGATACGCATGAAAATAGCCTGTTCCTGCGCGGACTCAAGCTCGCATCCAATATCCGGGCTACGGGTGATTTAGCCGCCATGGAGGCGTGTGGCGCGCTTCTGATCGTCACACCTGCCCAGCATGTCCGCGCGACCCTTGCCGCACTTCCGCGGACGGATGCCCCCCTGTTACTCTGCGCAAAGGGCATAGAGGCGGGCACAGAAATGCTGATGTCCGATATCGCGGCCGAAGTCAGGCCCAAAAGCCCCCTTGCCGTGCTATCCGGCCCCACCTTCGCGCATGAAGTCGCAGCGGGAAAGCCGACCGCTATCACGCTTGCCACTGCCAACCAGGCCATGGGCGCCGTGTTGATGCGCTTGATTGCTGCACCGCATTTCCGGCCCTATTGGTCCGAAGATGTCACGGGTGCCGAGATTGGCGGAGCCGTAAAAAATGTGCTCGCCATCGGCTGCGGTGTTGTCGATGGAGCAGGCCTCGGTCTCAACGCGCGCGCCTCTCTGATCGCGCGCGGATTTGCGGAAATCCAGCGTTACGGCCTCGCCCGCGGTGCGCGGCCCGAAACGCTTGCCGGGCTCTCCGGATTGGGCGATTTGGTGCTGACGTGCAGTTCGGACAATTCACGCAATTTCTCACTCGGTCGCGGATTAGGCCAGGGTCTCTCGGCAGACGCCCTGCTCGCGGACCGAAACACCGTGGCCGAAGGCGCGTTTACCGCACCGGTGTTGCTGCAATCAGCCCAGCGGCTCGGCATTGAAATGCCCATTGTTGCGGCGGTGTGCGCCTTGTTGGAGGGCAAAGCGAATGTCGGTGACGTAACCGCCGCGCTGCTATCGCGTCCCCTAAAGGCCGAAAGCTGGTAAGTTGCCTGCGATTGCGCTAGCTTCCGGCCAACAGGGATGAGATATTGACCGCAGTCCGGACCGATGAGGATGACATTCAGGCGCTGGCCAAGGGCGGGCGGACGAATGTTTTCGGCTTTCTCCTACGGCTTGCCGCGCGCATCCCGTTTCTTTTCATCGCCGGTCGTCTTTACGGCCCCGAAGCCTTGGGTCGTTTTGCCTATGCGATATTGATCGTCGAATTTGTGGCTCAATTGGCTACGCTCGGCCTGCGACGTGGCTTGGCGGAGCTGTTGTCGCAGGGCGAACGCCCCCATTCAAATCTGGTAGCCGATGCCATGTTTTCGGCGATGCTCGCGTCCGCCGTTGGAGCGGCATTTTTGATCGCCGTTCCGCAGATCATGTTTCCCAACAGCGCGATAAATGGGCTGGACAGGTTCTTGCCGCTCGTCATTTTTGCGATCGTCGCCACCGACATCGCACTAGCTGCCCTGGCGTACCGCTTTGACATCGTATCGACGGTGCGGGCGCGCGCTATTGTCGAGCCATGGACGATCAGCATCGCGGCAGGAGCTTTCTATTTTTATTCGGCACGGGACGGCTTGATCCTTGCTTATGTCGCATCGTTGATTGCCGCCCTGCTTTTCGCGATCTGGCCCTTGTGGCGCAGTTACGGGATCGCCTGGGGCTGGGCACCCAGCCTATCACGATCCTATGTCATCGCCCGCCGCAATTTGCCGCTCGCGGCTGCGGACGCGGCGGAATGGGGCAGCCGGAGGCTGGATCTCGCCATATTAGGGCTGTTCGCCTCGCCTGCAGTTGTCGGAATCTACTATGTCGCACAGCAGGTCGCGAGCCTGCCGCAAAAGCTGAAAACCAGTTTTGACCCCATTTTAGGCCCCGTCATTACCCGCAACCTGCAGTCCAAAAACTATGCTGAAATTGCCCGGCAGGTTGGACAGGTCGGTTTCTGGATCATCGCCGCGCAGGCCGGTATTGCACTCGCCCTCGGTATACCGGGTGAGGCCGTTATGGGACTTGTAGGGCCGGAATTTGTTGGCGGCACAGGAGCCCTCGCCTTTCTGCTGGCGGCGGAAGTAGCGGCGGCGACGGCGGTCGTCAGTGAATCCGCCCTTGTCTATATGGCGCGGCACCGGAACTTGCTGATCTCGATCATGATGCTCGCCGTTCAGGCTTTGGTGAGCATCGGGCTGATCATGCTCATCCCCTATTGGCCGATAAAGCCATCTTATGTCGGTCTCTATCAGGCAGCGGCAGTCGCATGTGGGTTGATGATTTCGCTCGGCATCGGCTCGATTATCAAATCCCGGTTCCTAAGCCGCCTGCTCGGCCACGGCATAAGTATCTGGCGCAGCGCCCTCGTCTTTGCCGTCATTAGCGCAGCCGGCGTGGGCATGCTGATTGTCAGCGTCCCCGCCCGCTTTGAATGGGTGGAACTGACCGTCGGCATCCCGGTCATTCTGGGCCTATATAGCTGGATAATCTGGCGGTGGGGCTTTAGCCCCGAAGACCGGGTGCTCTTCCGCAAGAAGTCCGATTAACCGAGCCTGTTGCGCACCAGTTCGGCGATATCCGCTTCGGGACGCGCTCCATAATGCGAGATGATTTCGGCTGCACAGACAGCACCCATCGTCAGGCATTCAGCCATCGACCGGTTTTGCGCGATACCTGCAAATACGCCCGCTGCGAACAGGTCACCTGCGCCTGTGGTGTCGACCAAGCGTGAAACGGGCTCGGCCGCCACCGTCGTACGCACGCCATTCTCGACGGCAATGGCTCCATGTTCGCCACGTGTGCATACGAGAAGAGGAACCTTGGCCGCGATCGCCGCGACTGATGCTTCAAAATCATCACTGCCATGCAGCGCGCAAATTTCGACTTCATTTGCAAACAGGATATCGATGCGACCCGCTTCCATTTCCGCAAGAAAATCGGGTCCGTGCCGCGAGATAACAAACGCATCCGAGAGCGTCAGCGCGACCTTGCGTCCCGCAGCGCGCGCCACGTCGATGGCAGTCCGCATGGCCGCACGCGGCTCTTCAGGGTCCCACAAATAGCCTTCGAGATACAGGATCGCCGCGCTCTCGATCAGTTCTTTGTCGATCAAACGGGCGGGCAGATATTGCGAGGCGCCGAGAAAGGTGTTCATGGTACGCTGGGCATCGGGAGTCACCAGAATATAGCAGCAGGCCGTAGCCGGAGCACCATCACGCGCCGGAATGTCGAAATGAATCCCGCCTGCGCGGATATCGTGCGCGAACACATTGCCCAACTGGTCATTTGCGACCTGACCGATAAATGCGGTTTTATGCCCCAAGCGCGCCAGGCCCGCCAAAGTGTTGGCCGCCGAGCCACCACTGATTTCGCGTGCAGGTCCCATGTGATCGTAAAGCGCCTTGGCGCGATCTTCGTCGATCAACTGCATGCTGCCTTTGGTGAGGCCCTGTTCGGTGATGAAGCTATCGTTGGTGTCGGCGATAATATCCACAATCGCATTACCAATTGCGAGTACGTCAAAGCGAATTTCAGTCATATAATATCCTGTTTACGGTCCGGCGCGCCCTAGTGGGATTGGACATTTCGAGCAAGCGCTTTAGAGTGGAGCGATGATCCAAGCACTTATGTTGTCGTTCCAAAGCCTAACGGACCGACGTGTCGCACTGCTGTTGGCCAAGGTTATCGCCCTCACCCTTGCCGCATTTGTCCTGTTAGGCATCGGCCTTTGGTATGGCATGACTTCCTTGTTCGTCTGGTTCAATCTGACCGACGACGGAACCTGGTCCGTGTTACTGTCCGTGGCATTATCGTTGTTGAGCGCAATCCTGCTGTTCCGTGTCGTGGCGGTTGCCATGACCTGGATTTTTGCGGACGATATTATCGACGCGGTCGAAGATCGCCACTACCCACAGCATGCCGACATGGGCAAACGACCCGGTCTTGCGACCGGGATGCAGATGGCGGTCCGCTCAGTTGTCCGGGTTATCCTGTATAACCTGCTGGCGCTGCCGATTTATGTGGCGCTGCTCTTCACCGGAATTGGCACTGCCATTGCCTTCCTGTTGGTCAACGCGCTGTTGCTGGGTCGTGATCTGGAAGACATGCTGATCGCCCGCCATGGCAAGGATCACGGTGCAATCCGCAAGCTGCCCCGCTTGCTCCTCGGGCTTTTGGGGACCGCAGGAATGATGGTCCCGATCCTCAACCTTTTTGTACCCGTTCTGGCGACCGCCATGGCGGTCCATATGGTCCATTCGGGAATTGCCAGGCTGTGAAATATATATTGCCTCTTCTGATGAGCATTGCGGTTGCCGGATGTGCATCGGCGCCGACACCTGCTCCGCGTCCCCAAACACCGACCGAGCGCCCGGCATCCGCTTTTCCTGTGCGGCCCGTCCTTGAAAAAAGAGGGCTGGAGGCTGTGTTAGGGAAGGATATCGCAACGTTAAAACGCCTTTTTGGCGAACCCCGACTGGATATCATCGAAGTCTATGGTCGAAAATTACAGTTCACAGGCAAAGCCTGCGTCCTGGACGCCTTTCTTTATCCCGACGGGAAAGGCGGAACCGAAATCGTAACACATATCGATGCGCGCCGCAGTGACGGCGCAGAAGTCGACCGCGCATCCTGTGTTGAAGCGCTAAGCCGACGTTAAGCGAATGAAGCGGGAGCGGTATTTGCCTCCGCCCCTGAATCCCATTCCATACGGACTTCTGGACTCTCCTCCGCAAGGGCGAACCGGGTTTTCATTTCCCCGAATTGGGCAGGCGAAAGCCGCCCCAACGCCCAAATGGCGCTTCCTCGAACGCCATCATCCGTGTCTCCGAGCAATGGGATCACTTGCGGCAACAATGACGCATCCCCGCTATTCCCCGCTGCGATCAGGACGTTGCGTACAAAGCGGTTGCGGCCAATCCGTTTGATTGGCGATCCCGAAAACATCGTCCTGAACGCGGCGTCATCCAGTGTCAGTAAATCGGACAAGCGCGGTGCAACCAATTCCGCCCGTGGCAGAAAGGCTTTATGTGCGGCGGCGGCACTTGCAAATTTATTCCAGGGACAAACCGCAAGACAGTCATCGCATCCATAAATGTGATTTCCAATCAGGGGACGCAGCGCGCGATCGATCGGCCCTTTATGTTCGATGGTGAGATAGGAAATGCACCGGCGCGCGTCGACTTTATAAGGTGCGGGAAAGGCATCGGTGGGGCAGATATCCTGACAGGCGCGGCATGATCCACATCGGTCCGCCCCGGGCGCATCGGGCTCGAGTTGCGCCGTTGTATAAATTGCGCCCAAGAACAACCAGCTTCCATGCTCGCGGCTGACGATATTGCTATGCTTCCCTTGCCAGCCAAGACCGGCCGCTTCGGCCAGTGCCTTTTCCATTACGGGCGCTGTATCGACGAAAACCTTAACCCCGACGTCCGCAGCATGGGCCAACCAGCCGGCAACACGTTTCAGCGCGCCTTTGACGACATCATGATAATCGCGTCCCTGCGCATAGACCGAAATGCGGCCACGCTCGGGATGATCCGCCAGCGCCATAGGATCGGCGGCAGGGGCATAGCTCATGCCCAACATGATAACCGACTGCACATCCGGCCAGAGGATATCCGGGTTTGCCCGCTGGTCCGCGCGGCTTTCCATCCACAGCATTTCGCCGTGGCAGCCCTCGTCCAGCCATTGGCGCAGGCGCGCTCCAGCCGCGGGGGCCAAATGGCCCGGCGCGATGCCGACCGCGACGAAGCCCTCGCTCGCGGCTTTGGCTTTCAACGCGTTAACCAAATTTGTCTTGTGTCTTTTCACACGCCAACCCTATTCAGCACCTCAATCTCATCCGGGGCGCGTTTCAGAATGTATGCAATCGAGGCACAGGGACTTGTCAAGCAGTTCGACGGATTTCGCGCGGTAGACGGCGTAAATCTGAAAGTCCCCCTGGGCAGCATTTTTGGTGTTTTGGGACCAAATGGTGCGGGAAAGACGACGATGTTGCGTACATTGCTCGGCATTATTGATCCTGACGAAGGTGTGCGCACGCTGCTCGGTTCGGACCGGCCTATCACCCAGTCGCGCAATGTGGGCTATCTGCCGGAAGAGCGCGGCTTGTATCAATCCATGCGTGCGGTCGATACCATCGCATTCATGGGCGCGCTGCGTGGCCTGTCGCTCAAGGAAGGCAAAGAGAAAGGCCGCGCGTTGCTCGAAGACGCAGGCCTCGGCTATGCCGCCGACCGCCAGATCCGTCAGCTTTCCAAAGGCATGGCGCAAACCGTGCAGTTGATGGGCACCATCGTGCACGATCCCAAGTTGATCGTGCTGGACGAACCTTTTTCAGGGCTCGACGCATTAAACCAGGCAAAGCTGGAAAAGATGATCCGTGCCCAGGCGGCAAAGGGTGTGACCGTCATTTTTTCGACCCATGTCATCGCGCATGCCGAGCGGCTTTGCGAACGCATCGCGATTATTGCCAAAGGTAAAATCAGTTTCGACGGGCTTGTGTCCGAAGCCCGCGACCGGTTGCGCCCGCAGGTGCATCTGGAAACCGAAACGCTGGATGGTGTGTGGCGCAAAGCCCTGCCCGAGGACACACGTGCCGAGGGACATTGGTGGCATTTCACCTTGCCCGAAAGCGGGGTGGAACCGCTGTTGACAGCATTGGTGGAAGGTAAGGCAGGAATTAAGTCCCTCTCGATTGAGCGCCCTGGCCTCCACGACGCATTTGTTGCCATTGCCGGGGAATCGGTGGCAGCCGAAATGGATGAACCCGTAGCTGGAGAGACATTGTGAAAGAGATTTTCCGCGCTGCGATGGTTATCGCCCGCCGCGACTTCACGGCAATCATCTATTCCAAAGCCTTTATCTTTTTCCTGCTCGGCCCTTTCTTTCCGGTCCTGGTAGGTATCGCCGCCGGAAACCTCGGCGGACAGATTGCACGCGAAGCCGCACAACCTGTGGTCGGGCTTGCCATGGTCCAATCGGATTCCGAAAAATTATTGAAAGCGCGTGAAACGCTCGCGGTAAATATGGGCGAGAGCTACTTCACCCAGATGAAAATTGTGGGCGATCCAGCGCGTGACGGGGCCACGAACCCCCAAGATTATCTCAAAAAGAAGGAAGATAATCTAAGCGTGGTAGTGACTGGAAGTTTGGAAGACCCCACAGTTACGGGGACAAAAAGGGCGGTCGAACGGGAAAGCGCCAGCATCGAATTGCTCGCGGCATATGCCAAGAACCCGTCGGCGATGAAATTGCCCGAAGCAAAATCCGACTTCGTGGCGGAGACCGCCAATAACGACAAACAGTTGCGGACCGTCACCGCCCAAGGCGGGCAAATTCTGGTCTTTTTCCTGACGATGTTGCTGGCGGGGATGGTTTTGTCCAATCTTGTGGAAGAGAAATCGAACAAGATTATCGAGATATTGGCTGCCTCCATTCCCATGGAATCGGTATTCTTGGGTAAGCTGTTTGCGATGCTTGGCATGGCGCTGCTCGGCATATTTGTCTGGACGGCCGTGGGCGCGATCGGCCTTCAGGTCGCGCAAGGCATTCCCAATTTTCCCACACCTGCGGTGGGTTGGCCGATTTTCATAACGCTGTGCTTTACCTATTTCATCATGGCCTATTTGATGCTCGGGGCCTTGTTCCTCGGCATCGGCGCAATGGCAGCAACGGTGCGCGAGGTGCAGACTATTTCGATGCCCGTGACCATGGCGCAGCTCATCAACTTCTTCTTCGCATCCTATGCCTTGACGAAAACCGGCCAGCCGGTTGAACAATTTGCGGCGATCTTTCCGTTTAGCTCTCCCTTCGCGATGATCGGCCGAGCGGCCTTGGAACCCAATTTGTGGCATCACGCTGTAGCCATTGTTGGCCAGATTCTCTTTGCCATTCTTCTGCTTCGGCTGGGGGTCGTTCTATTCAAGCGCAACGTAATGAAGTCCGGAAATGCAGGCCGGATCAAAGATGCGGGCAAGCGCAAATTGTTCGGGCTCATCACCGTCCGGGGGTGAATAGTTTAAAATACGAGATCAGTTGCTTATCGAAACGGGATTGACATATTTGTCAGTAGTGGCAGTTTCGGCTTCGAGAGGAGTTTATAAAATGGCCACTGCCCCCGTCTTCGAAAATGATTCGCTTCCTTGGGAAGTCAACAAGGCGCCGCATGAGTGGGATGTCACCCGTCCGGAGATTTACACCGAAGACCGCTGGCATCCGATATTCAAGGAAATGCGCGATAAAGCACCAATCAACAAGATCGAAGGGTCTGATTTCGGAAGCTATTGGAATGTGACCACCCTCAAGGCTATCCAGCATGTGGAAGCCTTGCCCGACATTTACTCGTCCTCGTTTGAGCATGGCGGAATCACGCTGATCGACGACGATGCGTTGGCCGAACCTATTCCGGACGACCAGAAGATTGTCATGCCGATGTTCATTGCCATGGACCGGCCGAAACATACAGAAGAACGGCGCGTGATTGCCCCGGCCTTTACGCCGGGTGCGATGGAGCAAATGTCCGGCGACATTCGCCGCCGCACCGGTGAGCTTCTCGATTCGCTACCGATCGGCAAGGCTTTCGACTGGGTCGATCTGGTGTCGATTGAACTGACGACGCAGATGCTGGCTTTGCTCTTTGATTTTCCATGGCAGGATCGCCGCAAGCTGACCGAATGGTCCGATTGGGCCGGTGACGTGGAACTGTTCCGCACTGAAGAAACGCGCAAAGCGCGATTGGAAAAGATGTTCGAAATGGGCGCCTACTTCCAGCGTCTGTGGGATGAGCGCAAAGATCGCGGTGAAGCACCAGATCTCATCAGCCGGATGATCCATTCACCGATGAAGGACATGACGACCTTTGAATATATGGGCAATCTGATCCTGCTGATCGTGGGCGGAAATGATACGACTCGCAATTCCATGTCGGGTTATGCCTATGGCCTCCACTCCTTTCAGGACGAGCGGGAAAAGCTGGAGAAAAATCCGGAGTTCATTCCCAATGCGGTTAGTGAAATCATCCGCTGGCAGACACCGCTGGCGCATATGCGGCGCACAGCGCTGCGCGACCATGACCTTTTTGGCGCGCCCATCAAGGCCGGGGACAAGATCGGCATGTGGTATTTGTCGGCTAACCGAGATGAAAGCGTTTTTGACAATCCTGACAAGCTGATCGTCGACCGCGAAAACGCGCGCCGTCATCTCGCATTCGGCTATGGCATCCATCGTTGTGTGGGTGCACGCCTCGCCGAACTGCAAATCCGCATTCTGCTCGAAGAAATGGCCACCCGTCGACTGCGCCCCAATGTGGTCGCCGAGCCGGAGCGCGTCTCAGGTTGCTTCGTGCACGGTTACCGCAAGATGATGGTGGAACTTTCCAAATATTGAGATGAAACCTTTTAGCGACATGACGCGTATTTAAGCCTGTCACCAGATAGAGGATATTCGTCATGAAGCTGAGCAAGCGTCAATTTTTCTCCTTGGGCAGCATAGGCGTCGCCGCATTCATGTTTGGATGCGGCAAGGACGCAACCGCTAAAGCGCGCTTTGCCGTCACCCTGACGGATGCGGAATGGAAAAAGCGGCTTTCCCCCGCCGCCTATCGCGTGCTGCGTCAGGAGGATACGGAATCTCCATTCACCAGTCCGTTAAACAAGGAAAAGCGCAAGGGGACGTTTGTATGCGCAGGCTGCAACCAGCGCCTTTTTGCGTCCAGTACCAAATATGACAGCGGAACCGGTTGGCCCAGTTTCTGGCAACCGTTGGCCGGCGGCGTCGGCACAAAGACCGATTACAAAATCGGTTTGCCCCGCACCGAGGTGCATTGTGCGCGCTGCGGCGGCCATTTGGGCCATGTCTTCAACGACGGACCAAAGCCGACCGGGAAACGCTATTGCATGAACGGCGTGGCGATGAAATTCATCCCCGGATAAAGATTATTTGGGGTCGCCAATCCCCGAAAAGTCCAGCTCGGCCGGTTTTTTCGTGGCATCGGTTTTGCCATTATTTTCCAGGATGGCGACTATCGCCGTGGCGCGGCCATCCTGCTTGGCATAGTCGCGGGCAGAATATCCTGCGCGGCTGTCCTTTTTATCGGGATTGGCACCGGCCTTAAGCAGAGTACGAACCGCTTCGGCATTACGCAGTTGTACCGCCAGAATTAGGGCTGTTTCGCCGGAACGGTTGGTCTGGTCAACCTGCGCCTTTTTCTTCACCAGCAAGTCGATGCCCTCGACATAGTTGAGCTGCGTTGCCAGCATCAGCGGCGTTGTGCCCTTTTTGTCGGCCAAATTGGGGTTGGCTCCCTTTTGGAGCAAATAACCGAGCCATGTCGAATCGCGACGGGTGATCACAATATGCAACGCCGTTTCACCGCTGGTGCTGTCGCGCGTATTGACGATCACTGTGCCTGGTTCCGACAGAAATTTCTCCGCCTCCTCACCCTTGCGTTCACGTACCGCCTTCAGGAAGTTATAGCTGTCCGAAAACTGGGCTTGGGCAGGTGGCGCGATAACCCCGGAAGCCACCGGAAAGAGTGACGCTGCGATCAGAGCCAAAATCATTTTCTTGTTCACGAAAAACTGCCCCATAAATTACAACCCAAAATACTTGATATCCGTGCATTAGCAGACCATGTCTGGCCCCGCTATGAACAAAAATCCCCGTATCGCGCTATCCATCGCAATTTCGCCCCTCCTGCTTGTCATGAGCGCCTGTAATCAGCAACCCGCCCAACCTTCGCTCGCCGAAGCTCCCCTGGCGGGAGCGGCCATAGGCGGTGACTTTACCCTGACCGATCAGAACGGAAAGAAACGGACGTGGAAGGAATTCGAAGGTCAATATCGTATCGTCTATTTCGGCTACACCAATTGCCCGGATATCTGCACGCCAGACATGCAAAATTTGATGGCGGGCCTGAAAGCCTTTGAAAAAGCCAAGCCCGAACTAGCGGCCAAGATTCAACCGATTTTCATTACGGTTGACCCCAAGCGCGATACCCCTGACGTGCTCAAGCAATTTGTCAGCGCTTTCCATTCGCGCGCCCTTGGACTGACAGGCACCGATACCGAGATCGCGGACGCCGCCAAGAAATTCGCTATATACTCCAGTCGCGTCGAAGGCTCATCCCCTGAAAACTACCTGATGAGCCACAGCCAGACACCCTATTTGATGGGTCCGGATGGTAAGCCCCTCGCGCTGTTACCCGCCGATCAGCCGAAGACGGATGCCAATGAAGGTGCGCCGAAACTGGTGGAAGCCGAACTCGAAAAGTGGGTTCGCTGAACCAGCCGATGGCCGAAACACCCTTCTGGGAAGCTCCGATCGAAACGCTTGACCGCGCGCAGTGGGAAGCGCTGTGCGATGGATGTGGCAAATGCTGCCTGAACAAGGTGGAAGATGAAGATACCGGACGTATCTATCCCACCAATGTCGCCTGCAAATTGCTAGACCTGAGCACATGCCGGTGCGCCGATTATCGCAACCGGAAAGCCATTGTGCCCGAATGCCTTCGCCTGACCCAGCGCAAGATTGATGACTATGTCTGGCTGCCATCGACATGTGCTTATGTCCTGCGCGCCGCAGGACAGCCGCTGCCCGAATGGCATTATCTCGTCAGCGGAAGTACCGAAACGATTCATGAAGCTGGCATGTCGATCAAAGGTCGGGCAATATCCGAACTGCATGCTGGACCGCTTGAAAACCATATTATCGAACAGCCTCTCTGACCCGGAGGTAGATATCGAGGGCGAAAGCGTTCCGGTACGGATCAGGCGCAACCCGCGTGCCCGCCGGATTTCGATGCGCGCCGATGCGGTGAAGCGCGAAATCCGGATTACAATGCCCCATTATACCCCGACTACCGTCGCGCTCGATTTTGTGTCGAAGAAGCGCGAATGGATCGCCGCGCGGCTGCAAAGCGCGCCGGATGCAGCGCCGATTGGCCCAGGCGGTGAAATCGCGGTAGAGGGCGAAAGCCATCTCATTGAATGGCGCGAAGAGTGGCCGCGCACAATCAGGTGCGGCGAAGGCATGATCCGGCTCGGTGGCCCCGAAGCATCGGTTGAAGCTCGTGTCCTACGCTGGCTGAAGGCGGAGGCGCGGCGGATTTATGAAAAGGAAATCCGGCATTATTGTGAAAAGGCTGGCGAGCCGGTGCCGCGGCTGTCGCTGGGCGATCCCCGAAGCCGTTGGGGCAGCTGTTCCAGCCGGGGTACGATATCTCTGAGTTGGCGCCTTATCATGGCGCCGGTTCATGTCCGGCGATCCGTGATCGCGCATGAGGTCGCACATATGCGGCATATGGACCATAGCCCGGCTTTCTACACTTGGCTGGATGCGCTATATGAAGGTGACCGAAAAACGGCGGACCGTTGGTTGAAAATGCACGGAACCGGTTTGCAAAGGGTCGGACGATAGGAGGGCTTCATGCTGGAAATGCGCGACACATGTGAAATTTGTGCCACACCGCTGCCATGGGAAAGCGAGGATGCACGGATCTGCAGCTATGAGTGCACATTCTGCGCACCTTGTGTCGACGGACCGCTAGCCGGAAAATGCCCCAACTGCGGCGGAGTTCTGCAACCCCGGCCGACGCGGATTCGGAAGACAGCTTAACCCCTCCCACTTACGGGAGGGGCGCCGCATCAGCCTTTGGTAATTTCGCTGCCGAGCGCGCCATATTTCTTTTCGAAACCGGCAACATCACCTGCGACCAGAAGCGATGCCTGATCCACCCAGTTATCGCGTGTAATCCGACCGGCAAATGTGCCGAGCTTGCCGTCCAGTTCCGCCACATCGGCAGCCGTCATCTTGGCAACCTGCGCAAAGCTGGTCACACCGAGCGATTTAAGCAGCGTATTCAACTTTGGACCAACGCCCTTCAGCAATTCGAGATTGTCCGGAATGACCGGTTTTGCAGCCGCTTTCGGCTTTGCTGCGGCTTTCGGCTTTGGCGCCGCTTTGGCTTTCGCTGCAGGTGCCTTGGGCGCGGGTGCAACGACGGCTTTCTTGGTCGCTGCCTTGGGCTTGGGCGCGGCTTCGGCTTTTGCCTTTACCGGCGCTTTTGCAGCCGCCTTGGCGGCTGGCTTTGGCGCGGGCGCTTTAGCTGTGACAGCTTTTTCCGCTTTTGCCTTGGGGGCAGCGGCTTTAGGTGCCGCAGCTTTTTTCGCCGCCGGTTTGGCAGGTGCAGCCTTGGTGGCCGCTGCCTTTAACGGTGCCTGCGCTTTTGCAGGGGCCGTCTTTGATGCGGGCGTCGGATCATCCATTAACTTGGCGGGTTCGGCGACTTTAGGTGCCGCAGGCGGAGGCGTGGCTGCAACCGGCGGAACAGGAACAGCCTTGGGCGCTGCGCCATCCTTGGCCCCTGAATCCTTTTTGACCGATCCGAGTGCGAGCAACCACCACATCAGTGCGGTGAAAATGATAATAGCGCTTACGATAATCAACAAAGATGCAGTCATGATTTTCTCCCCGAAACGGCCCTCAACTCAACGCAGCAGGTTAAGCAAATTTTCGAAGAAAGCAAAAGCGCAAATCAATGACCCGATTCACGCTCCACTTCGCGCCAGCCGATGTCACGCCGGTAGAAACCGGTGGGGAAATCGATCGCTTCAATCGCCGCATATGCGTTGCGTTGTGCTTCGGTCACATTGACCCCCATGGCCGTTACGTTGAGCACCCGGCCACCATTGGCGACCAACTGGCCATCCTTTTCCGCCGTACCTGCGTGAAACACCTTGGCCTGTGTCACATAATCGATGGATATTGCGCCACCCTTTTGCGGCGTGCCGGGATAGCCTTGGGCGGCCATAACAACCGTCAAAGCTGAGTTTGGCGAGAAGCTCGGTGCGGACTCGGCGGACAGGCTTCCTGTCGCGACGGCGTGCATAAGTGTCACCAGATCGCCTTGCAAACGACTCATCAAAACCTGGCATTCCGGATCGCCAAACCGGGCATTATATTCGATCAGCTTGGGCCCCTCTTCCGTCAGCATCAGCCCTGCAAACAACACACCGGAATAGGGCATTCTCTGTGCCGCCATATAGCCAACGGTCGGCTGAATAATGCGCTCCATCACTTCGTCCTGAAGAAGCTGGGTCAAAACCGGAGCGGGCGAATAGGCCCCCATGCCGCCTGTATTCGGGCCCGTGTCGCCATCGCCCACCCGCTTATGGTCCTGTGCAGAGCCGAATGCGACGACATCACGACCATCGGTCAGGGCAAAGAAACTCACTTCTTCGCCCGTCATAAACTCCTCGAGAACCACGGCGGCCCCGGCATCACCAAAGCCACCACCAAACATATCCTCGATCGCTGCCTCCGCATCGGCCTTGCTCTCCGCAATGATCACGCCTTTCCCTGCGGCTAGGCCATCCGCCTTTATCACATAGGGCGGCTTGAACTCATCTAGCCCCGCCAACGCCGATGCCTTGTTATCATGGCGACGGTAGCCGGCTGTGGGAATGTTGGCCGCTGCGCACATGTCCTTGGTAAAGCCTTTCGAACCCTCCAGTTGCGCTGCATTGCGGTTCGGTCCGAAGACAGGGATTCCCGCTTCGCGCAAGGAATCGCCAAGGCCGTCGACCAGAGGGCCTTCCGGCCCCACCACCACCAATCCGATGTCATGCCCTGCGCAAAAGCTTATTACTGCAGCATGGTCGGATATGTTCAGGTCAACAAGTTCGGCATCTTCTGCGATGCCAGGGTTGCCGGGGGCGGCGTAGAGTGTATCACAGGAGGGTGACTGTGCGAGCTTCCAGGCAAGCGCATGTTCACGACCGCCTGAACCGATGAGCAAGATATCCATGTCCGACAACGCCCCTTTTAACGACCCCAATGGCCCAACTGCGCGCCTGTTAGCCGAGGAGCGCCCCGGCGACAATGCCCAGGCCATGAGCGTGTCGGAATTGTCCTCCGCACTCAAGCGTACGGTTGAGGACCGCTTTGGCCATGTTCGCGTCCGGGGAGAGATTTCCGGTTTCAAAAGGGCGGCTTCCGGCCATATCTACTTCAGCCTGAAAGATGAGAATGCGCGCCTCGACGCCGTTATGTGGAAAGGTGGCGCAGCCCGCCTGCCCTTTGCGCCAGAAGATGGCCTGGAAGTCATCGCGACTGGAAAACTGACCACCTACGCGGGCCGTTCCAACTACCAGATTGTCGTCGAAAGCCTCGAGGTCGCCGGCGAAGGCGCGATGATGTTGTTGTTCGAAAAACTGAAAGCACGCCTCGCGGCTGAGGGGCTTTTTGCACCCCAGAAGAAAGTCCCGATACCCGCGCTTCCCCGCACCATAGGAGTCGTCACATCCCCCACCGGCGCGGTGATCCGCGACATCCTGCACCGCCTTGCCGACCGCTTCCCGAGCCATGTCCTTGTCTGGCCCGTGCTCGTGCAGGGCGAAGGCGCCGCCGCCCAGATCGCACGCGCCGTCAACGGCTTTTCCGCTCTGCCCACCGATGGCCCGGTTCGGCGACCCGATCTTGTCATCATCGCGCGTGGTGGCGGGTCAATCGAGGACCTATGGGCGTTCAACGAGGAGGTGGTGGTACGCGCGGTAGCCGATTGCACCATACCGACCATCTCGGCCGTCGGCCATGAAACCGATACCACCTTGTGCGATTTTGCCGCAGATGTCCGTGCACCGACCCCCACCGCCGCCGCTGAAATGGCAGTCCCTGTGCGCAGCGAATTGTTGCAGCGTGTGGGTCAGGCCGCTCTGAGGATGTCAGGTGCCGTCCGGCGCCATGTCGACCGCGCGACGGAACGGTTGGAGGCGCAGCGTCGCCTGATGCCCAAACTGACCGACCTGTCCGCCCCGCACCAGCAACGCACCGACGAACTGGCCGAACGGTTGCGCCAATCGCTTCGGACACGTGTTGGAAAAGCCGAACTCGCCTTTTCTGGCCCGGCCCAGATGCTACACCCCCGCCTGTTAGCGCGGCGGGTGGATCAGGGGCAACAAAGGCTTGATGCACTGGCGCGGCTCGCGGGCAGCCTGCACCCTGAAGCTCCGTTGAAGCGCGGATTTGCAAGGGTTACCGATGCCCATGGCAAGACAATTCTTACCCGTGAGGCGGCACAGTTGGCAGGCGAGGTCGGCCTGCGTTTCGCCGATGGCGAGATTGGCGCTACAGTCCATGGGGCTACAGCACAGCCCAAAACTGCAGCACCCAAACCACCGCGTCCCGCCCCAAATCAGGGTAATTTATTTGAAGGCTGAATGCCGTCATTGCCCATTCATGCGCATTGCGCCATAATGAGGGGATGTTGATGTCGAGCAAAAACAAAGTCGCCCGCCTGCACTATATGGCCAACGGATTCCGCCTGTTAAGTCCGGGAGATCACGTGCTGTGCGCCGTCACAGGACAAGCCATCCCTCTGGAAGAATTACGCTATTGGAGCGTGATCAAGCAGGAACCTTATGCCAGTGCGGAAATTTCGACGCGGGCTGCGCTCGGAAAAGGGTGAAAACCCGATGCATGCACGCAGTTCGCTCCTGATGATCGCTTTTGCCGCGCTTGCCACCTGCACAGCAACACCGCCACAGGCGTCCACACCGGCACGCAGCGCGTCCGTTCCGGTTGAACCTCCTGCCATCGCGCTTGCACCTGTGCGCTCCAACACCACTCCGATCGAGAGCATGCGGCCCGATTTTTGGTTTTCCACCCCCGCGATCCAAGGCGGCCTCGTCACCGCCCGAGCGCCCAGCGGCGCGCGCGCGGTCCTTTTCAACGGTGTCGAACTTCCCTTAACTGCTGAAGGTTTTTTCCTGATCGGTTTCGACCGCGATGCGGAAAACAGCGCCAGCCTTGTCGCCCTTTTTTCTGACGGGCAGCGAAAGGAGCATTATCTTCCCGTCGCACCGGGTAACTGGAAAATCGAACATGTGGCCGCCAACCCGACCGGCGGTGCAAAAACCACTGAGGAATTTCAGGCGCGGCGCGGACCGGAACTCGCCCGTATCAACGCGGCCCGAGCGACGCGCGTGGCAAGTGATGGATGGCGGCAGAATTTTATTCGCCCGGTCGCAGGACGGATATCCGGACTGTTCGGGGCGCAACGCATTTATAATGGCACACCCGGCAGCTACCACAGTGGTATGGACATCGCAGCGGCGGCGGGCACGCCCTTTGTTGCACCCGCCGACGGCGTGGTCACACTCGCCGCAGCAGAAGACGTCTTCACTTTAGAGGGACATTTGCTGATGATTGATCACGGCATGGGCCTCAATAGCGCATTCCTGCACTGCTCCGAACTGTTGGTGCGCGAAGGCGATGTCGTGAAACAAGGGCAGATCATCGGCAAGGTCGGCGCCACCGGTCGTGCCAGCGGGCCTCATCTGCACTGGGGCATGAAATGGAATAGCGCGCGAATTGACCCCAGGTTGGTGATCCCGGTCGGCTAAACGCATTCGAGAGCAAGCTGCTCTCCGTTCCTCTTTTATGTCCGATGCGGCAATTCGAAAATATCGCGCGACAGTCCGTCTGGGAATACCTCCCGCTTGATGAGAATTCCCCCCAGTTTCTCGACCAGTTTCCGTGCGGCGACATTGTCATCGTTCATGTGTGTTTCAACCAAATCCCAACCCAGCACGTCATAACCAAAAGAGACCGCTACACGGGATGCTTCCAGGGCATAACCGTGCCGGCGAGCGGCCGGAATGATCCACCAGGTGAGTTCCGATCGCGGATAGCCTTCGGGCCACCAAAGGCCACAGCCACCAACCATCTGTCCCGTGGCCTGTTCGACCACGGACCAACGCCCATAGCCGCGCAACGCCCAGTGGCCGATATCGGTTGCGAGCACACGCCAAGCACGGTCGGCATCCAGAGGGCCGCCATAGAAATGTGACGCTTTAGCATCAGCAAAAAAGTCGCGGTAGACAGGATAATCTTCGCCACGTGGTGCCCGCAGTTCGAGCCTCTCTGTCATGAGCGTGGGTATAGGTATCGGGTTTATCATTATCCCGAGTGCCCCGATGTATCCTAAGCCGTACCTAATTCACCCGCCGCATGCGGATGGCGCGCTGGCCATTGATATTGGCGAAATAGCTGCCCATGGCCGCTTCACGGATCTTGATTTCGTTACCGCGTTCCGGATTTTTGCGCATGACTTGGGAATCGATCTGCACCCAGCGCGCACCGTCGTCGAGCAGGATCGTCCATTTGCCAAGGCTGGCCTGATAGGCAGAATCGATCTTGGCGACAAGCTCGAACTTTTCCTCTTCTTTGCCGTCATTGCCGAATATCTTCAGCTTGGGGATCGAGAAGCCGAACAGGCCACGCCGTGCTTCTTTCATCGACGCCTTGTCGGCAAGGACAAGCTCGTCCTTCTTTTCGGCCTCGTCCATTGCGGCGACCTTCGTATCGTAGCAGGACAACCGTTCAGTGGGGTCGGTAATGGTGCGGCAGTTCACCAATTCCTCGAAAATAGGGGGACGCGCTTCGGTCAACTTGTCGTCCTTGGCCACCGCCGGCGACGCCACCAAAGCCAATGCACCGATAAGGCCGATTTGCCCGAATTTCCGCATCTTCATCCCTCTCGTTTAGACAGGGAATGGTTTTACCCCTCAATCAGGTAACTTCGCAAGCGGGGAATGGTCTAAATTCAGCCTGCCTACCAATCGCTCACCGTGCTGAACAGCGGCAGGGATTTGGGGCGTGGCTCGGCGTCGGTCGATTGGTAGTATCCGGGCGGCAGATTGCTGATCGGCATACCGGCCGCGGCAAGCATATAGGGGGATATCCGGCGGCTGGTGCACAAGCCGCCATTGCCATCATTCACCAGACGCTCTTCAAAGGCCAGGCCTTGCTGATGTCCCATGGAGCGGACGACAGTGGACACGGCAAGTTGCCCATCGCCGAAATCGAGAACGAATTTGGTGCCTTCGGGAACGTCCAATATACCTTCGATCAACGCACCCGACACCGACAGATTACGCAGAACAACGTTGTAGCAATGGTTTTCGTGGATCGCGCCGATCTTGCGGTACATCGACAAGCGATCCCCGCGCGTGACGGCGGGGCCGGAGGGAACTATCGACCATTCGCCAGCCTGCAGTCTTTCAAGCAGGACTTCATTACTGACCGCCTGGCTGTAAACATAGCCCTGTACATGGCTGACATTGAGGTCGCGGATCATGGCCAACTGATCGAGGGATTCAATGCCCTCCGCCGTGGTATCCATATCCAGCGCATCGGCGAGCGCGACGATGGCGGCGATGATCGCGCCGTCACGGCTGCCCGGTTCGGTCGCGGTACGGACAAAGCTCTGGTCGATTTTGATCTTGTCAAAAGGCGCGGTTCGCAAATAGCCGAGCGACGAATATCCGGTACCAAAGTCATCAAGCGCCAGGCGCACGCCGATCTTCTTCAGCGCCTGGAACATGGCGTCGGTATCGGAGCTTTCCTGCAAGAAAACGCCTTCGGTAATTTCAAGTTCCAACCTGTCTGGCGAAAGGCCTGACGCGGAAAGGGCCCCTTCGATAAGCTTGGGGAGAAGGTCGTTTGCAAACTGAATCGGCGACACATTGACGGCCACGCGCAGCTTGCCGGGCCAAGTCGCGGCTTGTTCGCATGCCTTCTGCAACGCCCATTCGCCGATTTCGCCAATAAGGTTGGTTTCCTCGGCAATCGGGATGAACAGCGCGGGAGAAATATTGCCGCGTTCGGGATGGTTCCACCGGATCAACGCTTCGAAGCCGGTGACAACGTTCGTTTTGGCATCCACGACGGGCTGATAGGCAAGCCAAATCTGACCGTTGTCGAGCGCATCGCGCAGATCCTCTTCAAGTACGCGCCGATCTTCGGCTGCCTGTAGAAGCTCGCTCGAATAGAAACGGAATCGTCCGCGACCGCCGCCTTTTGCCGCATAAAGCGCAAGGTCGGCGTTGCGGATCAATTCTTCGCTGCTTTGTCCGTCAAAGGGGCTGACTGCGATTCCAACGGAAGCTCCGATGATGCAGCGGCTTCCGTCGACGGAATAGGGATGGGACAGGCTCTTGATGATCTTCTCGGCCATATCACCCAAAGCGCCACGGTCATCGACATCCTGTAAGATAATCTGAAACTCGTCACCGCCCAGACGACCGATCTTCTCGCGGTCGCCGACAACCTTGATCAGCCGTTCGGCAACCTGCTTTAACAACGCGTCGCCCGCCGGATGCCCCAGCGTATCGTTGACATGCTTGAACCGGTCCAGGTCAATCAGCATCACCGAACAGGCACGCCTTTGCTGTTTAAATGCCGAAAGGGTCGTTTCCAGCAACTTACTCATGCGGAAGCGGTTCAGAAGGCCGGTCAGGGAATCATAGGTCGCCAGACGCGAATTGTCTTTGGCGCTGATCCGTTGCGCCGTGATGTCAGTGCCACTGCCACGATATCCGCCGAATTGGTCCGGTGCATGGAAATAAGGGCGCCCCGATACAGACCACCAGATTTCGCCTTCACCCGGCTTGGCAGCCTGCAAGGGGAGATCGTCGAATTTGGACTGTTTGCGTAAGATAAAGGGCAAGGTGCGCTGGTGCCCGGCAGCTTCATCGGCTTGCTGGAAAAGGCTGGTAAAGGGCGCTCCGATCAGCTCGTCCCGTGTTTGGCCAAGCAACTCGCAGACTGACTCGGTAAGATAGGTAATGCGGCCTTCAGCGTCGGTCGACCAGAACCAGCCACGCCCGCTCTCTTCGTAATTTTGCAGCAGCAAAAGCGCATCTTTTGATGTGCCGCCGATAGCGTTGATCGCAAGTTGTGCCGGTTTGGCGACAGAGCGTGCGGTAATTTTTCCGAACAAGCTGGACGAGCCTTCAGACGGCGTGTCTGAATTCTTGCCACCACCCCATGAAAATTTTCCTGCCGCCATTTTACAAAAAGCCTAACTGATCCAGTCAGGAAAGTTAGCAGCAAGCTCTTTCGGAATGGTAAATATTCCCTTGTTTCGGGCGCTTAAGAAAAGGTGCGTTCGATAAACCAATAGCTCGCTGTGATACCGATCGCATAGGTCGCCAGTTTCACTACAGGAAGCAGAAGAGTATCTGAAACTCGCCGCAAGGTAGTCAGTAGGAGCAATGTCAGCGCGACAATCATGATCTGGCCGACTTCAACACCCAGATTGAAGGTCAATAGTGCAACCGATATATCCTGTTCCGGCAAGCCGATTTCCTTCAGCGCCCCTGCAAAACCAAAGCCATGCAGCAAGCCGAACCCGAAGGCGACAACCCACGGCACCCGTTCCGACAACCGCGCTTCGCCGGGCTTTCGCTTGATGATTTCGACAGCCAGAAAGAGGATAGAAAGCGCAATAACGCTTTCAACGGGTTGTTGTGGCAGTCCAATCAGCCCCAAAGTTGTGCCCACCAACGTCAGCGAATGTGCGACAGTGAAGGCCGTAACCGCCTTGGCGATGGTCCAGAAGCCCGACAGCAAGAGAACGAGGGAAACCACGAACAGCAAATGATCATAGCCAAAAAGGATGTGGTCGATGCCGGTCACGAAATAGGTCCACGCAACTTGCCAGCCGCTCGCCTTTTCCTGAATGGAAACCCGCGGTTCGGCTGGCGTGAGACGGAGGGCTTGCACAGGACGACCAAGCGGAGCAACCCGCACCAGAACGTCCGACTGCGCAGTTTCCATGCCGTCGAGGCCGATAAATTGCCCCGCAACCTCTCCTTTGCACCCTACAGCGGACCGCGTTGTGACGGCCGCGTTCGCGATGTCGCGTTGCGGTTCTCCTGTCATTGCGCAGCCTTTGGGCAAGAGCGGAGCGGTGGATGGCGTGAAGCCGCCCTGCATCGGAAGCTTCCAAACCAGCATCCACTGCGTGGCAGATTTCTGGGTGAACTCCATATATCCGGGCCGTAATTCATCCGCACGCGCAGGAGTGCCGAGCGCGAGAAGCACCAACAGGCTCAGCAGCCGGATCACGGCTTGGCAATCTTTATCGTGTAGGCATCCAGCAGTGCTTGATAGGCCTCCGCCTCGCGTGCATTGGCGCCGCTGACACGCCAGTCATTTTCGACCCGTTGCCGGACGGCATCGAGCGTTGGCTTACCCGATGCCTTTCTGGCACGGACCCGAACGAGATGTTCGCCAAAACCGGATTGGACAGGACCTGCCCATCTGTCCAATGGTGCGGTAGACAAGGCCTGTGCGAAGGCGTCGCCAAATTGGCGGGCAATGTCCGATGCGGAGCTTTGTTCCAAGGCGCGAGGCAGCGAAATAGATTTCCCCTGCGTACGCCAATCCGCACCTTGAGCAATGCTTTTCAATATCGCGGTGCCGTCCTGTGCGGTTTCGCCAAGATAGATCTGGTCAAAATCATAGATGATGTCGGTAGCAAAACGCTCGGGATGGCGGTCTAGCCAGTTCTGCAGGGTTTTCTCGTCGGTCTGCGCGTTTTCGACCTGCGCCTTGGCTAAAAACTCCATTTTGGAGCGAAGGCGACGCCGAATGACCGTATCGTCCTCATCCAGACCGAGCCGTTTCGCTTCCCGATAATAGACCTCTTCCTTGATATAGTCCCTGATCAGGCCGTCAATCTCGGCTTGGGTCGGGGGGCGTCGCCATATCTGCTCCCAACTGGCGGACAAGCGCGCCACTTTCTCTTCGGTGATGTGGATCGTCCGGCTTTCCGCATCGACGCCGCCACCACGCCAGAGCGACAATAGAAAAACCAGAAAGCCGATTATCAAAAAATGGACAAGTGGTTCACGGAGCAAGCCGCGAAGCAATGTTGGAGACGTTTCTGGGCCTGTCATTTTATTTGCCTAAAACGCCATCAAAACGGTTGCAAGCACCGATAAACAATGTGAGAAATAGGTGAATTTCGGACCCGAGTTTTCGGGCTTTGCTGCAACGGGGGGGCACGCACCGATTTGACTGAGAGCGACCCGATAACCGACGAAACCGATACGCAAAAGTCGACTGTATTTTTCAGTTATTCGCGTGAAGACCAGGCGCGTGCAATTCCGATTATCGGGCTGATCCAAGATGCCGGTTTTTCCACATGGTGGGATGGTATGCTGGAAGGTGGCGAGCGTTTTTCGCGGTCGACCGAAGAAGCGTTGGACAGGGCGAAGGCGGTTGTCGTGCTGTGGTCCAAAACATCGGTCCAGTCCCACTGGGTCCATGACGAGGCCACCCGCGGACGCGACCGGGGTATCCTTATCCCGCTATCGCTCGACGGCACGGAACCACCCTTGGGATTTGGCCAGTTTCAGGTCATCAACCTTGCACAATCAAAAATGGACAGCTCCGATACCGAAATATTACGGATGCTGCGTGCGATTGCGGCTTCCCATCGCGCCGTTCTGAATATGCCTGCACCGGTTGCGAAAACGGGCTTCAAGATCAACCGCCGCTGGGCGATGGGTGGCGGACTTGCGGTAGCGGCAGGCGCTGCCGGTTTCGCGGTGTGGAAGACCGACGTCTTTGGCGGCCACTCCACACGCAATAGCGTCGCCGTTTTGCCCTTCGACAATCTCAGTGGTGATCCTGAACAACGTTATTTCTCGGATGGTCTGGCATCGGAGATCCGCTCCAATCTGTCGCGCAACGCATTGTTGGAAATTGTCGGACAAACATCATCGAACCAGTTCCGCGATCGCAAAGGCAATATTCAATCCATCGCCCAGGAATTGAAGGTTTCGTACCTGCTCGACGGCAATGTGCAGCGGATTGGTGACAAGGTCAAAATAGCGGTCGAATTGACCGATGGCCGCAGCGGCACCAACAAATGGTCGAAAATTTTCGAACGCCAATTGTCGGATATCTTCGCGGTACAAAGCGAAATCGCTACGGCTGTCGCCGGGGCACTGTCCGCTGCAATGGACGATAGTTCAGCAGGCAAGAAAGCATTACAAGTCGGTGGCACCCGCAGCCTGACGGCCTTCGATGCCTATTTGCGCGGACGCGAACTATTTGAATCGCATATAGATGAAGCATCGGAACGGGCAGCATTGGCAAAGCTGGAACAGGCTATTGCAATTGACCCCGATTATGCCGCCGCACGGGCGCTCCGGTCGCGTACCCTTGCGGTTATCGCCAACCAATATGCGTCGGCAGTCGAGCGGAAAGCTCTCTACTCAGAAGCGGTGACTGAAGCCCAAAAGGCAGCCAAGGCAGCGCCCAATTTTGCACCCGCCTATGCCGCGCTAGGATACGCCTTGTTTTACGGGCGGCTTGATGCGGCGGCGGCCCGTAAGCCGTATGAGCAGGCATATGCACTTGCGAAAAGCGATGTCGATGTTCTGAGCCGCTATGCCGTATATTGTGCGCGGACAGGAAGGTTCGTCGCGGCGGAAACCGCAATCAATCGGGCCGCGATACTTGACCCGCTCAATTCCACGATGTTCAAGTCCGCAGGCAATATCAAATATGCGGCAAAGGCCTATCAGGAAGCGATCGGTTTCGGGCGCAAAGCACTAGCTCTCAATCCGCAACGCAGCACCCTTCATGGTGATATTGGCAATGCCTATCTGATGCTGGGCGATGTCGACAAGGCGCAAGCGGAATTCGCGCTGGAAACCAACACCCTGCTTGCGCTGCCGGGTAATGCGATCATCTCGCAGAAAAAAGGCGACTTGGACAAGGCAAAGGCAGCGCTTTCGGCGCTCATCAGTGAGCATGGCGACAACGCACTTTACCAACAGGCGCAGATACTGGCGCAATGGGGCCAGAAGGAGGACGCTTTTGCGACGCTCCAAAAAGCCTATGATGCCGGGGATTCCGGACTGGTCTATTTGCTGAACGATCCGTTCCTGGATCCGTTGCGAGAGGACGCGCGGTATAAAGCCTTGCTAGGGCAACTGAAATTTGTGTAAACTCGTGTTTCCTGAAGGGGGAAAGAATATGCGTAAAATTGTAACATTGTCAGCAGCTGCATTTCTGGTTCTGGGCGTTACCGCCTGCAACAAGCCTGAAGCCGAAAAAACTTCGGAAGAGGTAGTAGCTGAAGAAACCGTGGTTGCCGAACCTGCTGTTGAAGATTCAGCCGCCAAGACCGAAGACGGCGCAACCGATACCAAGCCAACAGACCAGGGCTCCACTGATCAAGGTTCAACCGACCAGGGCTCGACCGATCAGGGTGCTACTGACGGTTCAACCGACCAAAACAAGTAATTCAGGTTTACGGTCAAGGTAACTTTTCAACGGCGTTGGAGAGCACGCGGACGCGTGCCTCCGCCGCTTTGATCCATGTCGTAAACTGAACCAGATCCACAAAGAGCGATGGGTTTTGCTGCCCATTCTCTTCTGCGCCGCAGCCAACGCCTCCTGACACAAGGCCGACCTGCACAACGCGGCCACTCACTTCCTGAACAACCGGACCGCCGCTATCCCCTCGGCAACTGAAGGTATTTCCTGCTTGCGCTCTGCGCTGCGGCGTGACCGCACAGATCTTCTTGTCGATATCGGTATAGCCCGGAATCTTGCGGCATCTGTTGGTATCGAAAACCTCCATATCCGCAATGCGTAGACGTGCTTGCGGGAATTGTGGTCCATCTTGTGTCTGTTCATGCCGTTCGCCGCGTTTGACAACTTCGGTAAATCCCCAGCCTAGAACCTTAATCGTACCACCGGTCGTCGCCCGCTGAAAACCAAGAACATCTGCTGGTAGGTCAACGGGTCTCTGCGGGGCAACAGCGGCTTTGGGTTCAATTCGAAGCAGTGCAATGTCATCCTTCTGCCCGCCCGACTTGTATCCGCTATGAACCACTGCTGCAGCAATCCGGTACCGCGCGCCACCCACTGTCAGATTTTGTGTGCCAACCAATATCTCGCGCATCTTAAGAACATTTGCACCATCCAACGGCGGTTTTGCTACGCAATGGGCCGCGGTCAGGACGATGTTCGGCGCAATGAGCGATCCGCCACAGCGGTGATAGCGTTGAAAGGGTAATTGCTGCTTCAACCATTTGCCATCACCGAGCAGCCTGGCGTCGGCGTCCAATTGCTGCTGACTATAGGTTTGGTTGGAATAGATCTGCACTTGCCAGGGTGCGTAGCCTGCGCGGACATATGAGCCACCGCCGACAGCATATGCTTTTAATACCCTGATGTTAACTGCGTCGACGCTGATGCTCAAGTTCGAAGCTGCATCATGGTTGAGCCGTGCGATACGGATGTCCTGCCCCGACAAAAGAGCACATAATGTGCTTTCCGCTGGCGACCGGCAGATAGATGAATCGATTTTCGCAGGATCGCTATTAAATATTGCAGGGTTGATAGGTTCGTCGGAACGGATAGTAACAAAGCGATTGCGACCGGCCCGCATCGTCAAAGAATCTCCCGATGCTTCAAGAAGGGCACCCGGTTCCAATGGGGCGTCACTCGCCAGTAATAGGCGGACTTCATGATCGGGGTCAATCAACAGCAGATAAAAATACCGGGCAACATTGCTTTGATTGCGCACGCCAATCCGGATGCGGTCATCTCTTTTCAGATCGGTCAGAACAGATGTGCCTGATTCCGGGCAATCACGGCCATCCGTTTCGGCACAAATCCCATATTCGGGCGTAAACGTGTTTTTGGCGAAAGCCACAAGTGCGCGGGTGCGTATAATCTTGCGCATTGCCCGGTCAAAATTGCTCTTGAAATCGGGGGCGTCCAAATCGCCTATGGTGACCCCTTCCTGCACCTGATCCTGTACCGCAGCAACGTCATAATTATACCCGAAGTAGGAGACATCGTCGCCCGGCGATGCGTCGGCTATGGGCGGGTTGAGCATATCCAGCAAGATGATCTGACGGACATCCTCTATCGAGCGGCTCATTTCAAACTCTGCTGGCCAACCGATACGCAAGGCGGCATTTTTCGCCACCAGCGCCTGCATCCGATCAAGATCGGCGCCCAGATTTGTACGGAAACCAATGGCGACCGGCTGATATTCGGAGCAGCCCTCTTTTCCAGTCACCGTTTCGCCAATAACCGCGCCAGGAGCGATCCGGTCCGACGCGCACGAGGGCAAGGGCGGCGGGACATAGGGGGGGACGATTTCATCGTCCGCTATGGCCCCATCATCCGTATCCAGTTGCTGCGCGTAGCCAGACTGGCTTGCGAGCGCGCTTACGCCGAACAAAAGGCCAATGACCAATTTGTGGCGGAACGACCATAAAGTCTGGCGATTTGCCTGCAAGCGACGCATCCAATACCCCTCCCCAAAGGTGGTTTCGGTGCGACCCTGCGGACTGGATAACATGACTTTACACTGGACACGACCCCATTGTTCGGGGCCGTTATAATATGCTTTTAAACGGGAACAGTGATGTGCTTCCCGCCGAAAACGGATTGCCAATTTTCGATCTCGTCAACGACAATGTCATCAATGCCGTGGGCGATGCCGGACACGCGGGCATAGCTAATGTCGCTGTCGGGCGCAGCCAGAAGCAACGCAATACGTGTTTCGACATCGCCCAGTTTTTGCGCTGTTATCTCGGAAATTGCAGCGAACCGTTCGAAGTCTCCGAAATAATGTATGCCGGCCAAAGCGCCACCCAGGGTTGGGAAGAGCACGCCAAGAAAAGTGAACATCTTTGCGACATCATGGGGCAAGTTGTGCGGCACCCAGCCTATCTTTGCTCCAATCTCGATCGAAAGATAGGCAGCGACGGACAGCACCGCAGACAAAAAGAGCATTTCCGAACAGCGGTGCAAATTATGCTGGGTACGCTTCAGGCGGGCCGCTTTGCCTAAATGATAAGTCCGCTGCGGCACAACATGATGGTCGCGCATGAGCGTCAGGACTTCCCGCAAGTAGGTCGAGGTTACCTGCATCCGTGGCAAGCCGATGGCACGCAAGGCGTGGCGGACATGCCATTCTGGCCAGTTTCCCTTCGGACCTCTTGGCCAGCGTCCGGTCGAGCGTGCTGCGCCGAGCAACAGCAAGAGCGGAGCATGGCGGAAATATTCCGCCACGCGCCGCGTCTCGAACCAACGCTCGTGCCATTTGCGACTTTTGCCCGTCAGGAAAATGACGACGATCGCGGCGAGCAGCAGAAATTCGAACGCCGCAAAACCCCATTTTTGCTCGATGGTTGCAAAAGGCAGATAGCCAATACCCCCGATAATTGCGAAGGCAGAAAGCAGGAAGCTCGCCACCATACCCCCGCGATAGGCATCGGACAGCCATGTAGAGACCCCGTCGGCCCATGCATATGGCTTCAAGACATCGGTTCCGATCCGCTGGGCGAGCGCGACATCGCCACCCGGTAGAGCAGCCACCGCAGCTAACAGGGGAGCGCCGCTGCCTTCGGCAATTGCGTCGGGATGTTCGTAATATTGGCGCAGACTGCGTAAGGCGCCCGGGCCGGGACTGCCGAATATGGCTTCGATCCTTCGGTAGGCATGGAAGAAGCGATTGCTCTTTCCTCGCCAAATCCGGTTTGAATGCGCGGTCTGCCATGTGTCGCCAGCAGGGCACAGCGCCTCGCGAACGACAGAGCGGACGGCGACCTCGGTCTCTGCTGAAGCGGGACGCCCCGCCAGTCCGGCTAACTCTTCGGTCGCTCGTAGCAAATGCCACCGATCTGGATTGCCCGCGTCCAACCAGATCACGGCGATCCCTTGTTCCAGCGCGCTTTCAATCGTGTGCCGCGTACCCCCGATGTTGCCGCGCGTCATACCATCCCAGATTCCTATCAGGATATCGGAATGCTCCAACATGACCCGCGCAGCCATAGCAGCGCGGTCGGAACATATGGCTATGAAGTCCTGCTCGGCAGTGCGGTTGTCAGGCTCGGCCAGATGCTTTCGATACAACGCCTCGACTTCACGATCCTGCTCCGCCAGCTCAAAAATCTGCGCTTTGGCCGCAATGCTCCGGATCTCGGCGGCACGTTGCGCAGTGTCCGGGTCGGACACCGCACCTCCATCAAGCAATGCCTGCATATCATCTACGTGCATCGGCTGAGCATTGATGGCGAGATTAAGCGTCTGGCCAAACGGTAAGGGCGCTATGACCGGCCAGCCTTTGCTCTGCACCGCATCAACCGCCATCAAGTCTGCACCATAGGCTAACATAGAATGCAAGCGGATGTGCGGAAGCGCGCCATTTCCTCCACAGCCGGATTCCTCGAACGCAATCTTGCCGAGCAAGTCCATCAAAGCCGACAGACTTCGGGCAATCTCAGCTTTATTTTTCGCAAAAACAGGATGACGGCTACGATGGCCGGTAATCGCAATATCCAGCGAGACCGCTGGCGGGCGCAAAACAGAACTGCCGACATCGTCGCGTTGCATGCGGCTAATACGTCCTTCCCTAACCCGGTTGACCAAGACCTAGAACCGGATCGCCATTTGTTCAAGCATCCTGCGCAGGGTTGCCTCGCCGCACGGGATTTGTTAGCGCCACTTCGCGACCGCACGATATTGACCCCGTTCTTTCGGGCCGATAATCGAATAATGCCGGGTGCCCTTATCATGACCTCTTCCCGTTATTCCAAGACAGCAATGGCTCTGCACTGGAGCCTCGCATTAGCTCTTGTTTTCCAGATCGGCCTGGGCTGGCAATTTGAAACTCTGAAACGCGGACCGAATATGTTCGCACTTTACCAACTGCATAAATCGGTGGGGATCGCCATACTGGTTCTCAGCCTGATGCGGCTTGCTATCCGAATTTGGCGCCCGCGGCCCGAACCTATGGACGATAGTTTCTCGTCGCGGTTCATCGCGAAAGTCGTGCATAGTGGTTTCTACCTCGTCCTGATCGGCGGACCTCTGACGGGCTGGCTGCTGGTTTCAAGCGTGAAGATGAAGGTGCCTACGCTTCTGTTCGGTAATCTCTCACTTCCGCATTTGCCGGTCAGTCCCGAGGTTCATGCACCTGCAGAAACTGTCCACTCCCAATTGGCGTGGCTCGCAATAGTGTTGCTGCTGCTTCATGTTGCGGGCGCATTGCGGCATCAGTTTTTCAAGGATGAGGATCTTTTGCAGCGAATGCTTCCATGGATGCATAAGCGCAAATCGACCGCTGCGATTGCGACGGCGACGCTAGTTGGCGCATTAGGTATCGCCTACGCATCGGGCGCTACGCTCGAGCTTGCTGAAACGAAGCGCTCAGCTCCGCCGGAGGCACAAATCCTTGCATCGGAGGTAAAGCTGACGCCAAACGCCGAGTCCAAAACCGAAGAGACGCCGAAAGAAGCTGAAGTGCTAAGCGCCGCGGTACCCCTGAAAAAATGGCGTATTTCAAATGGCGGAAGGCTTGCCTTCACGGCAGATTGGAACGGAACACCCATAAATGGAACCTTTCGTCGATGGACCAGCGATATTCGCTTCAGTCCGGACGATCTGGCCCAGTCGCGCGTGAAGGTGACCATAGATTTGGGATCCGCCAGCACTGCCGATAGCCAACGCGATGAAATGCTAATGGGCGAAGGTTTTCTCGATGTGGCCGCACACCCCAAAGCCGTTTTTTCTTCGTCCGAAATCCAGCGGGTTCGGGGCGACACATATCGCGCACGCGGCACATTGAGCCTGCATGGCGAAGCACATCCGGTAACGCTCGACTTCACGTTGAAGATTGATGGCACGACAGCCAAAGTCTCCGGGTCATCGAGCCTGCGCCGAACGCAATTCGGTGTCGGTAGTGGTGAATGGTCAGCAACCACTGAGATCGCCGATGCAGTGGCCATCGCGTTTAATTTCTCGGCGCGGTCGCCTCCATAGACCCTGTATTTTACATGATTTGGCAAACTGTTGCAGCTTTCACACAGTAGCTGAATTATCGGCAATTCCGCTCCGTTTTGGATGTGCGAATAGCCTGTTGGTTCTTGACTAACAGCCCCACTTTGTTATGCCCTATTGACATAGGAAAGAATCGGGTGTGGGGGCACGCTCCGTCCGGAGAGCCATTCCGATTTTAACAATGCCTAACGGTGAATTGCGACCCCATCGATGGGCATCCACGCTCTCCTCTTCCCACAATGAGGAGAGCTTTTCTTTTTCTCACCTCTAAACGAAAGTGAAGCGCCCCGGACTGTGCCGAGGCGCCCCTAACATGTCATTCTCCGGTCGGGAAACCGCGCTTCTTCATGATATATTTCACATCGGGATCGCGTCCACGGAATGCGCGATAGGCTTCGATCCGGTCCGTTTCATTGCCCGTTGCCAGCAACATCGAACGAAAACGCTCTGCCGTCTCCTTATCCCAGACATCGCCTTTTTCGGTAAAAGCTGCCCATGTGTCGGCGTCCATTGTCTCGGACCAGAGGTAACTGTAATAGCCGGCGGAATAGCCATCGTCAGCAAACAGATGGTTAAACTGCGGAAGGCGATGCCGCATGACCATTTCCTTCGGCATACCGATTTCTGCCAAGGTATCGCGCTCAAACGCTGCCGGGTCGGCCACAGGGGTCGACCTGTTATGCAGCTTCATGTCTAAAATGGCGCTCGACAGATATTCGACCGTTGCAAAACCTTGGTTGAACGTATCGCTCGCCTTGATCTTTTCCACCAGCGCGGCCGGAATTGGCTCTCCGGTTTTGTAATGTTTGGCGTAGGTGTTGAGGATATAGGGCGTCAGCAACCAATTCTCGTTCACCTGGCTTGGATACTCCACGAAATCGCGCGGGGTTCCGCCGAGGCCGGGCCATGTAATATCGGAATTGAGATAATGGATGGCGTGGCCGAATTCGTGAAAAAGCGTGGACGCATCGTCGATACTGATCAGCGTCGGCACGCCATCGGCGCCGGGCACAAAGTTATTGTTATTTGATGCCAGCACAATGTCATTTTTGCCGCCCAGTTTGTGTTGGCTGCGGTAAGTCGTCATCCATGCGCCAGACCGCTTTCCGGCACGGGCAAAATTGTCGAGATAGAATAGCCCTATTAACTTGCCATCACGTTTCACTTCAAACGTACGCACTTGGGGTTCAAATACCGGAACCGTTCCAGTGTTTTCGGTGAAGCTCATGCCGTAGAGCTTGCCCGCGGCATCGAACATGGCGGCTACCATATTGTCGAGTTGGAAATAGGGTTTGATGGCCTCCTGATCGAGGTCATATTTCGCCTTGCGTACCTTCTCGGCGTAGAATCGATAATCCCACGGCTCGATTGTGATGCCGTCCGCATTGGCGATGGCCTGCATATCGACAACCTCCTCTTTGACGCGTGCAACCGCCGCCGGCCACACTTTCATCATAAGATCCATTGCTCGATCCGGGTCTTTAGCCATCGTGTCCGCCATGCGGTAATGGGCGTGCGTCGAAAAGCCGAGAATCTCGGCACGATCTTGTCGCAGCTTCAAAATTTCCGCGATGGTCGCATTGGTATCGTTCGCTCCACCATTATCGCCGCGCTTGGTAAAGGCACGCCATACTTTCTCGCGCAGGTCACGGCGCGTGGAATTTTCGAGGAAGGGCTGAACTGCGGACCGTGTGTTGACGACAGCCCAACCGGACTTGCCCTTCTCCTTTGCGGCCGCACTGAGCGCCGCCACGAAAGTTTCAGGCAATCCCGCAAGATCGGCTTCCTTGTCGATCAGGATAAAGCTTTCTTCATCCGCTAGAACCTTTTCGGAAAAAGCCGAGAATTTCTTCGACAAGTCGGTTTCAATGCCGATCACCTGCGCCTTTTTAGCGGCGTTGAGCAATGCGCCATTACGCACGAGGCTATCGTAGGTACGCTCCAGCAAACGCATCTGCTTCGCGTCGAGGTTGAGCGAAGCGCGCTGGTCGTAAAGAAATTTCACGCGCTGGAAATATCGCGCGTCGAGCGTCAACTCGGAGAAAAAGGCGCTTACCTTTGGCTCCCATTCAGCCTGGATCTTGCGCACTTCGGGGCTGGACAAGTTCGACGAATGTACGCCCCAAATGGAGAATAGCCGCCCCATTTTTTCGCCGGATAATTCGCTGGCCGTGATCGTGTTGTCGAATGTGATTGGCCCGGGCGTCTCCAGGATCGCTTCAAATTCGGCTTTATAGGCAGCCATTGCCGCCTGAAATGCGGATGGAAATTGCGACACTTTCACCTGATCCCAGGGCGGAACGCCGCCATAAGGTCCTGTCCATTCCTGCAACAAAGCAGGCTCAGAATTCTGGGCGGCTTTCATTTCCTTGGCATCAGCAACCGCAGTCATGGCGACCCCGGAGATTGAAAGCACCGCAGCACTTGCCAGCATTTTTCCCATTTTCACGCATATCACTCCTCAAAAGACAGAATGCAGGGGGTAAGGCACCTATTCCTGCGCAGATGAGGAGGAGTAGCCTCTGCGCTTCGGTCATGCAAATGCCCGTTTCAATCGCACAAACGTCTCCATTATGGAGCGAAACCAACCGCCTATTTAGCTATTGAATTTTATAGATTTTTCATCGAAATCATACTTCAAAAATGTGTGAGGAGACGAAATATGGATGCCCACTGCGGTCCTCATTCCCCGCGTGGGACAGCCATGATCCGGACCGTTTCGACCCAACGCGCGCAAACTCTATCGTCGCTCGCGGATGTTTCGGGTTACACAGCCCAAGCGTGGAACCCGAGCGAGCCGGCCGATACCGTCTTGGTGGACCTTTGCTCCGAAACGGAGATGCTACAGGATTTCTTGTCCGATTTAGTGCGATATCTCGAGCGTTATCGTAGTGTCGCTGTGGTGTGGACATCGCTTGAAGAGTTGGAGGTAGCCTATGCTATCTTGCCCCAAGCGCGATGCCATTTCCTGATCGATGCCGACGATGTGGAAGCGGTGCCAATTTTGGCAGGGGCATTGGGACGTCGCGGAATGAACCGAGTGCACGACAAAGACCGTCTAGTGGAATTCGGTTCACTGCACCGGATCAGCGATGAACTTGCCGAATTCGCTCGGACTTTGGCCAAAATTGCGGAGTCCGATACGCCCTTGGCTATGGCCGACAAGCCCGTTTCGTTTCGGCCTGCGCCCTTGGGAGGTTTCCAGCCCTTTCCGACGAAAGCGCCGGCTACCCCGGCTACGCTTACCTCAGAGAGATTGCGCGAGATTATCCGTCTCCGGCGGCAGCGCGAACGCTTTTTCGACAATGGACTTTTTGCCGATCCTGCTTGGGACATACTCCTCGACCTGAAAGCAGCGCAGCTTGAAAAGCAAATGGTGTCTGTGTCCAGCCTATGTATCGCGGCAGCGGTACCGCCAACCACCGCCTTACGCTGGATATCCGCAATGACCGAAAGCGGAATGTTGATCCGGCAGCAAGATCCAGACGACGCCCGGCGGGTCTTCATCCTTCTTTCGGAGGAAACAAACGCCAGAATCGAGGATTATTTTGCCTCCATTGCCGATCGTCTCATACAAATTATCTGAATACTCTTGCCAAAGGCGCAGCGCTTTGGCAAAGGCGCGCTTCCCCACGGGGGCGCTTAGCTCAGTTGGTAGAGCATCTCGTTTACACCGAGAGGGTCAGCGGTTCGAGCCCGTTAGCGCCCACCATTTTTCAGAATTAGGCTGAAAAATAAGGAGAAAGCTCGTGTCGTTCATCGTACAGAAAGCTTTCAACGTGCATTTTCCACGTATGAGGGGTCATATTCCGACATTAGGAGCAGCCTTGGTCATGTGCGCAGCGATGTTCGCACCTGATTCTGCCTATGCGCGTGAAAATGAGCAAAATGAACAGCATGATGCGCTGAACTGTACCGACCCGAAACATCGGCATTCGGTCGTGCGTCCTCTAACCGAATCCTTGCCGATTCGGAAAAAAGACAAAAGCAGGGTCCGCCGCGTATTGATGTAGTCAGGCCGCTTCGCGCAGCAGCTTTGCCATTTCGGCATCATCCCATTCCACACCGCCAATCACACGCCAAACTTCGCGGCCCTCGGAATCATATAAAATGGTGGTGGGCAAAGCGAGTTGGTTGTTGAATGCCGCAAGAAGTGCATTGTCGCTGTCGGTATAAGCCTCCAGATTTTTGATGGCCGCTTTCGCAAAGAAAGCGTCCACTGGCGGGCGCCCCTCGAGATCCTGAGACACCGCAATCACCGCCATACGTCCTTTTTCTAAGGAAGCTAAGGCATCCAGCGTGGGCATTTCCGCTTTGCACGGTGCACACCAAGTCGCCCAGAAATTCACAAGCACCGGACGACCGGCAAAATCAGACAAGGTCACATCGCCGCCTTTTGCATCGGCGAAAACAGCCGTGGGTGCCTTTTGACTTGCCGATGCGTAACTGAGCGTCGCACGCATGCCATTGGCGCTTTCCAGTCCTACATCCGCCTTGACCGATTTGGCATTATCGGTTGGTGAATCGGCTTGCACTTGCCCCTTTGGCGATGTTCCCGTATCGCACCCGGCCAGAACGAGAAGGACTAAGGCGATTAACAAGCGCATGTCAGATTCCAATAGCATGTGGGGCGGCCGTTTTGGCGAAGGCCCCGGGGATATCATGCGGGAGATAAATGCCTCGATTCCATTCGACAAGCGCCTTTGGCAGGAAGATATTGCCGGAAGCAAGGCCCATGCGCAAATGTTGGCGGCGAAGGGAATAATCTCCAGCGCAGACGAGAGCGCAATCCAGCAAGGTCTGTCCACCATCCACGCCGAATATGAGGCGAATGGCGTTCCGGAAGACTGGACGCTTGAAGATATTCATATGGTGACCGAAACCCGCCTGCGCGAACTGGTTGGGGAGCCGGCAGCACGGCTGCACACCGCAAGGTCGCGCAACGACCAGGTGGCGACCGATTTCCGCCTCTGGGTACGTGCTGCAATCGGCCAGATCGATACCGGACTAAGGGCTTTTCAGTCGACGTTGGTCATGCGGGCGGACGAACATGCCGAAAGCATCATGCCGGGTTTTACCCATTTGCAGGTTGCTCAGCCGGTGACACTTGGCCATCACCTGATGGCCTATTATGAAATGGCAAAACGCGACCGCAGCCGGTTTGCGGACTGCGCGAACCGCCTGAACCATTCTCCATTAGGCGCTGCGGCGCTGGCCGGAACATCATTCCCTATCGACCGCGCGGCGACGGCGAAGTCGCTCGGCTTTGACGGCCCGATGGCGAACAGCCTCGATGCAGTGTCAGACCGCGATTTTGCGCTGGAGTTTTTAACCTGCGCCACACAGACGGCACTCCACTTGTCGCGCCTTGCCGAAGAGATGATCCTGTGGGCTTCGCAGCCCTTCGGCTTTATCGCATTGCCTGACGCATGGTCGACAGGAAGCTCCATCATGCCGCAAAAGCGGAACCCCGACGCAGCCGAATTGGTGCGCGGCCATGCGGGACGGATCATGGGCTGTATGACCAGCCTGATGGTCACGATGAAGGGTTTGCCGCTTGCCTATTCCAAGGACATGCAAGACGATAAGCCTCCCGTATTCGAAGCCTATGATCTGCTCGCGCTGTCCATTGCGGCAATGACCGGTATGGTCGGTAATGTATCGTTCAAGACGGAACGCATGCGCGATGTGGCTTCGTCCGGCTTTTCGACCGCGACCGATCTTGCCGACTGGCTTGTGCGTGAACACGGCATGCCGTTCCGCGAAGCCCATCATGTGACCGGCAGCGTCGTCAAAGCATGCGAAGCGCGCGGCATCGGTCTGGAAACGGTTACCGTGGATGACCTTGCTGCCGTTCATCCGCCGCTGGCGGGATGCACATTGCCCGATTTATCCGTCGAAGGGTCGGTCGCCAGCCGGACGAGCGCTGGCGGTACCGCGCCGCTTCGGGTAAGGGAAGCCATCGCGGTTGCGCGCAAGGAGCTTGAGGCATGACATCAAAGCAGAAACTGTTGATCCTTGCTCTTGGGCTTGGTCTGGCTGGCTGTGGGAAGGTTGGCGACCTTGAACCGCGCACCGGCAACGCCCTGCCCGTCAAAGCCTACGGCCAGAAGACCGAACAATCCGCGCAGGCGCTCTCCACACCAAATGTGCAAGCGCGCCCGGGCCGGACGGATGAATTGCTCAAACGGTCTGAACGGCGGGAGGATGACCCCTTTGACGTTCCCCCCGGCGAGGAACCCAAACCGTTCAATCCGGAAGACCCCGGCACCGATCCCAAACCAAAGCAGAATTAAGTCCATTCTCCCATGAACCATTTTGATCTTGTGAATGGCGTGTTGCACGCCGAAGACGTGCCCTTGCCCACCATCGCCGACAGTGTCGGGACCCCTGTTTATGTCTATTCCCGCGCGACGCTGGAACGGCATGCGCAGGTCTTCCGCGATGCGCTGTCGGGTCTGGACAACCCGCACCTCGCCTTTGCAGTGAAGGCCAATCCCAATCTCGCGGTACTCAAGGTTCTCGCGCGGCAGGGTTATGGCGCGGATGTGGTATCGGGCGGCGAAATGGACCGCGCGCTTGCTGCTGGCATAGCCGCGGACGATATTGTGTTTTCAGGCGTAGGCAAAACCGCTGAGGAAATCGTCCGCGCGTTGAAAGCCGGGATCGGCCAGTTCAATATTGAATCGGAGGAAGAGGGCCGCGAACTTGCGACCCTCGCCGACACGCTGAACCTGCCCGCAAATGCAGTGCTCCGCATCAACCCGGATGTGGATGCAGGCACGCATGGCAAGATTTCGACGGGTAAGGCGGACAATAAATTCGGTGTGGGCATCCACCGCGCGCCTGATATCTACGGCCGCCTCGATGCGCTACCTAGCCTGAACATGCGTGGTGTAGCCCTGCATATCGGAAGTCAGCTCACCAGTCTGGAACCGCTGGAAACCGCATTCGGCAAGATCGGAGCGCTGGTGCAGGATCTGCGGGCCAATGGCCATCGCATAACCCATGTCGATCTGGGCGGTGGACTCGGCGTGCGGTACAAGGATGGCGACAATCCGCCCGAGCCTGCCGCTTATGGTGCCATGGTCGCGCGGGTGACGCGCGGTTGGGATGTGCGGCTAATGTTCGAACCGGGCCGCGTTATCGCCGGAAACGCAGGCATATTATTGACGCGGGTGATTCGGGTGAAGCCGGGTGCGGGCAATTTGCCCTTCGCCATCGTCGATGCAGCGATGAACGACCTCGCGCGTCCGGCGCTATACGACGCTTGGCATGATTTTGAAGCCGTTGAACCCAATGGACAAAAAATGACCGCTAATATCGTTGGCCCTGTCTGCGAAACCGGCGACACTTTTGCCATGGCGCGCGACATTGATGTGGTGGCCGCCAATGATCTGGCGATTTTCCGGACCGCCGGAGCCTATGGCGCGACGATGGCCAGCACCTACAACAGCCGCGGCCTGGTGCCTGAAGTGCTGGTCGACGGCGACAAATTTGCGATAGTCGCGGAACGCATAGCGCCCGAAACTATTTTAGCCGCCGAACATGTGCCGGATTGGCTAAAATAAAAGGAACTTTTGGTGGACCAGCTACCCATTTTCGTAAATGTGCGGGGCCGGAAAGTCATATTGGTTGGCGAAGGCGACCCGGCGGATGCCAAACGGCGGCTCATAGAACGCGCGGGGGGACAATGTGTCGATGCGGGAAATGCTGATGCCTTGCTGGCGTTCGTTGCTATCGAAGACGAAATTGAGGCCTTGGCCAGCGCCGCGGACCTGAAAGCCCGTGGACTATTGGTGAACGTCGTCGATCGTCCGGACCAATGCGATTTTACGACACCGGCCGTCGTCGACCGGCAGCCTGTCCTTGTCGCAGTCGGAACAGGCGGTGCGTCGGCAGGGATGGCAAAGGCCATTAGGCAGCGGATTGAAACGCTATTGCCCGAAAATCTGGGCGCGCTTGCAAATGCGGTCGCGCACGCACGGGATGCTATCCGCAGTAAGTGGCCACTGGCCGCGGATCGTCGTCGTGCACTCGACCAGGCATTTGCAACAGGTGGTTCGCTCGACCCGTTTCAAAGCCATGGCCCAGCCGCCATCGAAACCTGGCTGGACCAAGACGACGCAGCACAACCTTCCCGTCTGGTGGAAATCCCCCTGCTATCGGGCAATGCAGATGACCTGACCTTGCTGACGGCGCGCTTGCTGGGCGAAGCTGATTATGTTTTCCATGACTCGAATATTCCTAGCGCGATTCTCAACCGCGCCCGCGCAGATGCGGTACGCCACGAAGGCGCGCCGCCTACGCCAGCGCCGGAAGGCTTAGTACTTTACCTAAGGTTGCCGTCCGCGTCAGGATAGGGCATGACCCCTGCTTGAATTGCAGGATGGATACTGTGCCCGAAATGTCGTCTCATATGCTGATTGTTGGCTGCGGCAATATGGGTGGTGCTATGCTGCGCGGATGGATCGCAGCGGGTCGGTCTCCGTCCCTATTCACGGTCATTGATCCGGCGGCACAGGATTTGCCCGTGGGCGTCCGACATGTTCCCTCCGCTAGTGCACTGGACGAAATTTTCGACACCGTTCTGATCGGCATCAAACCCCAAATGCTAGAAAGCCTCGCGCCTGCCATTCGTTCGCGGGTCGCGCCGGGTGCGCTGGTGTTTTCGATTTTGGCGGGCACGATGACAGCGACCCTTGCCAAGCTGTTTCCTGACACCAGCATTGTGCGGTTAATGCCGAATCTTTCTGCCGAAATAGGACTTTCACCGCTCGGACTTTTTTCAAACGATCTATCCTCAACCGAACGCGAAACACTTGCTGATTTTGTGGCACCGCTTGGGACGCCAGTTTGGATAGAAAATGAGAACCAGATGGACGCTGTGACAGCGTTAGCCGGGTCGGGTCCTGCGTTTGTCTATCGCTTCATCGACGCCATGGCGAAGGGCGGCGAAGCGGCGGGCCTGCCGGCAGACACGTCCGCACGGCTGGCTTTGGCAACCGTTGAGGGTGCCGTGCGGCTAGCGGGCGCGTCAGGTGAAAGCCCTGCAGCGTTGGCCCACCGGGTCACTAGTCCCGGCGGCACCACCGCGGCGGGGCTTGCCGTGCTGGATGCCGACGATCATCTCAAAAAACTCATAGAAGCAACAATTAAGGCCGCCCGGGACAGGGGTAGTGAATTGGCAAAAGGGGACAAATTGTGACATACAAATGTGCGTTATGGGCGGGCCTTGCCCTTCTTTCGACCCCCCTGTGCGCCTCCGTCGCCACCCCTCCCACGACCGAAACAGCCAAAGCCAATCTTGCCAAAGCAGGACCTATCGAAAGCTTCGACCTTTTCCAGTTGGCTGATGGCATCGACGACGGGGCACTGAACAGCGAAGCGATTACTGCCGCCTATCTCTCAAGAATTGCGGCAGTCGATGATAGCGGACCGATGCTGAATGCCGTCATCGCGACATTTCCCGATGCTATGGATCAGGCGCGGGCGATGGACGCGGAGATAAAGGCTGGAAAGTATCGCGGTCCATTGCACGGAATGCCGGTTTTGGTGAAAGACAATATCGAAGTGGCTGGTCCCGTCCCGACGACTGCTGGCTCACTGGCACTCGCAAACAACATCACCGGTCGCGACGCACCTCTTATCGCCCGTCTGCGCGAAGCAGGCGCGGTTATATTGGGCAAAACCAATTTGAGCGAATGGGCCAATATACGGTCCGACAACTCCACCAGCGGGTGGAGCGCAGTTGGCGGTTTGACCAAAAACCCGCACGCGCTTGATCGCAACAGCTGTGGTTCATCGAGCGGCAGTGGCTCGGCGATGGCAGCCGGACTGGCGGCGGCGACAATCGGTACCGAAACGGACGGCTCCATAACATGCCCAGCAGGCGTCAACGGTATTGTCGGGTTCAAACCGACCGTCGGTCTGGTTTCACGTCGCTATGTTGTACCAATTAGCCATAGTCAGGACACGGCCGGACCTATGACTCGTACAGTGCGCGACGCGGCTATTTTGCTCACCGCCATGGCGGGTACCGATCCACAAGACCCCGCGACTACAGATGCCGATAAATGGCGTGGTAACTATGCTGCGGGATTGTCGGCCGACGGTCTGAAAGGAATGCGCATCGGTGTACTGCGTGCCCCCAACGTCGATGCGGCTCTCTTCGATGCGGCGATAGCCAATCTGAAAGAGGGCGGTGCCGAGATTATTGCTTTGGAAATGCCGAACCTTGACCGGCAAAAATTGGGACAAGCGGAATTCAAAGTCCTGCTCGCCGAATTGAAAGCCGATCTTGCCGATTATCTACAAGGCCTGCCAGAGAACCGTGTTCCACACAAAACGCTGGCCGATATCATCGCCTTCAACAAGGCCCACGCAGACAAGGAACTGGCCTATTTCGGGCAGGAAACTTTTGAGCTTGCCGATAACGACGCAGGCCTTGATGACCCCGCCTATAAGGAAGCATTAGCAACCTCGCGTCAGCTTGCGGCAGGCGCGCTGAACGGTATGCTGGGCGCACACAAGCTGGATGTCATTGTTGCGCAGACTAATGGACCTGCGTGGCTGTCGACTTTGGGCAAGGGCGATGCCTTTTCTGGTCCAAGCACAAGCCAATTGCCGGCAATCGCCGGTTTTCCGCATCTTACAGTACCCATGGGCCTTTCCGGTGGCTTGCCTATCGGCCTCAGTTTCATCGGCAGCCAATGGCATGATCATCAGGTTCTAAAAGCGGGCTATGCCTATGAGCAGCTCTCAAAACAGCGGGCGACGCCCACCTATAAGTCGAGTCTGGATAGTAAATAATGGCATTCAACAAACCGGAATTGAGTAGCTTGATCCCTACCGACACTGCGTTCGATCCAGTTCTGGTCAATGAGCTGATGGGGAATTTTGGCCATGGCGGCTTTTTAGATATGGAATATGTCGGCCATGGGGAGGATTGGGTTGAGTTAGCAATCGACTGGCGAGCGGATCTGGTGGCCGATCCGGACACCGGAATATTGGCATCGGCGGCCGTTATCAGTCTTATGGACAATGCGACCAGCATGTCGATCTGGACAAAATTGGGAGAATTCCGACCCCAAGTGACAATGGATTTGCGACTCGATTATCTGCGGCCGTCGCCCGCCGGTACCCGGGTCTATGGCCGGGGAATTTGCTATCATCTGACACAGACCATCGGATTTGTCCGGGGCTTTGCCCATAATGGCGATATCGATGACCCTTTGGCCCATGCCAGTGGAACATTCATCAGGGTTGGCGACCAGATATCATGAGTGAACCTCTCACCATCGGTTTGCCGCCCTATGCGCTTGCGCTGGATATGGATGTTGTAGACCGCATCGACGGCACACCGGTAATCGGAATGCCCTTTGCCGACAAAGTACAAGGCCGTCCGGGTTTTCTGCACGGTGGTGCTATATCAGGTCTGCTGGAGATGGCCGCAATTGCCGCGATCCATCACGCTCTGCGCGCTAAAGGGAGCGATAGCGGAATTAAACAGGTCAACGTAACGATCGACTTCATGCGCGGTGGCTTGGGACAGATGACTTATGCAGTAGGTGAAGTCATACGATTAGGCCGCACCATGGCCAATGTCGAAGCCCGCGCATGGCAGGACGACCGCAGCAAGCCCATTGCCATAGGCACCATGCATTACCTTATCCGTCGGCCGAAACCCGAAGAGAATTAGATAAGCAGATACAGAGGTGCGTAAGTCCGTCTGGTCGCTTCTGACGGACGGAGTTGTCGAGCTACGCCTCGCCGTGTGTTTCGATCAGCGCGCTTGTGATTGCTTCTTCCGGGGTTTTATCGCCCCAGATGATGAACTGGAAAACTGGATAAAAGCGTTCGCATTCATCAATTGCAACGTCGATGATCGTTTGGGCATGATCAACACCCAGAAGGCCGTTGGACGGCATCAGGCTGCCATGCCGGAAAAGCAAAATGCCGTTTGCAGACCACATGTCGAAATGACCGAGCCACAACTGTTCGTTGATGAGGCCAAGGGCCTTGTAAATAGCGTCGCGCTTATCGCTCGGTACGGTAACATCGGGTAACAAGATAAGCTGCAAGGCATTATCCTCTTCCCGCCAGATAGCGCGGATCTGGTAGCTGGTCCAACTGCCTTTATACTCGGCAGTTATTTCATCTTCACCGTCTAGTTCATAAGACCAACCACGCGCCTCGAACAATGCGGCGAGCATGTCTACAGGAGCGGATTCGTCCCGTTCAAAATGCTCATATTGTTCGTCTGCATCGTGCATGCTTTAAGCGCCCATCATTATGCACTGATTCTGCCTTGCTGCGGACTCGCGCGCAAGGGGCTTGCGCCGAGTATCCGCACAAGTCTGTGGGCCGGTTGTGGAAAAGTTTTTACTTTTTGGCCGCGGGCTTCTTGGGTGCAGGCTTGGTTTTAGGCGCTACCTTCGCCACGGGCGCGGTTTTTGTGCCCAAAGCAGCTTCCAAAGCGGCAACGCGTTTGCCTAACGCTTCCGCTTCTTCGCGGGCGTTTGCAGCAAGCGCTTTGACCGCGTCAAATTCTTCGCGGGTTACCAAGTCCAGGCCACCGGCCCATTCGCGTGCGCGTTCGCGCATGCTGGCTTCTGCTTCGCGGCCCATGCCTGCAACCGTGCCGGCAACGCCGTTCAAAACTTTGGCCAGATCATCAAAAATACGCTTTTCGCTTTGCATGTCGTTCACTCCATTTCCGCCAGTGTCCCCGGGGGTGGGAATTAGCGTCCTGACCCTATTTGGGAACTCGCGGCCGGAACGTAAAGGCTTTCCGCATCTGGATTGAGTTGATCGATCTGATAATTCAGGATCGCCGCAAAGCTGATCCATACCAGATAGGGGACCATCAACCAGGCCGCAGCCTTGCGTACCCGCCCGAATGCGACGGTTGTCGCAATGGCCACAATCAACATTGCAACTATGATATAAAAGGCGGTCGATACTTTATGCTGACCGAAAAACACTGGCGACCACGTCAGATTGATCAGGAACTGCGTCAGGAACAAACCGATCGCAATCCCCCTCCCCCGTGCACCACGCGCATGCAACACCATTGCAAACGCCAACCCTATCAGAAAATAAAGCGTGGGCCACACCACACCAAAGACCCAACTGGGGGGCTGAATATCGGGCTTTATCAATGTCTGGTACCAGCTGTTTTCACCGGTCGAACCGGAAATCGTGCCCGATAGAAACCCGAGAAACATCGTGACCGGGATCACAAATAGCGCCCAGCGCAAAAGCGACATGCGCAGCTGCGAAGCAGATGCAAGCTGGTTCATGGGAGTCTCCAGACTTATCCGGCGATTCGGGCGAACGCCGTTCGACCAATTCCTTAGCATCCCGGACAAATAGAACAAGGCCGCCTGCCCTTGAGGGAAGACGGCCTGTTGTTTCAATATGAGGCGCGGGGTGTACCGCGCGCTAATTTACTTGCGCGTGCCGGAAAGGCCCATCGAGCCAAAGGCACCCGCCTTCACTTCACCGGAGATCGCGTCGCCATCCACGGTTGCCGTGCAGTCAAGCTTCATGGGCATCGGAACGGTCATGTCCATTGACCAGCTGATCGTATCACCATCAACGGTGCCGCTGGGAATGTCCATCGAACCAAGGCCGCCAGCCATTTTGCCCGAAAAACTGCCACCATCACTATTGACGGTTAAAACAGCTTTCTGGTCGCCCATCGGGCTTTTGATTGTTACGTCCCAATCGCCATCAACTGATGCCATAATCCTGCTCCTTATTTAGCGTTGTTGCTTGCACTTGTGTTAGCAGCTTCACCGACCATTTCAATTGGCAAACCGAGCGCCTCAAGTTGGGGCTTCACTTTTGCCGCATCGCCGACGACCAGCCAGGTGATCTTCGAAGGATCAATCTTCGTCCGCATCTCATCGTTCAGTGCTGTCGCGGTAAGAGCGGTGTATTTGGCCGCAATCGTTTCAGCATAATCGAACGGACGCTTGTTCAACCGGTCCGCCTGCATCTGTCCAAGAACAGCCGCTGACTGCTCGTAGCTTCCAGGTAATTCAAGAACATTGCCTTTGATCGTCTTGTCCAGTTCGTCAGGAGTGACGGGCTTAGATCCGTTGAAATCCTTTAATTGATCCATCAGCACCTTGATGGAAGGTCCGGTCTGGTTGGTCTGCACAGGAGCGAACATATAGAATGGCACACGGTCCTCAGCGCCGTTCACCTGCGAGCGGACCCCATAAGACCAGCCCTTTGTTTCGCGCAGGTCCATGTTAATTCGCGACAGGAAGTCGCCACCAAAAATCTCGTTGGCAGCGCGCAATGTCAAAAGGTCGTCCGATCCTTTGGCGTCCAGCACTTTACCCGCCATCACCAGCGATTGCGGTGAATTGGGACGGTCGACCAAAAGAATTTTGGACTGCGCCGCTGGTATTGCTGCTGTGAAGTTTTTCGCTGGAGCTGCTGCTCCGGCGGGCTTCCAATTGCCAAAACGCTTTTCCAGGAGCGGCTTGATTTCCTTCAGGCTTGTATCACCGACCACGAATATTTCGGCTTTCGAAGGATGGACCCAACCCTGATGGAAAGCCGACACATCTGCCTTGGTAATCGTGGCGACGGTTTCTGGATACCCACTACCGGTTTGTGGCCCGCCATAGGGGTGCCCTTTGCCGTAGAGAAGTGGCGGCAGGGTGCGGACGGCTATTCCCTGCGGCTGATTGTTTTCCGATTTGATGCGTGTCTGCTGCTGCACACGAACACGCTCCAGTTCCTTTTCATCAAAGGCCGGATTTTTGATGACATCCGCCAATAAGTCGAGCGACGGAGCCAGATTGGGCTTTACTGCCCGCAGGCTCGCAACCGTGCGGTCAAGCGAGGAATTGACGTTCACATCCGCGCCCAGCTTTTCCTCGGTTTCCGCGATCTGAGTAGAGGTGAGCGTTTTGGTGCCTTCCAACAGCATGGTTGACATCATGGATGCGATCCCCCGCTTGTCGACGGGGTCCGCCGAATAGCCCGCATTAAAGCTTACAGCGACGCGCACTGTCGGCACAGCGGCCCGCCGCGCAAAGAAAACTTTGATTCCGTTTTTCAGCGTGGTTTCTTCAACAGTGGGGAAATCGAGAGCAGGCGTCCCTGTTGGCTCCGGAAACTTGCTGCGATCCTGGAAACTGGTCCCCACTGTTCCGGCGAGATCCTCACTGCCCGGAGGAGAGTAAAATGCGGGGGCGGACAAGGTGCCCGTCCGCATACCCGAACCGGCAGCAACTTCCTGATAGGCTTCCCGCTCACCGGGCTCAACGCGAATTTCAAGAACCGGCCGCGTCAACCATTTCTCCATAGCCGCCTTAACCGTTTCAGGCTTCGTCACGGCAAGACGCTGCAATTCCTTTTTATAGAAATTGGAATCACCCACATAAAGCTGACCTTCGGCGAGCGCGACCGCTTTGCCGCCGAAACCGCCGACCTGCTCCAGTCCGTCAATCTGCTGTGCGATGGTGCTGGTCGCAACGCGTTGCACCTCTTCGGCGGTCGGACCTTTTGCTACGAAATCAGCCAGGATTTCATCAAGCCGCTTCGCCACCGCATCGGCATCGCCGCCGGGCTTCACATCAACCTGAATGTTCACGAGACTACCGTGTACAAATGGCAGCATATAGGCGGCAACGGAAACCGCGCTTTGTTCCTGACGGACCAAGATATTGTCCAACCGCGAACTGGAAAGACCACCAAGCGCAGCCATCGCAACGTAAAGTGCGTTAGCGTCCGGATCGGCAAGACCCGGAACAACCCAGTTGCGATAAATGCGTGTTGAAGGAATCTTGTCCTTCATTACAATCTTGATCGGCTTTTCGAGCGTTGGGATCGGCGCATTCACCGGCGGCACATCCTTGCCGCGCTTAATGCTGCCGAACCATTTTTCGACCAGCGGCTTTGCCTGCGCAGCATTAATGTCACCGGCAAGAACAAGCACGGCATTATTCGGGCCATAATGGTCGGTGAACCAAAGCTTCATGTCATCCAGCGACGCTGCCGCCAAATCTTCGAGGCTACCGATTGTATCGTGATGATAGGGATGGCCAACCGGAAACAATGTTTCCGAACGCTTATAGTCGACAAGTCCAAAAGGCTGGTTGTCGCCCTGCCGCTTTTCATTGGAAACAACGCCGATCTGGTTGTCGAGCTTTTCCTTGGTCAGGCCGTTCAGCAAATAGCCCATCCGGTCGCTTTCCAAAAACAGCGCCGACTCAAGCGCGGTCGTCGGTACTGTCTGGAAATAGTTGGTACGGTCAAGCCATGTCGTTCCATTCAGATCGGTCGCACCGATTTTCTTTGTATATTCAAAATAATCGCCCGGCGCATTTTCGCTGCCGTTGAACATGATATGCTCAAACAAATGGGCATAACCCGTTTTTCCTTTGGGTTCATTTTTCGAACCGACGCCATACCAGATCGATACAGCCACGACCGGCGCCTTGCGGTCTTCGTGCACCAATACGGTCAGACCGTTGGGAAGGGTGAATTTCTCATGCGGAATATTGACCGCGTCGACCAGTTTGGAAACAGGCGCGGGCTCTTGGGCCAACGCAGGTGCAGTGGAAATCAATGCACTTCCGGACAACATGAGTGCGAGTGTGAAATTACGAACCATTATATGCTCCCAAAGCTTTAATATTGGTGGGAAAGATAGCGTGGGCGCGGCCAAACACAATGTTGCCGCGCCAATATTTCGACAAACGGCATCTAAGGGCGATAACGGCGCTTCGATGCTTTAACCGCGTCAGCCCATTCAAAGTGCACAGGCTTATATTTCCCCGCCACGAACAACTTCATTTGATCGGTATAATGGGGCGATTCCGGACGGGTGGTCGCAGCCCCATATGGCTGGATTGACTCCGATGTGAGCGTGCCGTCCTTGTCCCAGCGGATTAGCATGATAAAGCTATCGCCGTGCCGAACGCGCATTTTCTTGTCCGTTTGCTCCGCGTCCCACATGGTTGTCGCACGCAAAGTGTCGGTGCCACCCAACATAGCCATGTCGGCTTTGCCACGGCGCAGCCGTTGGATATCGGCCAAAGATGGATCAATGCGCCCGAAGCGTTCCTGGAATTCGTCTACCGCTTCTCGAAGGGTTTTGCGTGGATCGGGCATGGTCTCACCGCGCCAGTTCCGCCGCGCGCCCAAACGGATGACCCGTTCGGCGAAGGCGTCAGCGGCACCCTTTCCATCGCTTGTCCAATCCCATGTCGCTAGCAGCTTTTGGGCTTTTAGCAGTTCGGGATCATCTTTCAGATCCAACGCCGCAAAAGATGCAATCCACGAACCGACCCAGCTTTTCTTGCTGTATATCGTGTCCATCTTGAAGGCCAAAAGCTCTTTAGGGGTTATCGAGCTATCGGCCGAAAGCAATTCGGTCGCGCGCAATCCGCGATTGGTCATGCCCAGTTCAATCCCGAGATAAGGAGAATAGTCCGACGGCTTCATTTCCGAACCGGGCCCTGCGGCCAGAAACGGGTTGTTGTTAGCATTTTGAACGAAGCCTGACGCCGGATCGACGATCTTGGGATAGCGGTCAAATCCGACCGGGCCTTTCCACAGTGCCTGAGATGTATCGCCGGGCAATTCCTGCGTATAGTCGAAACCGGGCTTCCGATCAGGAAATAGCGCGTTGTAGATATAGGCTACACGGCCGGTCTTGTCGGCATAGATGAAGTTGGTCGCAGGTATACCGCCAATCGCCATCGACTTGGCCCATTCTTCCCAATTCTGGGCCTTCGTATTACGGTAATATTGTTCAACCAGTTTGACATTGTCGATACCCGCATAGCGGATGGCGAACGCGCCTCGTTTGTTCTTGATCACAGGTCCGTGAACCGACCGGTATACTGTCTGCGGCACAGGCAGGGTAAAAGGTCCAAATTTTACGGGCAGCCAAACGCGCTTGGAAGCCAGAGCAAGCCATTTTCCGTCAAAGCGGTATTTGTCGCCCGCTTCATTCAATACCAGTTTGTAGACGTCAACAAGATCGGGCCGATTCACCGTGTTGGTCCAGCCAAGATTGCGGTTATGCCCCAACAGCACAAACGGCGAACCGGGGAACAGCGCGCCTGCCATGTCCAGACCTTCACCCGAATGTGTCACTGCCTCATACCAGGCAACTTGCCCTTCATAGGGTTGGTGCGAATTGGATATCAACCAGGTTTTCCCATCGGCCATACGTTTTGGTGCGATGGCGAAGGCATTGGATCCATTCATTTCGGGATCGCGACCAATCGGAGTCATCCGCGCGGCACTTTCCTTGGGCTGTAGCTTGCCCTCAGCCAGCGCACCGATGGTGCTGTCGAGTCCATAGAAAAAGGGAGCGCGCAGAACAAAGCCCGTGACAATGTCCTTGCCCGTCACTGGAAACAGCTTCGACAGACGAACTTCTTGCGGATGCTTTTCGGCATAGTGGTTCAGGCCTGCGGCATAGGCTTCGGCAACAGCACGTACTTGCGGCGATAACTCCAGATAGCGGCGATCAGCGGTTTCACGCGCGCCCAATAGATGGAGAACAAAGTCGACCTTGGCTCCATCAGAACCTGCAATGGCACCATAACGGCCGCGCGTCATGGCGACGACATCCTCGATTGTCGAAAAGTCATCCTCGGCATGGGCATAGGCAAGGCCATAGGCCGCATCAGCGTCGGTTTTGCCATTGATATGCGGGACGCCGAAAGAATCACGCGCGATTTCAACATCATATTTACGGGGTGCCGCGGCGGCATATTGTGTTGCGGCCAACGGTTCCCACACCAGTCCCGCAACCGCGACAAGGCCAACCAGCGCCAACAGCGCCCATAAAAATTTCCGCATTCCAATCTCCCACGCGACGTGACCTTGTATCATCGGTCCGTTCGCCTAATAAAGGGAGGCATAACCAAGTTTGAAGGAAAGGAAAGTCCCCCCATGTGCCGTCCCCTCATCGCCCTCGCTCTAGCAACAGCCATTGCTTCGCCTGTTCTTGCCCAAAATGTAAGTGCCGGTTCTGGAATAGCGCCCGCAACTGTCGCCAATTCGGCGGGTCGCCCAATTGGATTTTCGGCGACGGTTCCGGTGAGCGGCGTTTTGGTTATTCCGATGCGCGACGCGTCCTTACCAGCAAACACAGTCGATCCCGTGACAGCGCGAGCTATAGAAACCGCCGTCGCGGCTGCGAAATATGAGGGTAAACTGGGAAGCATGCTCTCGCTGCGGGGCATAGGTGGATACGCCCGCATTCTGCTCGCCGGTACTGGTGACGAAGGCGACCGCACCGCTAATATACGTGATGCAGCAGGTAAGGCCGCGCAAGAGTTAAAAGACGAAGCGCAACCTGTCGCTCTCGCGGGAGGCCTGACGCAAAATGAAGCCGCAGCTGCAGCACTTGGTTTTGCTTTGGGCCAGTATCGCTTCGACCGATATAAGACGATCGACAAAAAGGCGCCACCATCGCAGTCTGTAACGGTGGTGAGTGCGGATTCAGCGGCCGCAGAGGCCCTATGGAAATCGCGCTATGCTGCGCTGGCCGAGGGTGTCGCTCTCGCCCGAGATCTCGCCACCGAACCCGCGAATGTCATCTATCCCGAAAGCTTTGTGGACCGTGTGCGCGCCGCGATGGGAACCACGGCAAATGTAAAGTTTGAGGTACTTGATGAAGCAGCAATGCGTAAATTGGATATGGGTTCGCTTGTCGGAGTTGGCCAAGGATCGCGCCGCCCATCGCGCTTGTTGCTTGTTGAATATAACGGAGCAGGTGCACAAGCGCCATTGGCCCTTGTCGGCAAGGGTATTACATTTGATTCCGGCGGTATTTCCCTCAAGCCTGGCGCAGGCATGTGGGCAATGAAAGCCGATATGTCAGGTGCTGCCAATATTATGGGTGCAGTCCTCTCGCTCGCAAAATCGAAAGCGCCAGTCAATGTCATCGGCGTCGCGGCTTTGGCTGAAAATATGCCCGGCGGGAATGCTTCGCGTCCGGGCGATGTAGTCCGCACCATGAGCGGCAAAACCATCGAGATTTTGAATACCGACGCCGAAGGCCGCCTGGTGCTTGCGGATGCCAATGAATATGTTCTAGCCACCCGCAAACCTGCTGCGTTGGTCAACATGGCCACATTGACAGGCGCGATTGTCGGCGCCCTCAGCGATGAATATGCTGGCCTGTTCAGCCGCGATGAAAAATTGGCAGCAAGCTTAAGTAAAGCCGGAAGCGCCACCGGTGAAGAACTCTGGCGGATGCCGCTGCACAAAAATTATGTCGAGGATATGAAATCAGAAATTGCCGATATCAAAAATGTCGTCGAGGGCGGTGGTCCAGGCGCCGGGCTGGGTGCCACATTCATCGGCTTTTTCGTGAACAAGGAAACGCCTTGGGCACATCTGGATATTGCAGGCGTGAACTGGTCCGACAAGGGAGGTCCAGTTAACCCGAAGGGAGCATCGGGATGGGGCGTTCGCTTGCTCGACGAGATGGCACGAACCTGGCGAGCGGAATAAAATCACACTCGCATCTTGTGTGGCAAAAATGCAACATTACATCTTTGGAGTATGCTTCCTAAATCATCCATGGGGAAGCAATTGACAAAGATGGAATGAGGGCATGAATCTCGAGAAATTTACCGACCGCGCCAAGGGCTTCCTCCAGAGCGCGCAAACTGTAGCCATCCGCATGAGCCATCAACGGATCAGCCCGGAGCATTTGCTCAAGGCGCTGCTTGAAGATGAGCAAGGAATGGCTTCCGGCCTAATCAAGGCAGCGGGTGGTGACGCAGCCGCCGCGCTGCGCGAGACGGATGCCGCCTTGGCAAAAGTACCGGCTGTGTCGGGCGGCGGAGCGCAACAGACGCCTGGCTTGGATAATGACGCCGTCCGCGTGCTGGACGCAGCCGAGCAGGTCGCGCAAAAGGCAGGCGATAGCTACGTCACCGTTGAACGCTTACTACTGGCGCTCGCCCTTGCTACAACGACAGCGGCTGGCAAAGCACTTGCCGCGGCTGGCGTAAATGCCGAAGGGCTGAACGGAGCCATTAACGAACTGCGGGGCGGGCGTACCGCTGACACAGCCGGGGCCGAAGACCGCTATGATGCACTCAAGAAATTTGCCCGGGACCTAACGGAGGTCGCGCGCGCAGGAAAGCTCGACCCAGTCATTGGTCGCGACGAGGAAATACGTCGAACCATCCAGATACTGGCCCGCCGGACCAAGAATAATCCTGTGCTGATCGGTGAACCTGGAGTCGGCAAGACCGCTATTGCCGAAGGTCTTGCGCTCCGCATCGCCAATGGCGATGTGCCCGACAGCCTGAAGCATCGAAAGCTGCTGTCGCTCGACATGGGTTCTTTGATCGCCGGCGCGAAATATCGTGGTGAGTTTGAGGAACGGCTGAAAGGTGTGCTGGACGAGGTCAAGCAGGCCGAGGGCGACATCATCCTGTTTATTGACGAAATGCACACGCTGGTTGGCGCGGGCAAAGGCGAAGGCGCGATGGACGCCGCCAATCTCATTAAGCCCGCACTAGCACGTGGCGAGCTGCATTGCATTGGCGCGACAACACTCGATGAATATCAAAAGCACGTCGAAAAAGACCCCGCGCTGCAGCGCCGGTTCCAGCCGGTGTTCGTTGGCGAGCCTACCGTAGAGGATACGATATCCATTCTTCGCGGGCTTAAGGAAAAATATGAACTGCACCACGGTGTGCGGATAACAGATGGCGCGCTGGTGAGTGCGGCAACTTTGTCACACCGCTATATTTCAGACCGTTTTTTACCTGACAAAGCCATCGACCTGATGGACGAAGCGGCGTCGCGTTTACGGATGGAGGTAGAATCCAAACCTGAGGAAATCGAGAATCTCGACCGCAGGATCATGCAGTTGCAGATTGAGCGCGAAGCGCTGAAAAAGGAGAGCGACGATGCGTCCAAAGACCGTCTTGCGGCTCTTGAGAATGAGCTGGCCAATCTCGAACAACAGTCCACAGGTCTGACGCAACGCTGGCAAGCGGAGAAGGAAAAGATCTCGGCAGAAGCCAAAATCAAGGAGCAGCTCGATGCCGCGCGTATCGAGCTGGAACAGGCACAGCGTGGCGGCGACCTCGCCAAGGCGGGCGAACTGCAATATGGCACCATTCCCGGCCTTGAGAAACAGCTGGAAGAAGCCGAGGCGGCGGCAGGTAATGCAATGCTGCGCGAAGAGGTAACAGCACAAGATATAGCCAGTGTTGTTAGCCGCTGGACGGGTATTCCAGTCGACAAGATGCTTGAAGGCGAGCGCGACAAACTGCTCAATATGGAGGAGTTGATCGGGAGCCGGGTGATTGGACAAAAAGATGCTGTTGAGGCCGTATCCAAAGCGGTACGCCGCAGTCGCGCTGGGTTGCAGGACCCAAACCGCCCATTGGGATCGTTCCTGTTTTTAGGCCCGACGGGCGTCGGCAAGACCGAGCTGACCAAAGCATTGGCGAGCTTTTTGTTCGACGATGACAATGCCATGGTCCGCATCGATATGTCCGAGTTCATGGAAAAGCACAGCGTGTCGCGTCTCGTCGGCGCGCCTCCAGGTTATGTCGGTTATGAAGAAGGCGGCGTGTTGACCGAGGCCGTGCGGCGTCGGCCGTATCAGGTCGTGCTATTTGACGAGGTCGAAAAGGCACATAGCGACGTCTTCAACATCCTGTTGCAGGTACTCGATGACGGCCGATTGACAGATGGACAGGGGCGCACCGTTGATTTTTCAAACACGCTCATCATTCTGACGTCAAATCTGGGTAGTCAGTATCTGGCAGGCTTGGAAGATGGTCAGGATGTGAAAGATGTCGAACCGCAGGTCATGGAAATTGTCCGGAGCCACTTCCGTCCGGAGTTTCTGAACCGTCTGGACGAGATTATCCTGTTCCACCGTCTCGCCGCCGAACATATGGCGCCGATTGTCGAAATACAGGTCAAGCGGGTGCAGAAGCTGCTGAAGGACCGAAAGATCGAACTGGCGCTGACCGAGAAAGCGAAAGCATGGTTGGGACGTGTTGGATATGATCCGGTATATGGTGCGCGGCCTTTGAAACGAGCGATCCAGCGTTATTTGCAAGATCCACTCGCGGACATGCTGCTACGTGGTGAAATCCCGGACGGCGCTACCGTTAAGGTGGACGAAGGTGACGGAGCCTTGGCACTCTCCGTCTAATCCGTGAGCGGCAAAAAGCTCGTGTTAAGGTGGTGCGTCCGGTGGTTCATACCCACGGCACTCACCGCCCGAGCAGACATTTTCGCCGACAATCGAACGGGCAGCATCATTGCCTGCCTGTTGTGAGCGCCGCCATTCGGCTAAGGTTTTGCAGACTTTGACTTTACGGATAATCGAACCGACCGCCGCAAACTTTTTGCATTTAATCTGTTGGTCAGGATCCTGGGGGACCGCTGCTGTTGCTGCGACTTGCGCAGCAACGGGATTGGCCGCAACAACATGTGCCGCTACCCAGACAACGAAGGCGACGCGAAACGTTGCCTCCTTGGCCATATATTAGTTGCCGTTACCGCAGGACCCACCTGCACAGACGTTTCCGCTTTCAGCAATCGCGCGCGCAGTGCGATTACCATTGGCCTGAATCTGCTTCCACTCCGCGATGGTCTTGCACACCTTGCCCTTCTTGACCAGGGAACCGGTTACTTCGACCTTACGGCAACGGATAACCTGATCGGGATCAGACGCTGTGGTCGTAGGTTTTGCAGCTTCGTTATTGGCAAAAACCGGGGACACCGACAGTGATGTGGTGAAGGCAAGTGCAAAGAAAATGTGACGCATGAGAGATTCCTTGGGTGTGATTATTGGTTAGGTGTATCATGCAAATAGAGCGGTCGCAATCGCAGGAGGGCGTCGTTTGTCGAATGCAATCGGTATCAATTTGTCGGATTCAGGCCTGTCGCATCCGCCGCGTTATAATAGCGAGTAATGAGATCTTGTTCGGCAGCCGTCAAATGCGGATTCCAAACGTCGAATATCAGCACTACACGTAACTCGTCACTGTTGTTCCAAGCCTCATGTTCAATCGTGTCATCAAAAGCAAAAGCTTCACCTTCACGCCATTCGCGTGTTTCGCCACCCACTCGAAAACCGCAACCTGTTGGCACAATTAAAGGTAAGTGGATGATCGCCCGCGTGTTCGTAACACCAGTATGCGGCGGGATGCGTGTGTGGGGTTTGAGTAACGAGAAAAATGCGCTGGGCGATCTTCCCGGGATATGAGCGGACGGCAGTGATGCCAAGGCTGCTGCAGTCTTTGGGCAACGGTCAAGTACCGGCAAATTCGGTTTGCCATATTCCCACAAAAAGCAAGCGCCCCAATCTAGTGAATTATCCAATGATGACCATTTATTCTCCGGAATACCGCTATCCATACGCACATAGGGACGCAGCGCGTCCCCTGGATCAGCATGCAATGCTAGGAATTCTTCTCGAATATCCGCAGTTGTGGCCTCGACGTCCGGCATCCAGATAAAATGGCGTCGGTCAAAAAACTCATCGGCCGGAAGGAAAGGATAGTAGAGACCTTCGCATTGGTTGAAATAGGTACGCCGCCGTCCCAAGGCGAGATCCACAAAAGCAGCACTCCGACGCTTCTCGGTTTCGTCCATGCTAAACTGAACTGGCTTTAACTCGCTTTCTACCGCTGAAGCGATGCGTGCCATAGCATTTTCAACAAATGCACGTCCGACCGACAGGGCGTTGTCCACTGCAGGCGGCAATTCTCCCGCCTGTGCAGCCAGTTGCAGCACAGCCTGCCATGCCTCTAAGGCTTCCGCTTCCTCTGAGCGGCGTTGGTGCAACTCTGCCTTCCTTAGCCACGCCATAAAATCCACTCGATCGACGCTGATGGCCGCCTCTAGTGCCTGCAACTCCCCGGGATCATTGCCTTGAGCACGCCGCGCAGCTGCGACATTGCGCCATAAAGCGCTTGCTGCGGAATCATAGCCCACGGCCTCTACAAAAAGGCGCTCCGCCTCCGCAAAGCTTTGCGCACGCAGAGCCTGCATTCCTGCGCTGTTCAGTCGGGCCGCTTCAGGCGGCGGTGTTTTCTGGTCCATCGCTGTCCTACTTGCCATTTACAGGGACAAACGGCAAGGTCTCCAACATAATGGCAACTAACGCGCTCGCACCGATTTTGGCCAATGGCGAATGGCTTGCGCATCGTTATGATGCGGAAGCCGACACTTATCATTTGCGACATCTCACCCGTGAAGCCCAGGATACCGCGACATTTCTGACGGACGATTATTTGGGCGCGGAGTCTAACCCTATCGTTGTTCTTAGGCGTGACGCGATGCAGTTGGCTCCCAAAAACAACGATCTGCACTTCATTATCCATTCGGCTTTTTGCGCTTCAACCCTTTTGACAAAGGGGTTCAATCTTCCTGGGCTGTCCATGGGTTTGAAAGAGCCCGTCCTGCTCAACGATATTGTCGGTTATCGCCGACGCGGAGCACCTCCTCCTGCTGTAGCGGAACGATTAGATCACGCACTGCATATGCTGGCACGTCCCTTCGGCAACGACCATACGATTATTGTAAAACCATCCAATGTGTTCAACGCTCTGTTGCCGGTCACGCTTGCTATGCGTCCCACAAGCAATGCCGTTTTGCTCTATGCCCCTCTTCCAGTTTTTCTTGTTTCCGTTGCCCGTAAAGGTCTGTGGTGTCGATTATGGTGCCGCGAACTGCTGGAAGGTTTACTGACCGACGGCCTAGTTGATCTGGGATTTGCGCCCGCCGATTTTTTCCGCCAATCGGATCTGCAAATCGCGGCCGTTGGCTGGCTAGCGCAGCAGAATTTATTTCGACAGATCGCGGATAAATATGGCCCGACCCGCATCGCGACACTGGATAGTGAACAATTAACGCGAGACCCGAAGTCAGTCCTTATGGCTGCGGCGCGCCATTTTGGCATCGCTGTGACTGAAGCCGAGATCGAAGGCCACCCTGCATTTAGCACGCACAGCAAGTTCGGCGGATCGTTTACGACCGAGGATCGCCAAGCCGAGCATGCCGCAGCACGTGCGGCTTATGGCGAAGAAATCGACACGATTTTGAAATGGGCGCAGCAGGTTGCGAAAACTGCAGGTATCGACCTCAACCTGCCATATCCGTTGGTTTAGATTTCGTATCCAAATTTAACGAGCCACGGTTCTAAAATCGGCATGACTGGCTCTAGATATCGCGCATACGGCTCCCATTGCCGCGTTCCATCATACAGGCCGCGATTTACTTGTGCCACACTCGCTGTACTCACGCCCCGCTTTGTCGCGGTGCGGTCGAAATCGCGCACCGCTTCGCTCCATTCGAGCCCGACGAAAGAGCACATGGCTTTTGTTTCGGTTTCAAAATCCTGCACCAATTTGTGATATTGGACAAAGTGGACGTTTACTGGAAGGCGCTGCAAAGCTAGTTCAGTTAGACGCATCAGCGCATCGTAATGAAGCGCCGTGCGTTCCAAATTGGTATATTCGAGCGTTCCGCTGCTCATGGCAAAGTTTGTTCGGAAGCAGCTCCATACAACATCGCGCGGATCGCGCCGCATGACTAATATTCGCGATTCAGGAAAGAGCCGTGCAATGAAGGGCAATCTTGTTGCCTTCAGAGGGTCCATATCCACAAAGCAGGGCGAACTTGCAGGAATTGCTGAAGCGACAACTTTGTCCCAATAGGCTTTGCGGTATTGCGCCAGCCCAGAAACGGCTAATTCGGAAAAACGCCTCAAGCCTTCCGCGATTTGGCTGACGTTGCCCGCGATAAACTCAATATCGGCATCAAAAAGAGTTGGTCGCTCTTCAAGAGCTGCAACACCGGGTAACGACGCAAGGATATTTTCGACCAAAGTTGTACCGGATCGAGGATAACCGATCAGAAATACATGGCGTTGGGCTGCGTGCGCCGGCTGATCGTCATTCGTTTTTTGCCAAGCACCTTCATCAATGGGAGCTAAGCCTGCAAGCAAGGCTTCGACAAAAGCACGATTATCCAAATTTCCCGCTTTTCTATGCTCGTGGATGGCGGCAAAATCGGCATTTGATGCAGAGAAGTGCCTGAACGCACCGGCATGATCCGACTGGCGGTGGCAAACATCACCCATTTGCGAATGCGCAAAGCTTCGCTCGAGACTTGGGTAGTTTAGCCGCGGGATGAGTGCTTCTAACAAGGCACGCGCTTTTTCTGGCGCTCCCGAACGCAATTCAGCACCCGCCAACGCGTTAGTGGCGACCGCGTGGGTCGGATCGATTGCCAATGCGCGTTGCGCATGTTCGCGGGCAGTTTCAGCGTCCCCTTCACGTGCAGCTAGCGACGCAAGGCCTGCATGCGCTGCTGGATTATGGGGTGCGAGTTGCGCGGCCTTTGCAAAACTCTCCCGAGCCATTGCACTCGACCCGCCTGCAGCCAAAACAGCCCCGCGCTCCAGCCAAGCATCGGCATAGCCGGGATAGTGACGAATGGCTTCATCACAGGCCAGCACTGCTTCTCGATTCCGATCTTGATTGCGGTAGTGGATTGCCAAGCTGGTAAGGGTGGATGGGTTTCCAGGTTCAAGCGAAAGGGCGCGCTGGAATAATGTGTCCGCTTTAGCAAACTCACCGCGTGCCGAATGAGCCAGAGCAACAATAGCGTGGTCATAGGCGTCGCCCATACCGCGAGCCAGAGCGGTTTCCGATAGTGCAGCGGCGGCTTTGAGATCGGAGCTAATCACCGATGGACTAGGCGCATCGGGACCCGGATTGTCAAGTAGGCGTCAGGCAAAAAGAAAGGGCGGACATCGCTGCCCGCCCTCTTTTTTATTAATTGCTAACGAGATTAGAAAGTCAGCTTCGCGGCGATGCCGAAGCGACGACCTAAGGCATCATAGGTCGACGGGAAGACGTTACCGCTGTTGAAAGACGTCGAGCCGATCGTGTTACCTACAACTTTTGGTTTGTTGTCCAGAAGGTTTTGGATGGTGAACGTAAACGAGAAGTTGTCACTCGCATTCCAGCGCGCCGTGAGATCAAAATAGTGCTCAGCACCAATACGGCGGAACTCAGGATCGACCATACAGTTACCCGGGTCGGTACCGTTGAAATCGGCACAGCCCTGCTCCGCCACCGGTAACAACACACCTGCACCATTGCGGTTTGCCGTTTCCGCAGCAGCAATGTCTGCCGCCAATTGTGCAGGTTCGTAATCTACGGCGTCAATCCAGCGCCAAAGGAATGACAGATCAACATCGCCGAAACCAAAAGTCACTCGGGTTGACGTTTGGAATTCCGGCTGAATGGACCCAGTGAACGAACAGTTTACGGAGTAATAGCCTGCGCATTCGCGGTTCAGGGATGTCGGATCCGCGGGGTTGGCGTTGAATTTGGAGGTGTGTGTCCAGTTTCCAACGAACGACAGCGTGAGGTCGGCGAAGCCGATATTGCCTTTCCAGTTTGCCAGAAGGTCGAAGCCGTCGGTTGCCAATTTGCCGAGGTTGTTCGTGGGACCGAACAGGCCGTTGGTCGTCGCGGGATCCCCGTCCAGACCGCCGGTGATCGGGTTGCGACGGATGTTTGTGCACGCCGCACTCGCCGCGCTGGCCGCGGAAATATTGCCGAAGCAGGCCGCGATGATGTCCCCGGGCAATGCCGTGCCGATCACATTGTTGATCTTGATATTATAGTAATCAAGCGAGACGTTGAACCCGGGAATAAAGTCCGGCTGGAACACGAAACCGAGCGTCCAGGTGTCCGCCTTTTCCGGTTTCAGGTTCAGGTTACCGCCCACGGTGATGTTAGCTTGTCCCGCCGTGGGGTTGGTGATCGACCCGATGGTTCCCACCGGTGCACCTTGGGCCAGACAGATGGCGCGCAGGTTCGCATTCGCATTCGGCGCAGCCCCCGCGCACGGATCGACGCTCAGGTTGGTCAGGCCAACCGTCTGCGGCGTGAACAGTTCACCGATATTTGGCGCACGAACGGCACGGCTGTAGTTCCCACGGAACTTCAGCGATTCGGCCGGCTCCCAACTGCCCCCCGCCTTCCAGGTCGTCGTCTGGCTTTGCGACACGGCACCGGGAACTTTATAGGAGGAGTAGCGAAGGCCGGCCTCCAGCGTCAGGCTATGGAACAGCGGCTTGTCCTCGACAATCGGTGCAATGACTTCACCAAAAGCTTCATAGACGCTGTAGCCACCGTCGATGTTCGGTGCCGCACCGCCGGCACCACCCAGTTCACCTGGAGTCTGGGCAAGCAGATCCGAAGATTGCGTCGCGCCATATTCCCGATACTCTCCACCAACGGCAAATCCGACCGCTTCGGCTGCCCAAGGCAAGGTAAAGCCGGTATCGCCCGAAATAGTCGCCCGTGCCTGTGCAAGCGTTGTGCGTACGATCGTCGTTGAATCGGCGGTCAGGAATGCCGCCATTTCAGGGGTAATCGAACCTTCAGGACCGAACAGATTGACCGGCACACATCCGTTGGTCGGGTTCTGGCACGAGGTGGTGTTGTTCGCCAAAGCGGCCTGACGGAAACGCGACTGCAGCGTGTAATTCTTGATCGCCTGCACATTTTCCGATTCCCCATAGGCACCACTGACATCCCAGTCGATGCTGTCGGAAATCGCACCACGAAGGCCAAGCCGGTAATCGAATATCGTGGTCTGGTAGTTGGAAATACGCGGGCCAAACTCGGGCGTACGACGGTTCAGGGTTACCGTGACTTCACGGTAGTTCGGATCGGTCCGGCCGGTAGCGGTTGCGGCCGCTGAACATTCGGTTGTGCTGAACCGTGGCGTGTAAACCCCCGACACAGTCGACGTATTGAATGCGCAAAACTGGCTGCGCAGTGTCGACGGCAGGAACGGGTTATTCAGGTTGATGGTGACGGTGCCGCCGAAAGAACCTGACGGTGCGATAATGGTATCGACCGTGTTCTTCGAGAACATGCCACGCGTGTAGATTTCAATGGCATCTGAAATTTCATAATTTGCCTGAGCAAAAATGTTGAACCGTTCGAACGGCGTCTGGAACACGTTGAACGGGTTAAAGTTGAAGAATGCAAAGGTACCGACAGCGGCGCCTGCAGCATTTACCTGCCGCACGCCCCCATTTGCGACCGTGGGATCAATGCTGGGAAGTCCTGTGGCCGCGTCGAGCGGGCGCGTGCCGGAAAAGCGTGAAGGAACAGATGTGCCCGATCCCGCAGCACCGCCGCTAAAACTGCTGATTTGGTTGACGGAAAAGTCACGGTCGCCCTGGAATACCGGATCGGCCTGCTGGTATCCGATTGAGAGGACCGCATTACCGCGTCCGTCGTCGAAATTGCCACCTACGGTCGCGTCGATACGGAATGTCTGTCCATCCCCTTTTTCGGTGATTTGCGCACCACCTGTCACTTCCGCGCCCGCGAAATCCTTGCGGGTAATAAAATTGACAACGCCGGTGATTGCGTCCGCGCCATAAGTGGTCACAGCAGCGCCCGTCAGCGCATCGACGCGCTCAATCAACGCAAGAGGAACATTGTTCAGGTCAACACGTCCTTGAAGATCAGCCGGCACAATCCGCTGGCCGTCGAGCAGAACGATATTGCGGATCGAACCCAACCCGCGAAGATCGACATAGGATGCGCCGCCATTGCCGTTGTTTACCGCCGACCCGATGCTGGGCACAACGCCAGGCAGTTCGCGCAGGACTTCTTCGGCTACGTTTGATTGCAGCAGGTCGATTTCATCTGCGGTCGTCGCATTAACGGGTGTGGATTGGACGAGATTGGGGTTCTGAATCAGCGATCCTGTCACCACGATTTCGCCTGCGCTGTCTTCGTCGTCGGCAGCTTCCTGCGCGAATGATGGCGTCGATAGCAATGCCAGACCGATAGCAAGCGGGGCTGCCGCATATCTCAATTTGTAGGTGCGTGTAGTTTTCACGGTATATCCCTTCATAAGCTTTTGGGTCGCGCAAACGCGCGTCACGCGCCTGCGAGTTACAATTGCAAAGCTTGTTGATGCCCCGGAACTTCTGCTTAATCTGCACGCGTCGGGCACGCGGCAAGGCGTAGGTTACGCCTCCGGAACGAGGGTTCTTTGACCCAATTCCTTATTCTGCACAAAGGAATTGCTTGTTTGCGTTAGGATATTTCGGGTCCTGTAGCATTTCTGCAACAGTAGTTAACGCCGATATGACGCATCGTCAGACGCGAAAAGAGCACAAAAAAAGGGGCGGACATTGCTGCCCGCCCCCTTTCAAATTTGGTTGTTGACCGGATTAGAAGGTCAGCTTGGCTGCAACACCGAAGCGGCGGCCCAGCGCGTCGTAGGTCGACGGGAAGACGTTACCGCTGTTGAACGAAGTCGAACCGGCGGTGTTACCCACGACGAACGGCTTGTTGTTGAGCAGGTTCTGCACAGTGAATGTGAACGAGAAGTTGTCGCTCGCATTCCAACGTCCGGTGAAGTCGAAATAATGTTCGGCCGGGATGTTGCGGAACTGTGGAAGAATTCCGTTACCTGCTGCAACTTCGGCTGGTTCATATTCAACCGAGTCAATCCAGCGCCACAAGAACGACAGGTCGACGTCGCCAACGCCAAAGGTCGCACGGGTCGACGTCTGGAATTCAGGCTGGATCGAACCGGTGAACGAGCAGTTGACCGAGAAGTAACCAACGCATTCGCGGTTCAGCGACGTCGGATCAGCCGGGTTGGCGTTGAACTTGGACGAACGGGTCCAGTTACCAACAAATGCCAACGACAGGTCTGCAAAGCCGATGTCACCCTTCCAGTTTGCAAGAAGGTCGAAACCATCGGTTGCAAGCTTGCCAAGGTTGTTCGTGGGACCGAACAGACCACCGGTTGTCGCAGGGTCACCGTCCAAACCGCCAGTGATGGGGTTACGACGGATGTTGGTGCACGCTGCGGTCGCTGCGCTGGCTGCGGTGATGTTACCGAAGCAAGCCGTTACGATGTCCGCAGGAAGTGGCGTACCCACAACGCTGTTGATCTTGATGTTGTAGTAATCAAGCGAGATGTTGAAGCCCGAGATGAAATCTGGCTGGAACACGAAACCAAGGGTCCATGTGTCGGCCTTTTCAGGTTTCAAGTTCAGGTTACCACCAACGGTGATATTTGCCTGACCTGCGGTCGGGTTGGTGATCGAACCGATCGAACCAACAGGTGCACCCTGTGCAAGACAGATAGCGCGCAAGTTGGCGTTGGTCGTCGGAGCGGCACCAGCGCAAGGATCGATACCGAGGTTCGTCAAGCCAACTGATTGCGGGCTGAACAATTCACCGATGTTCGGAGCGCGGACAGCGCGGCTGTAGTTCCCGCGAATCTTGAGCGATTCTACAGGCTCCCAGCTACCGCCAGCTTTCCATGTGGTGGTCTTGTTCTGCTGTGCAGCACCCGTAACATTGTACGACGAGTAACGGATACCCGCTTCCAAGGTCAGGCTGTGGAACAGTGGCTTGTCTTCGACGATTGGTGCAATGATTTCACCGAACGCTTCATAAACGTCATAGCCGCCATCGATATTTGGAGCTGCGCCGCCGGCACCGCCCAATTCACCAGGGGTCTGCGACAGCAGATCCGATGCCTGGGTTGCACCATATTTACGGTATTCGGCACCAACTGCGAAACCAACCTGTTCAGCAGCCCAAGGCGAAGCAAAACCTGCATCACCCGAGATAGTGCCACGGGCCTGAGCCAGTGTTGTACGAACGATGGTGGTTGAATCGGCGGTCAAGAACGCTGCCATAGCAGGCGTAATCGAGCCTTCTGGGCCAAACAGGTTGACGGGAACGCAAGCTGCGTTGCCGCTCTGGCAAGCCGTCGTGCTGTTTGCGAGCGACGCTTCGCGGAAGCGTGACTGCAACGTGTAGTTCTTGATGGTCTGGATGTTTTCCGACTCACCATAAGCACCGCTGATATCCCAGTCGATGCTGTCGGTGATGCCACCGCGAGCGCCGATACGATAATCGAATACAGTGGTCTGATAGTTCGAAATACGTGGGCCAACTTCTGACGTACGACGGTTCAATGTTACCGTGACTTCACGATAATTTACATCAGTACGACCGGTTGCAGTTGCCGCAGCGGCGCACTCTGCAGTGCTGAACCGTGGCGTATACAGACCAGATGCTGGGGTTGCGGTGTTGAACGCACAGAACTGGCTCCGCAAAGCTGCGGGCAGGTAGGGGTTGTTCAAGTTGATCGTCACGGTTCCACCGAACGAACCCGAAGGCGCGATGATGGTATCAACGGTGTTCTTCGAGAACATGCCGCGTGTGTAGATTTCAACCGCATCCGAAATTTCATAATTGCCTTGGGCAAAAATGTTGAAACGCTTGAACGGCGTCTGGAAAACGTTGAACGGGTTGAAGTTAAAGGTTTGGAACGTAGGAACAGCAACGCCAGAAGCGTTAATCTGACGTACGCCACCGTTAGCTACCAGCGGATTTGTGCTGGGCAGACCGGTCAGCGGGTCGATCGGACGCGTGCCCGAGAAACGCGATGGAATGGACGTACCCGAACCACCGGCGCCGCCGGTGAAGCTGCTGATCTGGACTTGCGAGAAATCGCGAGCGCCCTGATACACAGGGTCAGACTGCTGGTAACCGATCGACAGGACGGCGTTACCGCGGCCATCGTCGAAGTTGCCACCAACCGTCGCGTCAACGCGAACAGTGTGTCCGTCACCCTTTTCGGTCAGCTGCGTACCGGCCGAAATTTCAACGCCTGCAAAATCCTTGCGGGTGATGAAGTTGACAACACCCGTAATAGCGTCTGCACCATAGGTGGTCACAGCCGCACCGGTCAGGGCGTCAACGCGCTCAACCAGAGCGAGTGGGATGTTGTTCAAGTCGACGCGGCCAAGCAGACCCGAAGGTGCAATGCGCTGTCCGTCGAGCAGAACGATGTTACGGATCGAACCTAGACCACGAAGGTCGACATAAGATGCACCACCGTTACCGTTGTTCACGGCCGAACCGATGCTGGGGACGACGCCAGGCAGCTCGCGCAGGACTTCTTCAGCAACGTTCGACTGCAGAAGATCGATTTCGTCTGCGGTCGTTGCGTTGACCGGAGTCGACTGAACGAGGTTGGGGTTCTGAATCAGCGAACCGGTAACAACGATTTCACCGGCTGGCTCTTCTTCGTCAGCTGCATCTTGCGCGAATGACGGCGTCGAGATCAACGCCAGACCGATCGCAAGCGGCGCTGCGGCATATTTCAATTTATGTATACGTGTAGTTTTCACGGTATAGCCCTCCATAAGCTATTTGGGTCACGCAGACGCCTCGGACGCGCCTGCAAAACTTGTTAATGCTCCGGAATTTCTGCTCTTTTTGCGCGTGTCGGGCACACGACAAGGCAAGCGGAATGCTTCCAGATTGGCTCCGCTTTGACCTAAATCCACTTTTCACGCAAAGAAATTGCTGGGGTGCAGCATGAAATATCAGTGCATGTAACATTTATGCAACAGTTTGCCGAAGCGTGCTTTGCGGCGGGGGAAGCGTTTGAAATGCATTTCATTCATGACAGCGACAGCGGGTTTCGTTAATAGCGGCTCAACCTCATAGTGGAGTGATCATATCCTTATGCCTGCATGTCCCCCGATTGCCCGTGCTTTAACCGCTCTTTTCCTTGCCTTTACCCTATTGGTACCCGGCAAGCTTTGGGCGCAGGAAGCGCCAGCAGCAGTCCCTGCGGTTCCAGTTCCTCCGGCATCTGCCTTGCCCGAAAACATCTTGCACCTTGATCTGTCGACGGGTGGCCGGGTTACGATCCAGCTTTATCCTGAAATTGCGCCTGCCCATGTGGAGCGGATCAAGACCCTCGCGCGTCAGGGCTTTTACAATGGTGTGGTTTTCCACCGCGTCATCGACGGATTCATGGCGCAAACAGGCGACCCGACGGGCACGGGCCAGGGCGGTTCACCGCTTCCCGATTTGAAAGCAGAGTTTAACAAAATGCCCCATTTGCGGGGCACGGTGTCGATGGCACGGGCAACAGAACCCGATTCTGCCAACAGCCAGTTCTTCATCTGCTTCCAGCCACGCTTCAGTCTGGACAATAAATATACGGTCTTCGGACGGGTCATGTCCGGAATGCAGTTTGTAGACGCGATCGAACGCGGCGAACCGCCGGCGACACCGAGCACGGTCTTGCAGGCATCGATCGCCGCGGACAATGTTCCGCCCAAATTGCCGGCAGCACCCCAGATCATGGTTGATCCGATACCGGGATCTTGATTATCTGGCTTGCCTGCAATGCGTGTTGACCTGTTTGATTTTGATTTACCAACCGAGCGGATCGCTCTTCGACCGGTAGCTCCGCGCGATTCCGCGCGGATGCTGCATATCCACGGGCAGCAGGGCCTGTCGGACCATGTCGTGCGGGACCTGCCCAACCTGCTTCGCAAAGGCGATTGCCTGATTTTCAACGACACACGCGTCATTCCGGCGCAGTTGGAAGGCACACGGGGCGACGCCAAAATCGGGGCTACCCTGCACAAGCGTATCGATCTGCGCCGGTGGCAGGCCTTTATCCGCAACGCCAAACGCCTGCGGGTCGGGGAGAGTGTCGATTTCGGGCGCGATGTCGTGGCTGTCGCCGAAGAGCGGCATGAGGACGGGAGCTTCACGCTCTATTTCGAAGGCGACGAGCCGGTCGAACTGTTGCTCGAACGCGCAGGCACCATGCCCTTGCCGCCCTATATCGCGGGCAAGCGTCCGACCGATGAACGCGACGCGCAGGATTACCAGACCATGTTCGCGGAAAAGGATGGCGCGGTGGCAGCGCCCACCGCTTCGCTTCATTTTACGCCCGAGCTGATGGCGGGGATCGAGGCAGCGGGGATTGAGACGGCGACGCTGACGCTGCATGTCGGGGCGGGCACCTTCCTGCCGGTGAAGGCCGAGGATACGACCGAGCACCGGATGCACCATGAATGGGGGCAGATCGACGCCGACACGGCCTATCGCCTCAACAGCGTGCGCGAAAAGGGCGGGCGGTTGATTGCGGTGGGGACGACGTCGCTCCGGCTGATCGAAAGTGCGGCGGATGCGGATGGCACCATCCATCCCTTTTCGGGCGACACCGACATATTCATTACGCCCGGCTACCGCTTCAAGGCGATCCAGGGCCTGATGACCAATTTCCACCTGCCGAAATCGACGCTGTTCATGCTGGTCAGCGCGCTGATGGGGCGCGAGACGATGCAGGCGGCTTATGCGCATGCCATCGCCAACGACTACCGCTTCTACAGCTATGGGGACAGCAGCCTGCTCATCCCGGCCTAGGCCTGTCAGTGACCTTTTAGCTCGTCCCCGGTCAGGCGGACGATGTGCAGCACATTTGTCGAACCTGGCGTACCAAAGGGAACGCCCGCCATGATGATGATCCGCGCACCGGCGGTGCCCAGATGGTGGCGCAGCGCCATGCGGCGGCCCTTGGCGACCATTTCTTCGAAGCTGCCAATGTCCTTGGTCCGCACGCTATGCGCGCCCCAGAGAAGACCCAGCCTGCGCGCGGTCGCGATATGCGATGTCAGCACGAGCACCGGCACCATCGGCCGTTCCCGCGCAATCCGCCGCGCGGTCGATCCGGACGAGGTGAAGCAGATGATCGCGCTCGTATCGATGGTCTGCACAATCTGCGCCGCAGACGCCGCGAGGGCGTCGGCGGTGGTCGCATCGGCGCTGATCTTGGTGAACTGGACGCGGGCGTGGTAATCGGGGTCGCTTTCGACCTGCATCGCGATCCGGTCCATGATCGACACCGCCTCAATCGGCCAGGCCCCCGCAGCGGTCTCGGCCGACAACATGATCGCATCCGCCCCGTCATAAATCGCCGTAGCAACGTCCGACACTTCGGCGCGTGTGGGTGAGGGCGAGGTGATCATGGACTCCAGCATCTGCGTGGCGACAACCACCGGCTTGCCCATCCGCCGTGCGGTGCTGACAATCCGTTTCTGCAACGGCGGTACCTGCTCAGGCGGCAGTTCGACACCCAGATCACCGCGCGCCACCATCACCGCATCGGCCAGTTCCAGAATCTCTTCCAGCCGCCCGATCGCCGCCGGCTTTTCAATCTTCGCCAGCAACGACGCCTTCCCGCCGATCAGCTTCTTGCCCTCGGCCACATCTTCGGGGCGCTGCACAAAGGACATCGCGATCCAGTCGACATGTTGCGATACGGCAAAGGCCAGGTCCGACCTGTCCTTCTCGGTCAACGCAGCCACAGGCACCACCACATCAGGGACATTCAGCCCCTTGCGGTCGGACAGCATGCCGCCAACCTCAACTTGTGTCTCAATCCGCTGCGGGCTGACGTTCAGCACGCGCAGCACCATCTTGCCATCATCCAGCAACAGCCGGGTCTGCGGTTCCAGCGCGGCAAAAATCTCGGGATGCGGCAGATAGACGCGGTTGGCATCGCCCGGCTTCGTATCGGCGTCCAATATGAACTTCGCGCCGGTTTTCAATTCGACCTTGCCGCCGGCAAATTTGTCGATGCGCAATTTTGGACCCTGCAAATCGACAAGGATCGTGGTCGGCCGCGCATATTTCTTCTCAAGCCCGCGAATATGCTCGATCAGCTTTGCCTTGTCGGCTTGCTCGCCATGGCTCATGTTAATACGGAAGGCGTCAGCACCGGCAAGAAACAACTGTTCGATCATCTCGGGCGTATCGCTGGCAGGGCCAAGCGTGGCGAGAATACGCACCTTGCGGGCGCGCGGTTTCGTGTAGTGAGTCAAACATCCGCTCCGTTACTGGAAATCGTTTCGTAAGCGGCTATAGCACAAGGGAATCAAGGCGAAAGGCCTTCCCGTGACAAGAATAGGTATTCACCGATGAAAGAACTAACCGACCAGGCCGCTGCTGCCGCATTTCGCCGTCTTGTAGCGCATCTGCAGCACCGGCACGACGCCGAAAATATCGATCTGATGGGCCTTGCGGGATTTTGCCGCAACTGTTTGGCCGATTGGGTGATGGAAGCCGATGGCACCCTCGCCAAGGACGAAGCCCGCGAACTGATCCACGGCATGCCGGCCGCCGAATGGAAGACCCGCTACCAAAGCGAGGCGACACCGGAAAAGCTGCAACGCATGCAGGAAAGCATAGCGAAGAATGCAGCGTCGCATTAAGCGGGGGGCAATCTGATTCGGGCCGCCGACAACCATCGGCACCCACCCAACTAACAGGAGAATATCATGTCCGATGGCAATGTCGCCGCCGATCAACTGCGTCTGTTTATCGAGCGTATCGAGCGGCTGGAAGAAGAGAAAAAGGGCATCGCCGACGATATTCGCGATGTCTACAGCGAAGCGAAAAGCCAGGGTTATGATCCCAAGATCATGCGCCAGATTGTCCGCCTGCGTAAAATGAGCAACGATGACCGGCAGGAGATGGAAGCCGTTCTCGACACTTACAAGTCGGCGCTGGGTCTGGCATAAGGGTTCACCCCCAAAAAGGAGATTCCTTATGCTGATGACCACCACCTCCACCATCGAAGGCCAACCCGTCCGCCAATATCTTGGCGTTGTAACGGGCGAAGTCATTGTCGGCGCCAATATCTTCAAGGATCTGTTCGCCGGCATCCGCGACATCGTCGGTGGCCGCTCGGGCGCTTATGAAAACTCCCTGCGCGACGCCCGCCAGACCGCGCTTGCCGAACTGGCTGACGAAGCCCGCAATCTCGGCGCGGACGGCGTCATCGGCATCGACCTCGATTATGAGGTGCTGGGCAAGGAAGGGTCGATGCTGATGGTCACCGCATCGGGCACAGCGGTGAAGCTGGGTTAAGTGGCCCGCTTGCCCTCGACCCCGTCCCTGATGTAAGGGCGCGCCTTCAGTTCACTTTAGCTTCAAAGAAAAGAGCCATGGCAGGCCATAGTAAATTCAAAAATATCCAACACCGCAAAGGCGCGCAGGATAAGAAACGTTCGGCCCAATTTTCCAAGCTGAGCCGCGAAATCACCGTTGCGGCCAAGATGGGGATGCCCGATCCCGACATGAACCCGCGCCTGCGTCTGGCGGTCAACGCGGCCAAGGCGCAGTCGATGCCCAAGGACAATATCCAGCGCGCGATTGACAAGGCGAATGCCGCCGGCGGCGAAGATTATGAAGAGGTGCGCTACGAAGGCTATGGTCCCGGCGGCGTTGCTGTCATCGTCGAGGCGCTGACCGACAACCGCAACCGCACGGCAACGAATGTACGCACGGCATTCAGCAAGAATGGCGGCAATCTGGGTGCATCAGGTGCGGTGAGCCATGGGTTCGACCGTATGGGCCTGATCACCTATCCCGCCAGTGTCGGTGATGCCGACCATGTGTTCGAGGCTGCTCTTGAGGCAGGCGCCGAAGATGTGGAATCGGGCGAAGACGAACACAGCATCTGGACCGCGATGGACAGCCTGCACGAAGTGTCGAAGGCACTCGAGGCGACCCTTGGCGAGGCCGAGAGCGCGAAGCTTGCCTGGAAGCCGCAAATCCTCGTGGAAGTTGACGAAGCCAATGCCGCGACTCTGCTGAAGATGATCGACGCGCTGGAAGACGATGATGATGTTCAGACGGTCTGGGGCAATTACGACATGTCCGACGAGGTCATGGCGAAGCTTGGATGATCATCCTCGGACTTGACCCCGGCCTGGGTACAACCGGCTGGGGCGTCATTCGCAAGGAAGGCAACCGCCTTTCCCACATCGACAATGGCGAGATTGAGACGGACGCCAAATTGCCGCTGGCAAACCGCCTGCTGCTGCTCGATGCCAAGCTGAATGCCGTGATCGACAGCTTCCGTCCCGATGCCGTCGCGGTCGAAGAAGTGTTCGTGAACAAGAACCCGCAATCCACGTTAAAGCTGGGTCAGGCACGCGGGGTCGTTCTGCTCGGGGCGGCCAAGGCGCGGGTCATTGTAACCGAATATGCCGCGCGGCTGGTGAAGAAATCGGTCGTTGGCACAGGCAAGGCCGATAAGGAACAGATCCAGGCGATGCTGCGCATCTTGTTGCCGGGCCTCAAACTGGCGGGGCCGGATGCCGCCGATGCCCTGGCCGTGGCGATCACCCACGCCCATCATATGCGGGGTTAAAAACTAACGTAACCCGAGCTGGTTTTGCTCGAAATCCTCTAATGCCTTCAAGGCCACAATCCCTTCGGCAGCTACGCGCTTGGCCGTTTCGATCTTGTCGGGTGTTTGCGCTTGCGGGCTTATTGCAAAGGCATAGGACCCTGCGCCATTGCGCAAAGCAGTCCGCTGCGCTTGCAGGGCTGCTTGGGTGTCGGCCGGCAACTGCTTGATGATATCGCTGATCCACGGATCTTCTACGCCGCGCAAATAGGCGCGCACGCTGTTTGCGACGATCTCCGTCGTATTTTGCTGCAGATAAGCGGCCTTGGCCTTGGCCGCATAAGCGGCGGCAACATCGAAGACATAGGCAGGGTCATGCCCCGCAAGGGCAATCGCCTTGTCCGCCAACGGAACCCCCGCAGCAAGATCCTTTTCAAACACCCGATAACTCGCACGCGCGCCCAGCAAGGCTATTTGGGTAACGCCAATGGACCGTTTTCCACCGAACAGGATATTGCCGCTGGCTGTGCCGGTAAACACATCCTTTTCTGAAAGCGGGGGCGTGGTCAGGGCAACGAGTTCCGCTTCGGCCAACGCATTTTGCTGCATGGCTTGCAGAAGCTGGAACCTGCGAAACCGCGATTTTGCGATCTTGAATGGAGTCTGGTCCGGCACTTGGGCGCAGGCGAGCAGCAAGTCGGTCGCTGTGCTGTTAGTACCGATCATCATCATGACCTCAGCCTCGTTGCAAGGCTTGGCATCTTCCGGATTGGGTGTTTGCGCTTGGCCCTGCTGCGCCATAGCCAACGCCGCGATTAAAAGTCCCGTTTTGTGTATCCTGCGCATAAGCCCCCCAGCCTGTACTCTTCCGATACCGTCCTTCAGCGCGGAAGGGAAGCCCAAGCAAAGTTCGCCTCTTGTTCTCTTTTTCTTGCCCTCGAGTCATGGGCACGCTAACCGTCGAACATGAAGGGGCGGACATGATCGCAAAGCTATATGGCCGGATTGACGAAACAGGCGTGGACCATCTGGTCATCGACGTAAATGGCGTCGGCTATCTGGTGCAGGCTAGCGCGCGGACGTTGGCGGCGCTTGGCAAAGCCGACGATTTCGCCACCGTATTCACCGACATGCAGGTCAGCGAAAACGACATGCGCCTCATCGGCTTTGCCACCCGCGAAGAACGCGACTGGTTCCGCCTTTTAACTGGAGTGCAAGGTGTGGGCGGCAAGGTAGGGCTTGCGATATTGTCCGCCATCGAGCCACAGGATCTCGCGCTTGCGATTGGCAGCGGCGACGCCGCGATGGTCGCGCGCGCCAATGGCGTCGGGCCGAAACTCGCCAGCCGGATTGTCAATGAATTGAAGGATAAGGTCGGCGCGCTTGCCGGAATTGGCGGCGGGGCAAAAATGATGTCCGGCGGAACAGCCAGCGGCGGCCATGCGGGCGATGCCCTGTCGGCGCTTGCCAATCTGGGCTTCAAACCCGGCGAGGCGGGGTCCGCCGTGGCCTTGGCCGTCGAAGAATTGGGGGCGGATGCGAGTTTGGATGCACTGGTCCGGCTGGCGTTGAAGAAAGCTTCGAAGTGATCGATAGACAAATTCCTACGAATCTGTATGATTATCATATGGCACAGCTTAATATTTCCATTCCGCCCGCGCTGAAAAGCTGGATCGACCACCGAGTGGCCGAAGGGCGCTATTCGAGCGCCAGCGATTATATGCGTGACTTGGTCCGTCGCGATCAGGAGTCTGAACCCGACGATATCGAATGGGTGAAAGCGATGCTGGCAGAGGGTGAGGCTTCAGGGGTTTCGGACGAAAAACCAGAAACAATCATTGCAAACATCATCGCCCAACGGCGCGCAAGGCATGGCTGATGTTTCATTTTCGAATGCTGCCGTTGCTGACTTAAGTGCCATTGACGAATATAGTCTCGCACAATTTGGAGAGGAAATTGGCGAGGCCTATATGTACGGGTTCGATAAAGCATTTGCGCTTTTGAGGGATTATCCTCTCGTGGGCAGCGAAGCCTTCCAATATGGGAAAAACTATCGTTGCATGATGCACCGCAAGCATCGCATTTTTTACGTTGTTGATAAGGATATGGTCCTGATCATGCGGATTTTGCACCACGCAGTGGATACCAAAAGGGCACTGCGGGAGGTGTCGAAGTGACCGAAGACCGCCTCACCACGCCAGATAAGCGCCCGGAAGATGTGGATGCCGCGCTGCGTCCCAAGACGCTCGCCGAATTTGTGGGGCAAGCGGCGGCACGGGATAATTTGCGGGTCTTTATAGAGGCGGCGAAAGGTCGCGGGCAGCCGCTGGATCATGTCCTGTTTTTCGGACCACCTGGCTTGGGCAAGACCACATTGGCGCAAATTGTGGCCAAGGAAATGGGCGTCGGGTTCCGCGCGACATCAGGTCCGGTCATTGCAAAATCGGGCGATCTGGCGGCGCTTCTGACCAATTTGGAGGATGGCGATGTCTTGTTCATCGACGAAATCCACCGGCTAAGTCCGGTGGTCGAGGAAATTCTTTATCCTGCCATGGAAGACCGCGCGCTTGATATCATGATCGGCGAAGGGCCATCGGCGCGGTCGGTGCGGATCGATTTGCCCGCCTTCACGCTTGTCGGGGCGACAACGCGGCAGGGACTGCTCACGACGCCGTTGCGCGACCGTTTCGGCATTCCGGTGCGGCTGAATTTCTACACCCATGCCGAACTGGAACTGGTTGTAACCCGCGCCGCCCGCTTGCTTGATCTGGGCATTGCGCCCGATGGCGCGAATGAAATTGCCAAGCGCGCGCGCGGGACGCCCCGTATCGCGGGTCGCTTGCTGCGCCGTGTGCGCGACTTTGCCAATGTTGCGGGCGAACCGGTGGTCACCGCAAAAATTGCCGATGCCGCGCTCAACCGGTTGGAGGTTGATTCGCTGGGACTGGATGCCATGGACCGGCGGTATCTGCATATGATTGCCGATATTTACCGGGGCGGACCGGTCGGTGTAGAGGCGCTGGCTGCGGGCTTGTCGGAACCACGCGATACAATCGAGGATGTGGTGGAACCCTATCTGTTGCAACTCGGCCTCATCGCCCGCACCGCGCGTGGCCGTGCGCTCAATGCACCGGGATGGAAACATCTGGGCCTCAACCCGCCTGCCGGTTCGCAGGACGGGTTGTTTGATAAATGAAACTTGGTGCTCCGGCCTTAATCGCTCTTATAATTTCGGGATGCGGTGAACCAAATATGATCGAACCCTATTGCGGGCGTCCGGCGGCTGTCTGGATTCCTGCCGAAAATACGGCGTCCCCGCATCAGATAGTCGAACATAAAATCGAAGTTACGCATATTGGCCAGATTTTACTAAATCACACGGTTATCGACGCTCAGGGACTTGAGGCATTTCTAGCGCAAGAAGAGAAAAAGCGTCCGATGCTCCCTTATCTCTATTTTGACTTTGACGCCCATGCTGATTGTGTTGTGGTCAAGGAAACACGCGCACTCATAGAACGATCTGGAATATGCAGGCAGGGCTACTGCATTACCGGTGATGATGGTGAAGAACCGCCAAGGGAATGAGATCGACAGGCAGACCGACTCTTTCGGGCGATAAGTTGAGGATTTACGGGCCAAACCCCCTTTCGGTCTGTGAATCCTTGCGGTAAGCCGTTGGCCGATGTCCCCGCCCCAACCCTATCAAGGCCATTTTGACGGCACGCGGCATTATTTTGCGGTCCGCGTCTATTTCGAGGACACCGATTTTTCGGGCGTAGTCTATCACGCGCGCTATCTGCACTTCATGGAACGGGCACGCTCGGACATGTTGGCGTGCGTCGGTATCGACCAACGGCGCGTGCATGAAGAGGGCGCTGGCGCCTATGCCGTGACCGAAATGCATATCAAATACCGCCGTCCGGCACATTTTGACGACGCGCTTGTTGTAGTCAGCACCGTAGAGGCGGTGCGCGCCGCAAGTTGCGATATTCATCAAACAGTCACGCGCGGTAGTGAAGTATTGGTGGAGGCGACCGTCACGGCCGCTTTCGTATCTCCCGACGGCAAACCACGCCGCCAACCCGCCGAATGGGTGGCAGCGTTCCAGCCGATTTTGAACCGTAAAGCAGTATAAGGAATCCCATGAATCTGGTTTTAGCAGCGCAAGCGGTGAATTTTTCCCCGATTACTCTTTTCATGGACGCCGACTGGGTGGTCAAGGCGGTGATCATCGGACTGGCACTTGCGAGCATCTGGGCGTGGACAATCATCATCAGCTTCACGGTTAAGATGGCGCGGATCAACAGCCAGACCGAAAAGTTCGAACGGGATTTCTGGGCGAGCAGCGACATTGACGGCTTTTACAGCGGCCATAACAAAAGCGAACTGCCGGTAGCGCGCGTCTTTACCGCAGGGGTCGCGGAATGGCGGCGATCGACCAATGGCCGGAATATCGACCGCGCCGGAACGCGCGAACGGCTGGCAACGGCGATGGATGCAACCATTGCGGCCGAAACCGACAAGCTTGCCAACCGGTTGAACTTTCTGGCGACGACAGGTTCGGTTGCACCCTTTGTCGGTTTGTTCGGCACTGTTTGGGGAATTATGCGCAGCTTTGCGGCCATCGCCGCCGAGCAGAACAGCTCGCTCGCTGTGGTCGCGCCCGGCATTGCCGAGGCGTTGTTCGCCACCGCAATCGGCCTCTTTGCCGCAATACCCGCGGTCATCGCCTACAACCGCTTTTCGCACAGGTTGAATCAGTATGAGGCGCGCATGGGTCGCTTTGCCGACGGATTCCACGGCACGTTGAGCCGCGAACTGGAACGGGAAAGCAACTGATGGCGATGAACCTATCCTCCGGCGGTGGACGCAGGCGGGGTCGGGGCGGGCGGCGCGCTCCTATGGCGGATATCAACGTCACGCCGCTTGTCGATGTCATGCTGGTGTTGCTCATCATATTCATGGTGACAGCCCCCTTGCTGGTCACCGGCGTGCCGGTCGAGCTTCCCGAAAGCCGCGCCAATGCACTGGACCAAAAGGACGAACCCATTGAAATCGCCATCGACAAGGATGGCGTGACCTTCATTGACGGAACCGAAGTCGGCCCGGCTGACCTGCCCGCACGGCTGGAGGAGATTGCGGCTGCGCAAGACGCCAAAACGCCGCGCCAGATCATGCTGCGTGGCGACACGGCGATCAGCTACGGCCAGATGATGCGGGTGATGGGCGAGTTGAACCGGGCGGGGCTGAACAGTGTCAGCCTGGTCACCACAGGTTCATCTGGTGAAAACTAGGCAGTAAAGCGATGGACCGGGCGGAGAAACTGGGATTGGGCGCTGCCGTTGGTGGCCATGTCGTGCTGCTGGGCGCGATGGCGCTTGGCCTGATGATGTCTGCGGAACCTGTTACCAAGCCTGAAGCCATCTCGGTCTCGCTGGTCGGCGAGATTGCCGACGTCTCTACCGCGCCTGACGCGATACAGGAAGAATCCGCACCCCCCGCCCCCGCAGAGGCCGAACCGGCAGAGCCGCCGCCAAGCCCGGCGATGCAGATCGAGCGGCCGGTCGAAAAGCCGCAGGCCAAGCCTGTGCCCAAACCCTTGCCCCGCGAAACGCCGCCGCCGGCAAAAGTGGCGACCAAGAAAGTCGCCGTCAAACAGCCCCCTGCCAAGACCAGCACTGCCGCTGCAAAAAGCGGGAAAGGCACCACGCCTGCCAAGCCGGGCGGACTGAGCAAAAGCTTCGAAGACAGCATTAACGCCATCGGCAAAGCACCGGGCGCAGGCAAAGCCGTCGGAACCCCGGCGGCGAAGACGGCGGCGGAGGTTCGCCGTTCCGTCAGCGTTTCGCTTGCGAGCCAGATCCGCAGCCGCGTCCGCGCCTGTGCGCCTTCGGGAGTTGAGATCAACAAGATCGAAACCTTCGTCACGCTCAATCTTGAGCCATCCGGTCGCCTCACCTCGGTTCGCTTTGACAAGCAGGTCGGTGTCAACGACAGCAACCAGCCGCAAGCGGCACCGCTCAAGGATTGCATTTTGCAGGCGGTTCGTGCCGCATCGCCTTTTGAGGGGCTTGACCCTGAATATCATGATGTATGGAAGACCCACGCACTCCGGCTTCGTGCAACAGGGTAAGGACAAGGCAACAAAGGAATGAAAACAATGATGCCCAAAAATCTGCACCTGAAACTAGCCGCATTTTTTGCGCTTTTCTTCATACCCGTTGTTGCCCAGGCGCAGGCCCCTGCGGCGGTTCCTACTTTAGCCACCGACGAGCCGGAACTGGTCGAATTTGATACGGCCAAAACCCGCTCCATCGCCGTCCCTGCCCTCGTTGCGCCCGCGCCTGCTGACACGCCTGCGGGCAACAGCACTGCGCTGGGTCGCCAGATTGCCGAGGTGATTTCGTCCGACCTGCGCGCATCCGGCGTGTTTGAAACGCGAGGGCCCAATGGCCTGCGCGCGATTACCCTGCCTGAAGTCACCGCGCCGCAATTCGATTATTGGAAAGCACGTCCGGTCGAACAGCTGGTCCAGGGCTTTGTCCGCGTGGGCGGCGATGGCAATCTGACCGTGGGCTGCTATCTTTATGATGTCGGCTTTGGCAATGAAACAACGCGCCTTGGCTTTAACGTGCCGCCCCGTGAGTGGCGCCGCGCCGCGCATAAATGCGCCGATGCGATCTATTCGAAACTGACTGGCGAGCTGCCCTTTTTCGACAGCCGCATCGCCTATATTGCCGAGACCGGTCCCAAGGGCAAACGGGTCAAGCGCCTTGCCATCATGGATTCGGACGGTGCCAACCACCGCTTCATCACCAATGGCCAGTCGACCGCGCTGACCCCGCGTTTCTCGCCCAATTACAAATCGATCCTGTATCTGTCCTATGTCGACGGCAATCCACGGATCTATGTGTATGATATCGACGCCGGACGGCAACGGTTGATTACACAATCGCGCAACCCGACCTTCGCGCCGCGTTGGTCGCCCGACGGGCAGACGATCCTCTATTCGATGGCGGTATCGGGCAACACCGATATCTATAAAATCTCGGCATCGGGCAACGGCACGCCGGTTAAGCTGACCAGCTCGCCCGGCATTGATGTCGGCGGCAGCTTTTCGCCCGACGGCCGCCAGATCGTGTTTGAAAGCGACCGTTCCGGCAGCCAGCAAATCTACGTCATGAACGCCGACGGCACGAACCAGCGCCGGATCAGCTTTGGCCAAGGCCGCTATGCAACACCCGAATGGAGCCCGCGCGCCGACCTGATTGCCTATACGCGCATCGCGGGGGATTTCCGCGTCGGCACGATGCGGCCCGATGGCTCGGGCGAACGCCTGCTGACCGACAGTTGGCAGGACGAGGCCCCCACCTGGGCGCCCAACGGCCGCGTCATCCAGTTTTTCCGCACGGCGAAAGGCAGTGGCAAAACAAGCATATGGCAGGTAGACTTGACCGGATCGAACGAGCGCAAGCTGCCGACCCCGGTCGACGGATCCGATCCGGCCTGGGGACCTGTTTTGCCCTGAGGGCGTTACTATCCGGATATCAAGCGGGGCTGAGAAAAAGGAGTAAGCTGATGAAGAGCAACACAGTCAAGATGGCGGCACTATTGCTGGCCTCCACCGCGCTTGTCGCGGGATGCGGCAAAAAGAAAGTGGACGTTCTGCCTCCGGCAGCCGAAGGCACCGATTATGGCACACAGCCCACCGACACAACACCGACCACAGGTGCAGTTGTTCCCGGAAGTCAGGAAGATTTTCTGCAAACAGTCGGCCAGTTCGGCGATCGCATTTTCTTCGACACTGACCGGTTCAATGTCGATACCGAAGATCAGGCAACGTTGCAGCGGCAGGCACAGTGGCTGGCACGCTATCCCAATACGCGCATAACGGTCGAAGGCCATGCCGACGAACGCGGCACGCGTGATTATAACCTTGCACTGGGCGAGCGCCGGGCAAATTCGGCGAAAAACTATCTGATTTCCGTGGGCGTCGATGCCAGCCGGATCCAGACGGTCAGCTATGGCAAGGAACGCCCACAGGCACTTGGCTCCGACGAGCAAAGCTGGGCCCAAAACCGCCGGGCGGTGACGATTACCGTTCAATAATTATGGAAGCGACGCGCTTTTGTCGAAGCGCGTCGCTGCTTTGACATGGCTTTTCTTGACAAGTCCAAGCCCTTCCGCGCATGTTTTGCCGGATTTTCGGGGGCAGTATATCTATGAGTGAAGACCTGACACAGCGCCATAGCGCGTTCCGTTTCCATGGTAGCTGGCAGGAATTTGCCAAAATTGCATTTCCCAACCTTTTACTCTCCATCGTCACTTTGGGCATTTACCGTTTCTGGGCAACCACCCGCGAGCGTGAGTATCTTTGGGCACAAACCGACTTCATTGACGAGCGGCTAGAATGGACCGGCAAGGGCATGGAGCTGTTTATCGGCTTCATCATGGTGTTCTTGCTGCTCGGCCTGCCTTTCATCGTCATCCAGCTAATTTCCCAAGGGCTTATTTTCCGGGGCGAGACGGTGCTTGCGGGCGTGATCACGCTCGTCATGTTTCTGCTGCTATTCTATCTTACCGGCGTCGCCTATTTCCGCGCACTTCGCTACCGGTTGAGCCGTACCTATTGGCGCGGGATCCGCGGGGGCAGTAATGACCCCGGATTTCGGTACGGGTTTTCCTATATGTGGAAAAGCTTTGTGGGCTGGTTGCCGATTTTCCTGCTGGTGCCCTGGTCGATGATTTCGCTGTGGAACGAACGCTGGAACGCGATGAGCTTTGGTCCCCACCGCTTCGAAGCCAATGCAGACTGGAAGCCGCTTATGAAGCGGTATCTTCTTTTCTATCTGGTGCCGTTTTTGCTGGTTGCAGGCATTATCACAATGGTCATCGTTGCTGCAGCCTCGGGTGACCAACTTGGCGCAATAGGTGGCGCCGGTATGGCCGTGGGCGTCGTTATTGTGGTTGTTGCCGTTTTAAGCCTCTATATCATCCTGCCGTTGGCGGCCCTTGCTTTTTACAGCAAATATTTCCGCCTCGCGGTGGGTGGCCTGCGCCTTCACAATCTGGAATTTGACTTCCGCGCCCGCGCGCCGGACTGGATACTCTTCTTCCTCGCCAATATGGCCATCGTCATTTGCACATTGGGTATCGGCTATATCTTCATGCCCTATCGCAACTGGAAATTCTTCGTCGACCATATGGAAGCCTATGGCGAGATCAATATTGACGAGCTGACCCAGTCCAAAACCATTGTGTCGAAGCATGGCGAAGGCTTGCTCGACGCTTTTGATGTCGGCGCGATCTGACCGATGGATAACTTTTTCAACGTCTGGCATTATGACGGGCGGAGCGCCGTGCGCCGAAAGGTGGAAATCCAGACAATCGGACGCCAGTTCTTCTTGCTGGAAAATGAGCGGCGGCATGGTCCCTTTTCCTTTTCTGATGTCGAATATGTAACCCGCAAAGAGAATGTCGACGTTTACGGCCTCGCCGATGTGGACGGCTGGCGGCTTATGTTGTCGGGCCCAATTCCAGCCGAATTGTCCGAGCTTTTGCCTGCGCATCGCAAATATGGCGGATGGGTTGACCGGTTGGGCCTTGGCAAGGCGACCATTGCCTTCACGCTGGCAAGCGCTGCCGCGATTGCGGTCGTCCTGCTCAGTCCGCAATGGCTGGCGCCGCTCATTCCGTCCAGCGTAGACAAAAAACTGGGCGATGCGCTCGTGGGTGATTTTGGCGGACGCTTCTGCAGCACGCCCGCCGGGGACGCTGCCCTGAAAAAGCTGGTCAACTCGCTCGATTCCAACCCGCAAGATCTGCAGGTCGAGGTCGCCAAGATCGATATGATCAATGCCGTCGCCCTGCCCGGCGGTAAGGTCATATTGTTTGACGGTCTGGTGAAGCAGGCCCGTTCGCCCGATGAAGTTGCGGGCGTCCTAGCGCACGAAATCGGGCATGTGCGCGAAAAGCATGTGATGCAGGCGCTGCTGCGGCAAATGGGCCTCGCCGTCGTGCTGGGCGGCGTGGACGGAAATAGCGGCGCGCTGGTGAATAATATGCTGGCGATGAGCTACAGCCGAGAATCCGAGGCCGAAGCGGACGCACATTCGATGAAAGCGCTCGGCAAGGCAGATATCTCGCCCGTCGGCACGGCTTCCTTTTTTGAACGATTGTCGGAACTGGACGGCAGCGCCCGAAGTGGGGACAATGGCCAGGGAATTGCAGGCTATATGTCAAGCCACCCTTTGTCGCGCGAACGTAAGAAAGCCTTCGAGAAGAGCATTGTGAAAGGCAAGAATTACAAGCCGGCCCTGACCGCCGCCGAGTGGACCGAATTGAAGACCATGTGCACCCAAGATCGCAAAGCGAAATCGGGCTTCGGCTTTGATTTTGAATGATGCTGCGCTATGGGGCGCAAAAGGAGACTGACCCGACCATGTTTCGCCGCCTGTTCATTGATCACCCCAAAAGCGTAGATGAAAATTATCTGGAGCATTTCGGCGTCGCAAGCCGCTTTGGCTTCGCGATGATCTGGGGCGGAATGAAGGCACTTGTGCACGCGATCATTCCGGGGATGTGCATCACGTCCGGGAGCGACACCGTCAAGCGGCTCAACACGATCATGGTCGAACAGCGCCGGGCAAAGGGGCAGGATGTTGCGCAAACCTTGACCGTCGATTGGGTGATTTGACGCTGGTCGAACCGCCTGTCCAGTTTCTGAATCGTCCGGACGGGACCCGTCTTGCCTATCGCCACCTTCGCGGCGAAGGCCCCACCATCGTATTTTTACCCGGCTACATGTCCGATATGCAGGGCGGCAAAGCGGAGGCGCTGGCCGCATGGGCGCAAACGCAAAATCGGGCCATGTTGCGATTGGACTATTCGGGTTGCGGCGAAAGCGACGGCGAATTTGAATCGGGAACCCTTGATGTCTGGCGCGACGATGTTTGCGCGGTCATCGCCGCGGTCGTCACGGGGCCCATCATTCTCATCGGGTCGTCCATGGGTGGATGGCTGATGCTGCTGGTGGCGCAAGCTCTTGGCGACCAAGTCCGGGCGCTGGTCGGTATCGCGGCGGCCCCTGATTTTACCGATTGGGATTTTGACGCAGCCGATAAAGCCACCCTGCAGGAAAAGGGACGGATCGAACGGCCGAGCGATTATGGTTATGATGCCATGGTCATTACCCGTGATTTTTGGAAATCCGGGCAGGATAATCTGCAACTGACCGACCGTGTCGCACTCGATTGCCCTGTACGGCTTATCCATGGGCAGCAGGACCCCGACGTTCCATGGGAAATTTCGCTGAAGCTCGCCGCCTGTCTTCGTTCAGCCGATGTGCAGACGCTTTTGATAAAGGACGGAGACCACCGGCTTTCGCGCGATCAGGATATTGCGTTGCTGATTGATGTGGTGGCGAAACTCTGACGCGGATCTACGCCGCGACGGCTTCTTGGATTGATTATGCTTCTGCTTCCCTTTTTCCTTCTGCAAACCGCGACGCCTGCGTCGGTCCAACCGCTTCCGACGCTGGACGAGGTGCAATTTAGCGAATGTCTCAAACAGGCGGTCACCGATGCGCCTTCCGCCGTGACTCAGGCGAGCGACTGGGCACAAAAGGGGGGCGGCTATCTGGCGCGTGCGTGCCATGGCTATGCCCTGGCGACAGATTTCAAATTTGATCTGGCGGTCCCGCTTCTGACCGAGGCAGCCCGTGGCGCCGAAGCCAGACAAGACCACCGCGCCGCCCGCTTCTGGGCGCAGGCCGGCAATGCGGCGATTGCCGTGGGCGAACTGGATATCGCGCTGGACTCGCTGAGCAGGGCTTTGGCGACCACGACGCTGACCCCGGGCGAAAGAGCCGATACCGAAATTGACCGGGCCCGCGCGCTTGTCGGGTTAAACCGGAATAGCGAGGCGGAAGCAGCGCTCACGACAGCGCGGGGTCTGGCGCCTGAAAATGCCGCCGCATGGCTCCTTTCAGCGACCCTGGCGCGGCGGCAAAACAAGCTGCCCGACGCTTTGGGGTTTATCCAGACTGCCGCCGCACTCGGCCCGCGTGACCCGGCCGTTGCGCTGGAGGCAGGCAATATCGCGATTGCCGCAGGCGACGACGCCAGTGCCCGCAAGCAATGGGAGCAAGTTCTGGCCATCGCGCCCAACAGTCGGCAAGCCACAAGTGCGAAGGCCCAGTTGGCGGCGCTGGGGCCTTCCCCAACACCGCCTGTGGATGGTCAGTCGAGATAATATTCGACGGTCGTGACGACCCGGACCTTTTTGTAAGGCGAATCCGAAACGCCCCAGCCACCGGCGCTATCGCCATCACGGGCGGTGACTTCGAAATAGCCCTGGGTTGCCGATTTGATGCTGCCGACGCCGGTGCCGCTGTCCTTTGCGAACTGTTCGGCTGATTTGCGGGCATCTTTCGTGGCCTGGGCAATCATCTCCGGCTTGATCGCGTTCAGCTTTGTGAAGGTGTAGGCCATGCCCGATCCCTCCTCCAGCTCGACGCCGCTTTTGACCAGATCAAACTGCCGCTTCACGGCGGCTTCGGCCTTTTTGATGTCGGTGGTACGCAGCGACAGGCGCTGCTTCACCGTATAGGTGGGAATGCCGTTTTCATTATATTGCGAGACATTGGCGCCGGTTGGCTGCAGGGCATCGGCATCAAAACCGAGACTATTGAAGAAGCTGCGGATTGCCTTTGTGTCGCCGTCGACTTTGGCCTGCGCCGATTGCAGATCGCCCGCCTTTGCCGAATAGGCGATCGTCCATGTGGCAAGGTCCGCGGTCACATCGCGCTCTGCTAGCCCGCGGACGGTTACCGCGCGATCAGACTGTTTCATCCGCACCAGCCCGTCACCCATCAGATAACCTCCGGCCACCAGACCCGTCGCCAAAAGCGCCGTGCCTGCAAGCCATGCCTTACCCTGATTGGCGGTCAGCCTTCCCAGCCAGCCCGATCCTTCTTTATCGCCACCTTCATCACCCATGATCTGATCCTAGAAAATTCTGACCCGCAGCCCTGTGCGCCCCTTGCGCCGGATGCTGTCAGGGTCCATTTGTTGCGTCGACCCACTGCACGGTCCGCTAATGCATCGGCGATGAACCGTGCCTTAATAGAGATGAATGGAGTTATTATGGCTACGAAATATCTGCACACGATGATCCGCGTGACCGACCCCGACGCGACTGTCGCCTTTTTCAAACTGATCGGGCTGGAGGAAGTGCGCCGTTTCGACAGCGAGGCGGGGCGCTTCACGCTCATCTTTCTCGCCGCGCCCGGCCAGGACGGGATTGCGGAAGTCGAGCTGACCTACAACTGGCCGCCCGCCGACGGCAGCCCTGCGGAAGATTATAGCGGCGGCCGGAATTTCGGGCATCTGGCCTATCGGGTCGATAATATCTACGCGACCTGCCAGCGGCTGATGGACGCGGGCGTCACCATCAACCGTCCGCCGCGCGATGGCCATATGGCCTTTGTCCGCACGCCGGACGGCATCTCGATCGAACTTCTGCAGGAAGGCCATCTGGAGCCTGCGGAGCCTTGGGCAAGCATGCCCAATGTCGGGAGCTGGTAATGGCGCTGGAAATTGTCCGCATTCCGGTCTTGTCCGATAATTATGTCTGGCTGGTGCACGAACCGGTGAGCGGCGAGACCATGGTGGTCGACCCTGCCGTTGCACCCCCCGTTCTGGAAAAGGCGGAAGAGCTCGGCTGGAAGATTTCGCAGATCTGGAACACCCACTGGCACCCCGACCACACCGGCGGCAATGCCGAGATAAAGCAGGCCACCGGCTGCACGATCACAGGACCCGCCGCCGAAGCAGGGCGTATCCCGACATTGGATGTGCAGGTGAAGGGCGGTGATGTTGTGCGGCTGGGCGATGTGACCGCTGATGTCCTTGATGTCCCGGCGCACACGGCAGGCCATATCGCCTTTCACTTCGCCAAAGATAAGGCCGCTTTTGTTGGCGACACGCTGTTCGCGATGGGCTGCGGGCGTTTGTTCGAAGGCACGGCGGAGCAGATGTTTGGCAATATGCGCGCGCTGGAGGCGCTGGGCGACGACACCGCCATCTACTGCGCCCATGAATATACCTTGAGCAACGGCCGCTTCGCCCTCACCGTCGAGCCGGACAACACCGCTTTGGTGCAGCGCATGGCAGAGGTTGTCGCCTTGCGCGATCGGGGGGAGCCGACGGTGCCGACCACCATCGCTCTCGAAAAGGCGACCAATCCCTTCATGCGTGCCACATCCGTGGCCGAACTCGCCGCACGGCGCGCTGCGAAGGATGCCGCATAAGTTGGGATTCGACGTGGAGTAGTATTCAAGAAGAAGGAAACCAAGTTTCAGGATGAAGTCTACCTACTATGCGCACTCTGCGAACTCTGCGTGAACCAGAAACACGGCGCTAATGGGTTCACGCGGAGACCGCAGAGTACGCGTAGGTAGGAATTGGACCAGTCAATGAAGGCACCTATCACCCTCCCCCGGCCCCTCCCGCAAGCGTGAGGGGAGTAGAGATGGGTCACGGCCTAATGAAAATCGCGCGATCTCGGCAGGATGCGGACGTCGCGCGGGTGGCCATGACGGGGCGCGACGGGGCGTGCAAATTCGTCCGACCGGCTGAGCGGAACATTAGGGTCATGGTCTTCGGATAGCCGGTCCAGCTCATGCGTCCGGTCCGTAATCGTCGTCGCCATCAGGTGCACAACGCCCTCTTTGCTGCGCTGCACCTCCCCTTCGATCACCATCAGCCGCGCGCCCATGACAGCGCGCCTTTGCCGCTCGAACAGGCGTGCCCATAAAAGGGCATTGATGACGCCCGTCTCATCCTCGATGGTGATGAAAATGGCGTTGCCCTTCCCCGGGCGCTGCCGTGTCAGCACGACCCCGGCAGTCTTCACCCGAGAACCATGCCGCGCCTTGTCGGTCTCGGCACAGCTCAATATCCCCTCACGCGCAAATACCGAACGCAGGAACTGCATCGGATGCCCTTTCAGCGACAGCCGCGTCATCTGGTAATCCGCAGCCACATGCTCGCACATCGGCATGGCAGGCAGGCGAGCGTCCATCTCTTCGGCCAGCTCGCGCGCATCCGCTGCGGCAAAAAGCGGAAGCTGGTCCGACGGCGTCCGCCGCGCCTCCCATCCGGCGGCGCGGCGGTCGAGGCCCAAGGACCGCAGCGCATCGGCATCGGCCAAAAGGTGCAGGCCACGCGACGGCAAAGACGCCTTGTGCGCGAGCTCCTCCATGGAGGCAAAGGGCCGTGCGGCAACAACCGCCCTGGCCCAATCCTGCCGGAAATGATCGACCTGCCGGAATCCCAGCCGCAAGGCCCCCTCTTCGATGCTGTTATCCCACTGGCTGAAGTTAATGTCGATGGGCCGGACCTCGACCCCGTGCGCCCGCGCATCCTGCACCAATTGCGCGGGCGCGTAGAAACCCATGGGCTGGGAATTGAGCAGGGCAGCGGTGAAAATGGCGGGGTGATGGCATTTCAGCCAGGACGACACATAGACCAGATGGGCAAAGGCCTGTGCATGGCTTTCCGGAAAGCCATAGCTGCCAAAGCCTTCAATCTGCTTGTAGCACCGCTCGGCAAAATCGCGCTCATAACCACGGCGCACCATGCCCTCGATCATCTTGTCGCGATAGGCAGGCATTGTCCCCACATTGCGGAATGTCGCCATTGCGCGGCGCAATCCATTGGCCTCATCCGGGGTGAAGGCGGCCGCAACCATGGCAAGCTTCATGGCCTGTTCCTGAAACAGCGGCACGCCACAGGTGCGGTGAAGAATGTCGTACAGTTCCCGCGGGTCATGCGGCGGGGCGGGTGCAGGGAAATCGACAGGCTCTTCCTTGTTGCGGCGGCGCAGATAGGGGTGGACCATATCCCCCTCGATAGGCCCGGGGCGGACAATCGCGACCTGGATGACCAGATCGTAAAATTCCTTGGGCTTCAGCCGGGGGAGCATGTTGATCTGCGCGCGGCTTTCCACCTGAAAGGTGCCGATGCTGTCGCCTTTTTGCAGCATCTGGTAAACCGCCGGATCCTCTGCCGGTATGCTGTCCAGACGATAATCGCCCAATCCGTTTTCCCGGATGAGGTCGAGGCTTTTGCGGATACAGGTCAGCATCCCCAGCGCCAATATATCGACCTTTAACAGGTTGAGCGCGGCAATATCGTCCTTGTCCCATTCGATGAAAGTGCGATCTTCCATGGCGCCATTATGGATAGGCACGGTTTCATCCAGACGGTTTTCGGTGAGCACAAAACCGCCGACATGTTGCGACAGATGGCGCGGGAAATCGAGCAGCTGCCCGACCAGCGCATGCAGTTGGGCAATCTGCGGATTGGCCGGATCAAAGCCTGCCTCCACCAGCCGCTCTTCGGGCAATTCCCGCCCGAAACTGCCCCAGATCGTTCCCGCCAGCCGCGCCGTCACATCCTCGGTCAGCCCCAGCGCCTTGCCAACCTCGCGCACCGCGCTGCGCGGACGATAATGGATCACGGTGGCGGCGATGGCGGCACGGTGGCGTTTGTACCGCTGGTAGATATATTGCATGACCTCCTCGCGGCGCTCATGCTCGAAATCCACATCGATGTCGGGCGGCTCGTCCCGCTCTTCCGACAAAAAGCGCGAGAAGAGCAGATTGTTGGCAACAGGATCAACCGAGGTAATCCCCAGCAGATAGCAGATCACCGAATTGGCGGCAGAGCCTCTTCCCTGACACAAGATGGGCGGTTCTTGCGTGCGGGCAAATCGGACGATGTCGTGCACGGTCAGGAAATAAGGTGCATAATTCTTCTGCCGGACAAGCTGGAACTCCTCCTTCAGTATCTTCACCAATTTGGGCGGCAACCCATCGGGATGGCGACGCTGCGCCTCGGTCATGACCAAATGTTCCAGCCAGCCTTGTGCATCCCAGCCTTCCGGCACGGGCTCATGCGGATATTCGTAACCCAGTTCCGCCAGATCAAAAGAGATCTGCCGCAACAGGAGGGACGTTTCGGCAATGGCGTCGGGACAATGTGCGAAAAGATCGGCCATCTGGCCGGGTGATTTGAGGTACCGCTCCGCATTGCTGTCCAGCCGGGCACCAGCCTGTGCCACAGGGACGCCGAGGGATATTGCCGTCAGGACATCGTGCAAGGGCCGGTTCCGGCACTCTGCATAGAGGACGTCGTTCGTGGCGAGCAGCGGAACACCCAAATGCTGGGCCAAAAAGCGGGATTGTTCGAACTGGCGCATGTCGCTGCCCTGAAGATGCATGGACACCCCCAACCAGACGCGGTCGGGCGCACATTTTTTCAGGCGCAGCAAGATATTCTCGATCCCCTGCGGCGTTGGCTCCACCAGGCGCAACCCCTCGCTGCCGTCATGATGATCATAGGGGACAGGCCTGCCCTGCGGCGTATTTTCCTGCGCCGTAGACACAGGCAAAAGGATGAAGAGTATATCCTGCGCGTGCGCCGCCAGATCGTCGAAATAAAGGATGCAGCCCCCCTTTTTCGACCGCATATTCCCGGTTGTCAAAAGCCGGGTCAGCCGTCCCCACCCCAGACGGGTGCGGGGATAGGCAACAATATCCGGCGTCCCGTCGGCAAAGACCAGCCGCGCGCCGGTTACTAACCGGAAACCTTGGGGCAATAGGGATTGAGCGCGGGCAGCTTTGACCGCACTCCACGCCCGCACGACACCCGCCACACTATTACGGTCGGCTATGCCAAGTGCCTTCATACCAAGTGCAGCCGCCTGCAGCACCATCTCCGCCGGAGAGGACGCGCCGCGCAAAAAGGAATAATGGGTCGCAGCGACCAGTTCGGCGTAGCCATTCATGCGAACAACCCGTGCAGATACCAGCGCGGGTCACCCCCCTCCCCATATAGCCCATGCCGGAACAACCAGAAACGCCGGCCTTCACTGTCCTCCACACGGTAATAGTCGCGGGTCAGTCCGCCCTTTCCCGGTTCATGCCCCGCCGGACGCCGCCACCATTCGGCCGCGATCCGTTCGGGCCCCTCCACAGAGTGAACCAGATGGACATGACGCCGCCACCGGAACTGGCGTGGCGGTCCATCGGGCAGCAGCGCCGTCACCTCCACAGGCTGCGGCGGGTCAAACAGACGGAAAGGCCGCATTTGCGGCTCCTGCATCTGGGGTATAGTCCGGAAAGCCGATGGCGGTCCGGCCTGCGCGGGACGCTCAAAAGTTGCACGTTCGGGAATATGGCTGTTGCCCATGTGAAAATGACGGATGCGCTCCGGCCCCAGGCGTACGCTCAACCGGTCGATCAGCGCCGCCTTTTCCGCCTTTACATCCACCTTGGATTCAAGGCCTGCCTGCACATGGGCCAAATATTCGCTGCGCGGAACAGCCATGTGGATCATGTCATAGCCAAATCCCGGGTCGAGCGGATCGGACAATGTATCAATCCGCTCCCCGAACAACCGGTCGAGCAAAGCCGCATCACGTGTCGGGGTGCCGGTATCCACGGCAAGCCGCGCGACATGACCGTCACTGCGGAACAGGGATATTTCGAACCGCCGGCCACCTTCGCCACGTTCCTGCAACAGGATGGCGCTTTGCTGTGCCAGATGGGTGATCCCCGCCATTACATCCTGCGTGCGCGCCACCGGCTCTGCAAAATTGAGCGCCACCTGGATAACCGGGGCGGCCCGGCGCGGCGTAATGCGGGGATCCTCTTCCTCCAACAGACGCGCAAGTGTGCGGCCATAATCCTTACCGAAGCGCGCGGCAAAGGCGGCACGTGGACGCGCGGCAAGGTCACCGACCGTTTTCAATCCGGCCCGCTGCAACGCGGCATGCACCTTTGCGTCGCAATCCAGCGCGTGCACCGGCAATGCGTTTATCGTCCGCACACCAAATCTGGCCTTGGCCCGCGCGCTGTCCGGTGTCGCACCCAAGGCGATACGCGCGGTCAGGCCATGACGCCGCAGCCGCATTTTCAAATCCCGGGCAAGAGCCGCTTCGGTGCCGCCAAATATATGCGCGCAGCCGCTAATATCCAGAATCAGACCCTGTGGCGGATCCAAAGCGCAACTGGGGGTGTAGCGTTCGCATCCGTCGGCAAGCCATTCGAGCAATTGCCTGTCCGCCTGCGGATCATGGTCAAATACCGCCAGATCCGGGACGCGCGCCCGCGCATCGGCAAGCGCCATGCCGGGCGTCATGCCCAGCCCAAGCGCAGCCGTATCGCAGGCGACAAGCCGCATGGCCCCGCGCTGCTTTTCAATCAGCGCAAAAGGAACGTCAGGCGCTTTGTCTCCGCAGCTCCGAATCAGTCGTTCCGCCGGCAGAACCGGCAGAAAGACCGCCAGATAACGGCGCGTCGTGAAAAATTCTGTCTCCATGATCCCAGGTCACTCTCGCCGCAAAAGGCGCAATGCCGCCACGGTGGCGCAGCAAATTGATGTCGAATGTTGCAAAGCCCGGCACGTTGCCGGGTAGAGGCAGCGATGGCGCGGACCGGACTTGCCAGCGGGTGGTGGCCGCGCTGGGCATCGGAACCGCATCACCCCGCACCAGAAGTGCCAGAACCCCGGCTTCGCGTGCGGCCAGCACCAGCCGCCGTGTCGATGTCAGGTCAATCAAACGGGCATGGCCCTGCGCCTCCAAGATGACGGCGCCTGCGGCTTTTGAACGGATTCCATCGGCTGTGGCGCGCAAGGCATCGCGCATATCCGCCGCCTGAACCAGCAAAAGGCGAGCGGGATCCGCACCCATTTGCGCAAGACCCGCCGCATAGAGCCGGCCCGAGGCCTGCCGTTCCTTGTCCCCCGAAACCCACAAAATATGTGCCTCCGTCTCGGGCAAGCGGAGCGCCATGAGCATTGCAAAGGCCGCAGCAGCAGTTGCGTCATTATGGTCAGCCGCGAAAAATTCATGCAAACCGTCCTGCGCGATTCCCCCCTGCAGTCGCTGGTCCACCAAAGGCGCGCCGACCGGTAGAAGCCTTTGCGGCTTCTCCGACTGGTACTGCTGCCACAACCTGTTGGACGGGGGCGCAGATAGAATCGCCTTAATGTTCATGTTTTGTTCTATATCTTCTTTTTCCAGAATGTGGAGTCAGCTTTTTGTCGTCAAAACAAATGCCGCTGATATAGAAAGATGCAGGAGACAACATGAACCCCGACATTTCCGAAAGCCCGAGCATCTGGTGCCATGCGAAAGCGACGCGGGCGCATGCTGTCGTCGACGCGGCACCCTATTATGAAATCATCCAGGCCGCCATGATGAATGCCAAGCACCGAATCATGCTGATCGGCTGGGATTTCGACACACGTATCGATTTAAGCCGGAGCCGCCGGAAAAAAGGCGACCCGCCCAAACGGCTTGGTGATTTCATTTTGTGGCTGGCCGACCGGACGCCGGGCCTGGAAATCAAGTTGCTTAAATGGAATTTCGGCGCGCTAAAGCTGATGACGCGGGGGTCGGCTATGGTGGATGTCGCCAAATGGGCGATGCACAAGCAGATCCAGTTCAAACTCGACAGTGCGCATCCTGTGGGATGCAGCCACCACCAGAAAATCGTCGTCATTGACGACAAGATGGCCGCATGCGGTGGCATCGACATGACCGCAGACCGCTGGGATACCCCCGAACATGTCGACGGCGACCTACGGCGCAAGCGCCCGAACGGGAAGCTGTATGGCCCCTGGCATGACACGACCATGCTGGTCGAAGGCGACGCCGCTGCTGCACTCGCCGTCCTTAGCCGGGCGCGTTGGGAATTGGCCGGTGGCGACCCCATGGACCCCTGCCCCACGGATGCTGCTTCGCCCTGGCCGGAATTTCTGGAGGCCGAATATCAATTTGTCGAAATGGGGATCGCGCGCACCCGTGCGGAATATAAGGACGCCATCGAAATCCGCGAAATCCAGCACTTGTTTCTGGAACAGATCGCCCGCGCCAAGAAGTTCATTTACGCAGAGAACCAGTATTTTGCCTCGCCCAAAATCGCCGATGCTATCGCCAAGCGTATGGCGGAACCCGACCCGCCCGAAATTATCGTCATCAACCCCGAGACCGCGGACGGATGGTTGGAACAAAAGGCCATGGATGGCGCCCGCGCGCAGTTGCTGCGCGCCATAGGGAAGCACGACCCCAAGGACCGGTTCTGCATCTATGTTCCGCACACCAAGCAGGGTGAACCGATCTATGTCCATGCCAAGCTGATGATTGTGGATGACGAAATATTGCGCATCGGGTCCGCGAATATGAACAACCGTTCGCTGGGCCTGGACAGCGAATGCGACATTTTCATCGATACGACCCGCCCGGGCAATGAAAGCGCCGGTCCGACGATCCGGTCGATGCGTGCTTCGCTTCTGGCCGAACATTGCGGACTTTCCGAAGAAAAGGTGCTCGAGCTTCTCGAACAGGGAAAGACCATGCGGCGCATCATCGACACGGTTAAAGGCAATGGCCGCCGTCTGGTGCGGCTGGATATTCCGGAACTCACAGATGCCGAGAAGGCGATTGCCGAGAATGCGGCGCTCGACCCCGAAAGTGCCGACCAGATGTTCGAACCTTTTTCGAGCCCCGGTCTGTTTTCCCGCGTCAAACGGCTGCGTTCACCAGGATAGTTTGCAAAACCGGATTCAGCGGTTCCGTTTCTTTTCCGGCGCAGCGGCAGGCGCAGGAGCCGGACGGGCTTGCTGCGGCGGGGCGACGCCAGCCACCTGCAACGGAACGATCGACACGCCATAAAGACGCCATTTGCCCGCCATCCATTGATAATAGAGTTCGAATTCGACCGACGTCGGACGAATGCCGAAATACCCCCTGAGGTAGAGGACATCCGGCTGCACCAGCTGCGGCGGCGCGGTATAGGATGGGGCCACCAACAGAGCGTTGGACAGGTCGATATTGCTTGCGCGCAGGGTCGAGAATATCTCGGCCAGACGCGCCGGATTGTTGTTGATCTGAAATCCCGTCGCCGAAAGGTCGCGCAGCACGGAATAATTGCCCGACTGATTAGCATTATCGACCGCTGCAATCGTTCCCCAAATCAGCTTTGCCAATTCCAGTTCGCCGGGAACCGGGACGGTTGAAAGCGGATTTTGCGGGGCGACCGTTTGCGGGAATGCCGGTGGAGCGGGTGTCTGCGCCAACCCTAGTGTTGCGAAGCCGAACAGCGAAAGTGCATATAGCACGACCAGCACAGCCACCCGATAGGCAACCGACGCAAAAGCCTTCTTCCGGCGATATGTCCGGCTTTCCTTGCTCGTGTACTGGGTCACTTCACTCTTGCTCCATGGGGTTTATGCAACCTGACCGTTCAGCGAGGCGATCGAAGCGCGGATCGACGGATCGCGTCCGATGGTGCCCGATGCATCGACGGTCATAACATCAGTTGGACCCGATTGCGCAGCCGTGCTGGCAGCGATGTCCGCGATGGTGACCGAGGTACCTGGCGTGGTGACGCCATTTGCGGTCACTGCCTTGCGACCCAGGACGATCTGGTCCGCGCGGGTGGTTACGGCACCCGTTCCAATCGCGGTGCTGTTGGCAAAGTTTGCCGTTGCAGCTGCGCCGATCGCGGTGGCATTCAATCCTTCAGCACGGGTATTTGCACCAACCGTAATTGACCCGTTACCGACAGCATTGGAACGGAAACCAAGTGCCGTTGAGGTGTTTCCAAGTGCATTGGTCTGCCAACCAAAAGCTTGCGAACCACGACCGCTTGCGATCACTTCACCGCCGATGGCGGTGGCGTGGAAAGCTGCCTTTGATTTGTCACCAACAACCGTTGCGTCTTCGGCATCGGCAACGGCACCATTGCCAATTGCAATGGTGGTTTGCGCGATAGCTTTAGCACCTAGGCCAATTGCAATATTTGCACCGGGATTGGGTTCGGCCGGATTACTTGGCGGATTGGATACGATCTGAAGCTCAGCAACCGCTCCTTCACCAAGAGCTAAGGCAGAAAAGCCAATCGCTTTTGCCTTGTTGCCCTGTGCAAAGGCACTGTCGCCGATGGCTTGGCTTTCCGAACCCAAGGCAACAGCCGCAAGGCCAGTGGCCCTGTTTTCGAAACCGAGTGCGACGGCACCCTGACCGGTTGCGATGCTGGGATCACCGATGGCCACGGCACCGTTGCCAGCCGCCTGGTTGCCCAACCCGATTGCTACTGCCGCACCGTCCTTGGCGATTGCACCGGTACCTATGGCGACGGAGTTATTGGCCAGGGCGGATGCGTTTCCGCCGAGTGCAAGTGACCCCGTTCCAGTCGCAACCGCAGCATTGCCAGCCGCGTTAACGGCTACAAAGCCACCAGCATTTCCGTTTTTGGCGACCAGATCTTTGACGACAGCCAATTCTGTCGAAACAGCGTCTACCTTGGTTGAAACGGCATCTAGTTTCGTTGAAACGGCGCTCAGTTGGCTGACGTTAACGGCGTCGGTGCCGCTAACGCCTGCGGACAGGTTAACCAGCTTACGGGTTGCAAAGCTGTCGCCGCTTTTGCCGGAACCGATTGAAACGGTGTTGGCTTCGGTTGCGGCCGAGCCGAAACCGAGGGCGACGCTGGCATCGGCAGCCAAGGCGACCGAACTGTTCGCACCAATGGCGGTCGTATTCACACCCGCAGCATTCGAGGTGGCGCCGAGAGCCGTTGCCCCAGCCTGAATCGCGTTCGCGGCTTCGCCAATGGCGACAGTGCCGGCGGCAAGCGCATTGGAGGCGCCGCCCAAAGCGATGGACCCGTCAACTGCGGCATTGGCAACGGTTGCGCCGGCAACCGGTCGGACTACGATGAACGGACTGGCCACCGCGCCGCCACCTGCACCACCCAACGCGGCATTGGCGATAAGGGTGTTAACCTGACCCAGGTTAACCGCGTCGGTCGCATCCTTGCCATCGGCTATATTGGTTATAGCTGTTGAATCGGGTGCTTGTGCGTGCGAGTTCAGGCCGCATTGTGTCGATTCAATCTGGGTCCCGGGAGCGCACTCTTCAGTTACATTCGGGGTCGCCCAAGTAGCACCGGGCAACATAGCTCCTACAAAACTTGCGCTGGTCAGCGCAGTAGCCAAAAGGGCTTTTTTCTTCAACAACATCATCAATACTCCTACGTGTCGCATGCAATCAGGCGAACGGGCGCGCACGCGAGTGCGAGGGAAAGGCGGGTGCCCAGTTCAGATTCCAGTGCATCTTAAATAGTGTTACTATGTTTGTAAACATTGTTTCACTATGCGCAGTTGATGCTATTGTAGGGTCATTCTTTATTGTTGGATTTCAAACGCTCGCGCGTTTTTCTCTAAAGGCCGCCTTTGGGCGGTCTATGCGTTTCGCAAGATGCTGGTCGCCGCATTTTCGCGAATCAACGCCGCATTGGGGATGGCAGGTTGGGGACCGTCGCTATCGGGACAGTCCCCTTTACCTGATCACTCCCAATAATAGGGTTGGCGCTTGCGGGTGCCGGTGACTTCCTCGTTCAGCGTGGCGGCGTCGTAGAGGCGGCCGCCGATCATGACTTTTGCGACCTTTTCGCTGTTGCGTATATCCGCGGTGGGGTCGCCGTCGAGGATGATAAGGTCGGCGAGCTTGCCCGCCTCCAGCGATCCCACATCCCGGTCATAGCCGAGCGAGCGGGCGGATTCGATGGTGCCTGCGGCCAGCGCCTCGACCGGAGTCATGCCGCCCCGCACGAAGGACCACATCTCCCAATGCGCGGCGATGCCGGCCTCTTGCCCGTGCGCGCCGATCGAGACGGGCACACCGGCCTTGGCCAGCTTGTGCGCCTCGCGCGCGTTGTTGTCGTCGACATAATCCTCTTCCGGGGCGAGCTCACGCCGGGCGTTGTTCGCGGCGAGTTCGGCGGGCGGATAATGTTTGGCCATCAACGGATGGCGGAACACATCGGTGTGCGAGCGCCAATAAGGGTCACCCGCAGGGCCGCCATAGGTCACCACCAGCGTCGGGGTGTAACCGACCTTCGTCTTCGAATAGAATTGCACCACATCGTCGTAAAAGACATCCAGCGGCACATTATGTTCGAGCGTCGTGTTGCCATCGGCGACCAGATTCATGTCCATCCCGAAGAGCGAGCCGCCCTCGGCCACCGAGCGCATATTTTCCTGCAGCGCAGCGGCCACGACCTGCTGCCGCTGTTCACGGCGGGGCTGGTTGTAGTTTTTGACGCTGTGTGCACCCTGCGCCTTCAACCGGCGGACATGGGCCAGCGCATCGTCGAGGCTGTTGATCTCCGCATAGACATCGGCGGCTTTCGCACCATAGACAATCTCGCCGGTCGAGAAGGAGCGCGGACCGATGATCAGCCCGGCCCGCTGCATTTCGAGCGCAGGGAACACGGTCGCCGCACTGCTCGACGGGTCGTGCCGCGTCGTCACGCCGAAGGCGAGGTTGAGCATATTCACCCAATTTTGCTGCGGCGTCATTTCGTCGGTGCCATGGGGACCATGCGCGTGGGCATCGACCAGCCCGGGAATGATCGTCTTGCCCGCGACATCAACCGTTTTGGCACCCGCCGGAATTACGATGTCGCCCGCCTTTCCGACGGCCTTGATCCGGTCATTTTCGACGAGGACGACGCCATTGTCGATGATGCCGCCGTTCTTGTCCGCCATCGTCACAATGCGCGCGCCGGTAAAGGCCACCAGACCTGTCGGGCGGTCGGCCTTGACGGGCATGGACAGCGAAATGCCGGTTTTGGGCGGTTCGAACTTAACTGGCTTCGCATCCTTGGCGAGCGGGGCGGAGGGGAAGAAGGCGCTGGTCTGCGCGGCATAGACCACCGGTCCCATCGCCCAGTTGAGCGTCGCGCCGCCATTGCTCCAATGCATATAGTCCGCGCCGCCATTGCTGACCCGCGTGACGGGAAGCGGCCCGCCCGAGGGGCTTGCGCCGACCTCTTGCGTGCCGGGCATCAGCGGCATGGCAAAGGCTTCATAATTTTGGCGGAAGGCGAAATTGGTGCCGTCGGGGGAGACTTCGTACAAGGTCGTCAGTTCGCCACTTGCATGGGTGCGCTTGGCTTCACCGTCCGGATTGACGCTGACGAGCAGGCGCTTATTGGCGCCGGATTCGGTGTAGAAAATGCGGTCGTTGCTGCTGCCATAATGTGGGGCGGTGCCGCCATCCTGCACGCGCACCGCCGCACCTCCTGCGGTCGCAATGCGGTAGATACCGGGCTGGTCGGAACGGGCGGGCGAGGTCAGGCCGCCGCCCTGCTGCTTTTCAAAGACGATGGTTTTGCCATCGGGGGAGAAACGCGGGCGGGCATAATGACCCGGTTGCGCCGTGACTTTCCGCGACGCACCGCCCGATGCGGCGATGGCGCGGATTTCGCCCAGACCCTTGTCGGTCCAGGCGACATAGACGATGCTTTTGCCGTCGCGCGACCAGCTGGGGTAGCTTTCCATTTCATCGGTGGCAGAGGTCAGGCGCTTGGGCGCGCCGCCTGATGCGGGCTTGACCCAAAGCTTGCCCATCGTTTCGAACACGATTGTGCGGCCATCGGGCGACGTCATGACGCCACGCGGCATGCTGGTGTTGAAGCTGGCCGGGGCCACCTCGATCGGTGGACGGGGCGGGTCGATGACATCGCGGCTGTCGGCGACACGGAAAGGTATTTCGCTCACCGCGCCGCTTGGCCAATCGACCTTGCGGATCTTGCCACCGGCCCAGAAATAGATGCTCTTGCTGTCAGGCGACCAGTCCATATTGGGGTAGACGCCGGTCACGGCCCAGGTTTCCTGCACATCCTGATCCAGCGCGTCGTAAATCTTGCGCTCTTCACCCGTGGACATGTCCTTGACATACAGCTTCGACTTGGTGCGTTCGCGGCGGACGAAGGCGATCTTCGTGCCGTCGGGGGACGGGGTCGGGCGCACCGAACCGCCTGTGCCCGCAACCGCAGTTTCGGTCTTTCCGGTCTCCAGATCATAGCTTTCAATGTCGAAAATCTGGCCGTTGCTGTCCTGCGCATATTGGAAAATCGGGCCCGGCGTTATGTTGCGGGTATAATAGATATGCGTGCCATCGGGTGCATAGATCGGCTCGCCCAGTTCCTTCTGGTGCTGCTCATTGGGCTTTTTGACCAACTGCACACCGGCACCACCCGACACATGGTAAAGCCAGACTTCACCGGTGCCGAGCGACCGGCCAGTGGTAAAATGCTTTTTCGCCGCGATGAAGCGGCCATCCGGGCTCCAGCTCGGTTGGTTGAGCAGGCGGAAGTCTTCCTTGGTCAGTTGCCGTTTGTCGCTGCCATCGGCATTCATGATCCAGATATTGTCGCCGCCGCCGCGGTCCGAGGTGAAGGCGATGCGGCGTCCATCAGGCGAAAAGCGTGGCTGGGTTTCGAAAGGCAGGCCCTCGGCAATGCGGGTGGGCGTGCCGCCACTGACCGGCAGGGTGTAGATATCGCCAAGCAGATCGAAGGCGAGCGTCTTGCCATCGGGGCTGACGTCGAGATTCATCCAGGACCCTTCGGTGGTATCAATCTGCACCTGCCGCACGGTCAAACCTGGAGGGGCGGCGACATCCCATTTGACGGGCTTTTCCTCCGCCGGCGGAGTCTGCGCAAAAGCGAGACTCGGACCAAAGGCGGCGCCCAGCAGCAAGGCTGATTTCAAGATACGGTTCATGATTGGATCCCCTGACAGAATTTTTTCTATGCTGTCATGCCTAGCGCCCGTCGGCAAGGCCGCATTGACGCTTCGATGATCGGGATGCGGGCTTCGGCGAACGACGTTCGGGTAACATGATTAAAGAAAACAGGGACCGTGCCGTTAACCATAGATGCCGCTGCCCCAGTTGGGGGCGAGCGCAAGATGATGGAGCGAAGATATGCTAGAAGCCGCAGCAGCCGAACCCGACATCCAGGTCGTGGAACGCCGTGCCAGCGCGCGGCATATCGCCGTCATGCTGATTGCCAAATTGTCGTGCGCCGACACCCAGACCATCTGCCGCATCCGCAACATCTCGTCGATGGGCGCCCGGATTGAGACGAACATGGCGCTTAAGCAGGGTGCGCTGTTGGCGCTGGAGCTGCGGTCCGATCTGAAAATGACCGGACGGGTGATGTGGGTGAAGGATGGCAATGCCGGTATCCAGTTCGATGCTGCAATCGACGTATCGCGCTTTCTGATGCGATCGGAAAGCCGGATTGACCGCCGCAAGCCAAGACCGCCACGCTACCAATGCGCGGCCAATGTCGTCCTTGTGACCGATGGCGGCTGCTTTTCCTGCTCGATGTTCGATATCGGCCTGTCGGGTGCGGGCCTGTGCGACCTGCCACCCCGCACCAAGTTGCGCACGGGCCATGTCGTCAAGCTGATCGCCGACGGCATATCCTCGCACCACGCGACCGTCGCCTGGGCCGACGGCAACCGCGCAGGCATCAAATTCCGCCACCCGCTGAAATACACCGAGCTACAGGAATGGCTGCTGGATTACGCCAGTCCGCACGCGCCGCTTGACGCTGTGCAGCCGGATGCCGCAGGCGTCGCCTACCCCACTCGCATCGCGCATTAACCTCTATCGGCTTTCGGGCGCTTCGGCCGGTTTGTTACCGGACACCGACAGTCCCATCACGCGTCCATAGGCCCAGCCGATCCCGATCAGAGCAATGCCAAGGCCGAGGAACGACAGTATCCGCAGTACGCCCGTTAACGCTGCCGCATCGACCAGAAATACCTTCAGGGTCAACACCGTCAGCAGAACCAGACCGGCGATCCGCAGCAATTTGGACGCTCGGGAAATGCCAAGGAAGAGCCAGACGATCGAAAGCGCCAGCAGGCCTGCGGAATAGAGGTAATTTTCCCCGGTTTCGATGCCGGCCCCGGACATCAAGCTGCCCTGTACGACCTGCCGGATGGACCCCAAGGTCGTGATAACCATCATGGCAAGGCTCGAGCATTGCACCGGCACGCGCAGATGTTCCGAACCCTCGCGGGCGATCAGCCAGAGCCACATGGCGACGAGCGCGAAATGGCCGGTCAGCAAATTCGCTACCGGTACAGGGCCTACGGCTTGCGGGTCCAGCACAGGATTGTGCAGGGCTAGATCGAACCAGATCACCCGGAACAGGCCGAGACCAGCCAGAAACAGCCCGGCCATGCGCACATAGGGCCAGTCGGGCTGACGACTATGCTGGCGCAGCGACAGCCAGCCTAGCGCGAATATAATTTGCGTGAACACCGCCCGCTCCGCAAAACCGAGGCGGATGAAATCGGACGGCGAAACAATAGCCGCGACCTGCTTAGCCAACAACCAGATGACGGCCGCTACCCCTGCTCCGCCCATGGCGAGCGCGAGGGCCCTTATCCTCCGACCGGTCGCGAAGATTGGTGTCCACGCCACTGCGGCAATCAGGAGGCTGGGCACCAATGTCTCGCGCAAGCCCGAGGCGATATCAGGAAGATATTTCAGTACCGCCCCCTCACCGGATAGCGATGCGCCGATGGCGCCGATAAAGTGGGCGGAATAGCCGCACGCCAAAAGCATCGCCATGCCGAGCGGAATCCAAAGCAGCCGTTGTTCCCATTTGCCGCCCGTGATGCGCGCCCATGCAGAGACACCTAGGGCGATGACCGCGCTGTAACTGGCCGCCCATGCGCTATCGATCGACAATATTGCTGCCACCCAAAGCATCAGCGCAGCCACGCCTGTGGCCCATGGCTGTACAGCAGAATTGCGCGGCTTCGCATGCCATTCCCACGCAGACCAAACCGCAGGCACCGCACAAAGAAAAGCGAGCCCCGCCCAGACATAATCCGAATCGCTGCCGTGCGAGAGATAGGCCGTGAACCAGCAGAAAAGTGGCGCAAACAGACCGACAATAATCCATCCGAGCGCCATCTCGTCCGACAAGCGGCCACGCACATGGCCGGCAATGCCGAACAGCGCGACAACAGCAAAGGTCATGGCGATATTGGAACTGGACGCGCCAGCTTCGTCCCATGCGAGGCTAAGCGGGCCGATCGCCAGCACCAGCGCCAAGGCAACCAGCGGGAACAGCAGCTTGTCGCGCCACGCAAGCAAAATGGCGAGCGCCGACACCGCGAAATAGAATATCCAGCTCAAAACCGAAAAATCCATTTTGGGCATGAGCATGACGAGTTGCACCAGTGCGAGCGCCATTGGTGCGTAGCGGGCGAGATAGGCCCATGGGCCGTTTCCATTGTCAAAACGTTTGGCCGCCAAGATCGCTCCACCGCCGGTCACAGCGATGAACCCGCCCAGCAGGCCAAGGTCACTCTTGGCGGTGGCCAGCATCGCAAAGCTCCACGCGAGACCGCCCCCCGACGCGAGCACCAAAAGCCACAACCAGCGCCGCCAAACCGCAAGGCCGAAAAGCGCGGCCATGAACACCGCGAGATAAAGCAGCAATGTGGGCAGATTGCTGGCACCCAGACCTGCCACCCAAGGCGCGGCAAAACCTCCAACCAGACCCATCAGCGCGGTCGGCGGTCCGTGCCGCATCGAAAGAGTGAAGGCGATGATAGTGGTAACCACAACAAGAACGAAGGCCGTGCCGACCCCCAATAATCCATAAATCTCGGCCGCCATATATAAGGTGCCATAGAGTGTGGCGACCGCCGCCCCGGCGAGGCTCTGCGCTATCCGGGGATCGGCCGTGAACGACGCACCGACTTTCGGCAAACGTCCACCCAGTTCGCTTATCGCTATCATCGCAAGCGCGAAAATTGTTGCGGTTATCGAACGCGCACCGGGACCGAATAGCCCGGCCTCTATGGTGTAGCGTACGAGGAAAAATCCCGCGAACACCAGCGAAATACCACCTACCCAAATGGGCAGCTTGCCACCAATCAGCGATTCAAAGCTGAGATCGGCAAACCGGGAAGGCTGCGGCTCGTCTTCATCCGGGTATGAAGGAACCGGTGGGGGTGACGGCGGAGGCGGTGACACTGAAGCCGCGGGCTTTGGGGTTGCGGGCACACTCGTCACGACAGCCGTCCGCCGCGCCTTGGCTACCACGCGGGTCGGGGCAGCACCCAGATCGGAACTCTTATCCTGCGAAGGCGGCACGGAAAGCAGGGCAATCCGCTCTTCCAATTCGGTAATGCGCCGGTGCAGAAATCGCATATCTGCCCGTGTCAGATACAACATGAACCCGAGACCGAAGAGACCCAAAAATAGTAGTGCGATCGTCAAGCTGCCCTCACCAGTTGCCCTGCGGACTGTATGGCGTGCTTTGCAGAATGCGCAAATAGCAAAAGGCGGACAATCCCAAAAGACCGGCCCTACAGCCTTGAACGCTACGAATACGAGCTATGGATATTCGGGAAAATGATGACCTAGAGACACCAACGATGCGCTCTTGCTAGGAAATATACCCCAGACCGTAAATTTCATCCTTGCCGGGCGCGCCGAGATCCTTGGCACTTTTGGCTGTTCCCCGTCAGCACCAATGGCACAGATTTGATGTTGTGATTTAAGGAGTGTTT